>Ga0209094_1000179_pt1 | contig 52668 bp, 51 predicted proteins | sample COGITO_mtgs_1004_2_FD_184790 | JGI IMG/M metagenome (GOLD analysis project Ga0209094, IMG submission 184790) | Pelagic marine microbial communities from North Sea - COGITO_mtgs_100430 (SPAdes) (version 2) | ecosystem: Environmental > Aquatic > Marine > Epipelagic ... | reverse complement strand
ACCTCTTCGTTCCTCCACGGTGTGTGGCTCTTGCTGTCGGTGATCCTCTTTCCCGATCTCTTGAACCGCATTCCCCTCGCCGTGCTCGCCGCCGTCTTGTTGCTCGTGGGCTGGAAACTTTCCACACCAAAACTCTTCAAGCAGCAGTGGCAACTCGGCTACGCGCAGTTCGTACCGTTCGTCGTCACGGTGCTCACGATCCTCTTCACGGACCTCCTCGTCGGCATCGCCGTCGGTTTTGTGGTGGGGGCGATTTTCGTCCTCCGCTCCAACAACCATTCGTCAGTGACCATCGTGAAACAGGACGACCTCGTACTGATCCGCTTCTACAAAGACGTATCGTTCCTGCAGAAGCCGAAGATCCGCGCACTGCTGCGAGACCTTCCGAACGACACCCACGTTGTCATCGACGGCTCTCGGTCGGTCCATGTGGATCATGACATCGTCGAACTCGTAGAAGACTTCGTACTCTCGGCTCCCGCCCGTAACATCAATGTGAAGCTACAAAAATCACCCCTCGCGCTCAACGCGCTCTTTAAGGAGTAGTTCATGAAAGACGTCCAACGACTTCTGCTCGAAAACAAAGCGTGGGTCCAAGAAAAGATCCAGGTAAACCCGGGCTATTTTGAAGACATGGCCAAGGGCCAGCAACCCACGTTCCTGTGGATCGGCTGCTCCGACTCGCGCGTGCCACCGAACGAAATCACCGGCTGCCATCCGGGCGAGATGTTCGTCGCGCGTAACATTGCCAACCTCGTGATTCACACGGACCTGAGCTTGATGAGTGTCGTGGAGTACGCCGTGGTTTATCTGAAAGTGAAGCACATCATCATCTGCGGCCACTACGGCTGCGGTGGCGTGGCGGCGTCGCTCACGCCGAGCTCACTCGGCTCGATCGACAAGTGGCTACGAAACATTAAAGACGTGGCGAGTGCGAACTGGGGTGAATTAGAGAAGGTCGAAGCCGGTGCCAAGCGCACCGATCGTCTCGTGGAACTCAATACGATTTCACAGGCGAAGAACCTCACCCACACCGCGATCGTGCAGAAGGCCTGGCACGAGGGCCGCGAGCTCTTCATCCATGGTTGGGTGTTCGACATGGCGACAGGAAAATTGAAAGAGCTCACGACGATCGACAAGACGTTCCCGATCCCGCAAGCGCACCAGTACAAATTTTAAGAAAGTTGCTGGGGCTTCGTGCACTCGTAGATGTAGCTCACACCGCCCATGAGCGGATGAGCGATGACGGAGCCGAAGCCCCCTTCTTTTTTGAGCATCTCCACGAACTTCGCACCGTACGGAAAGTCCTTCGACGAAGCGTCGAGGTACTTGTACGCATCCTTCGAGCCCGACAAAAATCCGCCCATGACCGGCATGATCTTCGCGCAGTAGAAATCTACCGCCTGTCCGTAGACTGGCCATGTTGAGCGGCCCGTCTCCAGCACCATGAACTTGCCACCCGGCTTTATCACGCGCGCCATCTCACGAATGGATTTCGCCGCGTCGGTGACGTTACGAATACCGTAGGCGATGCTGACCACATCAAACGTGCTGTCAGCGAAGTCGAGCGCCATGGCGTCGCCGAGCTTGAAGGTGACTTCGAGATTTTTACTTTGAGCTTTGGCCGGAGCGAAATCTAACATCCCGGCGCAGAAGTCCACGCCCGTGACCGGGCCGGAAGGGCCTGTGACTTTCTTGAACACGATGGCGAGATCACCCGTGCCGGTGGCGACATCGAGGACCGACATGCCCTCGCGGGCGCCCGAGAGACGAACGAGTTTGTTGCGCCAGGCGCGCGCTTGGCCGAACGTCATGACGTCGTTCACGAGGTCGTACCTCGGAGCGATGGTCGAGAAGATAGTCTGAACGCGTTCGGCTTTCCCGCTCACGCCTTGCTTCCCGGAGAAGTGAGCGGACGTCCGCAGACCTCACCCAAAACTCTGAGCTTCACCATCATGTCCGAGAACTGCTCCGTGGTGAGCGCTTGCGCGCCATCCGAGAGAGCGGCCGACGGCATCGGATGCACTTCGACCATCACGCCATCGAGGCCCGCAGCGAGCGTCGCCGCCGCCATGCCCGGAATCAAAGCAGGGATACCTGTGCCGTGACTTGGATCAACGATCACCGGAAGGGCCGAGCGTTGTTTCACCCAGAGTGCGCCAGCGAGGTCGAGCGTGTTGCGAGTCGCCGTTTCGAAGGTCCGAATGCCACGCTCGCAAAGAATGATCTTGTCGTTACCACCGCGTGCGATGTATTCCGCAGCATTGATCCACTCTTCCACTTTAGCGGACATGCCGCGCTTCAAGACGATCGGGATACGAACACGACCGAGCTCTTTCAAGAGGTCGTAGTTGTACATGTTGCGCGTGCCGACCATGATGAAATCGGCGATGTCCACGAGAGCTTCTACTTGAGACACCGAGGTGATCTCAGTCAGAAATGGCAACGTGGTTTTGGTCTTCGCGTTCTTGACCATCGGGAAGGCGTCGCGGCCCAGCCCCTGGAACGCGTCGGGACGCGTGCGTAGCTTGTAGATCCCGCCGCGCAACACATCCGCCCCCGCAGCTTTCACTGCATGAGACGCTTGCATCATCTGGTCTTCGTTCTCAATCGCACAGGGGCCCGCGATCACGGTAAAATTTTTGCCCCCGATATCGAGTCCTGCGAACTTTACATTCATGCAGGCTCCTCCCTATGATGACCTTTCCATGAAAGGTCGATTTATTTTTGAGATCTCTCCCAACCAAGTGCTCCTCCTCGAGGGACCTTGGTCTCTGTCGTCTTCAGACACAGAATGGGAAATCGCTATCATGCCTTTTAAACCTCATACTGTTGATAGTCCAAGATTTCTTAACGCCAGGCACTCACGAATCCTTCGACGGGAAGATTTGTCAGGGGAAAGTCTGGCCTTGAGCTTTGAATGGAAAACCTCCCCCCGTCACGAATTCTCACAGTCATTTCAGCAACTTCAAGCACTTATCTCCGCTGGCAAGGTTCAAAAAGGGGTTCCCTGGGCCTCCCAAAGCGCTCCATGGGCAGCGGCCACCCAGCAATGGGAAAATCTGCTCTCACGCGCCAAAAACCTCGCCCCTAACCTCGTTCTGTATGGCGCTGAGCTAGAAAGCGAGAGCGTTCTCGGCGCCACCCCAGAGTGGCTCTTTCGCATCGAGGCCGGTGGTCGCGTGCTTCACACCATGGCCCTCGCGGGCACACGCTGGCCAGGCCAGCAGAGAAACCCTGTCCAAGAGAAGAAGGACGCGCGCGAACACGAGCTTGTGGTAAATGATATTCAAGAACGTTTGCGGCGTTTTGGTGAAGTGAGCGCAGGTCAACGTGAGTGGTTCAAGGCCGGCAGCGTAGAGCACCTGCGCACGGCGATTGAACTTAAAGCAAGCAGTGATCTTGATGCCGCTGAGCTGTTAAAGATTTTGCATCCGACCCCGGCCGTCGGCGTGTTCCCGCGAACACCAGAAGGCCAACAGTGGTTGTACAATTTGCCAGGGCATGAAACCCGCGCGGATTATGCAGCTCCGTGGGTGGTGAGAAATCGTCGCGATGGACGAGTGTGGGCATTGGTCGCTTTGAGACAAATGCGGTTGCGCGCGGATCATATTTTTATTCCGGCCGGATGTGGCGTGATCGCCGATTCAGTTGACGAGGTTGAATGGAACGAGATTCAGCAAAAGATTCAAAGCGTGAAGAGCGGCTGGGGACTCCCGGGATAGACGGGATCCTCCGCTTTCTTACACAGCTCCACGAGCTCGGAACTCGCACGGCCATTCTTTGTCCGGGCGGCCGCAATGCGCCCATGGTGCAGGCCCTCGAACTCATCCAAAAATCTTGGGGCTGGAATGTGCTGACGTTTGTGGATGAGCGCTCAGCCGCGTTCTTTGCCCTCGGACGCAGCAAGCGCGATCAGGCCCCCATTCTCATCAGTGTCACTTCAGGAACTGCGGCCGCCGAATTATTTCCTGCGGCCATCGAAGCGCACGCGACGGATGTTCCTTTAGTTTTTGCTACCGCCGATCGGCCGCGTGCTCATCGCGGCTCGGGCTCTCCGCAAAGTATGCAGCAAGTGAATCTCTTCCAAAGCTACGCGCCGACGTTGGTGGACTGGCAAGAAGGCGAGGAATTTCCTGCGTGGACTGCGCACTGGAACGTTCGCTCACCGGTGCACATCAACCTCTGCCACGACGAACCTTTATGGGAAACAAAGCCGCTCGAAGCCCCTCTGCCTCCTCTGGCAAAGAAGATTGATTCGCATTGGCCGGAAATCACCACCCTCTTTCCCAATTTTAAAAAGCCCCTCGTGCTGCTGGGCTCGCTGGCGCAAGATGAGCGCGAAGCCGTCGAAGCCTTCTGTCGCTGGTACCATGCTCCTGTGTTAGCGGAAGCCAGTTCGGGCCTGCGCGAATCCAAGATACCGACGCTCACGCACGCCGCTGATCGCGTGGTGAGACGCTGGCTTAAGAACAACGAGTTCGATGGCGTGCTTCGTCTGGGCGGTGTTCCGTCCTGGCGCCTGTGGCGCGATCTCGAAAAGTGGCAGGGTGCTGTGGTGACTTTCGGTCGCACGCAGTGGAGCGGATTGCCTGGGCGCACCTTCACCAGCGGCGAACTTGCGCCGTGGCTCGAGCGCTGGCAAAAATCTGGGCCGCGCGCAGAGGCCCGCACGCAGTTTCATCTCGATGATAAATTAGTCGCAGAAAAACGTGACGCTCTCATGACTGAGTATCCGAAATCAGAACCCGCACTCGTGCGACAGCTATCGATCCACGCCGCGCCTGGTGCCGTCATGTACCTCGGTAACAGTCGACCCATCCGGGACTGGAACGAGCAGGCGCTCTTGAGCAAGCAGTTCGAGATCCAAGAAAACCGCGGCTTGAACGGCATCGACGGGCAGATTTCTTCATTCTACGGACACGCTCGCGAAGACGTGGAGAACTGGGCGCTCATCGGGGACCTAACAACTATATATGATATGCAGGGCCCCTGGGCGCTTCGCTACTTGGGTGCGAAAACCCGCACACGGCTCGTGGTGATGAACAACGGCGGCGGACAAATTTTTAGTCGTATGTTTCCTTCTGAGAAGTTCTTGAACGAACATCAAAATCAATTCAAGGCGCTCGCAGAGTTCTGGGGTCTGACCTACTCGCAAGACCTCAAGACAAACGCCCAGCATGCCCTCATTGAACTCACGCCCGACGCTCATCAGAGCACCGCCTTCCGTGATCAGTGGGAGAAGCTGTGAAAAATCCCATCTGGCTTTTGAGTGGTTTTTTGGGCGACAACAATCACTGGGGGGAGTTTCCCATCGTGCTTGCGCAGCAGAGTGGAGTTATGCCCGAAGTCTTCAACTGGTTCAAAGAAACGGAAGGCGCGCAGTCGCTCGAAGAAGCCGCGCGCTTTCTCGCGCAACGGGCCTACGCGGAAGGCACGCGTCCGGTGATCGTCGGCTATTCCATGGGCGGCCGTTTGGCGTTGCAGAGTGCGATCGTTGCACCCGGCGCTTTTTCTGCTGTCGTGGCACTTTCTGCGCACCCGGGATTTTCACGGCCATCAGATCGAGAAGCGCGCCGAAGAGAAGACGCAGTCTGGGCGAAGCTCTTGCGGGAAAACGTCGAGCTTTTCTGGGAGAAGTGGAACCAGCGCGGCGCTCTCAAAGATTCGCCTACACCTGAGAGACCACAGTTTGATCCACGCTGGGCGACGCTCTTAGAAACCATGGGCACAGGTCAGCAAGAATATCTCGCCCCCGTGCTCAACAGTCCGGGCATTCCACCAGTGCTCGCGCTCGCAGGCGCGCAAGATGAAAAATTCGTCGCGCTTCTCAAAGAAATGCCGGCGACAGTGAAAACACAAACCTTAAACAATGTGGGCCATCGTCTTCCGCTCGAAGCTCCGCTCGAGCTCGCGCAGATTCTTGCGCCCTTCATTCGCCAATCTCAGGAAATCCTATGATCTCTCAAACACAAGCCTGGCTCTTGGCCACGCGGCCCCGCACTCTCACGGCGACACTCGCCCCGATCATCGTCGGCACCACGCTGGCGTTTCGCCACAATGGGCATGTGTCGTGGACCTTGGTCATCTGCGCTTTGCTGTGCACGCTGTGTTTGCAGATCGCGACCAATCTTGTGAATGACGTCTCCGATTTTAAGAAAGGCACAGACACGCCCGATCGCCTCGGGCCTCTGCGGGCAACGGCGCAGGGATGGCTCACTCCGGAAGCCGTGTGGATGGGAGCGGGACTCGCCATTCTCGGAGCACTTATCAGTGGCTATCCCTTGATGGTGGCGGGCGGCTGGCCCTTGGTGATCCTCGGCATCGCTTCGATCCTCGCAGCGGTCGCCTACACCGCGGGCCCATTTCCACTCGCCTACCTGGGTCTCGGGGAAGTCTTCGTGTTGATCTTTTTTGGGTGGGTGGCCGTCGGCGGACTCGCGTTTGCTCTGACGGGAACCTGGCCCGTAGACGGTGCCGGCATCGCCGGAACACAGATCGGACTCTTGAGTGTCACCATGATCGCCATCAACAATCTGCGCGACATCCACGGCGATAAAAAAAGTGGCAAGAAAACGCTGGCGGCGCGCTTCGGAGAAAATTTCATTCGTGCTGTCATCGGCGCGGCGCTGTTTTCACCCTACGTCATGGGGATCCTCTGGTGGCAGACGGCACCGCTGGCCACGTTGCTCCCCCTGCCGGGACTCCTGTTTGCCTTTAAAATCTGGGGAGGCCTCCAGGCCACACCTCCGTCAAAAGCTCTCAACGCGTTTCTCGGGAAAGCTTCTTTCCACCTTCTGATCTTCGGCATCTTGTTGTCGGTGGCGCTGGCATGGAAATAACTCAGCTCAGTTTTCATCACTATGAGCTGACGCCGAAGACGGCGCCCAATCGTCTCGCTTCGATACAACCCCGCCGGGGTTGTCTGTTAAAGGTCCAATTTGCCGACCTCACCCACGCCGGCTTCGCCGATCTTTTTCCGTGGCCCGAGCTCGGCGACGAACCGCTCGAGCTGCAGCTTCAGGCACTGCGCGAAGGAACTCCTTTTCGCCAAGGGGCCGCTGCCCTTTCCTGGGCCTACTACGAAGCTCAAGCGAAACAGAAGAAGACGACGCTCCTGAGTGATGCGAGCTGCTCGAGTCATGTGACCTTGCTTGATCGCACAACGATTCCAGGCGGCTTCACCACGGCGAAGTTGAAGATCACAGCGGAAGACATCCATCGCTGGGTTGATCTCGAGCGCTTCTTCGCGAAGTTTCCGCAGCTGCTGTGGCGCCTAGACTTCAATGGCCTCTTCACGACCATCGACGCCGCTCAGGGTTTCTGGGACCACGTCTCACCGGCCGCAAAAGATCGCATCGAGTTTTTGGAAGACCCGTTCAACGAAGAATTGATGCTCAATCCGGCCGCCATCGCTGTCTTCAGCGGAACGGATGTGGCCGTCGATCGTGGCCCGAGTCCCTATGCGCTCGATCTCGCACAGGTCTGGGTCATCAAGCCGGTCTACTACTCGCCGGAGTACCTCTTCACGGAAGCTAAAAATTTCACGGGCAAGCTGGTTGTCACGAGCAACATGGATCATCCTCTGGGGCAGGTCATCGCTTTGCATGCCACACAGAAACTGCAAAAGATCGCCGGTGCGCGCTTGCTGCCCGGCGGACTCCTCACACAAGACCTATATCTTCCGCATGCAGAACGCAGCTGGCTCAAGCAACAGGGTGATGCGCTCTGGCCGACACAAGCGGGAGTAGGCTGGGGCTTCACGGCGCAGCTCGAGGCCCTCGCGTGGAGCGACACATGACTCGTCTGCATGTTTTGAAATCAGATCCGCGCACACTCCCCGCAGATTTCTGGGAGAGCGAACAGTGCGAACTCCTGGTGATGGCGCGTTGGGCGCAGGATCGACAGCAAGAGGTAAAGTTCCTCCATCAACAGCTGCCAAGCCTTCCGGGTCACGTGTGGATCGCCACATCCGGCACTCTCGCGAGTCAGTGGATCGCCCTTTCAAAAAAAGCCATTTTGCTAAGTGCTGCGGCGGTGAACGCGCATCTTCAGGCGACGGCCGCAGAATCTTGGGGCCTCACGTTGCCGCTCGCCCACGTCGGCGGCCTCGGCATCATGGCGCGCGCTTACTTGTTGAAGCAAACAGTCATCGCTCTCACACCTGAAGCTTGGAATCCGGCAGCACTCGGTGAGAACGCGTGGCACGGACACCTCCTCTCTCTCGTGCCCACGCAGGTGCACGATCTGGTTCAGCAAAACATCACGCCGCCAAAATCGCTTCGTGCGGTCGTCGTCGGCGGCGATCGCCTAAGCTCGGAGTTGTATCAAGCGGCGCTCAAGCTCGGCTGGCCGCTGCTTCCTTCGTACGGACTCACGGAATGCGGCTCACAAATTGCGACGGCGCAACCTCAAGACTCAAGCGGCAAACTCACGCCACTCACGCATGTGAAACTCCACGTCGATCACGAGGATCGCCTCTGGATCGACAGCGACGCGCTCTTCACCGGCAAAGCGTTGGTAGAACAAGACAAGATCACTTGGAGTGCGCGCGCGAGTGGTGCGTGGCCCACGCAGGATAGGGCGGAAATCGCCGCTGACGGCTCACTGACTATTTTAGGACGTTTTGATTCTGTGGTGAAAGTCCGCGGCGAAAAAGTTGACCTCAGTGCGCTGGAAGTAGATCTGCAGACCAAGCTCAAGGCGTCGCTTGTTATTATTTCTTTAACAGACGAGCGTGACGGAAGCTCTCTGTGGGTTATGAGCGAGCAGGACCTCTCATTAGATAAGATCAATCAGGACCTTCTTCCCCATCAGAAAATCCGCGGCGTTCACAAAGTTACAGCTCTGCCGCGCACCGCCCTCGGCAAAATCAAACGTGGTGAACTGCGTGCGATGATGACAGCTTCATCTCTCCGTTAATTCTCATTTATCTGCTTCCATCATTTGCGCCGCGGACCTAAAATAGCGTTATGAAAAACATGCAAGAACTCCGAGCGTCACTAGTTGTCTTTCTTGTCGCACTCCCACTCTGCCTCGGCATCGCACTCGCCTCGCAGGCGCCGCTCGCCGCCGGGATCTTCGCCGGCATCATCGGTGGCATCGTGGTGGGCTTCTTGAGCGGCTCGGAGATCAGCGTCTCAGGTCCCGCCGCGGGCCTCACCGTGATTGTCGCTACGGCGATCACCCAGCTTGGATCGTTCGAACTTTTCTGTCTGGCCGTCATGCTCGCAGGTCTGATGCAGGTAGCGTTCGGTTTGGTGCGTGCCGGCGACCTCGGACAATTTTTTCCGTCATCCGTCATCAAAGGCATGCTCACCGCCATCGGACTCATCCTCATCATGAAGCAGGCCCCGATGTTAATCGGTTGGCGCGCCGGGAGTTACACTGCTGGCGTCGCTCTCGTCGGAATCCTTTCTCTCCTGTTACTACTTGGCTGGGAAAAAATCCTGACTCCACGGTTTGCTTGGGCACGCTTGATTCCCGGTGCCTTGATCGCCGTGCTCGGCTCTATTGCAATGAACGCGTGGGTACTTAAAGGCACTGCGCTGGAAATTCAGGCGCAATCTCTTGTCTCTTTGCCGTTCGATGGATCATGGGGTGGGTTTTGGGGCTCGCTGCATTTGCCGGACTGGCATGGCTTCGCCATGGGTGGCATCTGGAAGACTGCACTGACTCTCGCCATCGTCGCGTCGCTCGAAACCATTCTCTCGCTGGACGCTGCTGATAAGATGGATCCACTGGGACGCGTCTCAAATAAAAATCGCGAACTGCTCGCCCAGGGTGCGGGCAATACCCTCTGTGGTCTCGTGGGCGCCCTGCCGGTAACCGCGGTGATCGTGCGCACCACCGCCAACGTCTCGGCCGGTGCGCAGTATCGCCTTTCTGCCATCGTCCACGGTGTCTGGCTCCTGCTTTGCGCCATGTTTATTCCCAACCTCTTGAACCTCATTCCCCTGACAACTCTCGCGGCCGTGCTCTTGTTGGTGGGCTTCAAACTGTGTCGACCGGGTCTCTTCGTCGAACAATTCAAACTGGGCAAGGTCCACTTCACCCTCTTCATCGTCACCATCGGTGCGATCCTTGTGACTGATCTTTTGATCGGGATTGCCGTAGGACTGGTGCTGGGGATTGTCCTCACCGCTAAAAAATACCGTCGTAAAGTCATCTTCGTGCAAAGCACTGGCGCTAGCACGCAGGTTGAATTTCGCGGCCATGCGACATTTCTCCACAAGCTCACTCTTGCACGCACGCTTAGCGAGCTCCCGCGGGAAAAATCCATCACGATCGTCAGCAGCGAGGAGTGGGAATTCCACCCGGACATCGAAGCCATGCTGCAAGACTTCAAGAACAGCTCCTCTCAACGCAACATCCGGGTGACGCTCAGTCATCGAGGTCGTACAATCAGGGCATGACGCCACGTTATGCCCGCTTCCTCGCACAAAGCTATGCGTACCTTATTGCGCTTCTCACGCTCTCGCGCGCCATTTCCATGGCCATGGTGTGGGACAACCTTGCGCAGGAAAGCTGGGGCGACATCGCCTATGCCTTCTTCATGGGCTGGCGCTTCGACAACATCCTCGTCTGCGCCGTCATCGCGATTCCATTTTTACTACTGACGCTCAATCAATTTGTCTTTAAATCAAACCGACTCCAAAGGTTCGCCAGCTGGCCCCTCTTCATTCTCACCCCGATCGTGATCCTCTTGCAGATGATCGACCTCGCTTACTTCGACCACTTCGGGATACGCATCACGGTGATCCTCTTCAACTGGCTCGACGACATGTCCTTCGTGGTCAGCATGGCGAAAGACGAGCCCCTGTGGTTCTTCGGTGGTCTTGCGATTCCACTGGCGGCGTGGCTGCTGCTGTGGCCTCTGCGTCGCTGGAACACGCAGAACTTCTGGCATCCCCTCGTTGGCAAGTCCTATGGCGCCTGGATTTTTTCTTCGCTCCTCATCGTCGGTTTTCTCTTCGTAGGGATCCGCGGGCGCGTCGCCATCAAGTCTCCCATTCGCGAAGGGACCGCGTACTTCTCGCAGAATCCCACGCTCAATAACTTGGCGCTGAACCCTTGCTTCACTTTTTTCTCGAGCTGGATTCGCTCCAAAAAATATAAAGAGAAGCCGCTGAAGTTCATGGCCACGGATGCCGCGATCGCGCAGATCCAGGCGCACTATCGCATTTCGCCGCAGCCGGGCCTCTCGCCGCTCGCGCGCACCATCGGCAAATCGCCGATGAACGACTGGAACGTCGTCGTCGTCATCATGGAAGGCATGTCGGCGCACTACACGTCCTACAGAAAAAATCCGAGCTGGACGCCGGTGCTCGATCGCCTCATGCAAGAAGGCATCGAATTCAAGCAGGCCTACAGCGCAGGCATGCACACCTTCAACGGCGTGTGGTCCACGCTCTTTTCTTTTCCCGCGCCCTACACCACGCATCCCTTGAAGCGGGACGTGATTCCCGTGCTCAACGCGTTCTCGAGCCAGATGGTAGAAAAAGGTATCCAGACTTTCTTCTTCACCACCCACGACGATCAGTTCGACAACATGGCCGGCTTCGTTAGACAGAACGGCTTCCAGCACATCATCCATCAGGGCGACTACCCCGCCGAACGAGTCATGAGCATTCTCGGCGTGCCCGATCACGACATGCTGCGCTTTTCCCTGCCGCGACTGACACAGGCCGATCAGCAAGGCCGCTTCTTTGCGGCGATGCTGACGGGCTCCAACCACAAGCCACACATCATTCCGCCAGAGCTCAAAGCGCAGTTCAACTCTCCGAACGAGAAAGAGAACATCGTGCGCTACTCCGACTGGGCGCTGGGGGATTTTCTTGAACGCGCACAGAAAGAACCCTGGGGCGCACGGACCATTTTTGCGTTCATCGCCGATCACGGCCAAGGCGTGGGCACGGAGAGACTCGATCAAATCTTGAGCTACCACCACGTGCCGTTCATCATCTGGGCGCCGGGACTCGTGAAGCCGCAGAGTGTTTCTGCTCCCGTCATGCAGGTCGACGTCCTGCCCACCCTGGTGGGGCTCTGGGGTGGCGAGTGGCGCAACAGCACCCTCGGCAACGACGCCCTCAATGAGGCGCGCGACTGGGTCTACGTGGGCCGCGACGAGACCACCTGCCTTATGACCGCCGGCCAGCTCGACTGCGAAACCCAAGATCGCACGCACTCGTTCCACGACTTCAAAGCTCCGTTCTGGACCGCTGCGCAGACCTATCAGCAAGAAGATCTCTGGGACATCGTCCACGCCGAACTGCAAATGAGTGACAGCGTATTGCGCGAGCAGCGCCGCTTCCCCTAAAATGGGCCATGGATAAAATCATCTGCCTCGGAAAAAACTACGCCGCCCATGCCCAAGAGATGAAAGAGGCACTGCCCGAAAAGCCGGTGCTGTTTCTCAAGCCACCGTCGTGCTTCACGGAACTCAAAGAAAACGTCGGGATCGCGCTCCCCTGGGGCCGCGGAACCATCCACCACGAATGCGAAGTGGTCCTGAAGCTCTACAAGAAAAATGTCATCGCCGTATCGCTGGGCCTCGATCTCACGCTGCGAGATCTACAAAAACAGCTCAAAGAGAAGGGCCATCCTTGGGAAATCAGCAAGTGCTTCAAGCACAGCGCGCTGGTAGCACCGTTCGTGGCGCAGAGAGATTTCCCGGACTGGCGTACGGCACCGTTTCGCCTGAGGGTCAACGGCGAGGTTCGCCAGGAAGCGAGTCTCACAGACGCGCTCTTCTCACCCGACGCCGCCATCCACCACGCCAACGATCATTTCCCGATGAATGATGGTGACCTGGTTTTCACGGGGACACCGCAAGGCGTGGGCCCGCTCAATCCTGGCGATAGCGTGACACTAGAATGGGGACCCATCAATCTCACGTTCCGGTTGCTCGCATGAGTGAGCAGACGGTTCACGACATTAAGAACGTGCTCCATCGCTTGGAGTTGATGAGCGAGCTGCTCGTAAAGAAGGATTTTTCGACGTTCAGTGAAGCGGAGATCCGCGAAGACGTGAAAACAGATTTAGCAAAACTTCAAAAGCTCTTTGCCGCCATCAGTACTGGTCGATGAATTCCGCAGGAATCTTGAAGCGGAACACCGGCGTCGTGATCTCGAACGTCTGGCCTTTCTCGCCGAGCATCTCGAAGTGACCCCACATTTTTCCCGTTAACGTCGGCAGGGGGCAATAACTCGAGTACTCGAACGTTTGCCCACGCTTGAAGCGTGGCGTGTTTCCGACGACGCCCGGGCCTTTGACTTGCCGAACCACTTCGTCGCCGTCTTCGATGTGCCAGGTGCGAGTCAGGAGTTGCGCGTCTTCACCCGAAACGTTGGTGATGAGCACAGTGTATTCGAAGAGAAATTGTTTCTGGAGTGGGTTGGAACGAGGGAAGTCGAACTTCGTTCGCACCTCGATGCGATAGCCGAAACTTTCTTCAATATAAACGGGAGTGGGCGTGGCCAAGGGACACCTCCTGGTGTCCCTAGTTTAGCTCTTAGAATGAAGAGTGGGCAATGTTCTTGAAGTCGTGATTTCCCGTGCGATCATGCACTTCGCCAAGACCATTGATAACGATCAGTTTGCCATCCTGGGTCACGAAATAATTGTGACCGGTCTTCACAATGGCCCCATAACTTCCAAGATCACCGTGCTCAGAAACCACGCCGTCATCAGCGACGACGATCAGCTTGCCGCCCGACACCACGAAATTACCGCCGCGCGCTTCTGGTACGAGAATGCGACGAATGAGGTCGCGTTTGCTGAAAACGAAGCCGTCTCTCGAGACGGTGTAGAGTGCGCCATCGACGGTCACCATCCAGTTCCCCCCGACATGTTTCACTGTGCTGAGATCCAGACCGTCCACTACGCTTTCGAGTAAATTGCCACGATCTGTGACGACGAACAAACGGGCCGGCTTACGACGCTCACCCGCAACGATGATGAAGTTTCCGCCTTTCATCAACGGCTTCTTCAGCGCCTTATTTTTCTCACTCTTGTACGGGACCCCCTGACGATCGATCGTCCACGGCGTTCCGTTTTCTTCGATGAAGTAGTTGAAGCCGGAGTAAGCCACTTCTTTGGGAGCTTCCAATGAGTGCACATCTTGACGGTAGAAGTAACCACCGTCATCCGTCGTCACCAACTGGCGATCTTTGTTGACGTAGAACTGACCGCCGCTATAGCGAATCTGAAATGGCAGGATGAATTGACCGCGGTCGTGAAGCACACCCTGGTTGTCGATGTTGAGAACGACACCGTTGGCCTTGATGACATAAGACTGTGCCTGGGCCGCTCCGGCCGTGAGGGCGAGACTCAAAATAAAATGGGTAATGCGCATAAGGGCCTCCGAGATTGGGTAACGCTTATTTATACCCAATCTCGGAGTCGGTTGATCAAAGTGTGTAGTATTTACTTGGCGGGTTTGAAGTCTAAGGCCACGGAATTGATACACCAGCGCTGGCCCGTGGGCTTCGGGCCATCGTCGAACACGTGCCCAAGGTGCGAATCGCACTTCGCACAGCGAACCTCTACCCGGTGCATGTTAAAGGCGTAGTCGTCGATCAGCTTCACATGCTTGGATTGGTAGACGTCATAAAAACTCGGCCAGCCGGAGCCGCTATCGAACTTGGTGTCTGAAGTGAAGAGCTCCTGGCCGCAGGCCACGCACGTGTAGGTGCCCTTCTCGGAGTGCTTGTTGTACTTCCCCGAATGTGGCGATTCCGTTCCGCCCATGCGGCAGATGCGGTACTGCTCTGGATCGAGCTTTTGTTTGTAAATGTCTTTATCTGCCGACATATATCCTCCTTGAGAACTCGATGCTACCTTACCTAAAATTTCGGAGTTAAGTCCCATGAGTTCCGCTTCTGTCTATCTTTTGGCCCTCGCTGCGAACCTCTTTTTTAGTACCGCGAGTTTGGTGTTTTCCGCCTACGCTCGCCGCTTCTCACCTTTCTGGATCAACCAGCTCAAGGTCACCGTTGCCATCGTCCTTTTTGGCCTTGCTACCTGGTATACGGGCGTCACTCCCCTTTCTGTGACGGCCATTTGCTACCTCTTATTAAGTGGACTTGTAGGTCTCTGTATTGGCGATCTCTTCTTATTTCGCGCCTATGCCACGCTCGGCGCAGGGCGCTCTTTGGTACTGTTTAGCTTTCAACCATTGCTCCTCGGACTCTACGGCTACTTCTTCCTCGCACAGACCTTCAACAGCTCCCAGGCCATCGCCGTCGCGTGCATGATGGCGTGCTTGGGCGTCTTTCTCCTCGAGCGCAACAAACTTACGGGACGCTGGGATCTGCAAAGCTTCTTGTGGGCGTTCGCCGGCATCGTGCTCGACGCCATCGGCGTGATGCTGACCCGTGAAGCCTTCGAGCTGACGGCCAATCTCGAAGCCATGCAAGTGAATCTCATTCGCTGCGCGGGGGCCATGCTTGGCTTTTTGGTCATTCGTCCCACGGGTCTAGTGCAAATTGCGCGCGACCTCCTCCCCATGAAACTCAAAGAGAAATCGCTGCTTTTAATCGCCTGCGTTTGTGGAACTTTTGTCTCACTCGCGCTCTATCTGACCGCGCTCAAGTACGCGCATGTGGCCTCATTGACGGCGGTAGCGATAACAGGGCCTGTCTGGGTGTCGATGCTGGAGTGCATTTGGGAAAAGAAACTGCCTAATCGTTACCTGGTGGCCGCCTTTACGTTTTTTTTAGTGGGCTTCTACTTCATGACCTAGGCTCAATAAGTTTTGTTAAGTTGCGGAAATTTCAAGATTTTTCTTGGCGGAATTCTAAATAAATAATACTCTACTGACTCCTCCAAGGAGTCTCTGTGCCTAATGTTTTAGATGAACTCGCCAAGCGCGTGCTTGTGCTCGATGGTGCCATGGGCACCATGATCCAACGGTACAAGTTGGAAGAAGAAGACTACCGCGGCGAACGCTTCAAAAATTTTCCGCGTCCGCTCAAAGGCAACAACGATCTCCTCGTGCTCACGCGCCCGGATGTGATCACCGAAATCCATCGTAAGTATCTCGAGGCCGGCGCGGACATTCTTGAAACCAACACTTTCAGTGCCCAACGCATCTCCATGGCCGACTACGAGATGGAAGATCTCTGCGACGAGATCAACCGCGTGTCCGCCCAGCAAGCTCGCGCTCTCTGTGATGAATTCACGAAGCTGAATCCGAAAAAGCCTCGCTTCGTTGCGGGCTCCATCGGGCCCACCACAAAAACCGCCTCGCTCTCACCGGACGTGAACAATCCAGGCTTCCGTGCGGTCAACTTCGATGACCTGAAGTTGGCGTACAAAGAACAAGTCGCGGCCCTTGTCGAGGGCGGCGTCGACATCCTCCTTGTCGAAACCATCTTTGATACCCTCAACGCAAAAGCAGCGCTGTTTTCGATCAGTGAGTACTTCAACGAGACCGGCAAAACGCCGCTACCGATCATGGTGTCGGGCACCATCACAGATCAGTCCGGCCGCACGCTCTCGGGCCAAACCGTGGAAGCGTTCTTGTACTCCGTCTCCCACCTCCCACTGATGTCGATTGGCCTCAACTGCGCGCTCGGCGCTGAGCTCATGCGCCCGTACGTCGAAGTCCTTGCTGCGAAGTCCCCGTTCCACGTGTCGATTTACCCGAACGCTGGATTGCCGAACCAGTTCGGCCAGTACGACGAGTCGCCCGCGTACACGGCGAAGATCATCAACGAGTTCATGCAGAACAAGTGGCTCAACATCGTGGGCGGTTGTTGTGGCACCACCGATTCCCACATCCGCGCCATCGCGGACGCCGCCGCCGCTGCTCCTCCTCGCCCGCTCCCCAAGAAAGAATTCATCCCCAAGTGGTCGGGCCTCGAGGCCCTGACACTTTTCCCTGGCTCAAACTTTTTGAACATCGGTGAGCGCACGAACGTCACCGGCTCCATCGCCTTCAAGAAGATGATCCAAGAGAATCGCATGGAAGACGCCCTCAAGGTGGCGCGTGAACAGGTCGAGAACGGCGCCCAGATCATCGACATCAACTTCGATGACGGCATGATCGACTCTGAGAAGATGATGGTGGATTTCTTGAACCTCATCGCGGCAGAGCCCGACATCGCGCGCGTTCCCGTCATGATCGATAGCTCGAAGTGGACCGTGCTTGAAGCGGGTCTCAAGCGCGTGCAAGGCAAATGCGTCGTGAACTCGTTGTCGCTGAAAGACGGCGAGGACCAGTTCATCGAACGCGCGAAGCTCGTGCGCCAGTACGGCGCGGCCGTGGTCATCATGGCCTTCGACGAGAAGGGACAGGCCGATACGTATGAGAAGCGCATCCAGATCTGTGAGCGGGCCTATAAATTACTCACCGAGAAAGCTGACTTCCCGGCGGAAGACATCATCTTTGATCCGAACGTTTTAACGGTCGGCACGGGCATGGAAGAGCACGCCAACTACGCGGTAGATTTTTTCAAGGCCGTTCGTTGGATTAAAACTAACCTCCCCCACGTGCGCACCAGTGGCGGTATCTCCAACGTCTCATTCTCTTTCCGCGGCAACAACGTTCTGCGGGAAGCGATTCACTCGGCGTTCTTGTTCCATGCTATCCGCGAAGGACTGGACATGGGGATCGTGAACGCCGGAGCGTTGCCAGTGTACGACGATATTCCGAAAGACATGCTGGAGCACATCGAAGACGTCATGCTCAACCGCCGCGACGACGCGACGGAACGGTTGATCACCTTCGCGCAAGCGATGACCGCCACCAAAGGAGCGGTAAAAGTCGAAGACCTCGCCTGGCGCTCGCTTCCCGTGGAAGAACGCCTCGCCCACTCTCTCGTGAAAGGCATCGCCGACTTCGCCGAAGTCGACGCCGAAGAAGCCCGTCAGAAATACCCGAAGCCCTTGCATGTGATTGAAGGCCCGCTGATGGACGGCATGAGCATCGTGGGTGATCTCTTCGGCGCGGGGAAGATGTTCCTACCGCAGGTCGTGAAGAGCGCGCGCGTGATGAAGAAAGCCGTCGCCTACTTGCAGCCGTTCATTGAAAAAGAGCAGGCCGGCCAGAAAGCGCAGAAGCAGGGCAAGATCTTGCTCGCCACCGTGAAAGGTGACGTGCATGACATCGGCAAGAACATCGTCGGCGTGGTGCTTGCGTGTAACAACTGGGACGTGATTGACCTCGGTGTCATGGTTCCGTGTGAGCGCATTCTCGAAGAAGCCAAAAAACAAGAAGTGGACATGATTGGCCTCTCCGGCCTCATCACGCCGAGTCTCGATGAGATGATCCATGTCGCCAAAGAGATGGAGCGCATCGGTTACAAGGTTCCTTTGTTGATCGGCGGCGCCACGACGTCTCGCCTTCATACGGCCGTAAAAATCTCACCGGCCTTCAATGGCGTTGTCGTTCACGTGGCCGATGCCTCGCGCTCAGTCCCCGTGGCGGAGAAACTCAAGACCCAAGCGGCCCGCGACATTTTCGTGAAAGATCTCAATATTGAGTACGCTTCCATGCGTGACCAACATCTCGCTCAACAAAACGAAGAGAAATGGTTGTCTCTTTCAGAGGCCCGTGCCAATCGCGTGCGCCTGAGCTGGGATACCCAAAAACCAACGAAGCCCTCGCAGTTGGGTGTGCATGTCTTGAACGATATTCCTCTTTCGACTCTCCGCGAGTTCATCGACTGGACACCATTCTTCCATACCTGGCGCTTGAAGGGCTCCTACCCGAAAATCCTGAAAGACAGAGAGATGGGCGAAGAGGCCACCAAGCTTTTTGCTGACGCTCAGAAAATGCTCGACGACATGATCAAGCATAAAACCATCGAGGCCCGTGCGGTCTACGGCATCTTCCCGGCCTCGGGTAAGGGCGACGACATCCACATCCACGCGTGGGAATCGGGAAGCACACCGTGCGAGCGCCACGGCAGTCACGCGAGCTTCAAAGAAGATCGTGCAAAAGTGATCGCAACTTTGAACATGCTGCGCACGCAGCGCCAAATGCTCGACTCCGCATCGCCTAATCCATGTCTCTCCGATTTCGTAGCACCAGAAGGTGACTACGTGGGTGCTTTCTGTGTCACGGCCGGAATTGGCCTTGAGGCCCTCACGAAGAAATACGATGCGGATCAAGACGACTACCAGGGCATCTTGGTGCGGGCGCTCACCGATCGATTGGCGGAAGCCACGGCTGAATGGCTGCATTTAAAGCTTCGCCGCGAGTTCTGGGCCTACGCTCCCCTCGAGAATCTCACGTCGGAAGATCTCGTGCGCGAGAAGTACCAGGGCATTCGTCCGGCACCCGGGTACTCGGCGTGCCCGGATCACACCGAGAAGAAAAAACTCTTCCAACTTCTCGATGCGGAGAAAAACATCGGCGTGAAGCTCACGCACTCCATGGCGATGACACCCACCGCTGCCGTCAGTGGTTGGTACTTTGCCCATCCCCAGGCCTCATATTTCAACGTCGGAAAGATTCAAGAAGACCAACTTAAAGACTATGCCCATCGTAAGGGTATGACCGAAGCCGAAGCCCGCTCATGGCTCTCGGCTAATTTGCTGTAAGGAACATATGAAAGTCGTCGACCACATCAAGTCCGCTAAAGGTACCTTGTTCTCTTTCGAGATCCTTCCTCCGCACGCCGGAGAGAGCATCCAGACGCTCTTCACCAACATCGCGCCGTTGATGGAATTCAAGCCGAAGTTCATCGACGTGACCTACCACCGCGAAGAATTCATTCTTAAAAAGCGCAACGGTGGCCTGCTCGAGCAGAAAAGCATCCGCAAGCGGCCCGGCACCGTGGCGATCTGCGCGGCCCTCATGCACAAGTTCGGCGTGGACACGGTTCCCCACATCATCTGCGGTGGCTTCACCCGGGAAGAAACGGAATACGCCTTGATCGATCTGAATTACTTGGGGATCGAGAACGTCCTCGCTCTGCGCGGGGATTCCATCAAGGGCCAGAACGATTTCTGTCCGACCGCTGGAGGTCATGCCTATGCCAGTGAACTCGTGCAGCAGATCAAGACCATGAACGATGGCCGCTACATCGACGACGACCTCGAGAACGCCATCGCCACGGATTTCTGCATTGGCATCGCCGGCTATCCGGAGAAGCACTTCGAGGCTGCCAACATGACCTCGGACTTCAAGTGGCTCAAGCACAAGGTTGAAGCTGGTGCCGACTACATCGTGACGCAAATGTTCTTTGATAACAGCAAGTACTTCGAGTTCATGGAGCGCTGTAAGGCCGAAGGCATCAACGCTCCGGTGATCCCGGGCCTGAAGCCACTCACCAGTAAGAAGCAGGTCCACATGCTCGCGAGCCGCTTCCACATCGACATTCCGGAGGCGCTCGCGGATGCCGTCGACAAATGTAAAGACGACAAAGAAGTTCGGCGGGTGGGCATCGAATGGGCGATCGCGCAGTCCAAAGAGTTGGTGGCGAAGAAAGCACCGTGCCTGCACTACTATTCGATGGGAAAATCAAACGCCATTCAAGAGATCGCGCAGGCGTTGTTCTAGGGCTTGCGGCACGTGCCGCAGGACTCTTCGTCCGCCTTCATCTTCTGTCGAACGTTATCGACTTGTTTGTAGAAGAAGTCCGCGGTCTTTTTTCCGATGTCGGTCTCGAGCAGCCATGCCAACTTCCCCACGGCGGGAAAGTGCTTAATGAGTTCGGTGATGACCTCGCCCCCTGTAAGAATCCCGCCATCTTCGCGGAGGTAGTGAATCTGGGCCGCACAGGCCTCAGGATTTAACTGTGGATAACGTGCAAAGACCTCAGCGTGATCCAGCGGTACGTAGCAGACACGTCGTGAGACGTCCCAGCGTTCGAGGTCTTGTTTAAAACGCACACACATCGGACATTGCGCGTCGTAAATCAGGATGGGGAGTTTGAGTTCCATGCTGATGAGTATATCATGGCTTCCTATGAGTAAAAAATTTAAAGAACTCGAATCCCATTTGTTCATCTGCACCCATGAGCGCGAGGACCGTGCCAGCTGTGCAGGTCGCGGCTCGCGCGAACTTGCGGGCGACCTGAAAACTTGGGTGAAAGAAAATGACCTGAAGAAAAAAATCAAGATTACGAAGTCGGGCTGTCTGGGATTATGCGAGGAAGGCATCGTCGCCGTCTGCTATCCGCAAGGACGCTGGTACACGGAGATAAAACCAAACGACATCGAAGATTTGAAGAAAGATCTGAAATGAAAAGGGCCCCGACCGGGGCCCTTTTTTTTAGAATGTCTTGTCGAGAGTCACTCGGCGATCACTCACTGTTACTTGCTGGCTCGCCAGCACGGATCGATCTGCGCGGAACGTGAGGTTGTACGTGCCTGCGTTCAACACGATGTGATACGTGCCATCTGGATTCACTTTGTAGATCTGGATCATTTTACCGGCCATGTCTTTTACATCAATTTCAAGGCCGACCTGCGCCGCCGTGATGTGGCCGCGGATGCCAGCACCCGCTGCACGATCGAGCAACAACTGCCATCCGGCGCGGTTGCGCTCGACGGTCACGTTGCGCCACTTGGCGTAGTCAGGATGGAAGCCACCTTGCGCAGACGAGTTCACTTCGAGCACGTAAGGAATGACCTGCATCTCTTGATACATCCAATCGATGTCGCCACCGTCGGCGTTGTACAGCGTTTCCCACGGAGTTCCTGGAGTGTAGTTCAGCAAGCGGCCCATCTCACGACCGATGCTCTCGACGACTTCCGCCGTCTGTGTGCGCATCGGGCGGCAGCCGAACGGGTAGAGCACGAGTTCGCTGTACGCATGGTACGAGATGTTGAAGACGGGACGGATTTCTTTCACGAAGTCCATCATGACATTGGTTTCTGGTTCTGACGCCGCATTCGGACCACGGTAAGTCTGCGACCAAGTTGAGCCGCTGGAACCGTTGCAGCCATTCCAGTTCGATGGATAGTTGCGGTTCAAGTCGACGCCGTAGCTTCCGCGTGCATTTTTGCGCCACATAGAATCTTGTGTCCACATGCGGTTGTTGCCGTCGACGTTGAACATCGGCATGACCCAGATTTCGTTGCTGTCGACCCAGTTGCGAACTTTCTCATCGCCGTTGTAGCGCGTGAGCAAGTAGTCGGCGATGTCCATGGTCACTTCGGGTGTCATGACTTCGCGAGCGTGGTGCATGCCATTGAAGAGCAAGGTCGGCTCTGAAGTTTCGCGCATCGATGCGTTGTCCGAAATCTTCAACGCCCAGATCGGACGCCTTTCAAGAGACTCACCAATTTGGCGAAGCTCCGTGATCTCGGGATACTGAGCGGCGTAGGCCTTCAGCTGCGCTTCGACCTCGGCGGGGTTCATGTACTCTGGATCTGGTCCACGCAGCATGGTTTGCGGAATGGTGAATTCGAAGGCGGCCTTCAAGCTTTGCAGCTGGATGAGTTGGTCTTGGTTCACCAAAGCTTCCACGACGTCATTTTTTAGATCGACGCCGGTGACATCGATTTCATTTACGCGAAGGTAGTTCTTCACCGCATCTGTGGTTTGGAAGCGAACGAGCGTGCGATCTTGGGGACCTTCCGCATGATCGCTGTGGGCGAAGGCTGAGCTGACACAGAGAAGTGCCGCGACGAGAGCGAGTTTCATTGTTCCATCCTTGGTTCAAATTAGTCATCTCAGTCCACCAGAGAGTGAACGCGTCCGTCAAAGACTGTGAGTAAATGTCAGTGATACCTGAGGCGAACGCTCAGGAGACAGCGAGTAACTGGGCCTTTTCAGGGAAAAGTCGTTCTAACTCTTGGCGATACGGGACCGCCTTCTCTTCCAATCCGTTTTTCACCATGGCTTCGATCATGAGCTTGAGGACCTGATAGTCGCGGATGTTGCTGTTGTAGATTTCAATTCCGCGTTGGATCAAAACACCGGCCTCTGTTTGCGAAGAACCATAGCGAAGCAAGAAATCGCTCACCAAGAAGTCTTCTTGGTCCATGGAACCAGCCGGGAACCGAGAAATGTACTTCTCCGCTTCCTTGGTCTGTTTGTGCTCCACGAGGAGCGTGATGATGGCGCGCAGGAATTTTGAAAATTCTGCGCAGGAAACGGCGATTTTATCGAAGAGTGGAAACGCCTTCGGCAACTGGCCATCGAGGAGGTACCACTTACCCGCGACGAAGAGGCCCGCGCCGATGTAGTTGGTCATCTCCGCATTTCGCTCTTCGAGTTGCGTGAAGATCTCGTAGTAGAGCTCCATGTCTTCGTAGTTCTTTGTGATGATCGCCAGCCGAATGATTTGTGTGAGGCGGTCCGGGTTCGCCGGAAAGTACTTCGCGACTTTCTTCACGACCTGATACGCCTCAGGGAACTTCTGTTCCTTCATGAAGATCTCATACAGCCCGACCAAGCACTTAAAGTGGATCGAGTTGAAGGCGAGGCCTTTGTTGTATTTGCCTTTTGCTTGATCCGCTTCTGAGAGCAGGTACTGCGCCTGACCCATGTAGAAGAGCGCGAGAGAAGGCCTTGGGTGCATCGGCATCGCCGACTCAAAAATAGCAATGGCCCCGCGGTAGTCGCCCGCGTCCATGGCGGTTTTGCCTTCGTCGATTTTAACGATGTACGGAGAGGGCTTGATCTTCGATGAGACGGTCGACAGGAGGTTCTCTTGGATCGACTGCAAGGTGTACGGTTTGATGATGAAGCTATCAACATCTTCTTCCGCGGCTTTCGCGACAGCGGTCTGTGAGATGTTCGACGTCACGAGGATCAAGCAGAGTTTCTTGTTCTCAGGGAACACGGTACGGACCATCTTGAACAGATCGAATCCCGAGCCGCCGCCGACGAAGTAGTCTGAGAGCACCAAACCAACGTTGTTTGTTTTTAGAATTTCTGCCGCTTCCGCCATGGTGCCGGCGGTGTGGATCATGTTTCGCTTGGTACCCAAGTCCACCATCACTTTCAACAGGCGATTACGTGAAGCACTGTTCTTATCGACGATAAGAACCGTGTGACTCGTGAGGTATTCTTGGACGACTAACTTCTTATCCACGTCACTTCCCTGAACTTGCGGTCAAAAAATCAATAATCTGTTTTTGGCGGCGAGCCACCAATGTAAGCAGGGCGGACCAGCGCTCACGGTCCCGCCAAAGCAGTTTGATTTTGATGATATCACTCTCTGTACTTTTTGGTTCAACACGAACTGCAAATCGTTGGGCCCCTGTCTCAGGCACGAGGACGGTCAGTGAGCCCGTGTCTCCGGTCATTCCCCCCGGCAGAGCGGCGGTAAGGCCGTCATCTGAAAAATCAGATACTTCAAGGTTGAAAGTATCGAGCCCGTTTTGAAGCACAAACGAGATCTCACGAGTAATTGAGCTTTCTGCTAACTGCTCGAGGTGTCTTTTGGCATCGTAAAGGTAGCCACTTATTGTGGAGGCGACTTCTTTTGGGTTAATCACCCCGGGGAAGTACTTGATAACACCCTTAGCTTCTATCACCTTGGGATGAACTAAAGACGCCTGGCCGTACACAAAGAGCAGTGGGGAGCTCTTGCTACTTGTGCCAGCTCGTAGAGGTGCGATCACTTCCCCAAGTCCGTTAAGAAACGAAACATCGCAAATAATAATATCGATGTCCCAGCGTTGCTGGAGTGCGAGTGACTTCACTTGGTCATGGGCGACGAAAATATTTGCTCCCAAAGACTTGAATTGCAACGAAATTCGCGAAGCTTCTTTTTTTGAGCTCTCGAGAACGAGGATGTTATGGCCAGAAAAGCAAACAGTCATAGTCCCTTCGCTGCTTTGAGGAATTGATGAATGTGCTGCTGGCGCAAACGATACAACGTCATGAACTGTTCAAAAATCTTTAGATCAGAGGGTTCGAGTTCTATGGTGGTGTAGGTATCACCTTCTTCATCGCTGTCCGTCTCAAGGCACTTGCCCACGACGCTGACTTGCTTCTTTCTTTTCTGGTAGTCAAAACTGATTGTGACATTGACCGTCTCATTCAGCGCCGGTGATTTGCGCTTCATTTTGACGATCATCGTTGAATCAAAGAAGTCGTCGACGTTGATGATGTGTTCAGCACTGCCCAACGATTTACACGTCAGCACGGCCTTCACTTTGACCTGGTCATTGGTGACCGGCTTTCCGTCATCGCCCAAGACTTCATCTTCGACTTCTTCTTTAACGGTGCGGGCATCAGCACCGACTTTCGCACGAAGTTTTTCAGCTTCGCTGCGGGGCTCGGGCTTCACTCTCTCCGACTTGTCGTTGTTCACGACAAGGCGCGGACCGCCTTTCTCCATCGGCACGTCGACACGGCCCGCCTCTTCAAACTCCGACGGAAGAATGTCCGCACCAGGGTCTTCGCCATCGCCGTCCGGGAGAAGATCGTCGACCGCGCGGATCTTTTTGTTAGAATCCTGCTCGACCGCCCTCGCCAGCGCGGCTTTCTTCGCCACTGCTGGACTTTGTTCGTTTTGTTCTTCCTCTTCGCTCTGGTCAGGGTGGACTGCTTTGCCTGTTTTGCCTTTGTAATGGGAACCACCGAGATCATCCGCCTTGCCTCGACCACGAAGATCGTTTTCACTTTCTTCTTTATGCGCGGCACGGGCATTTTCGATGCGTTTTTTCTTTACAAGATAAGGTGACTCTTCTTCTTTCTCGATTTCTTCATCCACTTGTGCTTGTTTGGTCTTGCTGCCGTAATGGCTAGAGCCGAGATCGTCCGTTCCGACCTTAGCTTGTTTCTTGGGAAGCGACGCCACCTCGTCGTGGTTTTTCTTGTCCGTCTTTTCGGCTTTTTCGTCACCGAGCTCAGCGAGATGCGAGCGCTCTTTTGCTATGCTGGCGGCCTTGGTTTTTTTCTCTTCGCTTGTTCCGGAGTAGTGGCCATCACCCAAATCGTCCGTCGAAGATTTTCCATGAAGCGCGGACGCTGTCTTCTCTTTAAAGTCTCCGCGCTCAGACTCTTCACGCGAAGGACGCTCTTTTCTTTGTCCCGACTCCGCGGCGGCTGGCTCCGCTTCGTCGCGTGCTTTCCGCGCTCTTTCAAAAGCGTTGCGCTCTGACGTCTCGCGCGGCGCCTGCTCGTCGCTCTGACCTTTGTGCTTGTTCGAATAGTGCGAGCTTCCGAGATCATCTGTTTCCGATTCACCACCGTATTGGCCGCCCTGCGCTTTTTCTTTCAAAGATCGTACTGGCGCTTCTTCGCGGGGACCGCGCTCGTTCGCACCGACGGAAGACTCTCGCTCCGCGCGCTCTTTGGCTTCCCGAGGAGCTTTGTCACCAGAGCCCTCTCTTTGGTTCGACCATTTATCAGCACCGAGGTCGTCGGTTTCACTCTCACCACCGTAGTTCGATTTACGATCCGTGTGGGAGTGTTCGAGCTTACCCTTGTACTTCGATAAACCGACGTCTTCTGTGCCGGCGTTGCCGTCGGTGTCGCTCATGCGATCGGCAGCAGACTTGTGCTTGCCGTTAGCCGCCTTGCTGCTCTCTTGCTCTTCGACATCCCCGTCGTAGAAGCCGTCGCCCAAGTTCTCCGTCGCCGACTTGCCAGTCAGGCGCTTCGCAGACGAGGAGTCGACCTTGTGCTTTTTGTGTTCTTCCGGCGCATCGGCGAGCTCTAGCGCGACCGCACCTTTGTACTTCGTCGAGTGTGCCTCTTGCCCCGAAATGTCTTGCGTGAGGAGGCCGTCACCTTTCTTGTCTTTTTCGATCTCCGTTTTGCTGTCGTCGATCTTGAGTCCCTTCTTGACCAGAATCTCCTGGTCGAAGGATTCGATGATGGCGCGCTCGCGGGAGAGAGCGTAGCTGGAGTTTTTGCAAACTTCCACGGCCTGCGGAGAGGCGCGGAAGCGCGAGAGGACTTCGTCTTCGTCTTGATAGACGAGCTGGAAATTTGTTCCGGAGATCATCCAGAGGTTTTCCTTCCAGACGAATTCTGGTTTCTGATCACCTTTGAAGATCCAGTCGCCGTCGGCGGAATGGAACGTGTCACGGATACCCTCTTTGAAGGCGAACTTCCAGACTCCGCGTTGCCCAGGGATTTCCGTCCACTGCGCGACGAAGGGACTGGGGCCCATGACCTTGACCATCCAGCGCGACAAGATCTTTTTCACGTCTTGCGGAGATTTGATCAGCCACATGTCGTCGACGGACTTGAGCGCATCGACCCACGTGATGGGGTTCAGTTCCTGCTTGGATTTGTCTGCCCCTTCGACCTGCCTGTCCTTGAGCGTGACCTTCACCTCAGCTTCTTTCTTCTGTCCTACTGAGAGGGACTTCTTCCAGAAATCGATCTTGAACTTGAGGGCCTTGTCGCGCATGGTGGGTTCCATGACTTCCTGGCAACCCATCTTCATCAGCGCGCCTTCGACCTGCTTGTTGTTGATGAAGTTCACAACAGAGAACTTAATGTTTGATTCTTTGAGGACGCGGCGCTGGTTCTTGAGGAAGTTGATCACGAGACCAAGCTCTTCCTTGCTGGAGACGGAGGCGATGATGAGAGTTGCAGGAGACGCATCGATGACGCTGAGAAGTTCTTTCTCTCCGCTCACGTCAAAGACTTCACCGAACTGACTGGCATTCTTTTTCACCACATCTTCCAGTGGGCCCCACTCTTCCTTAAAGAGGTATTTCACTAAAATGATCTCATTCATTTTTAAAGCTTTGTTCATGGACACGAGTTTGCTTCTTTTCGACTATTGTTAAAGCGATCTTAACTACACGCAGTGTTGTTTTTTCATATCGGTAAACTGCTGAATAAAGTAACCTCAAGAAAAACAAAATCCGCGAGTTATGGAAGAAAACGAAAATCCCGAGGAAGACAATCAGGAAATCCTTCAGAATCTGGACGAAAGCGGCCAGACGGAGGAGCTCGTCGAGATGTTCGAAGAACTTCCCACGCCCGACGTGGTGGAGTTCCTCGAAGACAAGTCTGATGCAGAGATCGTCGATTACCTGAAAGAGCTCGAGTCAGAGGACCAGGGCCGCATCTTCTCTGACTTCGCCATGGATATGCAGTTGCGCCTTTGTCGCACCCTCGAACGTCGTCACGTCGCTCAGATCTTCCGACACATGTACTCGGACATTCGCGCCGATCTTTACCAGCAGCTGGATAAAGACGAGCAAATCGGTCTCCTTCCTTATCTTGATAAAAAAGTTCGCGAAGACGTCATCATCCTCTCGGCCTACCCACGGGAAACCGCGGGCGGGATCATGGGCACTGATTTCGCTACCGTGTTTGAGGGAATGAGCGTTGCCCAGGCCATGGCGAAGATCCGTCACGATGCACCGTCGAAAGACATGGTGATCTACATCTACGTCGTCGATGATTCCATGGTGATGAAGGGCTACGTCACACTCAAAGACCTCGTGCTCGCCGATCCGAACGCCAAAGTGTCGGACCTCCTAAACGAATTCTTCGTCAGCGCAGAGGTGAATGAAGATCGCGAGTCCGTGGCCCAGAAGATTGAAAAGTATGACCTTGCGGCCATTCCCGTGCTCAATTCTCTGAACCAGCTCGTGGGTGTCGTCGGTCACGACGATGCCATCTCCGTCATTCGTGCGGAGCAGACGGAAGACTTCGAAAAACTCGCCGGCGTCATGCCCTCTCCAGAGGGCGAAGATTACATGCAGACCTCCAGCGTGGGGCACTTCAAAAAGCGTGTGGTGTGGCTCGTGGGTCTTGCGGCGATGGGAATCATCTCCGGGATGATCATCAACGAATACCAAAACGTGCTCGAGCACTTCATCATCTTGGCGATGTACATGCCGATGATGGCGTCCACCGGTGGGAACACCGGTACCCAAGCGGCCACGGTGATCATCCGTGCCATCTCCTTGGGCCACGTGAGTGATTCCGATTGGCTCAAAATCGTCTTAAAAGAAATTCGTATCTCCTCCATGCTTTCGGTGTGCGTCGCCGCATTGACCTATTTCAAAATCGTTTTCCTGAGCTTCCACGGCCTCCTGCCAGAAGGCTTCACCATGTCATTCGTGGGTCTCACAATATCGTTTGCCATCGCGATCCAGGTGGTCTCCTCGGCCATCATCGGCGCTGGTCTCCCCCTCATCGTGCGCCGCTTAGGCGGTGACCCCGCCGTCGTGGCCAGCCCCGCCATCTCCACCATCGTGGACATCACCGGTCTCTTGATTTACTTCGCCGTGGCATCAGCCCTCCTCGGGGTTTCTTGAGTCCGCGACCCTCTTAGGGTATGGTCTCTCCCATGAAAACAGTCATCCTCTGCGGCGGTTCAGGCACCCGACTCTGGCCTCTCTCGCGCACCCTTTATCCAAAGCAATTTTACCCGCTGTTCAAGGGCCACTCCCTCTTCCAGCGCACGATCGAGCGCAACCTGGCCCATACCAGTGAGTTCCTCATCGTCGTCAACCAAGAGCAGTACTTCATGGCGGAGGACCAATTCCGCGCGATGAAAACGACGATCCCAGCGCGCTTCATTCTAGAACCGGAAGGCCGCAACACCGCGCCTGCCATCGCGCTGGCCGCACTCGCGGTGAGCGCAACCGACGAGATGCTGGTGGTGCCATCGGATCATTTGATTCAAAACGAAGCGGCTTATCAGGCGGCGGTTTCGCGTGCTCTCGTGCATGCGCGAGAAAACCAGCTCGTCACGTTCGGCATTAAACCCACGCACGCTGAAACCGGCTTCGGTTACATCGAAGCCAACGGTGAAACCGTCGTAAGCTTCCGGGAGAAGCCCGACGCTCAAACAGCTGAGAGCTACCTCGCGAGCGGAAAACATTTCTGGAACTCCGGAATGTTCTGCTTCCGGGCAGGTGCTTTCTTAGCTGCACTCGCCAAACACGCGCCGAAGATGCACGAGGCCTGCGTGCACGCTTGGAGCGGCAGTGGTGAGAACTCTCCGGCACGCATCGATGCCGCTCTCATGAAAGCGATCCCGGCCGATTCCATCGACTACGCTGTCATGGAAAAATCGAGCCAAACGAAAGTGATCCCTACGGATATGGGTTGGAGCGACCTCGGTTCTTTCGATGCACTCTACGATGCCCTTCCACAAGACGATGAAGGGAACGTGCACGATCCGCAGACGCTTCATCTGAATTCTCATCGCAATCTTGTGGTGGCCGACAAACGTTTCGTCGCCACGATCGATGTGGATGACCTCGTCATCATCGACACGCCGGACGCCCTTCTCATCACGCGTCGGGGCTCCGCTCAGAAAGTGAAAGACGTCGTAGCGACGTTGAAAGTGCGCAAACCTGAACTCACTCACATTCACACCACCGCCCATCGTCCGTGGGGGTCGTACACCATTCTTGAAGACGCATCGAATTTTAAAGTGAAACGCATCGTCGTGAAGCCGGGCGCACGCCTGTCGCTGCAGAAACACGCCCACCGCAGTGAACACTGGATCGTTGTCGATGGACGCGCACACGTGACGGTGGGAGAAAAAACTTTTCCATTGGAAAGAAACGAGTCGACCTACATTCCGAAGGGCGAAGTCCACCGTCTGGACAATCGCGAGAGTGAGGACTTGATTCTCATCGAGGCCCAGGTGGGAAGTTATCTCGGGGAAGATGACATTGTGCGTCTCGTGGACGACTACAAGAGAATCTAACTGGTTACACGCGCGCGTTTTCGGACTCTCGACAACATACCCTGGCCTTAGGTAAGTTCAAGAAAACCCTTTCTGGATGAGTGCCATGGTTAAGTCAGTCTTGATCTTGATCGTTTTCTGTTACGTTCTCTCAACTGTTACTCACCTCTAAGTGGCATCGGTGTCGATCAAAATTCTCAAGCGGCACCTGCAAGATTTTCGCAAACTCCTCTCTCTTCCGTCTCAGCGCCCCCGTTCCATTCATCGCTTCACTCCCAAACAAACCGTACTTGTGCTCTCTCCTCATCCGGATGATGAGATTCTGATGGGCGCAATCGCTCTCCGCCTCCAATCAGAAAATAAAATGAAAGTCGTGAACGTGGCCGTGACCATGGGAAGCAACAAAGAGCGACAAAAGACTCGACGGAACGAACTTACTCAAGCGACCAAACTTTTGAAGTGGGACAACGTTATCCTCGCGGATGACTGGTCGAAGAAAAAGACGCAGCTCGCAGCGTTGCTTAAAAAACACAAACCGGTTCTCGTCGTCGCCCCCCATGCGAAAGATCGCCATCCCACCCACGAACAAACGGCGCAGCTTCTCCTGAGTTGCCTTAAGGCATGTGACACAACCGTTGCGTGGGCCGAGTACTGGAATGTGCAAAATAATCCCAACTGCTTGATCGAGGTTCCGGATGCTGAACATCTTCGCCAAGTCAGTGCCCTTGAATGTCACAAAGGTGAGATCGAGCGGAATCCCTACCACCTTCGACTTCTAGGCTGGCAGATGGATACGGTTCGCCGTGGCAGCGAGTGGCTCGCCCCGAAAGGTGCGCCATCGGTGACGATGCTGGCGGGACAACTTTATCGTTTCGAGAAATGGCACAACGGCAAAGCCGTGCGCTCATTCAAGCCAAGGCCCTTTGCTCACGCCACGGACGATCTAACTGACTGGCTTGAGTAGCGACGCCGCCTCACGATCTAAAAACACATGCAGCCCTGGATGAGAGCGCAGCAATGTGGCCGGGACGCTCTCGCTGACTTCACCTTCCACGAATCGCTTAATGATGTCGGCCTTACCACGACCGGTGGCCAAGAGCCAAAGCTCGCGCGCTTCATTCAACGTTCCCAGTCCCAGAGTGAGTGCCTCACGAGGAACTTCCTCTAAGGAAGTAAAGAAGCCCTGGTTCGCAACGCGCGTGGATTCCGCGATTGTCACAACACGTGTGCGAGAATCGATCGAAGAGCCCGGTTCATTCAAACCCAAGTGTCCGTTGTGGCCGATGCCCAAGAGCTGCACATCTAAACCACCCGCTGCGCGCAGACGGTCTTCGTAGTCATCAGCGGCTTCTTGCGGGTCGGCCATGCTCAAGCGCGGTAAATTGATCTGTTGCTCTGGGTAATCCAGCGGAGTGAACACGCGCTCACGCAGATAGTGCGCGTAGGTGCGCTCGTCCCTCGCGCTCAGCCCGAGGTACTCATCCAGCATCCAAACTCGCGCCAGAGGCATCTGGGGACGCCTCAAAAGGAGTGCGGCGTAGAGCGGATCCATGGTGCGGCCGGTGGCGAAGCCCACGTTGACCGGGGCCTCTAATTTTTTGCTCAACCGGCGAGCGACATCACTGGCCAGCAGGCCCGCGTCCTCAAAGATCTTCAGCTCCACCAGCGTCCCCTATGTAAAAAATTCGGAATCCGAATACCATATTTGATTTCCGAACAAGCCTAGCTTAGAAAGCCCCTCAATGAAAACCACTCTGCGCATCCTGATTGTCGAGGACGATAAGTATTTCCTGCAGCATCTGCGCGAAATCCTTACGCCGTTCGGGGTCATCGAGTTTGCAACGGAATGGCCCGCGGCCGCCAAGCTGCTTAAAACCAACCATTACGACCTCGTCGTCACAGATCTTCACCTGCCCAGCGGCCCTGACGGTATTCAGGTGCTCGAGGCCGCTCGCCAGCAGCACGCCATGCGGATCATGCTCACCTCCAGCGACGAGGAAGCGCTCATCACGCTCGCCTACGCCCAAGGGGCGCAACACGTTCTAACAAAAACGCAGGCACGCGAACACCTTCCCGCCTTCGTCCGCAGTCTCCTCACTCAGCGCGATCATCAGAAACTCACCAGTCTCTTCGAGGAGAGGTTTCCGACGAAGGATGCGGGTCTGATCAATGACATTACTCGACTCTTAACATCTCCGTGGCAAGGCCGCTCGCTCCTCATCACCGGTCCCACCGGCACCGGCAAGAGCGTGCTCGGAAAATTGCTGGCGGAAAATCTCGTCGGGCAGAGCGCGCCGTTTATTCACCTCAACTGCAGCGAGATCCCCGACAACCTGATCGAGAGCGAACTCTTCGGTCACGAGAAGGGCGCCTTCACGGGTGCTGAACAGAAGCGCGAAGGTAAGCTGAAGGCCGCCGACGGTGGCGTGCTGTTCCTCGACGAAGTGGGCACCATGTCGCCCTCGATGCAGCAAAAACTTCTCAAGGCCATCGAAGAGAAAACCTTCTATCCGATCGGTGCGACGAAAGCTGAGAAGAGTGCCTTCACGCTCATCACGGCGACGTGCGAAGACCTGCAGGCGAAGATCCGCCAAGGACTCTTCCGCGAAGACCTCTACTTCCGCTTAGGGGCCCTCACCGTTAAGTTGCCCGCACTTTCAGAGAGAAAATCTGACATCGACGGCTTCGTGCGATTCTTCCAATCGCAGTCTCCCCGCCGCTTCGTGCTCACGCCCGAGGCGTCGCTCATGCTCGCCAATCGCTCTTGGCCCGGGAACATCCGTGAGCTGCGACAAACCATGCTGGCCCTCGCCGACATCGGCAAAGGAGTGGTGGATGCGGCCGCGCTCCAACAAGTATTAGGTGAGAGCGTGAGCACACAGCAGAGCACGGGTCTCGTGAACGACGACGTTCGCCAGTACGTGCTCGCTCACGGTCTGCGTGGCTACTTCCAGCTCGTCGAGAAACAGCTCGCACAAGAAGCCCTAGAACGACATCAGGGCAAGATCACTCTTTGTATCAAAGAGCTCAAAATCTCGAGTTCGGCGTTTTATCGAATTTTGCAGGAGCACCAGATCAGCTAAAAACTTGGCACGGTCCTTGCTTCAGGGGTGGCACCAACAAGGAGTCCACCCATGTCACTGCAAAATCGGATCTTAAAAGAATATCGTCTGCACTACCCGCAACACACGCTTCGGGAAATCTCGCTTCAGACCGGCATCCAACTCACGCGCGTCTTCCGTCTTATGAACGGTTCGTCCATGAAGCTCGAAGAGTTCGAATCTTTCAGCCAGGCCATAGGACTGAAGTCGCAGGCCGAGTACCAAGGAAGTGGCTTCCAACGTTGCGCCTTGAAAGCGCAGCAGATCTTAAACGAGATCGAGCTCAACAAGCTCACTGAAGTCATCGAGCGCCACATCCACTGGCACACGCTCATCCACGGCGAAGGTAGCAAAGTCGCCATCGACCAACACATCGCTTAAGGAGCTGTCATGCAAACGTTTACCAGCGTCGAACGCCTCGTCATCGAATCGATCAGCCAAGGCCCGAAACCTCTCAAGGCCCTGATGCAAGACACGCGACTTGAGTTGCGGTTCTTGGCCAACATTCTCCATGCTCTCACACTTCGGAGCTTCATCGTGCTCACGCCGGACGGCTACGCACTCAACAAGCATCTTCCCAAGGAAGAGCTGGCACTTATCAACGACGAGAAGTCGCGCCAGAGTGAGGCACTGGAATTGCTCGAAAGCCTGTGTGGCTCGAAAGAAAAAAAACTGGGACTGCGCAAGGCCTGGGTCAGTGAAAAAGATCGCACGGTGTTGAATGCGCTCCTGAAGAACCTCGAAGACTTCATGCAGACTCTTCCGGCGGCCCCGAAGAATGCCCCCTTGCATGAATACACCTTGGTCGTCTGGGGAGCCGATCAGTACGGGCCTACGGTCCAGCGTCTCATTGGAGGTATCGCATGAAGTACTTCTGTCTTGCTGCTCTTCTTTGTGTCTCGTGTGGGAAGAAGGATTCAAACGAGAAGATCCATGTCGTCTCCCCCGCGAGTCTAGCCGCCGATAGCGACGGCGACGGCATGCTCGACTGGGATGAGCTTCACGTGAACCGTGATCCCCAGTCAGCTGATATCGACGAGCAGCTTGAGCTCATGCCTTCGGAAGCGACGCTGATTGACCAACATGCCCGGGAACATCACTTGCCCATCGTCTCCTATCGCACGTTGCGGATGGCGCTCTTGCAACGAAGTAGCTCAGCAGGAAATCTCCCGATCGATAACCGTGTCATTGTACGATTGGATCACAACCCGGAATTTTGGCAGGCGAGACTTCAGGCGACGCGGTTCAAGAAGATACGTCTGAACGCAGCAGCAACGACAATGACAAACCCAGACTTGGGCCACCACGAGATTACGTCACGGGCCTCAAAGAAACAGTTAGAGGTGATACAGCAAAACACCTATCGTTTGGTGGTCTCAACTCCGGACGCCGACAAGATCTTCCATCTCACTCCGCAGATCTCACCGCGCAAATTTCTCGAGAAGAATTTCAAGATCGAATGGGACGCACAGAATCGTCCGGTAAACATCGATGGCCACAAGCAGGACGTCGAGCACGCTGATAGCTTTGATTACCAGTCGGACATAATGCTTTGGCGCTCTGTAGAGATGCCACTTGATCTGGCATTCACTCCTCAAACAGGAAAAACCTACGCCCTGGTTTTTGGCACCGCTGGTGAGTTTAAAATGGGATCGTTGAGTGATGCTTCGTTTTCGCATCCCCTCAACATTCTTCGACCAAACGTCTTGGGTCATGTCGCATCATTCGTCGTCTACATTCCTCCGACGAAGAAACTTCGCTTCAAGGATAAGTTTGAGACCTTGCCCATACGCATCGGAAACGGCGACCGCGAAAGGACTTGTGAATACACTCAGCGCGACAGTCTGAACTACAATCACTATGTCATAAGATCGGCGAACGAATTTCTTCGGACGACGCAGTTCAAAGCTGCACAAAATATTCAGGTCGATTGGTTCGAACAGGGCAATGAAGGCAGTGCTGCAAAAATCTCGATGCATCTTGTTGGCGGAGAATTTAGCGCGGCCTTGTTTTCAGAACTTCTTCCCGTCGGAGTGCTTAAGTCAACCTGTGGCCGTCTCCAACCCGTGAAAATTAAAAATCTGCCACTGTGGCAAGAGCAACTCGGTCATTTCTCCTGGCTCCCGCAATCCTAACCCTGTTAAGATGAAGCATGGACGCTTCCTTCACAGTCATCACCAGCAACATCCGGTTTTCCACGACCGACGATGGACTGCACCGCTGGGAAAACCGCCGTCCGCTCCTCGCGCGAATCCTACTTTCCCACCGCCCAGCGCTGATCGCTACTCAAGAGGGCCGGGAACCACAGTTACGCGAGTTGGCAAGCTCACTGTCGCCGCTTAAGCTTGTGACCGATGGTCGTCCGTGGATCGACGAGCGCATGTATCCTTGCCTCTTCGTAGATCCGGCGCAAGTCGACGTCATCAGCAATGGGGATTTCTGGCTATCTGATACACCAGAGATCCCAGGAAGCGTTTCATTTGAGAGTACTTTCCCCCGGCTGTGCACATGGGCCCGCGTAAAAATCGGTGGCGAAGCTTGGCTTGTGGCCAGCACACATCTTGACCATGTCTTAGTGGAAACGCGCAAACAGCAGGCGCACGTTCTCGTGAAGCAACTCCAAGCACTGCGCGAGAACGGTGAACCACTTCTCCTCATGGGAGATTTTAACGACGACCCTAGCTCGGAAACTCACGAAATCCTTCTGAATGGATTTGCGGACCTCACTGATCCTTGGAGCAAACCGGAAGAAGCAAGCCACCATCCTTTTTCAGGAATATGTCCAACGGGACACCGGATCGATTGGATCTTGGTGCCTCAATCAAAGATGGTTGCAGAGATTTTTTTAGATAAGACGAACGAAGACGGGAAATGGCCTTCCGACCACTTCCCGGTCATCTGCAAAATTAAAGCTTAGTCGCGACTTCATCACCGAGCTGCACATAGGTCTCTCTGCCTGCCGCTGTATTGTCGAGCATGTCCTGGCTTGGTTTCCACGCACCCTTCTCACCCACGATAACAACGGTTGAACCCCCGAAGAGGAAGTAGCCCTTCTCTTCCCCGCGCATGAACGGTTTGTTCCATCGATGGCTCTGAACAATTTTACCGACGCAGATGGCGCCGACTTCGATGTAGGCCAGGCGACCAAAATTTTCGGTCTGCAGAAGCGTGACGTAGCGTTCGTTAGCGATGAAAATGTCGCCCTTCAGTTGCAGAGCGAGTGGGTTCACTGAGTCGTAGCGGCCATGGACCGGAAAATGATCGATAACTTTGCCGTTATCCGGATAGTGGTAGCGGTGATAGTCCACCGGACAAAGACGAGCGACCATTAAGGGACCGCCCTCAAAGGGCCTGGCGACATCTGGGTTACCAATGAGGCCTGCGGCGGTGAGATGTTTGCCTTTAACAGGGAAACGAATCTCCGGAGTCACTCCGGCGTAACCAACGTAGCGAGCTTCTGCGAAGGCCGGCATGCGCTCCGGCTGAGGAACAAACGGGCGCTGACCTAAGCGAAATTTGCGAATAAAAAATTCATTAAAGGTCGCGTAAGAGTCGCGGATATCTACAGCATGGCGCGAACCAGGCTCATACTGGTCGATGGCAATGTCGAATTTTTGAATGAAGGGACGGACTTTGCGATGTGACAAAGGCGAGTCCTGCAAAAGTCCGTAAAACTTACTAAATGGCGCATTGGCAAAAACGCCGCCCATCTGTTTTCCCAGATTAGATTGGTACAGAAAGCGGATAAATTTATCCCCATAAACGGTCTCTGTTTCCATTTGCTTATGAGCGCGGTGCCAAAAAGTGATGTTGCTCTGCGAATTAGCTGCATTGTCCATGTGAATTCCTATAGGGAAAAACGATAGCCTCTACTATACTCCAAAACAGAGTCAAAACAAGGAGCGGTCCGTGCTTCAATTCATTGCTTTTATCCTCACCTTCACCCTATCCACAACGGCTTTCGCGCAGAACAAAGCTTTGCTGGAAGTGGAAGAAAAAACCATCGCCCTTTACCGTGACGTACTCCCGAGTGTGGTGAACGTTTCAAACATAAAAGTCGCACGTGACTACACTCATCGCACGGTGGAAATTCCCCAAGGGGCAGGCTCTGGTTTCGTGTGGGATGCCCAAGGTCACATCGTCACAAACTTCCACGTAGTTCACGGCGGTAATGATTTTGTGATCACGTTTCAGAATGATCCAAAACAATACCGAGCGACTCTAGTAGGAACAGAACCTAAAAAAGATATTGCTGTTCTCAAGCTGAAAGAACTCCCGACGAAGATGTCGGCCATCAAAGTGGGCTCATCGAAAGATCTCCTCGTCGGCCAAATGACTTTCGCGATCGGAAGTCCTTTCGGCCTTGATCATACACTCACCACGGGTATCGTGAGCGCGCTCGGGCGGAAGATCGACGGTATCGGTGGGGTGAAGATTCACGACATGATTCAAACCGATGCGGCGATCAACATGGGTAACTCAGGGGGACCGCTGTTGAACTCCGCAGGCGCTTTGATTGGCATGAACACGGTGATCTTTTCGACCTCTGGGTCAAGCGCAGGCCTGGGTTTCGCCGTTCCGGTCGACACTGTGAAGATGATCGTTCCGCAACTCATCCAGCACGGAAAAATCATTCGCCCGGGACTTGGCATTGGCATCATGCCGGAGAATGCCAAAGAGCGCTTGGGACTGGATTCGAAGGGCGTGGTTTTGTCGTACGTAGACGAGAATGGCCCGGCCGGTAAAGCCGGTTTACAAGGCATGACTCAGGATCGCTTTGGCCGCGTTTATTTGGGGGATGTCATTCTTTCCGTAGATAACAAACCCGTGAACAGTCTTGATGATATTTTTCACATCCTGGAGCAATACAAGATCGGCGACACCGTCGAACTGAAGTACCAACGAAAGGGGAAGGCCGTCTCTTCAAAAGTGAAGCTACAGTCCCTGTAGATTCTGCAAAGCCGCTTTGAGCGTTTCTTCTTTCTTCGCGAAGCAGAAACGCAAGTAGGCACGGCCTTCAGTGGATTTCAAATAGAACGCCGAAGGTGGCACCACCGCCACTTTTCGCTTCTCCACCAACTCCATCGCGAATTCCACGTCTGTCTTTGTCGTTTTGTTACGAATGGGCACCATCATGAAGTACGTGCCCTTCGGAATGGGGAACTCGAAACCTAGCTTGGTGAGTCCCTCATAAAAATAGTCGCGCTTGTCGCAGTAGGTCTTCTGAAACGTCGGAATGTAGTCCGAAAGTTTTGCGAGCCCATCGGCGATGGCCTCTTGCATCGGAGTATTCACCGAAAAACTCACGTACTGATGCACCAGACGAACAGCATGGGAAAGTTTTGGCGGAGCACACACCCATCCGGTTTTCCAGCCTGTGAGACCAAACGTCTTGCCCGTTGAACTGATGGTAAATGTGCGCTCTTTCATGCCTGCGAACTGTGCGAGCGGGTAATGTTTCGCCCCATCAAAGAGCAAGAATTCATAAACCTCATCGCTGATAACCAACAGATCATGCTTAACGGCAAAGCGCGCGAGCATATCGAGTTCGGTCTTCTCCCACACTTTGCCTGTGGGGTTGTGTGGGTTGTTCACGATGATCATCTTAGTGCGTGGAGAGACTGCCGCCTCGAGTTCATTCTCAGTCACACTGAAGGTCGGAGCGTGCATGGTCACCGGCACGGCCTTGCCACCCGCCATTTCAATCGACGCAACGTACGAATCGTAGAACGGCTCGAGCACGATGACTTCGTCACCTGGATCCACACACGCTGTGATCGTACTGAAGAGACCTTCCGTCGCACCCACAGTAATGGTGATGTCGCTCTCGAAGTTGTAATCGAGCTGGTAGAGGTCCTTGTAGTAGTTACTGACGGCCTGACGGAGACTCGGCGTCCCCATGAACGGAGCGTACTGGCCGTGGCCTTGCTCAATTTTCATTTGGGCGATTTTTTTGAGCCACTCCGGCCCATCAAAATCAGGGAAGCCCTGTCCAAGGTTAACGGCATTGTGCTCGCGAGCGAGCTTCGACATCACACCGAAAATGGAATCCTTAAAACCAGCGACACGTTGAGCGGTATTTTTCATGTGCTTTTTATAGCACGCTCAGAGTCGAGGGTCCATGGCATCGCGAGTGGCTTCACCGACGAGGGATAGCATTGTCAAAGTGAGGAACATCACAACCGATGGAAAAACCGCCAGCCACCACCCTACCGTGAAATTTTGCTGCGCTTGGTTTAGGAGCTCCCCCCAACTCGGTGTCGGCGGCGTGAGACCAAAGCCGAGGTAGTCGAGGCTTGCGAGCCCCACGATATTTCCAGAGATCACAAACGGGGTAAACGTGATCAAGGGCCCCAAGGAGTTCGGCAGCAAGTGCTTAAAAAAGATACGGACTTCACCAGCTCCAACGGCACGGGCGCCTTCTACGAATTCCATTTTGCGATTCTTCAGGAATTCACCACGGACATAGTAGCTAATGCTGATCCAACCAAACAAACAGGAAATGATGACCAGCAACCAAAGAGTCGGCTTAAAAATAGCGATGATGATAATTAATAAGAAGAACTGCGGAACGGTACTAAGAACTTCCACGATGCGCTGGCCCCAAAAATCTACGGCGCCGCCTTTCCAACCCATCACTCCACCCGCGATGGTCCCCATCATGTAGGTGATCAGCCAGACCAAGAGAGCGTAGGTCATGGAGTAGCGCAGACCGTAGAGCAAGCGCGTGAGAAGATCGCGGCCGCGGTCATCCGTACCAAGCCAGTTGTCCCGACTCGGTGGAGCGGGATACGTGTCGACTTCAGCGTTCGATTCGTACGGATCCCAGCGCACGACGGGCCAGATCGCCCAGTCCTGTTCGCCCATTTTAAGTTTGCGATAATCCGCGGCGACGGTCTCAGTTTGACCGAAGGCCGACGCCGGATAATCTTTGGCCACGGGGAAATACGTCGTGCCTTGGAAGTGCAGCAAGATGGGTTTGCTGTTCGCCCACCATTCCGCGCTGTAGCTAATCGCACAGACAAGGATGAGGCTCCAGAGACTGATCATGGCGAGGCGGCGGCTCTTGAAGCGACGCCAGCGGCGGATCGAAAGATCGTGACGAAGCATCTTTTCAATCATGTGTAATCAATCCTTGGATCAACCAGCACGTAAGCCAGGTCGCTTAAAACGTTTCCAAGCAAGAAGAGCACACTCTGGAGAAACACCAGGCCCATAATGACGTTGTAGTCACGGGCGAGGACTGATTTGTAGCTAAGGAGTCCAATGCCATCGAGCTGGAAGATCGTTTCAAGAAGAAGCGAGCCCGCAAAGAAGACCAGCAGGAATCCACCGAGGCCAGTGACCACCGGAATCAGGGCATTTCGAAGGGCGTGGCCTAGGTAGACGGCCCGTTCCGGAAGGCCCTTGGCGCGAGCGGTACGAACGTAGTCTTTTTTTATTTCTTCAAGTAGCGAGTTCTTCATGAGCAAGGTCAATGAGGTGAAGGAGCCCACGGTGTAACAGAACAGCGGTAAGACGAAGTGGTGAAGTCGATCCGTGATCTTGCCCCAAGTGCTGAGGTCATCATAATAATCCGAATAAACCCCACCGATGGGGAAAAGATCCATGAAACTTCCACCCGCGAGGAAAACGATGAGCAAGATCGCGAGCATGAACGGAGGAATAGAGTACGCGACGAACAGCAGGAAGCTCGACGAGGTGTCGAAGAGGCTTCCGTGCTTGAGCGCTTTGCCGATGCCCAGCGGGATCGAAATCAGATAACTTAAAATGAGTGAGGCGATGCCGAACTGCAGAGAGACGGGGAACTTCGAGAAAATGACGTCAATGACTGGCTCTTCGTAGGTGAAGCTCTCACCAAAATCGAGGCGTACGATATTTCCGAGCCATTTGAGATAGCGCACATGCAACGGCTTATCAAAACCGTATTGCTTGTTCAGCGCCGCCAAGACTTCATCAGAAACAGTGCTAGAGCCACGGCTTGAGCCACCGTCGCTTACGGTCGCTGCGTTACCGCCGCCGCCGAAGCGCAGCGCCTGCAGCTTCTGTTCGACCGGCGAGCCGGGGGCCAGATTGATCACAGCGAACACGACGATGGTCACTCCGATGAGAGTGGGAATCATGACCATCAGACGCTTGAGAAGATACTTACCCATTTTTTACGGTGCCAATGTCCAGTATTGCGTACCCACACCATAGGTGAAAGTATCGCGAGTTTTTTGGATGCGTGTGTTGTGCGCATACAACGTAGTCTTGCCGGCGAAGAGGAAGAGGTAGGGATCGTCAGCTGAGATCAACTCTCCAACTTTTTGCTGGATTTCGATGCGCTTGGCGCGGTCATGTGTACGACGAGCGAGGTCGATCAAGCGATCGACTTCCGGGTTGCTGTAGTGGTTGAAGTTCGATCCACCGGCCTGCGACGCCGAATGCCAGATCTGCTTGGGATCGGGATCACCCGAACCCGGGCCCCAGGCCAAGCGCACCGCTTCGAACTTTCTCTCGTCAATTAGTTTAATGAAGGAGTTCCACTCGATTTGCTTGAGTTCGAGCTCGACGCCCACTTTCTTGGCTTCTTCTTTGTAGATGGTGAGGTACTTCATATAGTCGGAGCCTGGCTCGAGGATCGTGATGCTCAGGGGCGTTTTTTTGCCAGCGATCATCTTGTCTAGGGTGCCGTCCGCGTCCGTGTCTTTCCAACCAGCTTCGGTCAGAAGTTTCAGGGCCCCCTGGGGATTGAACGCCGTCGGCTTCAAGCGCGGAGAATGGAAGTCGCTTGAGGGTTCAGTAGGACCGTCTGCGTGGGCCGACAGATTGTACTCGAACTTCTCCATGGCAAGATCGCGGTTGTAGAGCATCGCCAAAGCACGACGCACTTTCTTGTCAGAAAGAATCGGATGCTTCATGTTCCAACCAACGAAGGTGTATCCCTTGTTGGCCTTGTTCACAGTCTTCACTTTGAAGAGTTTCGTTCCCCATTCCGGGCCATCGGTTTTTTTTACGTAGGCCTCAGGACGAAGGCCAATGTAGTCGAGGTCACCTTTCTTGAAACTCTCGGTGATGACGTTCTCTTCTTGGATGAAACGAAGAACGAGACGTGGGTAGTTCCAGGTCTTGCTTTCTTCAGGGTCTTTGCGGCCCCACCAGTCTTCGTTGCGCTCGAGAACGATGCGCTTTCCCTTCTCGTAGGTTGCGAACTTATACGGACCAGTGCCGAGAAGGATCTTGCCGTGGTCTTTCTTGCGAGATGCGTCCGCATAAAGATGCTTCGGGATGACGGAGATGCCTGCGCAGACGTCGAAGTTCTTGAAGTAATCGTCTTTAACGGTAAATCGGATCGTACGGGGATCGACGATCTCCACTTTCTCGATGCTTTCGTAGTACGGGCGCATGTGCGCAGTATTGAGTGTCGGATCGAAGATCGCGTCAAAGGAGTACTTCACGTCGTCAACTGTGAGCGGCTTCCCGTCGTGCCACTTCACGCCTTCGCGCAATGTGAACGTGAAAACTTTATTGTCTTTAGAAACTTCCCATTTCTCGGCCAGCGCTGGTTTCCAGGCGTAGGTCTCGAGGTCACGTTCGAGCAGACCTTCGATGATGTAGCCTTGCACCGTTTGCGCATAGGCGTCCGTCGACGTGAGTGGGTTGAGCGTAGTCGGTTCGCCACCAATGTTGAGGAAGAAGCTTCCTGATGTCGATTTCTGGGCGCCCTTGTCCTGGCAGGCCACTAGGCCAACTAAGCATATAAGAAACACCAACTTCATGAGACTGAGGTTCATACAACGCACTCCTTGCGAATTTACTTATGGATGTAGAGATCAGGGTCAAGCGACCAGCGATCAACGGTGAAGTTGCTCTCATGAATCCGGTAAGATTCAAGCTTGCTCTCCACTTCGTTGAGTCTCGTTTCAGCGGCCTTAAAGGCGACCATAGAATTGGCACGATCTTCTTCCTGGGCGGCAAGTTCTTTCTGCCATTCAGCTTCAAGCTTCTGGCGCAGGACTTCGAAGCGCTTATTGATGATCTCAACTCGCTCCACGTGCGCTTCGAGGTCGCGCTCGTGGCGGCGTTTCTTTGCCAGCATCGCCATGCGCTTCTTCAGTAAAATCTCGACGAGTTCGTGAGCCGTCTTAATGTTGTTTTCTAAATCCTGACCCCAGAATTTTAAAAAACTACCCGTCGTCAGATGCACGCTTTTCACGCAGCTGACGTACTCGGGGACACGCAGCAGAAGGTATTCGGTGCTTCTTGCTTCGACGATAGCGAGGCAGCGCTGGTTCGGGTAACTCTCGTTCCAGAAATCGAGACGATCATTCTTGTTCAAAAACTTTGCGTTCTTAAAATCCACGCGCACACGCATCAGCTGGGCCACATTGTTCAATCGAGACACGCGTCCCGGAAAGGTCGCTTCGAGCGTAGCTGGGCTAACGCCAACGGGTTCAACCGCGAAGGCGGATGTTCCTATCATCATGATAAGACAGAGAATCTTTCGCATGCTCTTATTATGCCACTCTCAGAGGGCAAGCCAAGAAAGATCGTGCGGAGCTTTTTACTCGACTATTGAGATTTCTGCAGAATGATGCTGGCGCGGAAATTCTTCTCATGGAGCGGCTCTTCGTACTTGAGGACGCGCATGGCAGGGAACATTTTGAGGAGTTCCTGTTCCTTCAAGAAGAAGTCGACCGGATCGTGGCGGTGAGACGGATGGATACGCTGGCGGGTCGTGTGGGATTCGTAGATGAGAATGCCACCGGGACGTAGCCAGGTCTTGATTTTCTCGATGAGAGCTCGGTCCACGTAATAGAAGCAGATGATCGCATCGTAGCTTCCCGGAGCGATCTTATAGTCGTTCATCGATGCAACAACGCCCTTAATCTTCACGCCGTACTCTTTGGCGAGCAAGTGAGCTTTTTTCACGGCGACGGAGCTGATATCGACGCCGGTAACCTTAAAGCCTTTCTGTGCCAGAAAGACGGCGTTTCGCCCCTCACCCATTCCCATGTCCAGCACCGTTCCTTCGAAAGGAAGGTAGTGGTAATTCTCTGCCAAGAAATCCGCAGGACGTTTACCGAAAACGAAGTTAGGCCGATTGAACTTCGCATCCCACGCAGACTTAGATTCAGAGTTCATCTTGATTCCCGTCAGATGCTCGAAGCGACTGGCAGGAAGGGGTTGGCGCGCAAGCGCTAAGGTAGAAGTCAGAAGTAGAACGTAAGCAAGACACTTAAGCATGGTTCTGACCATCGCCTTCGTCTTCGTTTTCGGGGAAAGCGACACCAGCGCCCTCATCGCTGAAGAGTCCGCCGTCTTCGGCATCCTTCAAGTCGAAGGCCCCACCTTCCGCGATCGCTTCGTCGATAACGTCACCGCTGGCACCGACAGCTTCGTCGAGAGACAGCTCCGCATCCAGGTAGAGCACCAAAGTGGAATGCAGCTTTTCGAGTCGCTTCGTGAGTCGGAAGATTGTCTCTTCCACCGTGTTGGGCATGTCTTCGGTCTGAAACAAGTACCACTTCATCTCATCGACGAGGCCGTAGTACTGATCGAGGGCGGCGATGGTTTCGCTCGAGCAATGGGCCAAGTCTTTGATCGTGGCGCGGTCATAGCGCGACGAAAAGACCCACGTGAAGTGCTCGCGCGTCCGGCGCATGGCGAAGATGTCCACGAACTCTTTGCGGCGAGATTTAATTCGCTGAATAAGGTTGTGGGCGTCCAACTTGAAAAGCAGGAGGTAGCGCTGTGTGATTTCGTCTTTACGGGATTTCATACCGCTCTCTCGTTATGGCGTTACGTCGCGAGACCGGGAACCTTGGCACGACGGCCACCTGGCCAGACGCGCGCACGATTCAGCCTCAACTCATGGAACCTCTTTAGTTTATCACAGAGAGTTTCTAGGTTAAGTGGGTATTTAAGGAAGAAATAGTTTTTCTGACGGTACGTCTTCGATCCTAGATCGAGTTTCTGAAAACTAGAAAAATGGAAAAGACTCAAGCGTTCTTGACGAAGGAGCATGCTCAGCAGCGGTGCGACGCGCTTATTGAAGACGGCGTACTGCTGGCCACTACGAGTCGAGCAGAGCACGGTCACGTGACCCACTTCGCTGAGAGCGGCCAGGCGAGAGACTTGGTCCATTTTGATGGGGAGTAGCTTCACACCACGGGCCGCAAACATTGAGGCGGTGTTGTAGTAGACCTCGTCTAGACGGTCGTCTAGCAAGATCCAAAAAAAGAAGAGTTCGTTCGGTTCTTTGGTGTGTTCCACACCTTGCTTATCGGCTTAAGCAGCGCGGCCCTTGAACGGTGATTTCAATGCAAGCAGCGCTAAAAGAAGGCCAAGGCCGAGTGAAAAGATCGGATTACTTCCGTTTCCACCGCCAGATGCGCCACCCGACATGTCGACGGTTCCACAGCTCAGAGGTGATTCTTCAGAGGTCTCACCAGATGAGGCCAAGGGTGAGACGAAGCCAATGAGTTGGCGACGCTTGGTCTCGTTCACGGTGTAGTCCATCCCCATCTGATCATCCCAGTGGAGTCCGTAGTACGGTACCTGCAGCGTGGGGGCCATCACCGCTTGGCCGTTTTCCGAGTGATCGAGGCCGAGGATGTGACCGAGTTCGTGCACGAGAACGGTGTTGAGCTGTTCCTCGAAACTATTCATGGCATGGTTGCCGTTGATGATGATCTCAGCGCGCGCGATGTAGGGGCCACGGGTGTAGCGGATCGCCACGGCCAGAGTGCTCGATTCGGAGAGACCCGTTTCTTTGGCGAAATTCGTCGACCAGCGAATGATATTTCTGTTAGAGGAGGGAGCTCCTTGCTGAGAAGTGACGTTCCACAATCCCTCGGTGATCGCACTTTCCCATTCTTGGACGGCGTTCCTGGCAAGATTTGTGATCATCTGCATGCGATTGGCATCTGTGTCCATGACAATGAAATTCACTGGGAATGCTGACCAGTAGAACCCCTTAGAGAAGTCCTCGGTGAGACGGTAGGCCATGGCGTTCTGCCAGACGAGCAATGTAAAACAGAAAACGATGAGCTTTTTCATGGGGACGTCCTTTCCCGTTTTATTCTACCGACTCGAGCCAGCAGAGCTTTCCTTGATTCATCTGCACCAAGTACTCTTTCCCAATCTCGACGACCAGCGGTCCAAACTTCAGCAGCTCGACTTCCAAGTTTCCGGTGGCCGATCCTTTGATCGTTTCTTCGATCGCGAAAATGATCGTCTGCTTGCTCAAACCCGTTGTCGCACCTTCCGGCTCTCGCACTTCACTGGCGATAGCGCGAACCTGCGTGGGGCAATTGATCTGCGGTGCCACTGAAAATCCGAACACTGGCCCGGCCCATAACAAGCACGTTACGAACCACGCAAAAGGTTTCTCGGCCATCCTTAGTCTCCCTCGGGCCATCCATCCTGGTTGACCCTTATGAGGTTAATGTTTGCATGTCTCGGGCCAAGCGCAAGCACTGCTGTATGGAACGCGTTTACTGTTATTTGCGAGGGGAAAAAGGGCAAAATGCGCCCTGTGAGAGCGGGGCCACAATGGCCCATGGGAAGAATTGGCCTAGGGTGAACTCTCCATGATCCCAGCGAGCTTCTCGGGAGAGCTTAGTTTCAAATGGACTAAAGCGATCACGCTGCCCTCTTTCGCAAACTTATCATCTGAAGCCGAGCGACTGAGCTTGAGTAGGTCTTCCCAGCGGCCGCCCACCGCCATGTCTTTTAACTGATTCATGAGTGCGAGCTTCTGGTTATCGTTTTGCCGGAGCATGACCTGGCCAATTTCCAGAATCAGCCGCTCTTTCCAATTCGCTTCAATCGCTAAGAGACGTTGTTCGAGATTTTGTTTGGTGCGGGCCCGTAAAGAGATTCCTTGATAGATAAAATCATAGGACAAAATTTCCTGTAATTTTTCATAGCGTTGCTGCAGTGACCACGGAGCACGAAGATCGAAGACGAGCTGACCTTCACTTTCTAGGCGGCCCTGAAAATCTGACCAGTATTGCGGAAACGTCTCGGGAGTGGATTGCGCAAGAACCTGCAATGCCCAGTTCACTTGATGACCCTGGCCAAAGCCCAAGAATGCGGCGGCATGCTCCGTGACCTTGCGGCCCTGGGGCAGTAGCAAAAATCCACCGAGCACAACGGCAACAAGAAGGGTCCGAAGTATATCTAGAATGAAGGGAAGAACATGATCGTGCCATTTTTTTTCCACCGGAGTTGTAACGATCGTAGCCGAAGGCAAAGGCGCTGGATCAGGCGCAACAGGCATCGCCGGGGGCACGTCGGTGAGCTGGACGAGGAGCTTGAGTTCATCGAGCCGACTCAGCTCATCTAAGCGATCAAGCTTATCCAAATGTTTGAGCTGATCGAGCAGAGGTAAGTTGTCCAACGCCTCGAGGTGACGAAGCTTCGCAAATTTATCAGCGTGTTTCTCGAGAAGCTCACCGAGCCCCGCGAGGGCATCGAGCTTCGTAAGCGCCGTCAGTTCGTTGAGGCGATCAAGATTCTGAAGATACTTGAGATGGTCGAGTCTTTCCAGGCCACCCAGGTTCTGCAGAGAGCCCAGCGCATCGAGTCGACGAAGTTCGCTGAGCTTGTCGAGCTGGCCTAAGGACTCCAGCTGCTTGAGGTCTTTCAGCGACTGCAGCTCTTTCAGCTCAGAAAGCTGCGAGAGTTCCGTCAGCTGCGTAAGATTCTTGAGCTCCGTGAGCTGAGACAGCTGATCGAGCTTCTCCATACTTTTAAGTGCATCCAACTTCCGCAGCTCTTGCAGCTGATCAAGTTGCTTGAGCTTATCGAGGCCTTCGATCTTATCGAGCTTCGTTAAATGACTGAGAAGGTGGAGATTGACGAGATGGTCCAGCGAAGACAGGCGCGCAAGTTCACGCAGGCGCTCGATGCCGCCCAGGGCACGCACCAATTCATCAATCTTTTGTTCGAGGTTTTCAGCTTGTGACATGAGTCAGACGTATCGGAAGAAGAGAGAAAAAAAGAAGGGCCCCGGAGGGCCCTCGATTATCTTCCTGATGCGTTTCTTTGGTAGCGCGAAAAGTTCGGCGAGCTGCTGCCAAAATCTTCGATCGTCTCACCGTCGTCCACATGGTGGGCGACGAAGTTGCTCATGCAGTTTGAAAGCCGGTGGTACTCTCCACACATTTGGAGGAGGGCGCCGGTGACGTCTTTTTCATGTTCAGGGCCCAGCACACTCTGGCGAGCTTCACGACGAGCGCGAGCCGTTGCGAGTAACTGCGCCGAAGGCACATCGATCCCCATCTTATCGGCGGCAGAACGAATGCTATCTTCGCAGTCCACGGGGGGGGCAGATCTTTCGAGATTTTTCCGGAGTTCGTTCTGCAACACCAGTTGTGAATCAGTCAGTGAGTTGAGGTTCGTTCTTCCGGCGATGCTGCCCGCTAAAGAGTGAGTCGATTCGTAGTTTAACTGACTCTGACCGGCCCCCTCGCAGACGTCCGCCTTGGCCTTGATTTCCAGCGAGGCCGCGACTAAACGTTCGACCGCCGCTTTTGGCCTGAAGTGAGCGTAGTAAAGAGCAGTGCCGAGGATCGCAACCGCCACGACAACAATAACGAGTGCAGAGATGGGCTCCATGGCATGGGCTTCGGAAATCCCAACCTGCTGCCACAACTGCTTAAGCAGTGTGGTCTTCGTGGGTGTCAAAAGAGCGCGGACTCGCTTCTCAAAACTTTCAATGCTCTCATTCGCGTAGGACACCGTTTGTCCGTTGATGACGATTTGTCTCTTATAGAAATCGACGATGCTCATGCTTATTTTTTGGTCATAAACGTGCATGACCCAATCGCCGTTCTTGGTGCGCTTAAACACAGGAGTGTTACCCGATCCTGTCTTTTTTAAGATGGCGAGGGCGCTGTTCTTTTCCGCGTCTGATGAATAAGTTGCGCTTTGAAGAAACTTGCTCACGCCTTCGGTTCTAATCTGATCCATCATCAGTTCCGCATCATCGGTGAAGGCACGGGCGTGCTGCTCTGATAAAACATCCGTCGCATGTTTGAGATGATTGAAACTCGGCTTCTCACCCATCTGCGCGTGCACAGGTGAATTGATAAATTGGAATGTGAGAACCAAACCTAAAAGTAACTTCATTCATCCCCCTCGGATCTATATAGATCATTATCGGTCAGAAACGATTTTAGTTGATCTAATTGGGCCGATTACCAGAATAAACGACTAAGTCACTGTAACCACTTGCAATGAGGACTGATCAACTACAGTTATTATGGGCCACGCACGATAAGCGAATAGATTTATAAAAGGACAACTATGCGCTTATGGCTCGCCATCCTCTGTCTCACGACTATTTCTGCATGGGCACAGGCACCAGTTCCGACGCTGAATACGAGCATCAATGGAATTGAGATCGGTGGGCTTGAGTACTGGCCATTCGATGATTCGAAGCCTGGCTCTCCCTATCCCGACCGTGTCCTATGGGAACATGAAGAAGGAAGTCCGAAGGCCCAGGCCTGCATGATTGAATCAAGTCGTCGTCTCACATCGTGGCTTGAAGACACCCAGTCACCTGTTTATGAAAAATTGAAAGAACTCAAACGTCGCGGTGGACCTTCGCGGTTTTGGATGTGGACCAACGATTACACCAAGGCACCGCAGCAGGCACAAAACGGCATGCGCCGCTCGCACGTTTGGCACTGGTGCGAAGAGCACGTGACCCCCGGTTGTGGGTGGCTCAAGTTTGAATCCACCGTTGGGCCAAATGGTGTTTGTAAAATGCCGGAAGCGACACAGGTCGAGAGTTATCTACAAGGACGAATCAATCTTCTTCCCGAACCACTCCAATCTGAAAGTCTCGACGAGGAGACCAATGTGGTGGATGGAAATCGCGGTGATCAGTCTACAGATCGCAGTGGAGGCTCATCGCCGAAACCTTCCCCATCTTCCGGAGCGGGCCAACGCTAACTAAAACAAAAAAGGGCCCCAGACGGGGCCCTTCTTAATTGTGCGTTTGCTAGCTGGTCGGATGAATTACATCATTCCGCCCATGCCTCCCATGCCGCCCATTCCACCCATGCCGCCGCCCATGCCAGCGCCGCCGTCATCCTTCTTAGGAAGATCAGCGATCATGGTTTCAGTCGTGAGCATCATGCCGGCAACAGAAGCCGCGTTCTGGAGCGCAGAACGAGTGACTTTAGTTGGGTCGATGATGCCGGCCTTAACGAGGTCTTCGTACTTGTCGTCACGAGCGTTGTAACCGAAAGACGGTGACTTCGACTCCTGGATCTTGTTCACAACGACTGCGCCATCGACGCCAGCGTTGAAAGCGATCTGACGAAGAGGTTCTTCGATGGCGCGCTTGATGATCTTCACACCAGCAGTCTGCTCGTCGTTAGCACCCTTGAGGTCGACCAAAGCTGCCGCTGCGTGCAAGAGAGCAGCGCCGCCGCCGACGATCACGCCTTCTTCAACTGCTGCGCGAGTTGCGTTCAACGCATCTTCTACGCGGTCTTTCTTCTCTTTCATTTCAGCTTCAGTAGGAGCGCCAACGTGAATAACAGCTACGCCGCCAGAGAGCTTAGCAAGACGCTCCTGCAACTTCTCTTTGTCGTAGTCTGAAGTTGTTTCAGCAATCTGTGCCTTGATCGCGCCGACGCGAGCGTCGACATCTTTCTTCGCGCCTGCACCGTCAACGATGATGGTGTTTTCTTTGTCGATGGTGATCTTCTTGCAAGTGCCGAGTTCTTTCAAAGTAGCTGTCTCGAGGCTCATGCCGAGCTCTTCCGAGATCACTTGGCCGCCGGTCAAGATCGCGATGTCTTTCAACATTTCTTTACGACGATCACCGAAGCCTGGAGCCTTTACAGCTGCCACGTTCAATGTGCCACGGAGCTTGTTCACAACGAGAGTTGTCAACGCTTCGCCTTCGACGTCTTCTGAGATGATGACGAGAGGTTTGCCGGTTTGAACGACTTTCTCAAGAGTAGGAAGAAGCTCTTTCATTGAAGAGATCTTCTTGTCTGTGATGAGGAGGTAAGGGTTTTCGTAAGAAGCTTCCATCTTCTCTGCGTTCGTGACGAAGTACGGAGAAACGTAGCCGCGGTCGAACTGCATGCCTTCAACGACTTTGAGTTCGGTCATGCCCGTCTTCGACTCTTCGATTGTGATGACGCCTTCTTTGCCAACTTTCGCCATCGCTTCAGCAATCAAGCCGCCGATGTCGCTATCGTTGTTTGCAGAGATAGTGCCGACTTGCTTGATTTCGTCGTTCGTTTCAACTTTCTTGCTCATCGCTTTGAGCTTCTCGATAACCTTCGCTGTCGCGAGGTCGATGCCGCGCTTGAGCTCCATCGGGTTGTGACCCGCAGCAACCAATTTAACGCCTTCGCGGTAAACAGCTTGTGCAAGCACAGTTGCCGTCGTTGTGCCGTCACCAGCATCTTCGTTCGTTTTCTGAGCCACTTCTTTCACGAGCTGTGCGCCCATGTTTTCGAACGCGTCTGAGAGCTCGATTTCTTTCGCCACAGTCACACCGTCTTTCGTGATCGCTGGAGCGCCGAAAGATTTTTGAATCACAACGTTACGGCCTTTCGGACCGAGGGTGACTTTCACTGCGTTGGCGAGAGCGTTCACGCCGGCGAGGATTGAGGTACGAGCATGTTCTGAGTATTTAAGTTCTTTAGCTGACATATGGTATCTCCGTTAGAGGAATTGAGTGATTATTGAAGAACGCAAAGAAGCTCGTCTTCTTTCATGACGAGGTAAGTTTCGCCGCCAACTTTCACTTCTGTGCCTGAGTATTTGCCGAAGAGAACTTTGTCGCCTTTCTTGACGTCGAGGGCCTTCACTGTGCCGTCTTGTAAACGGTAACCAGTACCGATCGCAACCACTTCACCTTGTGCTGGTTTTTCTTTGTGATTGTCCGGGATGATGATTCCGCCAACGGTTTTAGTTTCTTCCTCAACACGTTTGATGAGTACGCGGTCTTGTAGTGGCTTAACAGTCATGGACGCTCCTTCAGTTAAAAAATGCGCGAGGCATTAAGTTGA
>Ga0209094_1000173_pt1 | contig 53417 bp, 65 predicted proteins | sample COGITO_mtgs_1004_2_FD_184790 | JGI IMG/M metagenome (GOLD analysis project Ga0209094, IMG submission 184790) | Pelagic marine microbial communities from North Sea - COGITO_mtgs_100430 (SPAdes) (version 2) | ecosystem: Environmental > Aquatic > Marine > Epipelagic ... | reverse complement strand
AAGAGCCGGTCGCTAAGAAAGAACCAGTAGTCGCTAAGAAAGAACCTGAGAAAGCGCCAGTTGCTGAACCAGTAGTTGCTAAGAAAGAGCCGGTCGCTAAGAAAGAACCCGCTGCACCACGTACGGTGTCTAAGCAACGCGATGAACGTTTCGCAGCCCAACCTGCTGAAGTTAGACGCACCGCTACCGAAGTTAGTAAAGAGTATTCCAATATCATCGGGGAGGATATTACGACCCCCAATGATGGTACCAAGGTATTCAAGCTCCTTGATGACGGTGTAGCAGCACGCGATAAGGAAGGCAATGCAGCGGTAACGTATCTGAGTAAGGTAGAGCGCACGATCGATGGCCTGTACCTAGCCATATTCGACGTAGCTAACCAGACAAAACAGTTCCGACAGACTCCTGATATGCCGCAGGGTGAGATAGAGTTCTACAACGGTATGGGTAATAAACCTGCACAGTTGACGCTAGCTTGGGCTAAGAAAAACTTGTCCAAAGAAACTAATGCGTGGATCGATACGACACTTGAAAAAGAACTTCGCAATGTGCAAAGGATCGAGAACACCGACTATATAGAATTGTTCCGTGCACGAGAGGCCAAGATAGCTGCACGAGAGGCCGCTGAACAGGCACAGATCGATCTTGAAGATCAGGAAGACCTACGTGCCAACCTCGACGAACTCGCCCTTGACGAGCTAACTAGGATCTTTGAGAAGAAGATAACTCGTAATGCCGTAGTAGCTATGGATGCTCCAATGCACCCCCGTGCTCGGGTTATGCTAGGTACTGGCAATCTTAAAGGTGCCTTAGAGGCTATCGCGGGAACTACGCCGAACACTAAACTGTCTACAGCAGCTAGTAAATTGGCTGGTGTTGCTGGTGATACGAAGGTAGAGGTCGTCGAAGACTTGCAGGATGCGCAGGGTAACCCCGTCGCAGGCTTATTTGACCCCGAGACTAACACTGTCAAGCTAGATAGTGTTACAGGAACAAATACTCACGTAGTGCTTCATGAAGTAACGCACGCTGCGGTATCGGCCACACTAGCTAACCCAAGCCACCCGGTGACTAAACAGCTAACTAAGCTGTTTAACGACGTGAAAGATATGCTTGACAGTGCGTATGGTGCGCAAGACGTAGATGAGTTTGTATCTGAAGCGTTCAGTAACCCGGAGTTCCAAAAGAAGTTAGCTACGATGAACCCGAATGGCGAAGAGATCTCCGCGCTGCAACGGTTCTTTAACTCTGTCGGTAACTTCCTACGTAAGATAGTCGGTATCCCACCTAAAGAGGTTGATACCGCTTTGACCGAAGCAGATCGGTTTATAGAAGCTATCCTTGCACCGGCACCGGACTCGCGTAACGCGGGGGAACTACTCATGAACTCCACACGTTCCGGTGTTAAGCAGAAGATGGAGGCTATTGGAGCCATACAGAAAGACCTAGCTCTACCACTAACTGATAAGTTTAGGGGTGAGTGGGCCGACGGTTCTGCACAGTGGTTGCGTAATGCAGCTGACGGTGTTCGTTCGTTACTACCAAAACTTACAGGTTCCCTAGCCCTTGCGGATATTGCAAAAGCTGTGGGCCTTAAAGATCTTGGTCTCCGCCTGCATGTATCGTTCGAAAACCAGCGCGGCGCTATGAGCCAGTCTGACGATCGAGTACACCAGAAAGTTAAGATAGTCGATAAGTGGGCTAGCAAGGCTGGTGTGGAAGGGCAGAAAACCCTGAACGACTTAATATATAGTGAAGAGTACGGCGCGACGATTTACCAAGTAGATCCTACGCTGACTACCGCACAGGCCCGTAAGAAATACGAAGGTGAGACCTCTGAGAGCGGTGAGAACCTCCTCACGATATGGAAAGCGCAGCGGAAAGACTGGAATGCCTTAGGTTCCGAAGGTCAGAACGCCTACACAACCATGCGCGACATGTACCGATCACAGTACAACGAGTTGCGAGATGTTATCTACGGACGTATTGACGCCGCTATGAAGGAAAGCCCTGAAGCGGCAGCTACACTGAAGAAAGAAGTGTACGCTAAGTTGTTTGAGTCTGGCTCCCTAGATGTCTACTTCCCGTTAATGCGTGAGGGTAAATACTCCTTATCGTTTAGCTATAAAGCCGACCGCGCTAAAAGCGAGAAAGACCAATTTGTCTTACAGATGTTCGATAACTACCGCGAACGTGACCGTGCAGCCGAGATGCTTCAAGAAGACGCAGATGTAGATCAGAGCACTATCACTACCAAAGACGGTGCACTAGAGATACAAGACTACGCCAATGTACCGGCTACATCGTTTGTTGGGGAGACACTGAAGACGCTTAAAGCTAACAAAGTAGATCCTACGGTACAAGCAGAAATCATGCGCTTGTTCATCGAAGCACTGCCTGAATCGTCCTTCGCTAAGTCACTGCAAAAGCGTAAAGGAACTCCGGGGTATATGACCGATGCTATATACGCCATGAGAACCAAGGGGTACGACCTAGGCCGTCAGATTGAGCGTATGCGATATGGCGCAATAATCGGTGGTATCGAAGACGAGATTAAAGAAGCATTGCCACCGGCTGGCGGCGGTCAGGGTAAGGGGATTAAACCCGCATTCGACACCGTACGCAGCGAACTCTTGATACGGGGTAAGTTTGCACGCCAAGGGGCCGCGTCTAAAGGTATAGAAAAATACGTCCGTACCGTTAACCAGTTAGCGTTCGTAGCCACTATCGGGGCCAACGCTGCTTCTGCGGCAGTTAACTTATCGCAGATCCCCCTGTTTGTATATCCTTACTTGGGTGCTAAGTACGGTTACAAGGCGACTGCTGTTGCAATTAAAGAAGCCACCGCTATCGTTACGGGATCTAAGATCGGCACTGATGCAGGGTCTCGCGCAGGTAAAGCGCTTGACAAGGTGACCTTAGCTTTTGGTATCGACGCATACTACGACACTAAAGACGGTGACTACTCAGTACGTACGGACTTGGGACTCGATGCCGGGCTAGTCAAACGCCTAGAAACCATCGCGCCTCTGGTCAAAGTAGCTTCTGAACGAGGGCAACTGTCCCGTTCATACATACTGGACGCCCTCGGCCTTGAAGAAGGTGGCCGAGAAGCGCGGGGTAATAAGCTGCAACGAGCGTTAGACACGGGAACTGGTATCTCCGCAATGATGTTTAACCAAGCGGAGCGTTTTAACCGTCAGGTTACCTTGATCACAACCTATAACTTAGCGCTGGGTAAGATAGCCAAAGACAACCCTAACATGCCCCGTAACAAACAAAAGGACTTGGCAGCGCAACAAGCCATGATCGAGACCCAAGAAACAAACGGTGGTTCTGTACTCGAAACAGCCCCACGAGTTGCACAAGAAAACGTCTTACGTGTTGCTTCGATGTACAAAACGTACGGTATGCAGATGTACTACACCATGCTGAAAACCGCTCGGGTAGCGCTAGATACTGTTGCCAAAGAGAAAAAGTTTACTCCTGAAGAACGTTCTATAGCACTTCGGCAGCTCGCCGGATTACACGGAACAGCACTATTCTTCTCAGGTATACACGGTATCCCCTTATATGGTGCAGTGCAGCTACTCGCGGATCTACTCTTGTTCGATGATGAAGACGATAAGTTCGACGAGATAGTGCGTAAATCTGTCGGGCAGGGTTGGTACAAAGGCGCGTTCACGGAGCTAACGGGTATAAACATCGCCGATCGAGTACGTCTAACTGGACTACTTATCCAACAAAATCGGTACAACAACGACCCGTCCGCTGAAGAGTCTATCGGGTACTACCTTGGTGGCCCTGCACTCAGTGTCGGCAAGCGGTTCGGTCGTGGCGTGAAAGACGTACTTGATGGGGAGATTCAGCGCGGTATAGAGAGTATGCTCCCTGCGGGTATCTCGAATATGTATAAGGCGTCACCAGTAATGGGGCGTTACCAGCAAGATGGTGGTATATACACTCGGCGCGGTGACCCTATATATGACGATATAACCGGGGGCGAATTGTTCACACAGTTCCTCGGATTCGCTCCTACAGAGTACTCGCGCAACCAAGAGATTAACCAGCGTGACAAGCGTGTAGAAGGCGCAGTGCTGAAACGCCGTAGTGGGATACTAAGAAAGTACTACGTCGCTATGCGTGCAGGTGATTTGGCGGGTGTGAACGAAGTTCGGGAGGAGATGGATGATTTTAACAGGGACCACCCATATGCGCGTATAGATAGGAAGACTGTTAAGAAGTCGCTCAAGTCACACAAAAATACGTCTGCGAAGATGTACAACGGTGTAACTATCAGCCCACTAATGAAGTACGCTATAGAGCAGAGCCGCTTAGAATACGACGAGGGGTTCAACTTATTTAACTAGTAGGCCAACAAGGCCCTCGTGCAGAGGGCTTTTTAGTCTGTGTAGCTACACGGTATACACTGTACGCCTTGTTTGTGCAGTAGTCCCCGGCTCGTGCCCGCCTAGACAATCTTGTATCTCCTCACGCGTTACTGTACGCCGTCCTACCTCACCATAAGTTTTAGACCGATCAACTACTGTTAGAAACGACCGACTCCTCCAACCATGCTCGTGAGCATACGCGTCAGCACCGGCCATCTGATTCCACGATTCTACGACGCAATTGCCGAGTTCTTTGGCAACACTTTTGTGGTGTATGTGACCAATGTCGATGTAGTGATAGATAGTCTCGCCATGATCCTGCGCGTAGTCAGTCGCCATAACGTCGGCTAATTTAGCGGGTTTGCACTTGTCGCTGTGATGCACCATGACGAAGGTGTTTCCCATACGGTAAGGTATGAACACGTTACTGTTCTCAAGTATCGTGATGCGTGGGTTATTCTCGTACAGCATAGACAGCCACATCTGGCTCATGTGATCTAGCACGCGGCTGTGGTTGCCTTGGTTAATGATCACGTCGACGTATTTGAATTTCTGTGCACACCGCTCAATGATGTACCGGTATATTCTCCCGTAAACATGCGCCATACGGTATAGCCTACCATCTGTGTCGAGGACGTGGCCGCTGTGTGCCGTCGTACCGCTCATGTTGTCGTAGTGTGCAAAATCCCCGAGGTCATTAATAACACATCGTTCGCAAGCGGGGGTACGTGTTACCAAGCGGTCTATCGCTAGGCACAGTTCCTTTTCGGCTATCTCCAGATTGAAGTCTTGGCCTACTTCGGCGGCGTAAGCGATCATGCCAATGTGTGCGTCACCGATTTGGAACCACGGAACTATGTCCGTGTCTAAGCCGTCTTCGACGTATTCTTGTTGAACTAGCTCGGGAAGGGGTTCGAGAAAGGCCGTTATAGCAGCTTTGACAACATCGATGTCGCGGTCCAGTTCGGTCTTGGCCCAGTATTGAAAGACCTGTCCATCCTTGACTTGTATGGTGGCCTTCGTTGCTGTCATGCCTTTAGGCATGGGTACGTTCAGTCCGATGTCTGGGTGGTAGAACCGAGCGTGGGCTTTCTTTTTCAGGTTATGGAGGTGTTCGTTTATGGTTGTTTTGCTGAGCCCCAGTTCTGTCGCTATGGCCCGTTCAGATAGATGCTTGCGCTTCAATCGCAGAACTTCACCTTGCCTGCTGGTCAGTTCCATGTCGTCGAATATCTCGTTGCTCCAGTCCCACATTTTAATACCCTGAGTATGAATTTACGTCGTACCCTGATACTACACGATCTACAGGCAAAAAAAGCCCTCACGCGGAGGGCCTAACCAAGGAGAACGATAGTGGACCATGAGGGTGGTATAAACTATCTAGCTAAGTGTATCATAGGATTCTCCAAATACGTAACCCTAGACGCATTACGTTAAGATGAGTACCACCTTCTATACGCATTTCGGTATGTAACTGCCAACCTTTATCATCAAAAATCTTCTTAGCTTGTGCCGAAGCTGCCTCGGTATTGACACATGGCACAAATACAGAGGCTCCAATACTCATGGATTCCCAATCTACTATGAGCCGCACCCCATCAGGATGTAGGTCATAGGTTCGTATTACCCCCTGCTTACTCATCATCGCCGGAGTCAAACTTCATCATGATACAATCTGCTGGTGGTAGGTTCAGGTGTGTACCCTTAGTTAAGCGAGTCTTAGTCTTACGCCCATTGCAATGCTCTATAACTTCGGCGATCAGATGGGAGTAGTTTATCTGTAGCTCTGCACACCAATCTTTAAGTGGCTTAACCTTGACAAAAAACAACTTGGTATCCGTCTCGTACCGGGCTATTAACTTACCCCGTGCAACTGCTTCAGGGATGATTAGCGTGTCTAACCCGTTACCCTGCGTCTTACGGCTATCGTCGGTACTCTTAATCTGTAGGATGTGGCTTATATGCTCGGAAAAGAAATCGTTTAATATATCGTCAACCGTAGCGTTCATCTCTAAAGAACTAATCTTATTCTGTGGGAGTAGCACTTTGGTAGCCCACTGATACACATTCTTAATATCGAAATCTATCAGCCCTGCTGCCTGCGCTATTGTAAGCCCTGCGATAGTCTTAGAGACCTGCTCAGACCAGAACCGGTTTTCTGCACTGAGGTCTGCTGCTTTATCAACGCGCTTCTGCAAGTCGGTGCAGACCTGCTTAACCATATCTAGGTTATTCATGATGTACTGTACGAACACTATACCCGCATGGCCATAATTCTCGTGCAGAGCCTTATCAAACGCATCGGTCTCAGACTTAGAAGAAAACGCTATACGTGGTACACGGCACTCTAATATCCGCTGGGCCTCTGCTTTCGGCATAGCTTTCGCGGTACTAATACGTTCGATGATGCTCGTGTTCCCTGTAGTCAGTGCCATCAACCGCCAAGGCTTGCCACGGTGACGCTCGACGTTACTACTTGCCGACATACGTGCACGCTGTTGACCACCAGTAAATTGGTATAGCATGTCCGACGCTTGCTTAGGGGGCATGTTCGTTATCTCATCGATGGGCCAAACGATGTTGTGGTATACCTCACCCCGGTTCATCTTCGTGTTCAGGGTATCTCGCTCTTTCATAATGAGCGATTCGGGCTGGCCCCATATACCGATAGCCGCCGACAAGGCAGTAGTCTTACCAACCCCTGACTCCTTACTAAACAGGTGTAGTGCCGCGCAGTGCACATTCGCAAACTGCATCAACGCCGTACCGAAGCCGACTCCGACGACATACTGCTGGAGTTCAAAGCCCGCACGGTCCCAAAAATGTATGTTGTCTCGCCATGCCTGCAAGGTACCCTTCGGTTCAAATGCGGAGAACAAACCCACAGTCTGGTTCGACGGCGGGTTAAAATCGATACCGGTAGCCGTGATCTTTTGGTTACCCAGAACAAAGGCTTCGCACTTGTCGTTCGTCCAGCCGAACTGTCGATGAGCTTCTTCTGCCACACTATTCGCCTGTAGCTCGTTTATCCACGTAGTTGTATATGTCATAAGTTCATCCATCTTCATTAGAGCTACCCCCTGCATAGACATCGCTTTGCGAAACTCGTCTCGGGATGTAACTGCGCTAAGGGGCAACGTAAACTCTCGCACCCCATCTTTCGGTAAGTGTAGCCGCATAACCACAGCTTCACCCACTTCAGGGTCGTTGATCCGTTTAACAACATATAAGTCGTTATGGTAGAGACATCTCTCGTCAGGGTCTCCCGCGTCGTCTGTGGTTCTTACGTATACTCCCCCATTAGCGCCCCGGAAGTATGGGTGTGGGTACTTGGGTATGGCATACTTGCTTAACGGGGCAGCGGGTAAAGTCAGCGCCGGAGCTTCTACCTCTACCTCTATATCTTCTACGGCTTCTACAGGTACTTCATACAGCCCTGCGGTACTTACCGGAGCCTCTACTACGCGCTTGCCAAGCACGATCGGGGATTTTACGGATCCCCAGTTGGGGCAACCTGCGCACACATCGGGGTTAAACTCGTCAAAACGCGTACATGTGTACGGGCCTTTAATTGCTTCAAGCTTCCTTACTGTATCGTCGGCACTGTATTCAGGGTGGTGCTTGGATATACGGTGTGCCGCTTTATCCCCATCTACACAAAACTTCGCGATGGATAGGGCCGCTCGCCACATAGGCTCACTGACAGCCGCTTGGTTCTGTATAATCTGCCCAAGCTGTGCGCACCCAGTACCGTTACTAGTCTTAACAAGTATATCTCGAAAGTAGTTCTCTCGGTTACCTGCTAGTGCATCCATAACGGCGTTCGTACCGTGGGGTGTATACTTAGTGGGAACTGGTATCGCATCTACCCCGAGTAGCTCTGAGAACTTATCAAAGTCTACCGAAGGCTGCATATCCCCAAACAACGAAACTTCCGCAGGAGGGTCAACCTTGTAGTTATGCGTGTGTGGCACACGTAGTACTCGTGCAGCGTCAGAAGTCACGGCAGGGTCTGCCCCAAAGCCGTGCTGCTTACACAAGTTTTTTAATCTGGTTGCTACCGGTACCCAGTCGTCCGCGCATACGGGTTCAGTTAAGGGCCAATAGACATGTACACCACGCCCAGAATTAAGCATGGTAGGTTTAGGTAACTTTAGCTTTTTGCAAAAAGTACGCAACGCCTGTATTGCTTGGTACTGAGATACGAAGTCTTTACTCGCACCACAATCTAAATCGAGGAAGAACGCCCTAAGTTGTTTTACGTTATCTACTCGACGGTTGCCCGCTGCTTCTAACGTCGCTAATGCAAAATAAACATCGTACCCTTCATCATCAAGATTGCGGGCCGCATCAACCACTGCGTCGATGGAGTCGTAGAATTTCTGCACCCTACGTTCGTCGGTCTGACGAATCGCAAAGACACAGAAGGAACCCTCACTCCCCAACGTCTTCTTTAAAAAAGTTGTCGTTTCCATACTACCACCAGAAACCGAAAGACACCGCAGCAGGGGTGTCGGTACACCCTTTTCAGTTTATCCTAGCTGCGGTGAGATGTTATCGCGGGGGGAGTTACTCGTCGTCCCAATCGTCGATGATCGAACCTAGGTCGTTAGCCTCGTCAGGCACAGTGGCGGCCTTCTTAGTCACAACCTTCTTAGGCTCCTCGTCAACGGTGGTGCTCTCCTCGGCGAACAGGGGTTGCGCTTTCTTCGGTGCAGGTACTACAGGAGCGGCCTTACTAACAACGCCATCCGTTTGTGAAACCGTCATGGTGATAGCCTTCAGAGTTTCTGGGGCATCTTTCAGAGCGACTACGGTATTTAGTTCGTCTTCATTAAGCGGACGTACTGCCTTGAAGAACAACTTTGGCGTGCTACTATTTTCATCAAACCGCATGTTGGTAACGATGGCCACCGCAGGCGTATTGTGTGCCTGTAAGAACCGTGCGTATCCCTGCATCGGCATCTTACCCTCTTTTGTCTCCCCAAAGATAGAGGTAGCTGGTAACTGTAGTTGATATACCTTGTTAAGGTCACCTTCCAATGCTACTGCTAATCGCTGCGCAAACCGACAAGCGCGGCTTTCACCTTGGCCAGAACCCTTGATGTTCTGTGGGCAATCCATACACCGTTTGGACTGGCGATTCTCTGGTGCTACTTCAGGTGCAGGGGTCTGGGTATCTGCTGACCAGCACTTCGGGGGTGTTGGATTCTGGGGGTCATAATTCCCTTCATAGTAAGTACGTGAGATTGGTGCTGCATTGACAACCACGATATTCATGTTGTCTTCTTTGCTCACGGATACTTGCTCACCACCAGAAAACTCACGGAACTTACCACCGTTAAGGCTGATTCGGTGCCGCTTCTCCCCACCGCCTGACCCGCTTAACAGGTTATCGTTTACATCTTGCAGCGACTTAAACAGGTCGCCAGTCACAAGCGCGTTGTCTCCAAACAAGGTAACTTCAGACATAGTATTTCCCCTTAATAATCATCATCTAGGTTTACGTTAATAGGCTCAGCTTGCGTAGCACTGACAATCTCAACCCCGATAGGCGTCACAGTAGCTTTCGCGGCCTCGGCCTGAGCAGTTAGTGCTTGCGTCACTTCACCAATACAGAATCGGTACGTGTTGCCTACTTTAATATATGTATCTTTCGGGATGCTACCCTGACGAACCCACGCACGGATCGTGGATATAGATACTGAAAAGTGATTCGCTAACTCTTCGATTGGTACATATGGTCCGGTCATTATTTTTTCCTCACTGAGATTATGTATTCGGAGTCAGTATTAAGACCTTTCGGTACTAACTCTGGGTTATCTTCGAGAAACTGCTTTACGTGGGTCTGGTTTAGGCGCTTCTCAAAAAACTCGGGTAGTTCATGTTCAAGGATAAACTTGTGCATGGATTCCCAATCGCTTGTCCAGTAGCGTGTCCTAACAGACCGGTAAAACAAACCCTCTGAAGTCTTCACACTTTCAAGACCTTGCTCTTTGCAGTAGTCGAGTAGTGCTGCCTTGACCTTATCTAACTGTGTGCCAAGGGCGTCGTCTTGCTTTTTAAACTCGGCTGATAACTCAGCCTTCTTGTTCCGTATCTTCAGGTACACCTTGGTTAACTTCTCAGCTAACCCTTTATCCTCATCCATATCTGCTCTCCTAGGTACCCCAGTTCGTGTTGGGAGATCCACTTTAATGCTGTTTAGTACCCTAGTCAAGTATTTCTTTGTAAAGATCGATCATTTTTGTGTGAACGTCTAGTCTGTTATCTAACATTGCGTAAACGCGTTTCTCTACGGGGGAACCTTGGAGCTGTATGATAGTACACTTGGTATCTTGTCCTGCTCTGTGTACCCGAGCATTAGCCTGAGCATAAGTCTCTAGTGAGCTTGTCGGGCCCCACCAAACCACAGTACTCGCAGCGGTTAAGGTAACGCCGTGCGCTGCTGATTGTGGCTGGATGACTAGCACCCGAGGATTGTCGGTGGTCTGGAACGTCCTAAATATCTCAGTACGTTTCGCCACAGGCACATCGCCCCGGATAACCTCAGTGGTTATCCCCTCACTCCGTAGCTTATCTGTAAGGATGTCGATCGTGTGTTTGAACGGGACGAATATCAAGATCTTCTTACTGCTCTCGTCGATCACTTCCCGCAAGACTTTATACCGATGACTAATATCAAACGCTATGGTGTCTCCATCGTCGGTGTACACTGCACCAGAAGATATTTGCAGGAGCTTGTTCATGTTCACAGCGGCATTAGCTGCCGTAATATCTTCCCCCGCTGCCTGTATCACCATGCGTTCTTTCAACATCTTGTAGTATTTAAGCTGCTGGCGCGTAAGCTCCACTTCCCGTGTGACGTACACTAGTGGTGGTAGGTCTAAGCACTCTTCCTTAGTGAAACGTATGGCAGGCTGTAAGGCTTTGTATACCGTATCGGTGGCGGTGACTTTCGGTACCCACTTAAACTGTGTGAGCTTGTCCATTACTTGGTCACGGAACGACCCGAAGAACCGAGGCACTGCTTGGGGGTTAACCAGTTTGGCAATGCCGTAGGCGTCTAGGGGGGACTGTGCCGCCGGAGTACCCGTCATCATCCACAACCATGTAGTCGGCCCTATCAACTTGTTCAGGGACTTCCAACGCTTTGTTTGGGGGTTCTTGTAGTGTGTTGCTTCATCCACAATGATCAGGTCGAAACCGCCATTGGCGATGTCTTCTGCAACAATCTCTACTCCGTCATAGTTTATTACGACGAACTCAGCCCCACCATTGATTATCTTCCGGCGTTTCTCTTTTGCTCCATAGGCCACATCAACCGTGCGGTGCATAGCAAAGCTAAACAGGTCCGCACGCCATGCCGAATCCATAATGGATAGGGGGCAGATTACTAGGACGCGACGGATCTTGCGCTGAGTCATCAGGAAATCAGCAGCCCATATAGCGGAGGCTGTCTTGCCAGTGCCCTGCTCATTAAAGCAGAAGGACCGCCGATTCATCGTAAGGAAAGACGCTGTAACACGTTGGTGGTCGAACGGTTTGTACTGACCGGGCCAATCGTATCGCCCTTCGATAGGTGACGGCACGCGCATACCAAGATTCTTTAAGACGTGTGCTTCTTCCAATCCCCAGTTGACGAGGACTTCGTTATTTTGCAGTTCTTTGCTCTTTGGTATTACGGTGGTAACCTTTTGGGGGTTACGAAGCCGCAACAAGAGTGCCTTGTTGTTAAGAATTTCCACAGTGTTCTCCATCGCAGCGCCCTAGGTAGGGCGCGAGTTTGTTAGTGTGACACTAACTCTTTTTCTTATAGTTCCGTGCACGGTTCTTGCTTGCGCTTTCTATGATATACCCGTCTTTGTTCGAGCCGCCTTTCGACAGTGCCTTCTTATGGCTGACGTCTTTGCCCTCACGCTTGTCCGCTTTGCCATTCTTATCTTTATCCACACCTTCCTTGTCTACTGCTCTACGGGCACGCTGCCGTTCCATACGCGCCTTAAACTCCTTACTGTCTACCGGATTGTTCGTCTGTTTCTTTCGGTCTTTCGGATCTTTGTATGGCATTAGTTTCTCCCGTTATGTACGCACACTGTGACCGGGCAATACCTCTTACACAACCCACTAGGGTTAGGGTTCCAAGTATCTGCCTTCGCCGCAGCGTGCATGCGTGCATATTTGCCTAGCCATTTCTCCCAGAGTTTCGTCTTGTCGAAATCGGCATAGCTGTCTTTGATTAGATCGTTACTAACAACGAACAGTAAGCCTGCCCGTATCTTCTTAACCTGTGGATAGTGGGCGAACACTGTAAGCGCCATCAGTTCTAGCTGGCCCTTATCCGCATACTTCGAGTTCTTACCTGTCTTATAGTCGATCACCCACGCGAGGTCACCATCCAATATGATCAGGTCGGCGATCCCCCGAAACCATACATCCTTGTCAAAGAACCCGCATGGCTCCAAGTTTTCCGTCATCCCCATCTTCAGTTCGCACAGCTTATCACCTTGTTTAGCGTTCAACGCGTCCAACATGTCCTGTGCAAAAGAAAACCTAATAGGTAGTGGAGTACCCTTACCGATGTAGTCTTCGGCAGAGGTATGAAACTCCGTACCGTATCGGGTAGCGTCAGTCTCCGTGAATGGATACTCTTTCAGTATCTTCTCATGGTAAAACTGCTTAGGACATTGTTCAAAAGATTTGATCTTACTGAACGACCACGGGGCTACATTTATCATTCACAATCTCCATAGGATTGACCGGTTAAACTCTCACAGTCTAGGGGTAATCCGGCTGCCCATGAAGGTGTCTTTCGCATACACATATCGATATACGTCTGTGCTTCTGCCACCTCTGCATTGGGTACACAGCATACAACTGAGTCGTGCACGGTTAGCACAACGCGGTATCTCTTGGCTATTTGTAACATTTGTTCACCAATAATACAACGTGCTATCGCTTGGCAGACGTTCTCAACTACCTTCCCACCATAGATACGCGTTCGGCCTCGTCTAGTTTTGTACGTGTATTCCAGACCCTCCTCAGTGTACTCAGCCTTCAGATCCTCATACCGTAACAACAAACCAGATGGTATACGTATGGCCTTCTCTGCCCCAATCACTTCGAGGATACCTTCTAACCCGATCTGTAACGTATACCCATCGGCAAGCTGCTTGACCATGCTCTGGGCATCACGCCAGACTTGGTTAATTTTACCATTAGCAGTACGGTATATACTAATAACACGTCGTGCCTCTTCCAGCTCCATATCGAAACCAAACGTCTTCAACTGTTCTTTGAACCGTACTGCACCCATGCCGTAACCTGCACCGAGAATGGTAACCTTACCAACGAACCGCTGGTCTTTGGTCACCTCGTCCACAGGCACACCATATATGCTCGACGCCATGTACTTATATACGTCTTCCTTGTTAGCAAACGCAGCTACCAAGTCATCCTGCCCAGCAAACCATGCCAAGACACGTGCTTCGATCTGTGCGGAGTCAGCGTCAATAATGGTGTACCCTTCAGGGGCCATGATACTACTCTTTAACTTCTTACCGTTGACTCCCCGGCTAGGTAGGTTCTGCATGTTGATCTTATCATCACCTCCCCAGCGTCCGGTATGCGCGGCGTAGTAACGAATCGGTACCGGCATCAGCCCCCGTTTGGATATATCTATAAACCTCTGAGTACGTGTTTCTTCTAAGGTGCTTTTCGTGCCCAGCCTTGCAGCAACCAACGCCTGTACTTGGTCGTTCTCATGGTCTAACAGTGCCTTGAAGGCTTCGTCGGACTTAGCAAACGCCCACGTCTCCTTACCTGTTGTCAGGCTTACCTTAGTCGGCGGAATTACGCCGAGTGCTTTAAGCACCTCAGCAAACTTCGGGTTACTCATCAGCTCTTTCTTATCAGTAACACCGGCGTCTGTTAACAGCTTATCCTTACGGTCTTTAACGTCTTCGAGGTGTGACTCCAGTAGGCCAGTATCGAGTTCAAGTATCGGATCGATAAACATACGCAGCGTCAGGTCGATAAGTCGGAGTTCCTGTTTAGGGAAACCTTTCTGCATCAGGATACCGAACAACTTGTACGTCAGGTCTACATCGTTGATACAGTAGTCACCGTACCGGTCTAGTTCTTCTGATGAAAAATCACCTCGTCGTTTTCCGAGGGCGTTGAGTACCTCCGTGCCCTTGACTCCGATATTATACCTTTCAGTAAGCGCTTTGAGACTTCCACCAACTTCCACCCCATGAAGAGCACGGGACATGCAAAGAGTATCGGTATAAACGCGAGGATGCACACCAAAACGCCAGCTAAGAATGGCACCATCAAAAAGAGTATTGTGACAGAGGACCATAGACTCCGACCAATTGAAGGTGTGTAGGTATTCTCTGATCTGTTCATGCGTTCCACTTGCCCATTCAGTTTGTTCATTGTTAACCTTTATCCCTACACCGACCACCTCGAACTGTGGGTCACGGATGTATGATTCTGTTGTCATCTTAGATAGTGAAAATTCCTTACTGTAAAACGTCTCGAAATCTACGGTTATAAGGTCCATCACATACCCACCTTTTCTATTAATTTATTCAGGTACCACTGCGCTTTCAGCAAATCTTCTTTCGGCTTGGCCTTGCTCTCATAACGCCAGAGGTATTTCAGTGCTGCGCCTTTGCAGTATCCCTTAAACGCCTCAGCTGTCATCGAGGCTTCTATACCATCAATGCACTCGACACTGCCGAAGCTGTAATGCGCTGGGTGGTTCACCATATCTTCTGTGTAGGGCATCTCCCTACGTGGGTTATCGTTCATCACCGTGCTCCTTCACACAGATCTCCGCATCGGTAGGCGCGCTTAGAGCATTCTTGCGAGCGACGCTGGCATACCACTTGAACACGTACTTCAGGGGTGACCACTTCGGGGCGATGGCCTCGGCTGTCTCACATATACACGCGAGGTCTTCCCAGTATTCTTTAGTCTTTGCTAACATACATTTCTCCATTGCAGTGCTGAGATCACGTACCCGTAAACGCAAACGTAAGATCAAGTTCGAGCTGTTGTGGGTTCTTGTGCATACCACCAACATAGATCAGCACGTCGTCTATATTGTCTTCATTAATAACAATGGCTATACCACCGTTGGCTTTTATAGCTGATAAGTTCTTTTCTTGTAGGGGTGTTGGTTTGTTCTTACCCGCCTTACATTCTATACCAAAGAATGTACCTCCGTAACAACCAATGATGTCTGGGACACCGCTATTACCAAATCCACCAGTGACTGGGTAGAAGTAGTAAGCCCCTAACGTCTTCAGGTGTGCTACTACTTTCTTCTTAACTTTCGCTTCTGGAGTCATCGCCATATTACCATTTCCTCGTACTTAATTGTGTTGTTCTGGGTTCCCTGAGATTCTCTACAAGCAAAGAATTGTCGATGTGATCTCGGGTATTCACACAACGTGCGCTTCTTGTGTGGCGCTTTGTTCCACCGCACAGTTCGCAGATTTTACCGTCGAAGAACTTTAGCTTCTGCTCTAACGCATCTGCACGAGCGTACATTTTCTCGGCGTCGGACCGTAAACTTTCAGGTGTTACTTTTGCGTAGTTCATGTTGTTACTCTCCATAATGCGTTTAGTTTAGTGTAGTCTATGCGATCTAGTTCGCTACGCGCAGTAACCTGCCTGTATTTTTCTTCGCACAGTATGCAGCTGCTGTGGCGTTTGCCGCTTTTGTGATTCAAGTAAAGCGGTGCGGCAACAATCCGCCCGCACGAGTAGCACGGCGCTTTCTGAGGTGTGTATCGGCTCATTTCGTTTCCTCGATATATTCATCTGAATTATGATAGCAATCTTCACAAATAGGCCCTGTATCATCATTTAAATAGATTGAATCCTCTTCGCATCGGCCAGTTTCCGCGCTGCATTGGTAGCATAGCTGTAGCGTACCGGGGTAATTATGTTGATTCCACTCTTTATGATCACTTTGAGACATTGCGTGCTTGTGTCCATCTGGCCATGTATTCATTTCGTTTCCTCGAATCCGGTTGGCTCTGCCGGTGACAGTTCAATTACTGATTTAATAAAGTCCTTGTATTTACGCCAGAATTTAATCGCTACTTTGCCATCCCTTTCTAATATGAAGGTGTCACTAAAATCCCACCATTCTGCTATTTCGCGACGTTGGCAGCCAATTTGCAGGATATTACTGGTGTATGTGATCGGGTAGGTGCTTGATACAAATAAAGATTTTATGTGTTTTCGGTTCCCTGCGCAGCCATTAAGACAGGCATCGCTCAAGTTGGCACCGCTCAAGTCGGCACCGCTCAAGTTGGCTTGGCTCAAGTTGGCATCGCTCAAGTTGGCATCGCTCAAGTTAGCACCGCTCAAGTTAGAACCGTGCAAGTTAGAACCGCTCAAGTTAGCACCGCGCAAGTCGGCACCGCTCAAGTCATAACCGCGCAAGTTAGAACCGCTCAAGTTGGCATGGACGCCGCTTTTACCTTTATGCAGCCACAAGTCATGCAGCTCTAATATGGTTTTTAGTTGCTCTGTTGTGTAGTTCATTTACTTAACTCCTGTTTGTGTCCATTAAATGTACGCCCCGTCTCAATCCTCGTCGGCTACCTCGTCTTCCCAAATGTCGTAGGCAGTTGCTTCGGTATCCGCTGCGACAGGCAGTGTTTGCTTTTCCATACGGTCATCTAACCAGCTAAGCATATAAATGTTCATTGTGATTGTGCCTCCAACCATTCCATTAATGTTGTAACGATGGGGAATGAGACCCGCTTACCCCCGTTTGCTAAGTTGTATATAGTCGAGTAACTGACACCTGTCTCCCGCGCAACGTACTTCAGGTTAAGAGGTTTCAGCCTGTGCTGTAGTTGTTCCAGTGTCATTAGTTGACCCCCGTTGAGCCAAAACCTTTCGCGCCGCGCGTGGTGTCGTCCAGCTCATCCACCTCAGTCGAGACCAGCATTGCCGGCACTACAATTAACTGTGCGATACGCTCACCGCGCTCAACTCTAAACGGCACGATGTCTGTACTGTGAACCGTCATCACGACGCGGATCTCGCCACGGTAGTCTGAATCAATTACACCTGCCATAGTGTCCACGCCTCGGCTAACGGCCAGCCCACTACGTGGTTTGATCAGACCAACGAACCCATCTGGTATGGCAACGGCGATCCCTGTACTGATAGTCACTACCTGTCCGAAGTGAACGCGAGCGACGTCTTGGTCTGAGTAGATGTCGAACCCGGCGGATCCCGCTGTGGCCCGTTTTGGTGTTGTACACGTCGTTGTCAAGCGTTTGAATTTTATCATGGTCTATACCTTGAGAAGAACTTGAGGAAATATGATGTCGATGTTCGCCAGCACTGCCAGCAGCACAACCACCAAGCTGTATATTACGACGGCACTATAAACTGCCCAGTACCAACGCATATGTTCAAAATAGATACAGTAAGCTATCTGTACACAGAACATAACTACTGCTAAAGCTATCATTACGTATAGTGTTATCATTTCATTCTCCGTTTCGCTGCTTCTGTTATTGCTTGTTGTTCTGCCTCTGTTGCGGTAGCCCACGATTTAAGATCTTCGAGAGTCCTACCACAGCCGACACAGACCTCGGCTACTACCTTACAAACTTTTACGCATGGGCTGGGCATTGCTCAGTTCTCCAATATCATCGGTTGTACTTCGACGCCCACCATCATGTGGAATATCGCTTTGGCCTGTGCTTCGATGATCTTGGGCCGTGACCAGTCGTACCGTACCGCAGATGCCACGGCTTGGTGTCTGTGTGGTATCCCAGCACGGTATGTGAATGTATACCCGCTGATGTCGTCAATTAGTTTTTTCATTGGTCTTCCTCCCGATACGGGGATTCCCGTTTCGTAATCGTTTGATCTTCTTGGGGGTACTTGTCCAGCGTCCAGTGTGCGCTTGTAAGGAGTATCTCCACTGTTTGGGGGGACATGTTACTACTTGCTAGTATATCGACTGTCTCGATGAGCATCTTTATCTGCTCCCGATATTCCGCGATTTCCTGCTTTATGTTGTTAGTAGTCATAACTTAGTTCCTCTTTTTTGATACCAGTTCCCGAAGGGCTGGTGGCCCCCCGTGTTAGTGCGTCACTAACATTATCTATAAACCCAATAGACGTTGACGTCTATCCTACGTCCGATACCCACAATGTCTATTGTGGGGGGCACTGCACTGGTCAGCATTAGTACTGCTAACTTCTCCTGTACCCACAAAGGCAACGCATCTACCGAAGGATATGTAGCATCCAGCGGAGTGTCAAGCTTATCTATACCTAAACATATCACACCGACAGGTTTCGTACCCTCCAGTACGATAACGCGGTATATGTTATCATCCTGTATAGATCCACCGTTATCACCTACCCAGTACCACTCAGTGTCGGTGCTAGTGGATGCAAAAGGATTCTTCACCGTGAGATACCTCGGGTTAAACTTAATCGATTCCTGCCACTTCTGCGCCCTAACCGTTTCCGAACCCACAGCTAGCGAACGTAGCTTACCAACATACTTAATCCACCACATAGAACATGCCTTCACCGGCGCGGTACCCTACACCATCGACGTACTCGCCATCGGCTAACATGTTAAGAACAGATAGTTTACCCATGATGTGATCCGGTAGGTTGTCTGCTTCGTAGCGATCTACTGTGTTAGATGTCGATGTATACGCGGATGTCGCATTGCCGATATATACAGTCTCAAACTTCTGAGCACCCATGCACTCATAAACACGAACGAACCACATCGGTACCTCGCGACCAGACAGCGCACTACTATTATCCTTTAGCTCGAAGTACTTCGCTAAGTCTGCACTGAACGCTGGGCTTAGAAACGTATGTCCAGCTTTTACCAGATGTCGTAGCTCTGTAAGTAGTGGGCTGTCAGGTGTATAGGATGATATGTTAAACATCGTCTCTACGGACGCTCGTAAGTCCTGCCGAGCTGTATGCGCCACGCTAGTAACCTTACTCACTACGTCTGAAAAGGTTACCTTCAACATATCTTGTGGGCTGTAAGGTCGCATGTACCGCTTAATGTGGCGCAGTGCGGTGGCGCAGCTACCCGTCGTCTTCGTATAGTAAGCGGCGTTATAGTCAGAGTACCGGTTGTTCGCTATATTCGGGCTACTGATGGTGTACTCAGTACTCCACCTGCCGGTGCCGTATTCCCTTGTCTCGGGTTTCTGCCCAGCGGATACCCAACCTACGCAGTACGGGTTACCCTCTATATACATATACAGTGAGGCACGATCCCGCATTATAAACTGCATACCCCGGACACTTGAGGCGATGTTACTCTTTAGTATCTTAATAGACTCTGATTGATCGGCATCTGCCCAACCGGATGTAATTCGTTTCTCTTCTGTTAGTGCTTCACTAACAAGTTTATGTCTGAAAGTAATCATTACATATCTCCTGAATTAATGTTTACCGTTACGCCTACGTCTGGGTTGGCACGTTTATTGTCTAAGATGCACCATAGTACGGGGCATGACCAGTTACCCCATGTACCCCCAAGGTATCCATCTGTCAATACTATGGCGGCTTGTGGCTTGACGCCGTGCTCGGTCAGGTACGCTGGGATACATTCCACATTCGTGCCACCACCACCTGCTGGCTTAGTAGTGTTGATGAGATCATCGAGTTCGTGCATCAAATATTTCTCATCCTGACAAACCGCGCTGTCCCAGTACAATAAACGTACAGCTTCAGGGTGTACGGTGTCACATATACTCTTCACTTCGGATAGGAAGTGGCTAAGCTCGGTATGTCCAATAGATCCTGATGTGTCGATGGCGATAACCAGCTCACCCACACTCTCACTAACACCTGATGGCATGTAGTAACCACCTGCAACATACCTTCTGTTAGGACGTTGCCATGTAGAGTAGTCATTACCTGCACACGTTGTCGATATAAAGTCGCGCAGTACCTCACGCCAATCTATCTGGGGCTGGAGTAGTTCGGCTAAGTCACGATCACCCCCAGTGCCCAGCTTACCGGCGATCAACGCACCCTGACGTATCGCCTCATCTATATCTCGTGCCAGCTCCCGCTGTTCTTCCTGAGTAAGCTCTTTCGCTCCATCCCAGTCGTGCTCATCCATACCCCCGGCACCTTCACCGTTGTCGCCATCTTCCTTGAGCATGCTGTATACCTTCGCGCTGTCCATGCCCCGGTACTTCGGATCGTAGCAGCCGCCTTCGGGTAACGTCGCCCAGCCATCTCGGTTGTCATCTAAAAGCTTACAGTTGATAACGAAGTCACACGCTACATTCGCTAGCTGTGGGTTCTCGTCGTACAGGTGCCGCCATGTAGTGAGGTGCCGGTAGAGTTTGTGGTAACACTCGTGCAGTACTAGGAACCGTAGCTCTGGGTCGTTAAGTGTGTCGATGAAGTCACGTCCGTACTTCTCATCACGCCCATTAGTACAGGCTGTCGGGACATCATCGTCTATGCTGCGATCCCCGATCATAAGTACACCCGCTAGGGCTACGTACTTCGGACTGCCCATAATATCCACTACTGCTTTGGATAACCGTTGTTCTTGTGTAAGTTGTTTTCCGATAGATAACATACTCATTCTCCTGTTAGTGACGCACTAACTATTTCTTGTCTGCTGCGAACATGTAGTTGTTGTTCATGGCCCACTGTGTGAACTTTTTATTGGTCATGATCAGCTGCTGCTTGGCATACTTCGGGGTACGGACACCGTTAGCAAACATACCCTGCGCTTCCTTGTCCAGTCGTGGCATGTAGTCCATCCACGCATCTACCCAATCTTTGTCGAGACTTGCTAGGCTGCGGTATACAACCATACATACCGCAGAGGCAGAGTCAGGCACCTTAGCGTTAAGCGGATCCTGCTTGATACTTTCGAGTGACGGTAACTGATCGGCCAGCTTGACGAACGCCATCAGATCCATCGCGCCTCGGTCACCAATAGTACCCATGAGTAAACCTGTTAGTGTCTGGTCATCGAACTGTTCGCGAGTCTTGAGCCAGTCGGACGCCGCCTCTAGTGACCGAGGTGTAACAAACGCTGGACGCTGCTGCTTGGGATGATAGATGTACGGGTTATCATCTGGGTTCTTGATATCTTCGAAGCCATGAAACAGGTGTGGGTTATCCTTGCACCAGCCCAGTAGTGTGTGATCGATGCCGTTGTTGATACCCCACTCGATCCATTCCATGTGGTCAGGCTTACGGGCCGTAATAACAGTCATCCGGTTACGGGCATGGGGTGGTAACAAGTCACCGACACCTTCGGCACCGAGGTTGGTCGTCGCAAACACAACGCTGTCCTCGTGTAACTCATACGATCCTATCTTACGTTCGAGCATCAGTCGCAGCATGGCATTCTTGACGGCGGGGTTCGCCTTGCCGTACTCGTCAATCATCAGGATGATCGGCTTGTCGAGGTGTGCACCTAACTCCTCGTTGGTGGCGTACGATACATAGTCTGTACCCGCTTCTTCTGACATGGTGGCAAGTTTCGGTATTGATATGTCACCGAGATCCTTAGTCGTGCAGTCGAAGTAACACGGGGTGTGAGTCGGTAGCTCACCTGCTAACATCTTGAGTAGCGAGGACTTGCCGGTACCCATGTGGCCTTGGATCAGTACGGTACGCTTGGTACCACCTGCTTTGATAGCTGACATGATCTGGTCAAGACCGAGGGCGTACATCTGGGCTGCATTGTTCATAGTAGTTCTCCTAGTGAGTCGGTGTAAGTAAATCCGCTGTTGGTGTCGCATCCGATCTTGTATGCCTGTTGAATACTGATGTTGCGCTGGTGCAGATCTGCAATCTGCTCGTCAGTCAGTGGGCATCCAGCGAATCCGTACTTGGCAAACTCTTGCTGTAGTGCTTCGCGGTACTTGTTCATAGTAGTTCTCCTAGTGTTAGTGACTCACTAACTTATTATTGGGTGGTTGTAAACTTCATCTTAGCTAAGGACTCGTCGAGTGGTACACCAGCGTGCATCGCTATGTGGTTGTATACCTTCACACCTTCCAGCTCTGCCATACGCTCGACCTGTTTCTTGACTAGCCAATACGGTGACGCAGGTACTATCTCCACAATGTCAGGGTACAGGTACCCAGCTGGTTGGTAGGCGTCGTCGTCCATATAAACACCCGCTGCTCGTGCTAGACCGTTACCTGCGTCGTATATCTCGATTGATCGTAATGTAATCATATTATTCCCCTCAGAATAGTTGTTAGTGTGTCACTAACTTACATGTCAAGTGATGGTAGTGCTTTGATAACGTCATCTACCACACGTTTCGTTTCGGCGCGGAGATACCCATCCTCCCGTAATGCATCTGGTGTAATCCCCCGCAGTGTGTTTTCTAGCTTCAGACGCAATGCCGACATCTGTGAATCGTTGGTGATATTGCACACGTCTAGCAGATCTACTATGTCGAGCACATTAGACACCAGCGTGTCTCGAAAGATCTTCTTCTGTCCGCTGTCACCATAGTCGAGCCGTTCGGACATTGCTGTTAGTGCCTTGAATGCACGTTGCCACACATCCTGCATCGCACTGTGTAACTGGGCCTCGTAATACGCTTGGTAGTGGTCTTTGACCTGCTGATTCCCCTCGTTACCAACATCGACGCGAAAGTCACCTGCTTCTGGCAGTGGGATGTATGAGAACCGGAACTTAAACTTCTGCGCAATGCTGGCCGCTTCGGGGTACTCCTCACGGGAGAACAGGTTACCTAAGTTGGCCTGCGCTTGACTGATCTCCCAGTCATAAGCATCAATAAACTGTGCTACAAGACGTTCGTACTCGTTCTGCACCTCTGTCATGGTCTGGTGATACTTGAAATACGCCGCAGTTGGCAGAAGACGCATTCCGGTATCAGACCATGGCATAGTCATAGAGTAGTGTAGGTTACGGACATTAGCAGTGAACTTCTGCACTGCATCTAGCTCTGCGCAGTTGCCCAGTAGCTTTTTGTTGACGTTGGCCACACCTGCTGCTGCATAGTTCTGTGAGGTGATGTCCTTTGACGCCCGCTTGTCTAACTTACGCGCTGTCCATGTAGAGATACTTAACTCTACCAACATCGATGAAGATGCGATGGATGGTGCTGTTGGGGCTTGTGGTGCTTTGTTAGTTGTTAGTGGCTCACTAACATTGTGTTGCTGCGTTGTATGGTTCATAACAGTGTACTCCAGTTGGTTTAAGGCTCAGTGGGGCGCGAGGGGCGGTGTCTGACTAACTAACTGTGAGAACCCCCACCGAGATACATATTATGACACAAGTAGCGAAGAATGTCAAAGGATGCCAAAACGTGTCGAGTTGTGTAATGTTCTTGTGTTTAGTGTATTGTTCTTACAGTGAAGTGACCTAAGTCATTGATTTATAAGTACTGTTCGAATGTTCGCTTTTGCGCAGATAGGAGAGACCTGCTGAGAGGGGGTCCGAAGACGCAAGAAAACGTACAGTCATTTCGAGCGGCAAAAAGGTTGGGAGCCAATTTCGTGGAAAACGTACTTTATATATTAATATTAAGAATAAGTATATATAGATAAACCTCGATACTTTGACGCTGGTATGTTTCGTCGGTGCTTACTAGTGCCTACAACAAAATGTCACGAAACTACATTGTACGTTTAGGGCCTTTAAAAAACGTACAATACAAGAACATTACCCCCCTTTTTCGTACAGTACACGCGGCACTAAGGCTAGAACGCGAACATTACAAATATGGCTGTTTTGCGTTGGCGCAACGCGACCCGAGGAACTGGTATCACGACGTAAGAATCCTCCGCCATAGCTTTGTTAGTGACGCACTAACAAGTCCTAGTGTGTTATATCGAGGTGGCATGTATAGACAACCAATTGTTATCGGCTCACGCAACGCGACCCGAGGAACTGGTATCAATGCCCGATAAAATCGAGGCGAAAAAAAACCCGCCGAAGCGGGTTACATGGCATCCCAGATCATAGCTGGGGTGATGCAGGAGCTGTACTCGGTCCAGTGCTCTTCGTCCCACGACTGGCAACCGGTTATTGCGTTGATCATGATGAAACCTAGTAAGAAGCCTAGTAAGAAGCCTAGTAATGCTGTGCTGATATGTTTCATTGTGGTTCCTTAATAGCGGGGCGGCAATTGCCGCCCCTTATTAGTTATAGTAGTTTGATCGCGGCCAGTACTTGCTGGCGCATCTTAATGACGTCAAACTTTGGTTCTTCTAAACTGGCGCACACTTTCAAGATATCGTTCAATGAATCCCGGATGCGCTGGTCTGGTGTCCGTGTTCGACTGGTGCTGCCTTCAATTTCCTTCTTAGTGCGCTTCTCTAATGCGCTTTTGAAGTCATTGCGTTTGGCGCCAATTTGTTGCTGAGCGTATCGCTTGCTTGCCTTCTGGCTATCGGACAAGCTCTTAGTGTTCTTTATCAGTAGCGCTTGTGTAGGAGCGGGAAACCCCTTTATGATCGCGGCATTGATACTATCGAACAACTCCTCACTCGCCGTGCTCTTAGTGTCCTTCGTCTTGGGTGATATAAAGTCAGTCGACTTAAACCCCTCTGCGATTAAGGTGTCGATCGCCGATACCATTGACTTGTCTGCCTTAGAAGATGCTGATACGGCGGCAGTGATACGGGTTGCGGTTGCAGTGTTTAGCTTATTCATAATGTTCTCTCTTAGTTAGTTGGGTAACATATCCAGCCCCTCGCTAGATATGCAACCACTATAGCGAACACCTGATAACTTATCAATAGATAAACTAACCGGCTGATAAGTTTAGCCATTCCTCGCTATGTTAGTGGCGCACTAACAAAAGCTAACCGGCCAGCGACGCGGGGAAAAGCGGCCAAAGACAACCCCACATACCCCCCACCAACCACTTTGTGGCGTAGGAATCCTGCGGCTCCTATGAATTACTAATACGTGGGAACAATGGCCACTTTTTTGAGTTTGGTACCCCCACCCCCTCAATATGGCGATACCCCCCGGGTCAAAATATTAATGGACTTGCAAAAAATTATTTTTCGTGTATAACCGTACCCATCGGTTAATAGCCTGCGGAAGTAAAAATGACCTTAATGCTCGACCCTGAAATCGGTGTCCCCTTTTCGGACAAGGTTCCGTATATTGACCTGCGTGCTCGGGCAGAAGCGGCATGTAACTCCGCTATGCTCCTCTCAGAACACGGTTTAGACGTGGAACCCACTAAAGAAGATCAGGATACGGCGGCAAAATTGGCTTTGGCATACGCAGAAGATCCCGAAAAGACGTCTAAAAAAGTTAATAACAAACGAGCGGCCACACTAACCCCGGCTTCCCTCATAATAACGGGTAATATCCTCAAGGAATTCGGCCACTCGGTGGTAGAGAGTTCGGTGCAGATACGACACCTCGTTACGAACAAGCTAATTGACGAAACGATGAACCCTGACCCTCGGGTGCGTATCCGTGCACTGGAGCTTCTCGGTAAAATATCCGATGTGGGGCTGTTTGCAGAGAAGACAGAGGTCACGATCACGCACCAGACGACCGATGACATCAAAGAACGCCTCCGTAACAAGCTGATGAAGCTAGTCAACCCCGAAGAAGTAGAAGAAGCTACGTTTATAGACGTTGATGCTATGTTGGGTGCCGACGACGAAGACGACGTTGACGACGCCGACGACGACGCGGTAGGGGAGGCTGAAAATTTCGATGGATGATGATGTACTAGACTTCACAGAAGCCGATATTGAACAGATGCTGGCTAATCTGGACTCGTTTTCGGACGAGGAAGTGGTCGAGATTGACCGTATGGCGGATGAGCTTACAACACGTAAGGCGAGTAAAGCTGCGTACGATGATCTGATCGAGTTTTGCCAGATGATGATGCCTGAGTTTCTTGTGGGTAAGCACCACAGAATACTTGCAGATATGCTCATGGCTATCGAGAGCGGCGACAAAGACCGAGTATGCGTTAACATCCCACCACGTCACGGCAAATCACAGTTGGTGTCTATTTTCTACCCAGCGTGGTTCCTAGGACGTAATCCCAACAAGAAAGTCATGATGGTATCTCATACTACCGATTTGGCTGTGGATTTCGGACGTAAGGTTCGTAACCTAATTGCTACAGATGCGTACAGCGCGATATTTCCTACCGTTAGACTGGCACAGGATAGTAAGTCAGCAGGAAGGTGGAATACTAACGCTGGCGGAGAATATTATGCGTGTGGTATCGGGTCAGCCCTAGCAGGTCGAGGTGCAGATCTCCTGTTGATTGACGACCCCCACTCTGAGCAGGATGTGATCAACGGAAACTTCATCGTATTTGAGAAAGCCTACGAATGGTTTACTTTTGGTGCACGAACTCGACTAATGCCGGGTGGCCGTGTAGCGATCATACAGACTCGGTGGCATATGGATGATTTGACTGGGCGTGTTGTTCGGGACATGTCCAAGAACGATAGGTCCGATCAATATGAAGTTGTTGAGTTCCCTGCTATACTAGAGGTTCTAAACCCCAAAACTAATAAGCACGTAGAAAAGCCGTTGTGGCCTGAGTTTTTTGACTTAGAGGCGTTGTTACGTACTAAAGCGTCTATGCCAGCGTTTCAGTGGAATTCGCAGTACCAACAACAGCCGACGGCAGAAGAAGCGGCACTTATTAAGCGGGATTGGTGGCAGATATGGGATCAGGAGAATCCCCCCAAGTGCGAGTACGTCATCATGTCCTTGGACTCCGCAGCCGAGACACATAACCGCGCTGACTACACGGCACTGACAACTTGGGGTGTTTTTTTCTACGAAGAGACAAATGCGTACAATATTATCTTGCTTAATAGTATAAAGAAGCGTATGGAGTTTCCAGAACTTAAAGAAATGGCTCTGGAAGAGTACTCTGAGTGGCAGCCTGACTCGTTTATTGTAGAGAAAAAGAGTTCGGGTGTAGCCTTATACCAAGAAATGCGCCGAATGGGCGTACCAGTAACTGAATATACCCCACACAGGGGGTCAGGCGATAAGTTGGCACGTTTAAACTCTGTCGCTGATATTGTATCATCTGGCATTTGCTGGGTTCCCGCTACTAGGTGGGCTGAAGAAGTAGTAGAAGAGATTGCCGGGTTCCCTTTTATGAGTCATGATGACTTAGTTGACTCAACGGTGATGGCGCTTATGCGATTTAGGCAGGGCGGGTTTATTCGACTACCTACTGACGAGCCTGAAGAACAACAATACTTCCGCCACCGGCGCGGCGGGTTTTACTGAGAGACTAAACAATGGCGATCGAAAAAGGTTTATATTCAGCCCCCATGGGTTTGACCGAAGAATTTGAGCTGGACGACAGCGCAGCTGAAGAAGGCACGGAACTTGCGATCGAGATAATCGATCCTGAGGCTGTGATTTTAGACGACGGTTCAGTTGAGATAACGATAATCCCAGACGCCGATGAGTTTGATTTGTTAGGATTCGATGCTAACTTGGCAGAGGGGCTAGATGAGGGCGAACTGCGTGAGTTATCTGGAGACCTGATAGGTCTTGTAGAAGCTGACATCGAGAGCCGCAAAGAGTGGGCCGACACCTTTGTAAAAGGTTTGGACACGTTAGGGTTAAAGTACGAAGAACGTACAGATCCTTGGGAAGGTGCCTGTGGAGTACACTCGGCAGTCTTAGCAGAAGCGGCGATCCGGTTCCAAGCAGAGACTATGAGCGAGACATTCCCCGCCGCTGGCCCAGTCCGCGTTAAGATCCTCGGTGAAGAGAATAAAGATAAGGTCGAAGCCGCTGAGCGTGTAAAAGCGGATATGAACTACGAACTTACAGAACGTATGGTTGAGTACCGTCCAGAGCACGAACGTATGCTATACAGCCTAGGTTTGGCGGGTTCAGCGTTCAAAAAGGTCTATTTTGACCCGAATTTGGGGCGTCAAGTAGCTATATACATCCCCGCAGAAGACGTCATTGTACCGTACGGCGCGTCACATATTGAGTCCGCAGAGCGTGTTTCGCACATAATGCGTAAGACTAAGAACGAACTGAAGAAGCTTCAGAGCGTTGGTTTCTACCGAGACGTAGAGTTAGGAGAGCCACAGGCATACCACACAGACATTGAAGAGAAGAAAGCTGAAGAAGGTGGCTTCTCTACAACAGATGACGATCGCTTCACAGTATACGAGATCCACGCCGACCTGATCATTGACGGTGTTGATGAAGACGAAGAAGAGATCGCAAAACCTTACATCGTAACTATTGAACGTGGCACTGGGGAAGTCCTCGCAATTCGCCGTAACTGGTACGAAGAAGACGAACTGATGCTAAAACGTCAGCATTTCGTACACTACGTATATGTGCCCGGATTCGGCTTCTACGGCCTTGGACTCATCCACATTATAGGCGGGTACGCTAGAGCGGGAACGTCGCTCATACGGCAGCTGGTGGACGCTGGTACGCTATCTAACCTCCCCGGCGGATTGAAGTCTCGTGGGTTACGTATTAAGGGTGATGATACACCGATTGAACCCGGTGAATGGAAAGATGTAGATGTACCGTCTGGATCTATCCGTGACAACATCATGCCGCTTCCTTATAAAGAGCCGAGCCAGACATTACTAGCCCTACTTAACCAGATCACGACGGAAGGTCGGCGTCTTGGTGCTATTAGTGACATGAACATCTCGGACATGTCTGCTAACGCTCCTGTAGGCACCACACTGGCTCTCCTAGAGCGTACGCTGAAACCTATGGCGGCAGTACAGGCTCGGGTCCACTACGCCATGAAGCAGGAGTTTAAGCTCCTCAAAGCGATCATGGCAGAGCACGCTCCCGAAGAGTATGGCTACCAGCCAGAAAGGGGCGAGATAAGCGCACGTCAAGCAGACTATGCGATGGTGGATGTAATCCCCGTCAGTGATCCGAACAGCTCTACAATGGCGCAACGTGTAGTTCAGTACCAAGCAGTGCTACAGATGTCGCAGCAAGCTCCTCAGATATACGACCTACCACAGCTCCACCGACAGATGATTGAAGTACTAGGCGTTAAGAACGCCGACAAACTCGTTCCTACACAGGACGATGCCAAACCGACCGATCCGGTCAGCGAAAACATGGACGCCCTAAACGGTAAACCCGTACACGCGTTTATAAACCAAGACCACGACGCACATATGGCGGTACACCAGTCATTTATGCAAGACCCAATGATCGCGCAGACTATTGGTCAAAACCCGCAAGGGCAGAAGATCATGATGGCGTTGCAGGCACACCTTGCTGAACACCTCGGGTTTAGCTATCGCAAGCAGATAGAAGAAAAACTAGGCGTTCAACTACCACCACCGAACGAAGAGTTACCAGAAAGCATCGAAATGGAACTCGCACGTCTCATGGCGGACGCCGGTAAGCAGCTTACCCAGACGCACCAGCAAGAAGCCGCGCAGAAGCAGGCTGAGCAACAGCAGCAAGATCCTGTTATGCAGATGCAGCAAGCTGAGCTACAGATCAAACAACAAGAAGTACAGCGTAAGGCCCAGAAGGATCAGGCCGATATGCAGATGAAACAAGCTGAGCTACAACTCAAAGCCCAGCAAGTTCAGGCATCCGCACAGCTAGATGCGGAACGCGTGAAGATAGAGCAACAAGAACTCCAGATGGAAGCCGAGAAATCGGGAGTACAACTGGCTGCGGATAGACGCCGAGACAGCAACAAGATAGACCTAGAACTAGCGAAGTTGACGTCCGGCAAAAATAACAGGAAATAACCATGGCTAAGACCGTCTTTGACGTGCTCGCAGAGAATATCAACGCAGACATAGAGTCTGCGACTACTTTCCTTACTGGAGGGTCTGCTAAAGACTTTCCGGCGTATCGGGAAATTGTTGGCTTAATTCGGGGTCTCGAAGCCAGCAAGCAACATCTAGCGGACCTCTCGCGTAACTATATGGAACAAGACGATGACTGATTCTATTATTGCAGTACCTGATGCCCTAAAACGGAAGATGGAAGCTGAAGCTTCAGCGGAACCGAAATTAAAAGACCGCGAGCTTACTGACGGAGAGTGGGAAGCACAACTCCCTAAGCCCTCAGGCTTCCGACTATTAATAGCGCTACCTGATGTAGAAGAGTACTACAAAGGTACAGAGCTATTAAAAACTACAGATGTGATGCACAGAGAGTACATCATGTCGATAATGGGCATTGTAGTAGACATGGGTGCCGACGCCTATTCAGATACAGACCGCTTTCCTGAAGGCCCTTGGTGTAAGCAAGGTGACTACGTTATGTTCCGTATGAACACAGGTACGCGTTTTAAGGTGAATGGTAAGGAGTTTCGACTGATGAACGATGATTCGGTAGAAGCAGTAATTCCAGACCCTAGCGGCATCATGGCTATATAGGAGATAACTCATGGCATTTCAAAAAGTTGAGTACGAACTTCCCAAAGCGGAAGAACGAGACATCGAGATAGAATCGTCTAGTGCTATCGAAGTGGACATCGGCGGTCGGAAAGCTAAGGCCAAAGCTAAAGAAGCTGAAGAAGAAGTCGAATTAGAGGACGATGACGCCGAATATGACGTAGAAGTCGTTGATGATACACCGAAAGCAGATCGTAACCGGAAACCGTCTGAGCCACCAGAAGAAATAACCGATGATGAGCTTGAAGACTACTCGGACAAAGTTCGCAAACGTATCCAGCACTTTAGTAAGGGATACCACGATGAGCGTAGAGCTAAGGAATCCGCACTACGAGAGCGTGAAGAACTAGAGCGTCTGACACAGAAACTCGTCGATGAGAACAAAGAGCTTAAAGGTAGTGTAAACAAGAACCAGACAGCACTACTTGAACAAGCTAAGCGTTCCGCGACAGCAGACCATATCGCAGCTAAGAAAGCATACAAGGATGCGTATGAAGCTGGAGACGCCGACGGTGTACTGAATGCACAAGAAAGTCTATCGAATGCTAAGAATAAGGTCGATAGATTAAACAATTTTAAGTTACCACCTTTACAGACAGAAGAAACTCCTGTAAAAGTAGAACCTGAATCCACCCCTGCGCCAATCGAGGTTGATACTAAGGCGGCGTCTTGGCAACAAGACAACACTTGGTTTAACCAAGACATCGAGATGACAAGCTTCGCTTTGGGGTTGCATAACAAACTTGTCCACGAGGGAGTAAGCCCTCAGAGTGATGACTACTACGAGCGAATTGATACTCGTATGCGACAGTTATTCCCCGAAAAATTCGAGGACTCAGAGGAAGTACAAAAACCTAAGAGACGTTCGAATGTGGTTGCACCCGCTACGCGGAGCACAGCGCCTAAGAAGATTAGGCTCACGCAAACACAATACCAGCTCTCAAAGCGTTTAGGACTTACCCCTGAACAATACGCCAAACAGGTTGCATTAGATATGAGGAAACAGTAATGGCTAAGAACAGAATTGATCGTGAGCTAGAAACCCAAGAAAGCACAACCCGCAAAAAGGCTTGGTCGCGCCCCGAGGTGTTACCGTCACCAAATCCCGAGCCGGGCTATGCGTTTCACTGGGTTCGAGTAAGCACGCAAGGACAGGTCGATGCCACTAACGTATCCTCGAAATTACGCGAAGGTTGGGTGCCCTGCAAGGCAGATGATCATCCCGAGATTACTTTGGTTGCTATCGAACAAGATCGCTTCAAAGATAACATCGTGATTGGTGGTTTGATGCTATGTAAAGCACCGACAGAACTAGTCGAAGAGCGGTCTGAACATTACAACACCCAGACTCGTTCCCAGATGAACTCTGTTGATAACAACCTTATGAGAGAGAATGACCCTCGTATGCCTCTGTTCAATGAACGGAAAACGAAGGTTACTTTTGGAAATGGGACTTAATTTAGGAGCTTATAATGGCTTACCCAACTGTAAGTGGCCCTTCTGGGCTAGTTCCGGTAAAACTAGTAAGTGGCGTACCTTTCGTGGGCGTAACTCGTCAATATAGCATTGCGAGCAACTATGCCACGAGCATCTTTAATGGTGATGCTGTTCAACTGGTTACCGGAGGCACCGTCGAACGCGATACTGCTGACGCTGCAATGACGCCTATCGGCGTATTCTTAGGCTGTACTTATACTGATCCCGTACTGGGCTACCAGTTGTTCAGTCAGTACTACCCGGCGAATACCGTCGCATCTGACATCATGGCTTACGTCGCTGATGCTACCGATGTTCTGTTTAAAGTTGCTGTTTTGTCTTCAGCTGCGGGTGCAACCCCAGTTATCGGCGATCTCGCAATTACAGACCTTGGCGCAAACGTAGCAATGATCAACAATGTTGGCGATACCGCTACTGGAAATTCCCGATGTGGTATTTCTGACACTACGGCTACAACTAACACTCTGCCTTTACGGATTGTGTCGTTAGTAGAAGAAACCAAAAATGTATCCGGTGGTTACACTGAAGCTCTCGTTAAGTGGAACGCAGGTCATCAGATGAACAGCCTAACCGGCATTTAAGAGGGAATAACAAATGGCTATTTCACGCGCCCAGCTCCTTAAAGAGCTACTACCCGGACTAAATGCTTTATTTGGTTTGGAATACGCAAAGTATGGCGAAGAACATTCCCAGATCTTTGAAACCGAATCCTCAGATCGTTCTTTTGAGGAAGAGACTAAATTATCTGGCTTCTCAGCAGCACCTGTCAAAGGCGAAGGCTCAGCCATCGAATATGACAATGCTCAAGAAGCGTGGAGTGCTCGTTATGTGCACGAAACCATTGCGATGGGTTTCTCAATTACTGAGGAAGCTATCGAAGATAACCTGTATGACTCTTTGTCTGCTCGTTATACTAAAGCATTGGCTCGCGCCATGGCATACACTAAGCAAGTTAAGGCTGCTTCTGTACTCAACAACGCGTTTGCTAACACCACTTACGGTGACGGCCAAACTCTTTGTTCTACAGCTCACCCGCTTGTTTCTGGTGGCACCAACTCAAACCGCCCAACTGTCGCTGCTGACCTTAACGAGACTTCTCTTGAAGCCGCCGTTATTCAAATCAGTCAGTGGACCGATGAGCGTGGCTTGTTGATCGCTGCTCAACCTAAGAAACTCATCATTCCACCAGCCTTGCAGTTTGTTGCAACCCGCTTGTTGGATACTGAGGGTCGCGTAGGTACTGCGGATAACGACATCAACGCCATCCGCAATAACGGTTCTATCCCACAAGGCTACTCCGTTAACCATTATCTGACAGACACCAATGCTTGGTTCTTGATGACTGATGTACCTAATGGCTTGAAGCACTTCGTCCGTACCCCGATGTCTACCTCTATGGATGCAGACTTCGATACAGGCAACAGCCGTTATAAAGCCCGAGAGCGTTACTCTTTCGGCGTCTCTGATCCATTGGGTATCTTCGGTTCACCCGGTGCGTAATTAGGGTGGGGGCATTAACTTGCCCCCTTTCTTTTTTTGTGTTATAAACTACCTATCCCTGACAGTTGCCTAACGCAGCTGACACTAGCCACGACAGGAGATTCTCATGGCTTTATCTACTTTTTCTGGACCAGTCCGTTCAAATAACGGCTTCCAAATCCCCGTTGTTACGACTGCCAACTTACCGGCATTTGCTGACACCGCAATCGGAACCGCTTATATGGTTAGCGATAACGGCGCAGGCAACGACGAATATTGCATCGTAATTAATACTGGCGCTGCTTGGGTTACCGCCATTGGTGCCGCTCTTAGCTAATAGGAGGCTGGTATGTCTAATTCTGATGTTCAATCTAAACGGGTTACCGCAGCAGCTTCTTTGGCTGTTGGGCCTGCACGTATTCGACAAGTTCAAGTATTGACTACCGCTGATGGCGCAGGTCGGTTAACTATTACCGATGGTGCTGGCGGGCGTACAATACTAGACTTAGACTTCCTTGCTTCGGACTCTCACTCCGTGAACATCCCTGATTGGGGTATTCGGTGTCAAGATGACGTACTCATTACCGCTATGACTAATATTAGCGCAATGACTGTCTTCTATAGCTAGGGGTGCAGGATGCGATGCTATTATAAAAAAGGTGGTTCTGTTGGGAAGTCACCTGCTTGGACGCGTAAAGCGGGCAAGAGCGAGTCTGGGGGCCTTAATAAAAAAGGCGTCGAGAGTTATCGTAAAGCAAATCCGGGCAGTAAGCTTAAAACTGCGGTTACCAAAGATCCTAGCAAGTTAAAGGCAGGCTCTAAAGATGCTAACCGCCGTAAATCATTTTGTGCCCGTATGGCGGGTATGAAGAAAAAGAACACAAGCTCTAAGACGGCTAACGATCCAGATAGCCGTATCAACAAGAGTTTGCGAAAGTGGAATTGTTAAACACCCAAAGGGGAATATTTCATGAAAGGCACTAAGAAGATGATGATGGGCGGTATGACTGCCCCCGCTAGCGCCCCGGCAGCTATGCGGGACGAAGAAGCTTCTATGGATCCACGAGATCCCCGGAAGAAGAAGAAAATGTTACCTCCACGAGTACCTAGCCAAGCACCTACAGCGATGGGCGCTCCCGCAGGTATGAAATCCGGCGGTATGGCCAAGAAAGGCTATAAGTCTGGCGGTAAAGTCCGTGGCGCAGGTTGTGCTAAGCAGGGCGTTCGCAGTGCTAAAATGGTCACCATGAAAGGCTCCTAATAAAAGGCGGAACTAATGGAAGTTTTCCAGAATGGTCGGTTCTCGACAGGGGAACCTGTATATCAGATAGGTACACAAAACGAAGACGGCACCTATAAGGTTGTTGTCTTCGCCTTGATGAGTAAAGCGGAAGCAGAAGCAAAGCTAGCAGAGATGCAGCCTGTGGAAGCTCCAGTATCGTATAAGATTGCTAAGAAGCCTATTAAGAAAACTGGGAAGTAACCATGACCACATCGGGTACCACAGCGTTCAACATGGACTTTACGGAAATCGCTGAAGAAGCGTGGGAACGTGCTGGACGTGAAATGCGTTCGGGGTACGACCTCCGTACTGCCAGACGTTCTATGAACTTGATGACAATCGAGTGGCAGAACCGTGGTATAAACATGTGGACGATTGATGAGGGTACTATAAACCTCGTCGATGGAACTTCTGAGTATACTCTCCCTGCGGATACCATTGATCTGATGGAACACCAAATCCGTACAGGGGCAGGCAATCAAGCAACACAATCCGACCTTACCATAAGTCGTATTAGTGTTAGTACCTACGCGGCTATCCCTAATAAGTTATCACGGGGTAGACCAATACAGCTCTACATTGAACGGCTACGAGATGCGCCTAAAGTTAATCTGTGGCCAGTACCGGACAATGACAACTACGTCTTGTACTACTGGCGTATGCGCCGGATTGAAGACGCGGGTAGTGGCGTGCAGACTTCGGATATGAACTTTCGATTCTTACCAGTACTAGTGGCGGGTCTAGCGTTCTACATCGCTATGAAAATACCTGAGCTTGCAGACCGAATCTCGATGCTTAAACAAGCTTATGAAGAGCAGTTCGCGTTAGCCGCAGGCGAAGACCGGGAGAAGACATCCGCACGGTTTGTCCCTAGAATAGGTAGGATATAGCGTGGGCAATAGGTTTGCATCCTCTAAGAAAGCTCTAGCGCTTTGTGATGTGTGCGGGTTTGAGTACAAGCTACGCGAACTACGCAGCCTTATTGTTAAGGGCAGAGACACGAATATTAAGGCGTGTCCAGAATGTTGGAACCCTGACCAGCCACAGAACAAGCTGGGGGAGTTCCCCGTTGATGATCCGCAGGCCATACGCAACCCGAGAATAGATACAAGTATCGGTATAGCTGGGAGTCGGAGCAGTCGAGATATTCAGTGGGGCTGGAATCCCGTGGGTGGTGGAAGCGACCCGTACGGACTAACCCCTAACACGTTACTTGGTACTGGATATATAGGCCAAGTTATCATAGACATTACGTAGGAGTGCTAAAATGAATGTTTTTGGGATGGAAGAAGTGAAGGTTATCAAGGATAAAGGCGTGCGCCCATGCGGTCACGGCCCTAAGCCGGATATGAAAGGCGTCAAAACCACGGGGATTAAAGTCCGTGGTGTTGGTGCAGCAACCAAGGGAACTATGGCCCGTGGGCCGATGGCGTAAAACATGAACTATACTGAGCTGAAAGTTAACATCCAAGACATCTGTGAGACCACTTTCACAGACGAGCAGCTCGCTATGTTTACGCAGCAGGCTGAACAAACCATATACAACACAGTCCAGATACCTGCACTGCGAAAGAACGTGACAGGTACACTGACCCAAAACGTTGGTTACCTGTCTATCCCGACAGATTTCTTATGGGCTTACTCGTTGGCGGTTGTGGATGCCGCTGGGGATTACCATTTCCTCCTCAATAAAGACGTAAACTTTATTCGTGAGGCGTACCCTACTACCACATCTGTTGGGCTACCACAGCATTACGCTTATTTTGACGACAATTCGTTTCTCCTCGGGCCTACCCCTAATAGTGGGTACGCCATGGAACTGCACTACGGGTATTACCCAGAATCTGTTGTTACCGCTGGAACTACGTGGTTAAGCGACGAATTTGATTCTGCACTATTGAACGGGGCGCTACTACAAGCAATCCGGTTTATGAAGGGCGAACCAGACGTTGTGCAGATGTACGAAAAACTGTATGTCCAAGCAATTAAACTACTCAAAAATCTTGGGGACGGTAAACTTAGAGAAGACGCGTATCGTTCGGGTCAATTCCGTACCCCAGTACAGTAAGTTAGGAGATAAAAAATGGCAATTTCGCAGGCAATGTGTACATCGTTTAAACTAGCCCTTCTCGATGGTGAGATGGACTTTAGTAGCGATACGGCACAAACATTTAAGATCGCACTGTACACATCTAGTGCGACCCTAGGCGCTGCCACCACGGCGTACTCTGTGACCAACGAAATCTCAGGAACCGGTTATGTTGCTGGGGGTAATACGTTGACCGTAGTAGCTCCGACTACTTCTGGTACCACAGCACTGTTGGATTTCGCAGACACTACGTGGTCAACCGCAACTATCACAGCCCGAGGCGCACTCATATACCAGTCTGGGGGTACTAACCCCGCAGTAGCGGTTATTGATTTTGGCGCAGATAAGATATCCACAGCCGGTGACTTTACTATCCAGTTCCCAGTTGCCGACGCATCTAACGCCATTATTCGAATCGCCTAGGGAGGCTAGATGCCATCTTCTGCTACATATACAGGCTGGGGTAGAGCTGCTTGGGGCCAAGGCTCTTGGGGCACTGACCTTGTAGTAGTATTAGTCGATGGCGTTGCGGCTACAAGTGCTCTTGGTACTGTCGCTATTAGTGGCGCAGCAACTGCGCAACCTTCCGGGCTAGAAGCTACTAGCAGTGTGGGTACGGTAGTTGTATCGGCAAACGCGGATGTTTCTGTAACAGGACTCGAAGCTACTAGCGCCCTAGGAACTGTCGCGGTTACCGCGAATGCGAACGTAGATGTAACTGGAGTGGCTGCGGCGAGTGCTCTTGGTACCGTAGTTGTAGCGGCAAACGCAGATGTTCCCGTAGTGGGCGTAAATGCCACTGGCAGCCTCGGAGCTGTAGCCGTTGTAGGTACCGCTAATGTCTACCCCATAGGGGTAAGCACGACTGGAATTATTGGTACGGTCGCTACTAACGCCGCTGCGAACGTACCTGTTTCTGGAGAAGTAGCGACAGGCGCTGTTGGTAATGTATCGATAGCGCTCGGTATCGTAGAGAAGGTAACAGGGGTCTACGGGCAAACGCGTGTCGGCACTGTAATCGTATCCGCAAATGCTAGTGTAGTAGTAACTGGGATCCAAATAACAGGGTTTGTTGGTGGAGTCAACGTTTGGGGGGAAATTGATGACAATCAGGATCCGAACTGGCAGAATATCAGCAGTACCCAAACCCCTACTTGGGATAACGTGTCACGACAACAGACCCCGAATTGGGGAAACATTGCCGCATGAGGTTAGCTAAATGACAACAGAATACACACCAATTCTTAAACTCGCCCTTCCCGTTGAAGGAGAGTTAAGTGGTACATGGGGTGATGTAGTCAACGACAATATCACTTCGATGGTCGAACAAGCAGTAGCAGGCCGTGCGGTTATTGACTCGTGGGTGGCTAACTCTCATGTGCTCACGACTGCGGACGGCATAACGGCTGAATCCCGCTGCGCGATGTTAGAGTTCACTGACAGTGGAACCTCGCTAAGCGCCGACGGTACCGTAGTCTGCCCTACACTGTCCAAGATGTATATCGCCAAGAACAGCACCGGTAATGCTCGCAACATAACCCTAACAACAGCTGCTGGTACTGGTGTGTCTATTCCGCAAGGCAGAGCTATGCTTTTGTTTTGTGATGGCACAAACGTCGTAGAAGCGGTCACAAACATCAACTCTTTGACTGTTGGGGGCTACACAGTCGCGCTCACAGGCGCAGTGACTACTGCTGGTGCCTTGACTACTGTTGGTGCGAACGCGCTGACACTGACTACCACTGGCGCTACTAACGTAACATTCCCAACCACAGGTACACTTGCTACCTTGGCGGGTACAGAGACGTTATCGAATAAAACACTGGTGTCTCCTAGCATTACAGACCCAACCCTTTCTGGGGACATTTCAGCCGCTAACGTTACTGTATCTGGCAACACTGTAATCGGTGACGCCGCTGCTGACACCCTTACAATCAATGCTACTACAACTTCGGACTTACTGTTTACCGACGATACTTACGATATTGGCAAAACAGGGGCTACTCGCCCTCGTGATGTTTTCGCGTCTCGCAACGCAGAATTAGGTGGCACCCTAGGTGTTACTGGCAACACTACCTTGAGCGGTACCGCTGAGGTAACCGGTGATTTTGCGGTAAATACCAATAAAGTAAATGTTACCGCAGCCAGTGGTAATACGACAATCGCAGGTACACTCGGCGTAACCGGTGCGACTACCGCTACTGGTGGCCTGAACGTAGATACAATTAGTGAGATTACCGCAGGCTCCGGCGTAACTATTGACAGCGTTTTGCTTAAAGACGACGTCGTTAACGCCACGGACATTGAAACATCCACTATCTCAGCTAATGACGGCACGCTTGCAATCAACATCGCAAACACTACGGGCGCTGTGGACATTGACACCTCGCTGAACGTGGACGGCACCGTTACGGCGGATGGCTTGACGGTTGACGGTAACGCTACTGTTTCTGGCGATATCGGGATTGGCACGAGTTCTCCAAACGGCAGACTCGGAGTAACAGGTGGAACAACTAACGCATCTACGTTACTTACTGCTTATGATAACGCCGCTGTTACAATCGTCCCAAAAAGTACTTCGGGGTATTCTCTTGCTATTGGTAGCGGCCCAAGCGACTTCCCATATTTGCAAATGTCGTCTTCCGGCACAGCTCCGAACGCTTTAAATTTAAACCCTTATGGCGGCAATGTCGGGATTGGCACGACTTCACCGATTGATAACTTAAATATTTACGACTCCGATAATAACGTTGGCTTACAGCTTCAAACAGCCACAACAGGAACCACTAGTGGTGACGGGTTCAGGGTAGGTATAAATAATGCTGAAGCATTTCTATGGCAGTATGAATCACTACCTTTAACATTTGCGACATCTGGATCGGAGCGTATGCGAATCGACAGCTCGGGCAATGTCGGGATTGGCACGAGTTCTCCGAGTGACAAACTAACCTTGTCTGGTGGCCAAATGCGCATGTCTGACAATTACGGTATCCGCTGGGGAGATGCAAGTGCAGGTATTTATGGAAGCGGCGCAGATGAGAATTTGAGGTTGGTTACTTCCGGGCTAGAACGCATGCGAATCGACAGCGCGGGCAATGTCGGGATCGGCACGAGTTCGCCAACCAGCCAGCTTTCTTTGTCGGAAGAGACTGCAAATACTACAACACAGTCGGACCAAATAAGGGTGCAAGCAGGCAGCTCTGGCACTACTGGCGTAGGATTCGGCAGCAACATTTACTTTGTAGGCGAGCGGAACGACGGAAACGCGCAGGCAATGGGGCGAATTGGTTTCGCTGCAAGTACAAATTCGGGTTCCAACCTTTCATCAGACTTCATCGTGCAGACCGCATCATCAGGTACTCCAGCAGAACGTATGCGAATCGACAGCTCGGGCAATGTCGGGATTCGCGTTACAGCCCCCGATGCCGCATTACACGTAAGTTCAGGGCTTCTAAACACTGTCGCAATTTTTGAGTCTACGGATAATTACGCGCTAATACATTTTAAGGATGGCACTACCGCAGGTGAAACTTCCCTAGGTGCGTATCTCGATGACATGGTATTCCGGGTCAATGACTCAGAGCGTATGCGAATAACCAGCGCGGGCAGTCTTCTCGTGGCAAAAACCGCGCTTAACGTAGAAGTTGCGGGTCACGAACTACGATCGGATGGCTACTCCGCTGCAACGCGAGCTGGGGCAACAGTTGGTTCGTACACACGACTTACTGATTCCGGTAGAATTCTAGAGTTTAGAGAAGGCACTGTAACCGTTGGTAGTTGGCTGTCTCGTGCATCCACGGTTACATCCATTGTCATGGATCACCGAGAAAATAACGATGGTTTTGGTATCGGTACAACCAACAGTAGCTCACTAGTACCAACAATCAATACCGGCGCTCTTGTAGACGGCACCAAGGACTTAGGAGAGGGCGCTACCCGGTGGCGTAACCTCTACCTATCCGCTGGCGCATACGCATCCTTCATTGCAGGGCAAGGGGACTCCAACACTAGCATCAACTTCCCCGGTTCAGATGTAATCACCTTTAATAACGGTGGGTCGGAAGCCATGCGAATCGACAGCTCGGGCAACTTACTCGTGGGTAAGACTACCAGCTCTAGTGCAACAGGCCATGAGCTACTTGGTTACGGAAGGTCTATCCACACAGCGAATTCAACTACAGTACAAATAGTAAACCGACTAGGTAATGATGGTGATATTTCTATATTCCAAAAAGATGGCACAACCGTTGGCAGTATTGGTGTGACATCAAATAACATAAACATAGGCAATGGCGATACCCGTTTGCGTTTTTATGATGGTACAGGGGCAGAGTCAATATTCCCTGTTTTAGAGAATGGTAATAATAGCGACAATTTGGTTGACCTTGGAGTATCTACTAAACGATTCAAAGACGCTCACTTTTCCGGTGTCGTTCATGCTCAAGACTTTCAACAAACTTGGAAGTTCATAGATATGACGGCCCTAGACTTTAATAATTTTTACCCTGTCTCACTAGAGGGGGGCGACTCCAAAACCCTGAACAATTTTGAGCTGTTTAAGTACTACGGAAACTACAACCCCGTCGTTAACGGAACTACGATGCTCGGCGGGGTTGCTCTAAAAATGGATATGTCCGGGTATAGCTGGGGCGGAAACGTTATACACAATTACGTACACTTCGCCCATTCACAGTACCGAGCTATGGTCGGGGCTGTTACGCTGCGGGGTTACTACAAACCCGTTCTATGGCTGCGAGGGGGGTACGGATACCACTACAGATCAGATACCGCCGCTATAAACCCCGTAGTATATACGACAAAGACTACCCTTGGGGGGACTGGTTACTCGTACTACCTAGGGCCTATAACTGCTTCCGCGATGGGGGCTAAAGCAGACTATCTAGGAACCACACACAACTTAGGGACATTTTATGGAGATACACTTTGCCACAACTGGTACACATAAGGAATTACACATGAGCACAGTAACAGATGATCTGGTAACTGAGCCGGAGTTCCCCCTCGAGCGGGATTTTGACCAGCTTACGCCAGCAGAACAGGAGGTGGTAGTAAACTTCCATGAGCCCCAACGACGGCGGGGTATGGCCAAGCAGTATTTACAACAGACCGATTGGTACGTCGTGCGGCAAACCGAGACTGGCACAGCGATACCAGATAATGTTTTGGCTCTCCGAGTCCAAGCGCGTATTGACGGAAGCGAGGAATAAACCCTATGGAACCTTTATCAACATTTTACGTACTGGCCACGTCCGTAGTGACGGTCTGTTCGATCATCGCTAACTACACCGACACGCCGAAGGACGACGCCTTCGTGGCTAAAGTCTACAAAATCATGGAGACCTTTGCTTTCCTTAACAACAAGGCGAAGAAATAATGGCAACTTTCGCGTGGACAGTGAGTACTCTCGACTACACCTTGCACCCCACCGCTAGCGACGGTGCGGTCGTAACAGCCCACTGGCGCTGTAGCGCTTCGGAAGAAAGTGGTGACACAACTTACAGCGCGGGTAGCTATGGTACGTCTGGCTTTGCACCTGATCCAACGGCAGATGGATACATCGCACTGGCCGACCTGACCGAAGAAGATGTCTTGGGCTGGTGCTGGGCTGGAGACGTTAACCGAGATGCGGTCCAAGATGCGTTGCAAGCTCAGATCGACTTAAAAATCACCCCAGTTCAAGCTACTGGCGTTCCGTGGTAACCTGAATCCCCAACCAACCTAAGTAGGAGACATCTGATGGCTAAAGACGAAAAGAAAACCATCACCGTTAACGACATAACGCGTAACGTTGAAGATCTAAACGAGCAGGAAGTGGTTATGGTAAACCACATTCACGATTTGGACCGCAAGCTAGCTAACGCGCGTTTCAACGTGGATCAGTTAACCGTAGGCCGCACCGCATTTGTTAACATGTTAACAGGTGCGTTTGAAAATCCCGTCGAACAACCAACGGAATAAGGTAGGTGGATATGGATATGCTGTGGAGTAGCGGTTTAACTGCCGTTATCGGAGTTTTGGGGTTTGTCCTTCGTAACTACGTTACCGAACTCCAGCGCGTCCAGATCCTGCTCAACCGCACTCGAGAAGAGATTGCCAAAGAGTATGTAACCAAAGCCGAAGTCCATAACGACATCAACCGCGTAATCGACCGCCTGCAAAGACTGGACGAGAAGCTAGACCGTCTCATGGCACAGTAATGAACGGTGTTGGTTTACTGGAAATTATCCCTGCTATCTGGCCCCTTGCTGTGGGCTTTGTGGGGTTAATTTTTTGGTTAGCCAAAAGTTACGCCGATATCGAGACTTTGAAGGAAAAGGTCAAAGTTCTCTACGAACTGTACAACAATCGAGACAAGTAGCTAACCCATTAACTGACTAGGAGGTACCATGGCGGAAAGTAAAAAAGACCCACGGCTGGCCCGAGCAGGAGTGTCTGGGTTCAACAAACCGAAACGTACACCAAGCCACGCCACAAAGTCACACGTTGTTGTGGCAAAACAAGGCGACGAGGTGAAAACGATCCGGTTTGGAGAGCAAGGCGCTAGTACCGCTGGCAAGCCCAAGTCGGGCGAGTCCGACGCTATGAAGAAGAAACGTGCTTCGTTTAAAGCGCGGCACGGAAAGAACATATCCAAAGGTAAAATGTCAGCGGCCTACTGGGCCGACAAGGAGAAATGGTAATGCCTAAATACGCCACCACCACCGCGTTCAAACCCTGCAAAGGCTGTAGCAGCCCTGCGAAGTGTAAAGCTGCAAAGCGCTGCCTAGGTAAGAGTAAAAAGAAATGACTGCGGGAGAGTACGAGATGGGTAAAAACTGATGTTGCAGTTACTGCTGGGTATTGGCCTCAAACTAACTGTGAAACACCTTGAGCGCTTGTTGAAGGGTAACGACGACTGGCCCACTTGGGTCGACCCCGTGCAAGCATTGCTCCCGAAGTATGGGATAGACACACCCGAACGCATTGGCATGTTCTTTGCGCAGTGTGGGCACGAAAGTCTCAACTTCAAAGTTTTAGAAGAGAACCTCAACTATAGCGCCAAGGGGTTAAACGCCGTTTTCCCTAAGTACTTTAGGCGCGCTGGTAGAGACGCAAACGAGTTTCACCGCCTGCCTGAGCACATTGCTAATGTCGTGTACGCTAACCGTATGGGCAACGGCGACTCTAGCTCCGGCGATGGGTGGAAGCACCGGGGGCTTGGCGTGATCCAGCTTACTGGAAAAGCTAACCACGCGGCGTTTGCTGCTAGTATTGGGAAGTCACTCGATGACACGTTGGCGTACCTCCAGACAAAGACGGGCGCGCTCGAAAGCGCTTGTTGGTTCTGGCAACGCAACAACCTTAATGTGTACGCGGACCAGCAAGATGTCCGGGGCGCTACGAAGCGCATAAACGGCGGGTATAACGGTCTAGAAGACCGTACGCACCACTACCACCGAGCGCTTGAAATAATGAACGACTGGGCTGAGACCAAGGCCACGCCGATCCTACTTAAAGTAGGTTCTCGCGGCGACGATGTTAAAAAAGTCCAACACGCGCTAGGCCAAGACGTAGATGGTATCTTTGGGAAAGTGACCGAAGGTGCAGTGAAGCGTTGGCAGGGCAAAAATAATCTAACGCCCGACGGTATTGTAGGTCCAAAAACCTACGCCGCAATGTTGGCCTGATCTGCTTAGGAGTTAACAAATGGCTGTTCTTAAAATATCATCTTTCGGGGGCATTTCTCCGCAAGTACCTCCTCGGTACCTGAAGGACAGCCAAGCGCAAATTGCCCTGAACTGCCCCATGTGGAACGGGAGCCTTCAACCGCTCGCCGCTCCGGGCGCTTCCGTACTCACGCTGTCCAAAACTACAGTACCGAAGACTATCTACAAGTACGGTCAGGACACAGAATCCGAGACCCAGTATTGGTTCCATTGGCCCAAAGACGTTGACGTTTGCCGCAGCCAAGTAGCTGGAGATGCGTCCGAATGGACATTCTTTACAGGTTCGGGTGGCCCAAAGGCTACTTATAACTCCCTAGCACTGGCAACGGGTGATTACCCCACAGCGTCTCGACCATTAGGACTGCCTCAGCCAGCCACCGAATGTACTGCGAGTGGAAATACATTTGTCCCCGAAGCGCATCCAGCGGTGCTGCGTTTAAGCCCTACACACGTTTCGCAGATAACCTCGACAAGCGGGCTAAAGTTCAGCTTGATTAACACCCCCTCGGAAGACGCACACTACACGGCGGTAACTGTGACCAGTCCCGTTAGTGCGACCTCCTTGGCGGAGAATATAAATGCAGCAATGGTAGACGCCGCTGGTACTGCGACCGCTACGGCTGCCACTGTCGATGGGGCGGTGACGATAACGACCGTCGCTACGGGTACAGATGCAACGGTTCTAGCTACGTTCCAGACGGGCACGACTAAAGACACGGACGGTACGTTTACCTACGCAGCCAACCCAAATCTTTCTGCCACGGGGTCAGCCGATACCGATGCGTGGCTTGTTATCGAGGACTCTGAAATTGGCTCTATCGGCACCGGGCACCTGATCGGTATTACGACCGAGAGCGGCCAAGCGTTTTCAGTAGCTTCAGCAGTTATGACCGCCGCAGAGTTGGCACAGCTCATAAACACAAACGCGGGAAACAAGGTAACAGCGGCTGCTTACGGAACCAATGTGCTTGTTAAGCCCAGCACTGAGGGTGGTGGCGCTACAGGTTTTATTCAGTACGACCGGTACGTCGTGACAGTGGAGGAAACGGTAGAAACGGTAGATGGCGAACAGGTAACGGTCCCCGAGGAGCGAGAAGTCTTTGCAACCTTTACCGAGAACGGTTCGGAAGATCCGGCACCGGCACGAATTGTTATTACGCAGGCGACCGCAGATGCTGCGGCAAACCAGTACTTGGCGTTTTCCGTCAACGGCGGTGAAGAACGGATCGTTCCTGTAGCCGCAAATCCTACCGTGTCGGGTTTAATTGGGCTTGGAGCGTACGGCGGCTCGGTTGTCGTCTACGGCGCTCTAGAACCTTTCGGGGTAGTCAGTACAAACGCCACGGGTACAGGCACCGCTATTTCTCTGCGTGTGGGCGACTACCCGATGGTACCAACACTCGCGCTGCTGACCGCTACGGGCTACAGCGACGAAGACGAAACTCCCGAGACCCGCGTTTACACGTGGACTTGGGTCAATCATGAGTCGTCGTTTCAGTTTGAGTCCGCTCCTGCTCCCGCGTCCGCCACCGTACAAGTCAGCTTTGGGCAAACAGTATCCCTCAGTGGTTTACTCGACGTCCCAACCGGGTACATTGTCACCCACCGCCGCATCTACCGTTCCGTGAACGGCGTATTCCTTTTCGTGAAAGAGGTCATCGCCGCCAACAACACCTTCCTAGACGATGTAATATCCGAAGACCTTGGTGAGGAGTTACCTTCCGCCACATGGGCAGAACCGCCAGCGGGCCTTAAAGGACTTATCAACTTGCCCAACGGGATGATGGCTGGGTTTTCTGAACGTGATATTTATTTCAGCGAACCGTACAAACCCCATGCTTGGCCGGAACACTATATCCAGACACTGGACTACAAAGTGGTCGGCCTTGGGCGCATGGACACAACCCTCGCCGTACTGACGAAGGGAACGCCGTACTTCATCCAAGGCTCCCACCCCGCCAGTATGGTCGTTGTGAAGTCAGACATTGAGCAAGCCTGTGTTTCCAAACGCAGCATCGTGAACCATGGCGGCGCGGTATACTACGCTTCTCCCGACGGCTTGATGATGCTGTCACCGGGCGGCTCGCGGATCGTCACCGAGAAGATGTTTGGGTTCAAGCAGTGGCAAGAGCTGTTTAAGCCCGAGTCGATCCACGCGTACCAGCACGATAACCAGTACATTGCGTTCTACGATAATGGCACGACAAAAGGCGGCTTTATCTATGATATGAAGAGCCAAAACGTTATCCTACACGACATCTATGCGGAGACTGGCTACCACGATCTCATAGGTGACAAACTGTTTTTAGCTTACGCGGACCGCACTGTTCGCGTCTGGGCAGCGGGTGCTACTAAAACCTATCGGTGGAAGTCTAAGAAGTTCACAATGCCTAAGCCGATGAGCTTCGCTTGGGGGCAGCTCGAAGCTGAGAACTACCCGATGAGCGTTGTATTTACCGCTGATGGCACGACCGTACATACACAGACGGTAACGTCGAGAAACCCTTTCCGCCTTCCCGCTAAGGTCGGGCGTGACTGGGAAATGCAAATTGACGGTGACCACGAAGTGTTTTCACTTGCGATGGCGCACTCTTCTGCGGAGCTACGAGATGGGTAAAATACCAACGGTTACGAGCCAAATACCACGCGACCTACGTACGTTCGTTGACCGGGTAAGAGAGTCCTTGGATGGCAATTCGGCTGAGGGTGCAGTGACGACGCGCCAGCTCGTGGCTGCGGGTATTGCAAGCTACAACGGAAACACCCTCGGTCCTGCTCTACCGTCTGGGCAGCCTACCCGCCCGAAGAACGTCGAAGCGGCTGGGGCGCTCGCCAACATTATGGTGACGTGGGACAAACCGGCCTACCAAGGACATGCGTTTGCAGAGATTTGGGCAGCCGCACAGACCGAGGCTCAGGAAGACGCAACGCCCCCAGAAAACCCTTCAATTGGCCAAGCGGTTCTCGTGGGCATGGCTCCGGGTACATTCTTTGCGCACAACATCGGCGCGGGTGGCAAACGGTGGTACTGGGTACGCTTCGTTAACTTCGCGGGCTCTGCGGGGACTTATCAATCCACGGAAGGAATTGTGGGGGAAACTGGGCAAGACCCTGTGTACCTACTCGATCTTCTGACTGGGCAACTTTCCGAGAGCGCGTTGTCAACGGCGCTTAGCGAACGGATAGATCTGATCGACGGGGCGTCCAGCCTTCAGGGGTCTGTGGCAAACCGCCTGCTCGCCGTGCAAAGCCAAGTGGGCGAACTGCTTAACCTTCCTACGTGGGCCTCTACAACGGCGTACACGACGGGCGCTCAGGTTGTACATCAAGGGTTTTTGTACGTCGCTTTGGCGGACTCGACCAACGTGGTGCCGGGAACTTCTGCGGTCACGTGGGACGAGATTGGGCAGTTCTCTACCATAGGGGGCGCGGTTTCAGCGCACTCAACCCAGATTGATACCCTAGTAACTGATGTTGCGTCGAGGGCTACAGAGACAAACACGTTAGCCGCACAGATGCGCGGGGACTACACGGGCGAAGACGTTACCGTTCTAGCCCAAGGACTTATCCACTCAGAGCGGGAGGCCCGAGCTACCGCTGACAGCGCCATAGCAACAAGTGTTGAAACACTGACGGCGTTTACGAACACCAAAACTCGAGTGTTTTACCAAGAAACGCAACCTGCGGGTACTACAGAGAGCCCGCTCCTCTTGGGGGACATGTGGATCAACACGGCTATGACCTTGGCCGAAGACTACTTGGAAGAAGACTATGCTATTCGCTCAAACCGTATGTACCGTTACGACGGCGAAGACTGGATCGAAGCAATTGACTACGGATTCGCCGACTCGTTCGCTGCCATTCGCTCAGAAAAAACTGCGCGCGTTACTGAAGACTCGGCTCTCGCTACGCAGATCACGACCCTAGACGCCGTCACTGGCGCAAACATCGCGGGTATAAACCAGACGCTGACAACGCACACTACTGATATAAGTTCCACCGCTTCTGCCCTAACCACCCTGACGTCGTCCTTTACCGGGGCTGTAGGCACCTTGTCTTCGGCTATCCAAGAGGAATCCAAGGCACGGTCCGACGCCTTCGAGACCACCGCTGGACAGATTACAACCCTCCAAAGCACCACTGGAGAGAACACTGTGGCGCTGGCGACGGAGTCCGGGACACGCGCCACCCAGACTGGCGACTTGTTTGCGCAGTACACGGTAAAAACAGACTTGAACGGCTACGTCAGTGGCTACGGGCTTGCCAGCTCCGTGGTAAACGGCGTTCCCTCCAGTGAGTTTTCCGTTCGGGCCGATAGTTTTAACATTGCTGCCCCAGACTTGGACGCCGACGGGCAACTCGTATCCCCGTTCATAGTGCGCACCACTCCTACCGAGATAAACGGTGTGGAGGTTCCAGCGGGCGTTTACATGACGGACGCCTTCATCGCGAACGGTACTATCTCAAACGCTAAGATTGGCAACGCTGCGATTGATGACGCCAAGATAGCCAGCCTAGACGCAGGCAAAATTACTGCGGGCTTTATAGACGCTGCACGGATTCAGGCAGGTTCGATTAGCGCTGGGATGATCGACTCCCGCGGGCTTTCTATTAAGGACGCGGACGGAAACGTTATTCTGTCAGCGGGCTCTCCTTTGGACATTTCCAACATCGCGGGGCTGGGCACCTTGGCGGCGTTTAGCGATATATCGCTCTCAAGCATAACCGACGCCGGTGATCTTGCCGGGTTAAATGAAATCACAGAAGCAAACCTTGCTAGTGGGCTGGCGGGGGCGATTGACGGCAAAATGGAGTCTTGGTTTCAGACCGCTGACCCTTCCACTCCGTGGTTGGACGCCGATAACGATGTGGACGTACGGGCCACACACCTCGGTGACATGTGGTGGCAGGCTACTAACGCTGACAACGAGGCTGTTAACAAACTCAGTCGGTACAAGTACGAGGACAGTGTGTACTCTTGGGAAGCCCTTACTGATCAGGCAGCGGTAGATGCGTACTCTCTCGCGTCAACCGCGAAGGACACAGCTGATGGCAAGCGTCGAGTTTTCATAACCACCCCCACCGTTCCTTACGACGAAGGCGACCTCTGGGACCGCGGTTCAGCCACGGGGCTTTACCGAGCCACCGCGAGTAAGGTGTCTCCGGCTGTTTACTCAGGTGACGACTGGCAGGTTATAGCGGATAAAACCGGCGATAACGTGGCCGCGTCGATCTCAAGTCAGGGTAATTTTGCCACGCTAGATAAGGTCACCGCAGCTAACATATCTACGTACATCGCAGGCGCGGCCATTACGAACGCGTATATCGGTAACACTATTCAGTCGGCGAGCTACAAAGCCGCTACCGAAGTCGGTGGCCCCGCTGGGTGGAAGATCGACAAGACCGGGGCGATGGAGATGAACAACGCTACGTTCCGTGGAACACTCGACATCGACGCGGGAACCGGTAGCCGCCTTGTTATTACAGACAGCAGAATAGAGGTTTACCAAGGTAGTACTCTGCGCGTCCGCTTGGGAGAGTTGTAATGCCTTACGGGCTTTCCATAGGCGGCTTTGCTTTTACCTACGGCGCGCTCAGCGTGGTCAAGAAGGGGACTATAACGGCTGGGACGACTGTGTACTTTAACAAGGGCGCTTACCCCGATATATCCGACTTTAGAGCGGTGTTCGTCCCCACCGGGGTGCGGAACATTACCGCAGGCGAGGTTCGCCCTTACTTCAACCAGTCCGTGTACGGGGTACTCTTGACCTCGCCTGATGACGCAGGCCCCCACAACTATTTGGTGCTTGGACGATGACATACGGTATTAAGACATTCTCGGACGACGGGTACCTGAACCTGCACAGCGACTACTCCTCGCTGGTGTACCTAGGGGAGATGACTCAAAGCGTCGCGCCCACCCGCTTCATATACACTGGGGACAACGCTAAACCGTTGTCAGCCGCTAAGATCAGCTCCAACTACGGCACTGGGTTTACGTACCAAGTGTCATTCGATACCACTGCGGACTTCGTTGTCCCATTTTACCTTCCCTCCTTTGATGGCCAAAACATAGCTATTATGGACCTCGCACAGGAGACGGGCACGTGGAAAGTTAACGTGGTCTACTCGGGCGCGTCGAACCTTAAACCGAGGTTGTTTTTGTTCGGGCCTATTTCGGAGCTCTCCGACGTGGCTCAAAACGACTACGGGCTGACGGTGTACAACGCTGACAGCGAAATTGTGTTTACCGACAGTAAGCCACCCCTGCGGATAGACGAGGTTGTTACGATAACCCACCCCAGCTCGATCAGAACAGGGAGTAAGGGTACCTGCGGGAATGACGCGTCCTGCGACGTGAATTTCACACCTGACCAGAGTTCCACGGTTAGCGGAAGCGTTAACAACGGGACCAACAAGCTGTACGCAATCATACCGTCGGCCTATGGCGGACAGGGGTATGTTAACAGTGGTACGTTTTCTAGGGGCTGCGGGTTTTTTAACTTGGGCACTCGGAATTACGCTTGGGGCTACCAGTCGTGGAGTTCTTTTCGGGGTAGCCTTAGGCACCCTGTGGGCACCAGTGAGCACGTAGCCAGTTGGACCGGGGACTTCGCGGGTAAAATACACCAAGAGAATTCGGGCGGTTGCGGTGTCGGGGGCTTTTTGGGTGCCATACTCGGGATCGTGGCAGTTATTGCGGCTGTCGGCACCGGCGGTGCCAGCTTAGCCTTGCTCGCGGTAAGTGGAGCCGCGGGGTTTGTCGTTGGAACAGCGCTTGGAGCTTCTACCCCGTCCCTTCGGGCTTACGACGAAGACACGACCCTCGACACGACCAACTCTACCAACCTGATGATCACAGACGCGTCCTACTATGGGATTGGCAGCTCCGCAGTTGCCGGCACCGGAATTGACGGAAACGGTATCCCCGCCGAAGTAAGCGTCACGTACGTCGCGGACTACGCGCCCTTAGTGGGATACCTTGTAAACACTATATGGATGAAACCTGTCAATACCGGAGTTTCCGCCGGAGTGGCCTATGGTGGCGTAGTTATATCGGACAACATCCCCAACGCAGCGACGAGTTACACCCACACAGACGGCTATACCTACGTGCGCGAACCCGAGGTCGATGACTCCCGTGACGTCTTCGGCGTCGTTGTACTCCATTACCACAGAGTAGGAAGATACTAAGATGACGTTTAGAACAGAATTTGTCGTAGACCAAGTACTGACGCACGCCGAAATCCACGGGTTTGAGAACGCGATTGCGCTGGTTAGAGCCCACTGGAAGATCACGCATGACTCCTACCCTAACGGGGCTGCGTACCACGGGTTTGCTAAGGCTTTCTCGTCTGACGTGTATGAGCTGGACACATTCACCCCTGTGGAGGATGTTACAACCGCGATGTTTGAGCAGTGGGTTACCAGCGGTCTTACTCCCGAGACACGAGAGACCATAGTCGACCGTTCGTACACTCAAATAGTGGCTTCCCACGAGGAGTTTGGGCTTACCACGTACTACCAGAACCCCGATCCTGCATGGTCGCCGCAATAATGACTTTCCTGAAACTATCGGGTATGCTAGGCACTCCTTATATGTTAACGTGTAAGCAGGAGTATCCATGTCCAACACGGGTTTGATCTTTGATGACAAAGAGCGAGTTGGGGCGTGGGTAGCCGACAAAGTAACTCAATCCTGTACGTGGGGTTCGTTTTACGCCATGGGCGCTGAAGTCGACGGTCAAATTGTGAGTGGTGTTGTTTTTAACAACTTCAACGAGTGTAACGCCACTGGACACATCGCGCTCAGCAAACCCAACAAACTGTTTTTGGAGCTACTCGACCATGCGTTTACGTATGCGTTTGAGGCGTGCGGACTGAGACGGCTTACTGTGCTCGTCGAGTCTGATAACTCCAAATCACTTAAATTCGTTAAGCGTATCGGCTTCCTAGAAGAAGGCGCTATGAAACAGGCTGGGTCAGCTGGGCAGGACATGATCGTCCTTGTTCTGTGGCCAGAGAACTACCGCAAAGGAAAAAATTATGGGTAAGAAAAGTACTGAAGCTCCAGATTACGCTCCTTTGGAAAATGCCAGCAATAATGCGGCAGAAGTTCAAGCCAAAATGGGGCGGGAGCAATTAGCGTTTGCCCGAGAGCAATACGATACGGCACGCCCAATGCTTGAAGGCATCGCGAACCAGCAGATGGCCGCACAGTCTCAGCAGATGGCGCAGGCAAAGGATTACTACGACTACCAAGTCGACACTTATCGTCCGTTGGAGCGGGGCCTCGTACAAGATGCCGAGCGCTTTAACTCTGAAGCGTATCGCCAAGAGGCGTCGGATAACGCAGCCGCAGACGCGGGAAGAGCCTTTGGTGTGGCACAACAACAGAACCAACGCGCTATGGCCTCCATGGGTGTGAACCCAAACTCGGGTCGTTTCGCTGGCATGACTGCCGCGACCCAAATGCAGCAAGCCGCTACACGGGCGCAGGCTATGACTGGCGCTCGAAGCCAA
>Ga0209094_1000170_pt1 | contig 54095 bp, 51 predicted proteins | sample COGITO_mtgs_1004_2_FD_184790 | JGI IMG/M metagenome (GOLD analysis project Ga0209094, IMG submission 184790) | Pelagic marine microbial communities from North Sea - COGITO_mtgs_100430 (SPAdes) (version 2) | ecosystem: Environmental > Aquatic > Marine > Epipelagic ... | reverse complement strand
CAATAGCACTATTGGTGTAGGTTTGCTTAAAATTTTCTAAATGTTGAAATGCATTTTCAATAAGACCCTTATATTCAGAATCTGAGGTATTAAGTCCATTCAAATTTGAAGTGATTTGATCGCGTAGCTTGTTATATCGATTTAATGTTTGACCATATACTTTTGGAGAAATAGTTCCGTCTACCAATAGATCTTGTAAATTTTCAATACGCTGGTTTGCGGAAGCTAATTCCTTCTCTAACTTTTTTCTTTTCCTTGCTCTGTCTTTTTGATTCACGCCAGATAAAGACTTTAAAATCTCTTTGTACAGCACTTTGGATTGTTTAGTAAATTGAAAATCATCCAAAATAGATTCAAAAACCGTATTGACTTTCTTTGCTGAGAATCGCTCTTTTTTACAATGATTGCAGTGATAATAAAAATATTTTTTGCCCGTACAGCTCTTTGAAGGACTACCAGTCATTTTCGATTGGCATTTGGAGCACTGTAAGATTCCTCTTAATGGAAGTTCCTCGCGAAGTGTGTTATAAATAGGTCGATTTCTTTTCTTTTGGCGTTCGGACAATTTTTCTTGAACTTGGTAAAACAGTTTCTCAGAAATAATTCCTTGATGAACACCCTCAATCCACTGCTCCTGCTCCTCACCTTCTTTTGGAACGACAATTTTACCCATATACACAGGGTTTTTTAATAAAAGGGATAAATTATTTCTACTCACTTTAAATCCTTTACCACTTAACTCCTCACGAATCGCTGCTTGAGTTTTCCCTTTTATGATTCCCTTATATGCAAATTGAATAAATTTAGCCTTTGGGCTGGGCTGAATAATGGGTCTGTTATTTGCATCTCTCCTATTTACATAGCCTACAGGTGCCATTCTACACCAACGACCTGCTTTTAAGGATCCTCTGATACCACCTCGTATCTTTATCGATCTTCGGTCGTTATCTATCTCTGGAAATACTAAGTTTATAGCCAGCATGGCTTTACTCTCTGGTATGCTAAAATCAATGGGTTGTTCAATGGCTTGAACTTCTATTCCCATTTCTTTTAATTGACGAATCATTACAAATGAATCTGTGACATTCCTGGAAAAGCGGTCCCAAGTGGTGACTAATAAATAATCAATGGTCTTTTTGTTCTTTTTTGCGAATCTCAAAAAGTTTTGAAATTCAGGACGATTAAAGTTTTTAGCGGAGTGGTCTTCTTTGTAATGCGCTACAACCTCAATATCCTTGCGTTTACAATAGTTTGTTAACTGCTCAAATTGAACACCCAAACTAAACCCTTTGGCTTGTTCGTCACTACTGACTCTTGACATGATTACAGCTCTTTTCATTGCTTAGAATTTTGAAAGGCTTCTAATTGGGCATTGGCAATGAGCTCAAAAAAAGCTTTGATTTGTTGTACTTCTTCGTTTGTTAGTTTTTCTTTTCTGTTTTTATTTAAAATGATTTTGCATTCATATTCTGATAACATGATTTTGATGTATGTACAATTCCTTTGCTTGTTACAATAGGATTGTGACGTATCAATTGATCTGATGTGTTCAGTATCATAATTTATATTTCTTTGTGTTTTCAAAATTAACTACACTCCCGTCAACCGTTTGAATAACTATGGTTGAATAGTCTCTTTTTTGAATGTGTTCCATAATTCGACTTTCTGCTGAAACTTGCTTTGTTGTTTTTATTTCTAAATGAGTTGGCTTGGATTGATTGAACCGAATTGTAATGGATTTTAACTCGTTATAATTCCGTCTTATCATTCTGAGTACTTTATCTTCTTCATCTGAAAGCATTGAAATTGACCTATTGTCAAATTGATGTGAATCACCATGAAGAAAAGGTTCAAATATTTTATAGAATGAAAAGCTAAAATGGTCTTTATTAAATTTCTCAAAAAAGTAATCTCCCATGTTCGCTTCATTAAAATCTCTAACTAAATCATCATCAAAAACAAAAAAATCTGTTGGTGCATCTTTATACAAGAAAAAATGATACTTATTCTTAAATGCTATGGTACTGAAAACATACTTCTCAAAGTCAGTTACATACCCTTCTTTATGATTATCTGACGTTTGCAGTGCTTTATTCTCTGCAATCTTTTGGTTGTAATTAAGCTCGAAATGCAATTTTTGACTTAACCTAGCTCTAATTGCTCTTATGTCATCATAAGAAAAACCATACTTAATTAATGCTTCAACCATCTTTATCCAAACGTATTGCACAAAGCTGATGGCTGTTTTTTTATAGTCCGTTTTTACAGTACCTAAACCAAGGTCAATATCTAATAAATCATACTTCTCCCAGTTTAAAATATCAAAGTATAACACATCAATTTTTGTTTTTAAAAACAATGGCGTGTATATGTAATTAATCAAACTGTCAGGGTCTGATGTCTCACCGAAATAAGGATCTAAAACGAATTTATTTTCCATAGAAACAAAGAAACAAAAAAGTTGCAAATAAACGCAGTAATATTACTGCTTTTTTATAAAATTTTTACATATCTTGGATTCTATCAATGAACTCATTGTAGAAAAACAATGAGAAATTATTAAAGGAAATAATTTTTATTTTTTAGAACAATCACGAAAAGTGAGTAAAAATAAAGACTGTGAGATGTCCTTGAGTAAACACTAAGTCAACAGGCTGTAGATTAATAACTTAAATACAATAAAAACAATGGAAAATAACATGCATTATAGAAACGTAACCCTAAGTACAAGGGTCTCTGCTACTCAAAAAGCTGAATATGTAAGACTCGCAGCAAAATATAACGTGAGTGTATCTGAATGGGCACTAACACTTATAGAACATCATAAAAATAATTATGGTACAATTGGCGAACCCACACCAAAAGAAGTGAAATTAGAAAGAGTATTAGACCTAAAAAATAAAGAAATTCAAAAGTTAAAAGCTCAACGGGACACTACTGATGAATACGCTTCCAATATGCAACAACGATCCAACAAAGCCATTCACGACCGTGATGAATCTAATTATGCCTTAAAACAGGCATTGGTAGAAGTTGAAAAAATTAAAAGCCGACTAAAAATTGCGGAGTCATTGATTGGATCAGGAAGGCCCAAAGAAAATAATAAGAAATCTTTAATAACCCCCATATCTGTTGGTATGACTACCATTTTAGCAATTGTGCTATTTGGCAGAAGATTTAGTTAAAAAGTAATCGAAAAATGAGATGTTTTTAGTTATATTGTACTCACTATTTTTACAACTATGAACCGTATAAAAGATGTACTTCAAGAGAAGGGAATTAAACAAACTTGGCTTGCTGAAAAGCTAGGTAAGAGCTACAATATGGTAAATGGGTATGTGCAGAATAGGAGACAGCCAAGCTTAGAGGATTTATATAAAATTGCTAAAATTTTAGATGTAGATACAGCTCAATTATTAAACAAATAAAAGTTTATTCTAAAAAAAATATGACAGGAGAACAACTCAAAGCCTTAGAAGGCAGATTATGGAAAGCAGCAGACGAACTAAGAGCAAATAGTAAACTAACAGCGACAGAATATTCATTTCCTGTATTGGGAATCATTTTTTTAAGGCATGCCAATAATCGGTTTGTTGCAGCAAAAGCTGAAATAGAAAAATCATTACCAGTGCACCCTACTCGTGGTGTAAGACCCATGACAAAGAATGATTTCTTGGATGCTAAGGCAATCTATTTGCCAGAAAATAGTAGATGGGAAACATTTGTTGCTCTGCCCGACAGTAGCGATTTAGGCGAATACCTAAACGAAGCAATGCGTAATATAGAAAGTGAGTATGAAGACTTACTTAGCGTATTGCCAAAGACCTATAATCTATTTGAAAAAGACTTACTACAACGTCTTATTAGAATCTTTAACGATGAAACACTAGACCATATGCCTGGCGATGCATTTGGGCAGATATATGAGTATTTCTTAAATAATTTTGCACGTAGTGGGGCTCAAGAAGGTGGAGAATTCTTCACACCTCCATCACTGGTTAAGACTATAGTAAATATCATTGAACCAAACCACGGAATTGTATTTGATCCTGCTGCGGGAAGTGCAGGTATGTTTGTACAAACCGCTCACTTTATAGAAGAAGAGGGTTTTGAAGCCTCAAATAAAGTTACTTTTTACGGGCAAGAAAAAACAGATACTAACACCAAACTAGCTAAAATGAACATGGTGGTTCATGGCTTGGACGGAGATATTGTTCAAGGAAACACGTTTTATGATGACAAGCACGAGCTTGTAGGGAAGTGTGATTATGTAATGGCAAACCCACCGTTTAATGTAGATGGTGTAGATAAAAATAAAGACAGTGTAAAAAACGATCCAAGGCTACCCTTTGGTTTGCCAAATACTGACAACGCCAATTATTTATGGATTCAGTATTTCTACAGTTACCTAAATGAAACAGGGCGTGCAGGGTTTGTTATGGCGTCTTCAGGTTCTGATGCAGGACATAGCGAAAAACTAATACGTAAAGAAATTATAGATACAGGAGCAGTAGATGTCATGGTATCTATTGGGAATAAGTTTTTCTATACCGTACCCTTACCTTGTGCTTTGTGGTTTTTTGACAGAGCCAAAGAAAAAGATGAAGTTCGTAAAGACCGAGTCTTAATGTTAGACTTACGAAATGTCTTTAGAAAAGTATCTTCCAAGATTCACGATTTTACCCAAGCACATTTAGATAATATACATGCTATTGTAGGCTTGTATAGAGGCGATAACACACTTTATAATAAGTTAGTTGAAGATTATACAGCATCAGGAAATAGCACTGAATTAGAGTGGCTTACAAGCCGTTTTCCTGATGGAGAATATGTAGATATTTTAGGGCTTTGTAAAGTAGCGAACAGAGCGGAAATAGCAGATAATGATTATAGTTTAACCCCAGGGCGATATGTGGGTCTAGAAGACCAAATAGACCATGATTTTGATTATGAAACAGAAATGGGAATCATTAAAAATGAGCTACAAGAACTGAATGCAGAAGCCAATGTATTGGCAGACCAAATACAAACCAATTTAACTGAATTAGGGATATGAAGTTAAAGTCGATTTGTATATCAATAGTAGACGCAGAGCATAAAACAGCTCCAAGAGCTAATGAAGGATTTCCTTCTATAAGAACTCCTAACATTGGAAAAGGAAGATTAAAATTGGAAGGTGTATATCGAGTATCGAAGGAAACATATATCAAATGGACTCGCAGGGCCATACCACAAGCGAATGATTTGATATTGGCTAGAGAAGCTCCTGTTGGTAATGTAGCTATTGTACCTGATAACCTTAATCTTTGCTTAGGTCAGAGAACAGTTCTTATTAGACCAGATACTGAAAAAATTAACCCTCAGTTTTTATGTTACTACCTATTATCAGATGAAATTCAGAATAAAATGACAGGAATGTCGTCAGGTGCTACTGTGGCTCACTTAAATATGAAAGATATTCGTGAATTAGAATTAACCTTTCTCCCCTTATTAAAAACCCAAAAACGCATAGCCGACATACTAAGTGCTTATGATGATTTAATAGAAAACAACCTAAAGCGAATTAAACTATTAGAACAAGCCGCACAAAACATCTACAAAGAGTGGTTTGTAAACCTGCGTTTTCCTAGGCATGAAAATACCCCTATCAATAAAGAAACAGGGCTTCCAGATGGATGGGAAGAAAAAGAAATAAGTACAATTATTACTTTTTTGGGTGGATATGCATTTAAAAGTAAAACCTATATTGAAAATGGGAAATATAGAGTTATTACCATTAAAAATGTTGGCGATAAAGTATTTAATGCTTCAGTGGGCAATTCAGTTAGTATTATACCTGAAAAGATGAAAGAGCATTGTAAAATTATTGAAGGAGATATTCTTCTCTCACTTACAGGTAATGTTGGCAGATCATGTATTGCATATGGTGAAAATAATTTATTAAATCAAAGGGTTGCTAAAATAGAACCTATTAATACCAGGTGGCGACCATACATTTATTGGATGTTTAATGACAATAAAATATTTTCTTTGATGAATAACCTTGCAACAGGCGCAGCACAGCAGAACCTTAGCCCTGTTAAATTGGCAAAAGAGAAAGTTGTAATTCCTTCTGAATCTTTTATTGATTTGTTTTGCTTAAAAGCAAATAGTTTTTTCAAGCAGATAATTTTATTGAACAAACAAAACCAAAAACTAAAAGCAGCTAGAGACATTTTATTACCCCGTTTAATGAATAGAACTATAAAAGTATGAGCAAAAACTATTCAGAAGACCAGTTAATAGAACAACCGTGTATGGATGTTTTTCAATCTTTAGGTTGGGAAGTAGCAGATGTGTTTAAAGGCGAAACTTTTGGAGAACATGGCACTTTAGGCAGAGACAGTGAAGCCGATGTGATTCTAAGAACTCGCTTTTACAAGGCAATTCAAAACCTCAACCCAAACCTACCCAAACAAGCTTATGATCTGGCGTATGAGTCAATTAACAGCAATGATGCAACCAAGAATTTATCAGATATCAACTTTGAGAAATACAACTTTCTAAAAGATGGTATTCCTGTTAATTATAAAGATGCTAAAGGAGAAATAGTCCGTAATAAAAAAATTAAAGTTTTTGATTTTGATAATCCTGAAAACAACAATTACATAGCCGTACAGCAGCTATGGATGGAGGGAAAATCTAAACGTAGAAGGCGTCCCGATGTGGTTGGCTTTGTAAATGGTCTGCCTCTTGTATTTGTTGAGCTAAAGGGCATTAATGTAAAACTTCGTGCTGCTTTTGAAAATAATTTAAATGACTACAAGAAAGTTATCCCTAAGATATTCCACTGCAATGCTTTTGTAATACTAAGCAATGGTGTGGAAAGTAAGATTGGTTCTATCAGTTCTAAGTACGAACATTTCCACGATTGGAAGCGTATTTCAGAAGAGGATGAAGGCATTGTAAGCTTAGATACGATTATCAAAGGTACGTGTGAGAAAAGCAGATTATTAGACTTATTTGAAAATTTCATCTTGTTCGATACTTCTGTAGGCTCTGTTGCAAAGTTAGTTGCCAGAAACCATCAATTTATTGGAGTAAACAAAGCTATTGAACATTTTCAGACCACCAGACAAAAAGCAAAGGATGGTATCATTTCTATTGAAGATGCACAGAAGCTAGGTGTCTTTTGGCATACCCAAGGTTCGGGTAAAAGTTATTCTATGGTGTTTCTATGTCAAAAGATATTAAGAGTGCTAGGTGGAGGTTATACTTTTTTACTAGTTACCGATAGAAATGAATTGGACAAACAGATTTACGGCACATTTGCAGGAGTTGGTGCAGTAAAAGATAAAACCGCTAGAGCAACTAGTGGAGAGAATCTAAAAGAGCTTCTAAAGAGTGATAAACGCTTCTTATTTTCTATTATACATAAGTTTAACTTTGAAGAAAAGATAACCGACAGAGATAACATCATTGTTATTTCAGATGAGGCACATAGAACACAAGGTGGTTCTTTGGCATTGAATCTAAGAAAGGCATTGCCCAATGCTTCTTTTATTGGGTTTACAGGGACACCGCTCTTTAAGGACGATGAGTTAACCAAACGTATTTTTGGAGACTATGTGTCTAAATATGACTTCAAACGGTCTATTGAAGATGGTGCTACTGTTCCCTTGTATTACGAGAATAGAGGAGAAAAATTAAAGCTGGATAATCCACAGATAACCGAACAGATTCGTGAAGAAATAGAAAAGCACGACCTAGACAGTAATCAGGAAGACAAGCTTAAAAAATTATTTAGAAGAGAGTATCCTATTCTTACTTCTGAAAAAAGATTAAGAGCCATTGCTAAAGATGTGGTAGAACATTTCAATGCACGAGGTTATAAGGGAAAAGCTATGTTTGTGGCTATGGATAAAGTGACTGCGGTAAGAATGTATGATTACATTACTGATGCTTGGGAGATTTATCTAGAAGAGCAACAAAAAGTAATTTCAAAAATTACAGACGAGCAGGAAAAATTAAAAAGACAACGTGCCTGGGATTGGTCAAAAGAAACAGAGCTTGGTGTTGTGGTGAGTCAAGAGCAAAATGAAATAGATAAGTTTGAGGCTTGGGGCTTAGATATAGAACCGCATAGGCTAAAGATGAATACTGCAGATGTAGAGAAAGACTTTAAAGATGAAGATCATCCATTTAGATTTGCTATTGTTTGTGCCATGTGGATCACAGGTTTTGATGTAAAGAGCCTGTCTACCATGTATATCGATAAGCCGTTGAAGTCTCATACACTCATGCAAACTATTGCTAGAGCAAATCGTGTGCATAAAGATAAGAACAACGGGCTTATCGTAGACTATATAGAGACGTATAAGGCACTTTTAGAAGCTTTGGCTATATATGGAGATTCAGACAACAAAGGAGGTGGTGCAGGCGATGATGAAGCTCCAGTAAAACCGCTAGAGGAATTGGTTGAAGAGTTAGATGAAGCCCTAAAAACAACAGAGGTTTTTCTAGTTGATGATTGTAAATTCAGTCTCTCTAAAATTATAGATTCAAAAGATACACTGCATAAAATAAAACACATTCAAGAAGGCTACAATGCCATTTGCAATACTGATGAAACAAAGGCTAAATTTGGAGTACTCTCTAGAGAATTATTTAAAAAGTATAAAGCCTTAATGCCAGACCAATCTATCTATAGCTATAAAGATAAAAGAGATGCTGTTAATGCTTTGTATACAATGGTTAACGCTAAAATTGAAGAGGCAGATATTACGCACATTGTAAAGCAGGTTCAGGATGTAGTTAATCAATCTATAGAGACCTTAAACCTAGCTCTTGAAAAAATTGAAGGATATGGTCAAAAAATAGATATTAGTAGCCTTGACTTTAAAAAAATTGAGGAAGAGTTCTTAAAAGTAAAAGAGAACCAGAATGTAGCAGTACAATCTTTAAAAGACAAAGTTGCTAAAAAGTTGAATAGACTTTTAGACCAGAACCCATTACGAATAGATTTTTATGAGCGTTATCAGCAAATTATTGATGATTACAACCAAGGAAAAGAGTACAGATCCATCAAAGAGATATTTGATGAGCTTGTTGTTCTATTGGGTGACCTATCAGAGGAATCTATGAGAGCTAAAAGAGAAGATTTATCAGAAGATGAGTTAACTGTTTTTGATATGTTGGTAGCTAACAAGAAAATATCTGATAAGGAAAAGACAAATATTAAAGAAGCTGCTCGTGAACTTTTGGAGCGTTTAAAGGAGAATGAATTTAAAGTTGACCATTGGACAGAAAAAGTGCAGACAACTGCTGCAGTTAGAAAAGTGATTGAAGATCACTTATTTTTAAAACTTCCATACCCTACTTATGATGAGGATGTCTCATTAAAGGCTGAGATGTTGTTTAATGATTTTAAAGAAAGGTTTGCTAATTATGCTGCGTAAAGATTGAATTAAATGAAAAAAACACCTCAATTAAAAAATTTAGTATTTGAAAATATACTTTCTGAATCTTTAAAATTTAACCCACCCTCTGAAGATTCCTATATTAAAACATATCCTGAATTTATTCAGTTTTTTAAAAATATCAGTAACATCTCCAAGCATGATCTTGTTATTTCAAGTCATTTTGTATATGGCTGGATGCCAACAATTATAGAGTTAAAGTTTCAAGATATGGAAGTGGTTTTAAATTCGCTTAATAAGGCAAAAAATGGAGCGATGCTAACTGTAGGTGAATTAGAATTATTAAAAAAAACAATCAACAACTCTCTCGTAGGTCTTTCAAAACTATTACATTTTATTAACCCTATTGATTATGCTATTTGGGACAGTAGAATCTACAGATATACTACCGATAAAAAAAGTACTTATGGAATAGGAAATACTCAACTCTATTTGAATTATTTATCAAAACTTAATGAGATAGAATCTCATGTTGATTTTGATGAAATCAAAAAAAATGTCTCAGCTCATTTTGACTATGAAATTAGTTCTAAAAGAGTCATTGAGTTATTAATGTTTGAAGCAGACAAGAGAGATCACAAGAAACTAATATGACTGAAAGTGGTTTAGAAATGAGGTCAAATCCTCCCCAAAATAGTTCGATTTCACTCCCTTTGGCTCCAAGGCATTATTTCCAAGAATAAATTTTATTTTTGGGAATAATATTTATTGTTAAGATCTTCAGTGTGAGCCTTCATTCTATCAAATTCATCGGTAATATCCTCCGCTTCCATACCTAGAACAAATTCTAAAAGATACATGTCTTGGTTTTCTTTACAAAATTCAAAAATTTCTTCACTTGCATAATATCCCATAGTTTCCAACAACTTCATGGTCTTCTCTTTTATATCGACACCTTTTGGGAATTTTACATACAATTCGCCTGTATAATAGTTTATTATTCCATCATTAATTAACTCAATTTCAAGAACTGAAAAAGGTGTGTGATCATTTTGCTCTAATAACGAATGTATTTCAATATAATGGTCTTCTGTAATCCAAGAGGGTTCCTCGCCTTCCCTTAGCAGATTAATCTCCTCATCGCCTTTAAAAGCATATAACTTATTAACACGAAAGTCTTTTTTACTTAGAAATATAGCTGCTCTTTCAAATCCTACAGAAGTAATTCCAATATGATTAGTTTCCTTATAATATCCAAAAAAATTTATCATTTTTCTACTAATTAATTTGATAACACTTCCATCCCCAGTCATTTTTCTTTTTATCAAATGATAGAATTGCCTTTAAGGATAACTCTTGTTTATCAATAATTTTATTTTTTTCAATAAAGTCTGGAGTTACAAATACATCTGTTACAAAACCGAAGTCTTTACCCTCTGGAATACGAATTATTCCAGAAACCTCTTTTATCGATTTTGGTAATTCGATTTCAGAAATACCTTCTATGTTCTCTAGCGTTAATAGTCTATGAAAACCATCATTCCCTACAGGCTCTATACGGACTTTTATTATATCGCCAATCTTAGGGTTTTTAACAAAACCATCATAATTAAAGAAGCCTTTCATTTTTTTATCCTTAATAAAAGTCAATATTTTCTTGTTATTGTTTACAAATTCTATTGCTACTTTGTGCTCTGGTAAATCTCTGTACAATAACTCTTCCGCTTTTTTACAATGCTTTTCGTAAAGGTTTTTATTGTTGGAAATATCGTCTGCTTTTTTGTACCAACTGCTCTCGGTGCATTGGAGAATATTATTTGGAATTTTCCAACCTTTAGATTGTCTTACTGAAACTATGTTTTTTATTTCAGCTTTTGCTTCAGAAAATAATTTGCGCTCAACTAAAATTTTTGAAAATAAGTAGCGAGTCTTTATTAAAAATTCATTTGGTGATTTCAAACTCAAAGCCTTACAATAACAAGCAAATTCTAACTCTTTGTCTTCCTTAAAAATTTCTGCCATCAAACCCCATACCCAGAAATCATTTTTCTTTTGCTTGGCAAAAGGCAGAAAGGAAGCTAATGCATTTTCTTTACTACCCGTTTCTAATAACATCTGTGCTTTGTAATAAGATAGAAAACGATATTCCGGATACTTATCTATAATAACATCTAATTGAGGAAGAAAACTCTTGATTTTATCCTTGTCTACCTCTCTGAGTGTTCCAAAGGATTTAATTGCTTCTCCATCAATCAATTTTTTACAATAAGACCCATAAACCTTATCTGCTAGAGCAGGCATTTGTCTATTGTTATACTCCTCTTGGTTGTAATCTTCCTGACTGAAATTTTCTAAGCCCCACCAATCAGTAAATTCAATAAATCTCGACCAATTTTGAGAACCCTTTTGGAATGCTTTCATCAAAAGACTATAACTTTCAGAAGGTTTAGTAAAGTGACATTCTTTGACAATATCAAATATTTGATTCACCCTAGCATAATCAATCGGTTCAGAGTTTTGAATCTTAAAAAGCATGCTACCAATTTGATAAGCAGCAGTATCAAATATCATTACCTCAGTTTCAGGTAAATTAAGTTCTTTAATTTTTTGAAGATTTTCAATAAAACCATCAAAATTAATTTCTTGAGCATACCGTTTTAAATACTCATAATACACCCAACTTATATTGCGTTTACCCCAAATATTTTCAGGAGCAGCATCTAACTCATTTTGAGCCATCGCTAAAGCTTGTTCTAACTCTCCAGATTGTCTTAACTCTTTAATTTCTTTAGATGGCATTATCTTGTAGTTTAATGATTAACTGTGAAAGTTTTTTATCATCAGTGCATTGAAATGTTTTGGGCATTGCAGTTGAGAATCGAAATTCTTTATTAAAATAAAACTGTATGTATGAACAAACAGCATCTGTAACAAGGTAATAGTTGACATAATACTGTGAGACTTGCTCTTCTATATTTGTAATAGGAATATTTAGACTCTGGCAATGGGCTTGCATTACAGAATATAAATTTTGTAGTTCCTTACTGGACGGTGAATGTTTTAAACCATAATTTTGATTTTCAGATAAATTAAAGATGGTTTCTAACTCTTTTTCTTCATTACTACCATTAGAATTAAGAATTTTAAAAGGATTTAAAAAATGACCAGATCCTTTATGGCTTGCTTGCAAGCAAAACTGAGTATTCTTTGAATTTTCAATTGTATAGCGTTCCAAAAAATCGCCTTTAGATGCTACATTTATTATTTTAAATTCTGTGTTCTCTAGTTTTCCTAAAACCCTCCAGTACATAGAACTTTTGCCTTTGTGTTGATTGGAGTTGTGAAAAGGTGATGTTTGTACAGATTCAAAATTAAGTGCGTTTGCAGGGATTTTACCAACGTTGGTTATTGCAGAAAACTTAAGTTTGCTAAAACTTGTAAAATGTGGTGCATTAAAAGTGTAGAGGGTGTTTATTGCTCTAGTTGTTGCTGTGTAACACCAACGTAGAGGATCATCTGAGAGACCTACCCTGCCAGAGTAATCGACAATTACTTTTTCCCACTCACCACCCTGTGCCTTGTGACAGGTAATTGCATAGCCATATTTAACCCGTAAAGCATTATAAAATGGGTCATTTTTTAATTCTGTTTTAAACTCTTCTGAACCTACTTTATACCCTTTTAATCCAGATGCTTTTCTTTTATGCTGTTGCTCGTTAAAACGCATTACAAAATTTACATATAGGGCTTTCATCATATCGGTAGTTAAATCTCGATCGATAGAATTTAATAATGTATCAATAATGTAACATTCAATCTCACCGTCATAATTAGGAACTCTAATAATTACCTTCCTAAAATCTATAGTCACTATTTTTTTTTCTTTGCTTCCATTCTTATTTGTAAATACTGGAGCAGATTGAGAAATTACAACATCAGAGACATCAACAACTTTTGCTATGTCGCCATTAAATAATTCAGTGACATAGGTATGATAATTATTATTGTTGATTAGAATTAAATCACCAGAAACTATATCTTTTTGTTTTGGAAAAAGCCTTTCTCTTATCCCCATGTTGTAATGATAGCATTGAGGATTAGAAAACGATATTATAACACTATCTCCGATTTCTGGATTAGGAAATAAATCTAAATAAGTATCAATAATATTTGTTGCGTCTAATTTTATAAAAGATTGTGTATCAAATTCAAACACTAACTCGCTTCGCGTATCTGCTTCCAATACATTTCTTATAGTTGTAGCATTTTTAAGTACTAAATTATTTTCTTGTCTTTTAACCTCTTTTAAAATACTCTCAGTGCAAGAAATACTCCTACTATTAAAATAGTTTTTATCCAAAGCCAATGAATCATTATCGCCAACAGGTGGCAGCTGGGCGGGGTCTCCAACAAAAATTATTTTATTGTTGTTATTTGAAGAAAAACAGTTAGTCAATAAGTCTTCTAATAAAACATTAGTACCAAAATCAAATAACTCATTTTTAGATTCTCTACTAGATATCATAGAAGCTTCATCAACTATTAAAACACGCTGGGCAGTGTTAGATATATCAATAGGAAAATAATACTTTATAGCATGCTCCGCTTCATCTTCTGAATTGGCATTGATGGTTTCTATTGCCTCTAAATTGTATATAGCACTATGTATAGTAGTACCATGCCCTGTTTTATCGCGTAACACTTTAGCTGCCCTTCCAGTTGGAGCCATTAACTCAAAAGATTTGTGTTGTTGCTCAAGGTAAGAAACTAGTCCATCTATCAATGTTGTTTTACCAGTACCTGCATACCCTTTTAGAATAAAAATTTGTTTTTTATCGGTTAAAAAAGATTCTATTTCAGTCAATGCAGATTGTTGATCTGATGTTAGATTTATGTCATTAAAATAACTGTCTATTTTCATTTTTAATTTCTTTGGCACAAAATTGAGAATTATGTATGCAACGTAATTGCCTAGTTATCCTAATCTTTCAAAGTAGATAGTATATGTTTATTTCACCTTAAAAGAATAAATAATAAATTGAAAAACAAGGTAACTTAACAATTGTTTCTAATTTCTCCAAGAATTTTTAGAATTTCAATCAAATCTCCATTAGTTGCACAATTTCTTTTACCTCCATGCGCTATATCGTTTCTTAGTTTGTTTAATTTTCCAATTTCTTTTAGAAAAGCATCCTCTTTTTTGTGTTTTATTTTAAATAAACAAGAAACTTTATAAAGAGTTGTTGGTTTTACATGACTTTCCTGAAGAGATTCTCCATTAAAGAAGTAACTTCCGTTTTGTGAATCCTTTACAAAAGTCATTAACCAATTGTTGTTTTTATTGTCAGTTTTTTCAATTGTTACTTCTCCTTCTAGAGTATCATTATAATCACCTGTTAAGTAAAGATTGTTCGCAATACTTTCAATAGATTGAAACAAGATTAAAAACCCGAAATCCAAATAGTTCCTATTTATTTGGTCCCATGCTATATCTAACGCTGTGTCAGATTCATCAATAAAGCGTCCATATGTATTCGTCCTTTGACTTTTAGCATTTACCCACGCTGTATATATTTCTCTTAAATAACTTCTTTCAAAGCACTTATCTGCGTTGTCTTTGAAATCTTTAAAATTTTGTTTAGAGATTGTTTTAGAAAAATTATATTCTGGAGATTCTTTCATATAGTAGCCGTCTGCCCCAGCATCCAATAAAGCTTTTAAATTCCATACTTTATTTGAAGCAGTGAAAATAATAATCTGATTCCCCTTGTTAAGAGATTTTATTTTCTTCAAAATCTTCATTCCGGAGAAATCTTCGGTTTTTAAATTTTCATCTTCATCTAAGCCATTTAATCTTAAATCAACAAGATATAAATCAAATTTTTCAGATTCTATAATGTGTTTACTCGCTAAAGAAAATGAGTCAAAATCTTTTACCTTTTCATTTATAATAACAAAATCTTTAGCTGCTATAGTATTAAAAACTTTTCTCAATACAGTTTCCCAACCCTTTGATGCTTCATCATCTATTAGTAAAATCCTTTTAGGCTCATTTATATTCCCTAGAATCTTAAAATTAGCCTTCATCTTTTTCTTGTTATCAGTTATAATTTCTTGTTGAGTAGGCCTCAACATATAAACATTATTAAATGCTGATACAAATTTAAAATAGAGCTTTTTCTTAAATTCAGATTCGCTTGATAGGGCATTGGAATTAGATGCTTTATCCATTGAATAAGCTCCCCAAATATTTGCTAATGAATGTCGCCCAACTGTTTCATCAGGTTGAATGTGAATAATTTTCAAAAATTTCATTAAGTATTCACTTTCATTTAATCCAATCAAATGTTCAATTTCTGTTTTATTTGATTGCAGCTCAAATTCAGAAAAGAATACTCCTTTTGTAGCAAGTATTTGACTGTATATTTCCGTCTGAAGCATTACAGAGTTTAATGTTAGCTTACTGACGTACAAAATAGGAACAAGAACTCGTTCTTTAATAAATTCAATACTTAAACGAATATGATAGCCAATTTGAAGAGAAAGTAACGGGTTTTCACCAATTTCAATTACTATTTTATTTATTTCATGAACACGAAATAATTCTATAACCCAATTATGGATTTCAACTTCATTAATTAAACTAGGGATTTCTATTAAATCACCTCCCAATTCTTCAAGTACTTTACTATTTCCAAGAATGTATGTTCCTTCCATATTTTATAAAACTTTCTGTTGTTTGGTTTATTTTCTTTTTGAAATCCTTAATTTTCATCGAACTATCTTCTATCTCATTCATTATATCATCAATATTATATTTGGGGAAAGACAGTTCCATAAATAATTTGAAACTATTTAGAACATTTGATAAATCTGATAATTTTAAATACTCCGAATCGTCTTTCAATCCAACAGAATTTATTATTTCAAAAGCAATTTTTGACATTTCTTTGCTTGTAAAATTCTTTCCCCAAGCAATTATCTTTAATTCAACGTTTCCTGTATTTTTATAGTGACTTAAAAAATCAAAAAGGCGTTCATAAAACAAATTCTTTTTAATAGAACTTATATAGTTTAAGTTGCTTTCAAAATCAAATTTAGTCACCGACATTGAATTACTAAATAGCACTAGCGGTATTTGTTCTCCTTCTTGAGATATCAATTCTTTTATTTTTATGACATTGGTTTTTGAACCGGATATGAAACCTTTCTCCTTGTTATAATCTTCTGTTGTAGAATGTAAAAGAATACAGTCTGCTGTTTTTAAAAAATCTAAATGTGATGTGTCGGAAAAACTTTTTCCTACTTCAAGTTCTTCTATTGATTCTAGATATCCGTTAAAAACTCCATTTTCTACAAAAGTGAGATTGTAGTTATTTAATCGTTGATTACTTTGATTATCATCTATTAAATAAATCATATTATTTATAGTAAAAAGTTAAAATGTGAGTGAATCCCTTAGGTAAATCTTCTGGTTTACATTTCATGATTTCGTACTCTGAAGTTCCTTTTTCCTTCAAGATGTTAATTTTAGTGGGGTCACCGTCAATAATCGTTTCAACAGACCAATGACAGTATCCTCTTAGTTTTTCTTTGATTTTTCCCATATTCCCCTTTTCGTGCCATTCCTTCAAAATTAACCCTAGTTCTTTGGTGGGAAATGAATCATAATGTGTTACCATTATTTTTCTCAAATAATAACCATCTTCTGAAATAGACCTTTCGTATTTGATAGTTATTTTCTTTTGTTCTGGAGAACTTGAACGTTTTTTAACTTCTTCAAAAATAGCTTTTAAAGCTATTTTTAAATATCCGACGTGGGAATAAAAGTCTGCCTTTGGTATATCTATTTTTTCTATTTTAAAATATTTTAACTCATTATCAAAAACACTTTCAATTGAAGCATCAATTAATTTATTCAGATTCGAAGACTCAATTCTTGTGATTCTTTTGAAATCGTTTATGATCTTTTCATATTCTTCATTGCGAATAGGGTGCAATTTATTTTTCCTTGACCAGTCTCTTAATTCCTTCGTTGCCCAGCCGACTTCAACAGATGTCTGTTTTTTATAATCTTCGGATATTGACGTCCACTCCGTTTGCTTACTATTGAAAGCGAATTGTTTTACAATACGCCATAAACTTGGAGGAATATTTAATTTTTTAGTTTCCTTCTTAAAAACCTTATGTGCGAAAACAAGAAATTCATTAATCTTAAATTCTGAGTTTTCATCATAATCATGAGTAAGATATTTAAGGCCATCACGTTGATTAAATAAGGACATAAAGTCCGCAACATGCTTTGGATTAGGCTCTGGGGCATTATTTTTAATTTTTATTTTGGCTTCATTTACCTCTTTATCTTTAAATATTTTAGCAATTGTTTTTGTGATTTTCGGTGGGATAATAAACGAATCTTTTGGAATACCTACTTTTATGTACATTCCTTTTATAACCTCTGTCTGCTTAACAATATAATATTGTAAGTCAATGTTGTATAAAGCTATTTTTGAAACTAAACTCCCATGTTTCTGATTTATAACTTCAAGAAGTGAAGAGTCTTTAAATTCTTTCTTAGTTACCCTTGATAAAAAATACTTTCTATCTTCAAAACTAGTCTTTCTTGGGTCAATATCACGCATTATTTTTTCCAAGTAAACATAATCTTTTGATAACAACACGTTACTCACATATTTTTCATCAACATCAACATCATCTTTAGTAGGAGTGGCAGTAGGAGCAGCTTGTGACTCACTGTCTTCAACTAGTTTTACATAAATGGTATCCCTTAACTGTGTTATTATAGCTTCTCTTGGGTATTGAGAGTTCTTTTTTATTATTGACTCAATTACTTCATCCACTATAAGTGTTACAGCATTAGCTGCTCTTGTAATCTCGCCTGTTGTGTAAGAAAGTACTTTACCAGAAAAATTAAATTTATTTACAGTTTTATTATCAGTAACTGCAACAACTTCAGCAGGTGCATTATCAACAATAGGTAAATTTGTAGTATTAACAAAAGCTTTGATAGATTGAGTTGCTTTAGTGTTTGATTTGATATTTAATTCATTTTTTATAGTTTCAATATCACTTAAAATACTTGCTTGATTGCCAGATGACTTTTCTAATTCATTTGTTACTAATTTTAGAAATCGTTCCTTTTGAGAAGGATTAAACTTCTCATTTTCTAGTAGTTGTTTTATAAAAACAAATTTATCCATACCGTTAATGTAATTTTTGATATTCTTCAATCGCATTCTCAACTCCTTGATTTTCCCAAATTTTAAGAATTTTTTCAATGCAAGTATTCTTGTTACTTAAACGATCATATCTCACTTTAAGTTTAACATAGGTAGAGTCATTTTTACCTTTAACCATTTTTAAATATTGTAATTTTCCAATAAGCACATTTTCAAACACAGGTATCCCATTTTTAGTATGACCCTTATCAAAATTATAATCCTGGTTGAACTTTTGCTCTGCTTTTACATAACCATATTTTTTCCACAAATACAACCAATTTCTCAGTTGTTTGATATACCTCGAGTTTACATTAACTTTATTGTTAACAATAAGTCCTGTAACCTCCTGTCTGTAACCTTTTTGTTGTAATCGGGTTTTAGAAGGATTTATTTCTAATTTTTGATCTTTAATGATGCGATGAAGTTCCTCTAAAAAATCTTCTTTGTTAAAAACATTAGTTTGAGAAGAAAACGAAATATCATCAGCATATCTAGAATAGGTAATGCCAAATCGTTTCGCTAATCCATTTAATCGTTTATCAAGTTTTACACATAAAATATTTGTAATAGTTGGTGATGTTGGTGCGCCCTGAGGTAAAACAGTTTTTATTTCTTCATCAATTTCAAAAGGATGTGTGCAAATACTTGCTAATAAAAAAGCAAGCTCCTCTTTTTCTTTACCAAGATTAAACGGCTTTATCATAAATCCGTATTTAACCCATGACCTGTCAAACGAATGAAAAAAGTCTTTAAGGTCAATATTGTATACATAGTTTTTACCAACATGTTGTTTGGCATTATCAACAATCGATTTGCCTGGCACAAACCCTGTAGCTTTGAAGTGTGGTTCTGAAACACAATTTAGTATAATGTTGAGGGGTCTCAAAATATGTTTTAAGCCGTTTACTGGCGCATGGATATTGCGCTCTCCGCCACTTTTCTTTTTTATCGAAAATGATGTGTATCTTTTTTTACTGAGTTTTGGGTTGGCATAGTAATTAAATCCCTTCTCAGTTATTAATTTATACTCTTCACCATATAATAAAAAATTCACATGATTAATTAAATCAATAACATCCTGTTTGCAATTGATATTTGCAAATCTAGTTTTTATCTCTTTTGTATGTAGGCTTTCTAATTTCATAATTATAAATTCTGTGAAAACCTAAACCTTATTCTTTATGTATGAATACTTAAAAGCAAATTTTAAAATATATCTTAAATAAAACTTTTAATAATAAAAAATCGTTATTTGTAATAAATAAATTCTTAATTTTCAAAGAACTAGTTTAATTACAATCTAACATTCGTCCCAATCTAAGACTGGGATAATATGCCGATCATTGCTTAAACAAATATGTTTAAGCCAGCATACACTTTCAATAGTGTTGGTTTAGGTTTCAAAGAACTGTGCAAATATAATTTGCAGATATGCAATCTAATTGCACACTTATATTATTTGTCTAAATTTATTTTGTTGTATCATCTTTAATTAGATTGATACAATAATTTACACAAGCAAACATATAAGTAGCTTGCATAAATATGTTTTTCTTATAATTTCCTAAATGTTTTTCAAATTTTAGATATGAATATGTCATATTATTGCTGCCAAACTTGATTTCAAAACCCAAATGAGGCACCCTATGTGCTATAATACCATCATATCCTTTCTCAAATCTATTTTTAACTTTTTTTTCCAATTCTGGATCTACCTCAAAATGAAAACTAGATTTATGATTAATATGAGCTTCATGAAAATGAAATTGAATTCTGCCAGAATCTATTTTAAAATATTGCGTATTAATTCGGTCTTGTTTAAAATTTGATTTTTCTTAAATTTCAATTTCTGGATAATGAAGTTTCATTAACTCTGTAAAAATTTCTATCCAATCTGACTCTTTAGTATTATCCATTATTCTGTTAATTTTTTAAACAACTTCGCAAATATCTGTATTAACTAGGCAATTTTATTGCACAACTAAATTAATTGTAAAATTGGTTCATTTTATTAGTTATTTCTTTCATAACATCCCTAACCTCGACAGGGCTTATAATTTCAACATCATCGCCAAATGATAATATTGCCTGATACATTTCATAATTAGGTAACAAGTTTAAAATAACAGTTCGCTCTTCAGGATCATTTCTATCCAGGCGTTGGCTCGCACCATGTATCGGTTTGGTTATTACATATGGAAGACGTTTTACAGAAAATCTTAATTTAACCTCTACCGTATCTTTATTAATAGGTCTTGACACACCAATCATTTCATCAAAATAATCTGCCCAATTAACTTCATTTGGGATAATATCCTCAATGGTTTCAGAAATATTAATAATCCTATCTAACGCTAAATTAGTAATACCCGAATAATTTTTGGACTCCTCCCAGCCAAATAAAAACCACCTATTATTATATTGCTTTAAATGATAGGGGTGAATTCTACGCAGATAAGCCTCAGCATCCTTAAAACCCTTGTATTCTATTATTACTATTTTTTTACGAATAAGCTGATTATAAATTTTACCAACCCAAGATTGACCTGAGTAATCTCTATTGCTCTGGTAGCTTATTAAACCATTATAATCTTCATGTACAAGATTAAAAGCTGATTTTATTCGAGGAAACAATTCGTCCAACCAGAAGAAATCTTGACGATTATTGTATCTTGATAAAATAGCTAAGGTTTCTCCTAATTGTTCTTGGTCTGTTTTAGATAATAACTGATTTCCAAGAGCTAAATCTGGATTTGAATATTTAAATACTGTTTTTTTACCCTCAAATAATTTAGGAATAAATACAGGAAACTCATCAAAATCTAAATTTGCACTATTTTCATTTTCAATAGTTTCTCTAACATACTTAATATCATTCTGAATAGTTTTTCTCGAAATACTAATTTCCAATCTGGAAGCTATAGTCTCTATTAACTTATCTAACGTAAATTGTCCTGTTCTACTAGAAAAACACTCATCCAAAATGGTGATACGCTTCTGAAAGTTTTTATTTTGTGGCATAAAATATTTTGTAACTTATGAGGGTTTAAGGGAGCAACCTATTTAATTAAATAAATCAAATATAGTAATTCTATGCAATTACATTGCACATCTAAATCATTTTTTTGTGTCAAATTATAAATAAACCCGTGAGAAAAATAAAAATATCATATTTTGAAAAAGATCAACATATTATAGTTAAAATCAAAAGTAATTCAAAGTACATTAAAAAAATTGAACAAATTATCAAAAAAGATAATTCTTATGAAAAGAATTATGAAAAAGTATGGATCCCTAATAACCATGTTAAAGGCTTAATAAAAAAAATGAATTACGAATCATTTAAAATGATAAATAGCTGTTTTACAAATGGACTAAAGGAGCAATTTGAAAAATCAACTTGCTTACAAGATTTAGAGTTAGTAGCCGTAAGAAGAAATAAATTAAAAACAAATGGTTAAATTAATATGCATAAAGATTGTTATGGATATTGTGTAGCAATTAATCTTACTAAAACATCTAGCTACTGATAGTGATGGGGAGTACCATAAAAAGGAAAGAGAACTAATGAATGATATAGAAAAATTAATTAAATGAAAATAAACCCATCAACTAAAGAAATATTTACTGATGCTGGAGCGTTTATAAAACGCTTACACTGCCCTATTAATGTAAAATGGAAAGCCATGAAAAAAATGGAAGTGGATAGGAGAATATGCTTTGAGTGCAACAAAACAATTCATGATACAGCTAGTCTCAATGATACAGACTTAGTAAGACTAATTAACAATGACCCTCAAGCTTGTTTGAGAGTGAACTTAAACCAAGAAAATATTAAAATAATTCATTAATGCTGTTTAAAAGACTCTTAGACATATTTAGAACTAAACCCAATTCACAAACAAAGAAGGGTGAGATAACTTGTACGGAATGCGGCTTAGTTTATGATAACACACTTGGATTTTTTAAAAGAGAAGCTAATGAGTGTCCTGATTGTCAGTATATAAAAATCCTCACAGATAAGTCTTTTGATGAGATGAGTGATGGTCTTAGAGTGATTATAACAATCCGTGGCGAGAGAGCTATTAAAGCAGCTAAAGACATGGGGTTAAAACTACTTGAATTAAAAGCAGAAGTGAGTGATGAGTTTAAGGTAAAATATAAAAAGCTACAACACAGAAAAACAGGAGAAATTATAACAATAGGAGACTTCAGAGCAGATGGTGGATCGGAATGGAAAACGTTAGTTAATTGGACTTCTAGGAACCCTTCAAAGTTTTTTAGTCCTTATGCTGCCTATGTAATACCTAAAGACTTAAAAAAAGGAGAGTGTGTGCTTATAAATGACGTAATAACGAACCATGTCTCAGGAAGGTGGAATCAAGGAGATGTTTATAGACTTTCAAAATCTGAGGCTACATGGACTGGGAGAGGCTTTGTTATTGATGTCAGCTCTTATGCTATTGGGGATATTATAGGATAAAAACAATAAAAAATTAATTACATAAATCAATCTAACCCTCGCGAATTAATATTAATATTCCCGAAATTATTTCAAAATGAAATATTTCATTTTAGGGAATAGTTTTTGATTAAATTTATAACAAATTAAAAATTCAAAAAGTGATACAATATCTTAAAAATCTCATTTCAAATAAAATTATTCGAATACCTATGGCAACACAAAAAAAGGAGAAAAAAAAGTATGTTATTTCAGAGAAAAATCCATGGCTCAATCCTAAAGATAATTTTGGTAAATTAGAAAAAGGTAAGGTTTAATAACAGATGCAAGCTAATATTCTATTGATATTATAGGACAAATACTACAAAAAATTAAATATAAAGATGAATTATAAACCACTGTTAGTAATATTAATATTCGGTCTGTTTTACACCAATGCTCAGCAAAAATCTGAGATAAGTTTTGAAGAAATTGAAAGCAAGTATTGCAGAAACTGTTATGGAAGTCTGGTAGTAAAAAAAGGTAGCTTTTCAGACACGATTTATGGGGGACAATGGGGAAATAGTGTGAATTATAAGCTTATCAAAATAAAAGATAAAGAATATTTAAATACCTATTATCGTTATGGATATCCTGGAGGACATGCTGTATTGAAATATAAAATTCATTCTATCGAAGAGCAGAACTTCCTGGAGCCTATTTTTGAAAAAAGTTTCGAACTGTATAGAGAAACACATAGAGATTACAATGATGTACCCACAAATTATATTTTTGACAGAACAATTAATATTAAAATAAAAAATGGAATAGAATTTGATGTTAATTTGGTTGTAAGCTACTGCCCAGAAGTTGAAGATGAACCTTGTGACCAACTGTTTGAAGAATCTTACATCGAATTTTATAAAATCAATTAACCAAATTATAAATTATGATATTAAATCCAATTAAACTCTTTTTAAGCGTATTATTAGTTGCTAATCTCGCAACAGCCCAACAACAATTTAATCCTGAAAAAGTCTCTGAGGCAGCTCTAAATCTCACTAAACAACAAGTTGTTTATGACGGAAGTTATTACAGTATCCCCTACCCAAACGGGGATGTCCCAGAAGGTATTGGCGTATGTACAGATGTAGTTATCAGAACTTACAGAGCGAATGGGATAGACTTACAAAAGGAAGTTCATGAAGACATGACTGAACACTTTGAATTATACCCAAAAATTTGGGGACTCACAAAGCCAGATTCAAATATAGACCATCGAAGAGTTCCAAATCTAATGACTTATTTTGAACGAAATGACGCCAAATTATCTATTACAAACAAAGGAGCAGACTACAAGCCTGGGGATATAGTAGCTTGGGACCTAGGTGGAGGCACTACACACATTGGAATGGTAGTGGATAGGCTATCTGATGATAAAAAACGTTATAAGATTGTTCATAATATTGGAGGTGGACAAGTACTTGAAGATTGTCTATTTGATTTTAATATCATAGGACACTACAGATTAATTATGCTAAATAATTAATATGCGTTTCCTCTTAAACCTTATATTATTTACTTTTCTAGTTAGCTGTAAAAACCCTAAGATTAAAACTAAAACTCATGATAAAGTCACTAAAGATTATGTTTCAATACCAAGCTCCTCCATTAAAGATAATTTTTCATATTACAAAAAAGAATTTAAACAGATTTTAGAATTACATCCAGAAATTAGTCTATATCCTCCACTACACCCTGACCTAGCTTACAATAAAAACTATGTAGGCTTTGAAGATGAAACTGGAAAGGATGAATACTTCACTATCTACGCATATTTATTAAAAGAAAAAAACAAGGGGAAAAACTCTAAAAGATTAAGAAAAAAATTGATAGATGCCTTTTTAAAAGTAAATTATGTTCATGCATTATATAAAAGAGGTGGCTCAGGTTTCTCACATCAAAAACCAAGAATTGCAGCTTATGCAGAGTTTAATATTTACAACTATATCAATAGAGATACAAATTTAAATAAATCAAAAAAATTCTATAAGAGAAAAGCAAAATATATCGAGACCTTCATAAACAATATGGAAAAAGGAATTTTGAAACTCGTCAATATGCCAGAATATGCAAAAAAAAGAATGCTTAAGGAAATTAGAACAGAAATATCGCAATTAGAAAAACTTATACACAGTGATTTTCTTTTAGAGTCAGTCAAAGACTTTGAACAAAAATATTACAATTATGACAACACTGATTTACTTTGGTAATTAGAAGGGAGCTTCATCATTATCCGCTTCATCAAAAAAATCACTCATTTCTGAACTGACGAAATTATTATCTGATTCTTCTTTTTCGGTTTCTCTAGCAGGAAAAAACAGTTGCCATCTTCCTTCGAATGTTAAATATTTTCCAATTGTAAAACAAAGTCTAATTGAATTAAAAAGAAGTATTGGCCAGAGAAGTACAAAACTCAAAAACAGAATAAGATATCTTTTTCCAGAATGTTTAAAACCTGAAAAAATAAAGTGAAGAAGCAAATAAATAAGACCGATTGAAAAATAAATAATCAAATTTGAAATAATTAAAATTAAAAAAATAATATACAAAATTTTAATAAAATAATTCCAAATCCTCTCCAAAATAGTTCGATTTCACTCCCTTTGGCTCCACGATGAGGTGACCTGGCACAACCAGGGATGAACACAAAAAAATCTGCCAAGCTTGCTTGAGCAGATTTTTAGTTTTAAGACCTCTGGACTGCAAGGACAGTGCCAGGGCATTTCTTAAGCGGGAGGCTAGAGAAAAACCAAAGGATTTTCTTGGTGTTTGCACTTTTTATTCCCAAGAACAAATTTTTGATTAAATTTAATTAATATTAGAAACTTAATAGAATAAGTATAGTTTTCTATGTTTTAAAATAAGATCTAAATGATTCAAAAAATTAAATTATTAGGGATAGTTATAGTACTATTAACTTTCAATGCTTGTAATAAAGCTGATGATTCTAGTCTCTCTCCACAAAGTACTTCAATAAATAAAATACTAGCTTTAGGCGCATCAAGAGTTGAAGGATCTAGACCTGAATTTGAAAGCTATAGATACGAACTCTGGAAAAGCTTAAAAGAAAATAATTGGATTTTCGATTTTATTGGAACTCAAACTGACGAATCTTCTTATCCAACATTTAATACTATGAATTTTGATGTAGACCATGAAGGTAGAGGGGGTTGGACTTCTGGTGAAATACTAAATGGCCTTGGTGATTGGCTAAATGAAACGGGATCTGCTGATATTGTTTTACTAAGTTCGCCAGGAGGTAATGATGCACTTGAAGGTTTACCATATTCACAAGCTGTGTCTAATATCAACAACATAATTGATATTCTTCAAGCCAACAATCCCAATGTCAAAATTATACTTGAGCAAATGGCCCCTGGTAGAAGTGATATAATGACTACAGAACTGACAGCGTTTTTTTCACAAATGCAGCAAGAAGTTATAAATATTGCAGTAAATAAAACAACTACCAGCTCTACTGTAATAGCAGTGGATATGTTCACAGGATTTAATGATAATTTACTAGCTGACGATGTACATTATAATGAAGCAGGTGCTGTATTTATTGCCAACAGATATTACAGTATTCTTATAAATATTTTGGAATAAAAAGAGAGATTACCCTTAATCTATACATTCTAATTGATTCAACCCGCTTAAGAAAACTAGCGGATATCCATGGACTTCTTCTGTATCCCTTATGCTACGGAACACTATTCTTTTTTAGGGAAGAAAAAATTTCATTGTTTTTGGGTATTGTAAGCAACAGGTCTTTACCCTAGATTTGTAGTAGTTGGTGATACACTTACATCTTTACCACTACAAATCTAGAGAGAGATGGAATGAGGGCCTCTCTCTCTTTTTTTAACTTTTCTTGAGCGATAAGCTCCCTAATTGAAACCCCTAAATTTAAACCCTATGACTCGCGTACGATTAGAAATTGATGAAGTGCAAATTCATCGCCCAAAAAAAAGATGGAAACTCTACTTTTTAGTAGTTACAGATCATCCTACAGAAGATGATAAAATGATCATCACAACCTTACCTCACGAGCCCTTTAAGTTGTCTAGAAGACATGACAATTCTTTCCAGTTTGACACTAATGATGCTGGTTCTAATGGGCTGTTTGTTTTGAGTAGAGACCTCCCTGAAGATCGAGAGTTAAACGTTCATATTTATCTACGGCATACTCGAAAAGCCACAAGAGATTTGGGCGAAATTTTACAAGACGTTGAAGCGGGTATTGGAGGAGATGCTTTTGGCATGGTTACCGATGTGGTAGGCACCTCTACCCTTCCATGGCTGGTGGTTGCAAAAAAAGCGGTACCCATGATTGGCAAGATCCTTTATAAGCTAAAAGACAGAGATTTTGGGTTTTTAAGTGCTTTTGAACGGTTTGGGCCTGAGTTTGAAGACCTTTATGAAATTGATAGAAAAAAAGAGTTTACTGGCGATGCTTCTTTGGTGTACAGTTGGTCTGTAGAGGAGTAATACCCTAGAAATAACGGAGTTCTAAAAAACAGGGAGTTGTTATTTTCACCATTTATGGGGATTGTGTAGCGGTGGTTATTTTTTGATCTTTACAACATTAAAAAAAGTTGTGTTAGTAGATAATAAACACCTATAAACAGAACATTTATACTAAAATTAAAAACCCTATTACAATGAAAAAACTTTTATTATTTTTGGTTACAATCACTTGCCTTTCTTGCTCATCAAGTGATGATAACCCTTGTGACAACTTAGCTTCAAATGGAGAAGAAGTTTCTTTAAACTTAATTAATACAGCCTTAGCTTTTTTTGCTGATAATAGTAATCCTAATTGTGTTGCCTATGAAACGGCCGCAGAAGAATATATTGATTACAGTAATAGCATACTAAATTGTCTTAATGCAATTGATCGTGCAGAATTAGAAGAAGAAATCGAAGATCTTGAAGCTGAAATAGCTGCTCTAAATTGCACCTAAGCCAACCTATTTTGCTGAACAAGTGAATTGAGTTTATTAGTTGATATACAAACGATTGATTTATATTCTTATTCAAACTGTTTACAACACCGTGTATAATTAATTGCTGGGCAGTGTTTACTCACGAAAAACCCTGCCTGCCGCAGGCAAGCTTGCTTGAGCAGATTTTTAGTTTTAATCCCTCTGGACTGCAAGGACAGCACCAGGGCATTTCCTAAGCGGGAGGTTAGAGAAAAACCTTCGTTTATTCTTGGCACTTTCTTTAAACTTCCTAGTTGACCCAACACACTCCTCTTTTTTTAGGATTAAAAATTTTCATTGTTTTTAGGGATTGATCGCTACTGCCCTTTACTATAAATTTGTAACAGGTGTTGAAGGCGAAGACACACTTTTATCACTAGTAATAAATTTAAACCCTATGACTCGCGTACGTTTAGAAATTGACGAAGTGCAAATTCATCGCCCCAAAAAAAGATGGAAACTCTACTTTTTAGTGGTTACAGACCATCCTACAGAAGAAGATAAAATGATCCTCACAACCCTGCCTCACGAACCTTTTAAATTGTCTAGAAGACATGACAATTCTTTCCAGTTTGACACTAATGATGCTGGATCTAATGGGCTGTTTGTCTTAAGTAGAGACCTTCCTAAAGATCGAGAGTTAAACGTTCATATTTATCTACGGCATACTCGAAAAGCCACCAGAGATTTGGGTGAAATTTTGATAGACATTGAACAGGGCATTGGTGGTGATGCTTTTGGTATGGTTACCGATGTGGTAGGCACCTCCACCCTACCTTGGCTGGTGGTGGCTAAAAAAGCGGTTCCTATGATTGGGAAGATCCTTTTGAAGCTAAAAGATAGAGATTTTGGGTTTTTAAGTGCTTTTGAACGGTTTGGGCCTGAGTTTGAAGACCTTTATGAAATAGACAGAAAAAAAGAGTTTACTGGCGATGCTTCTTTGGTGTATAGTTGGTCTGTAGAGGAGTAATAGGCTAGAAATTATAGTTCTACAAAAAATAGGGAGTTGTCATTTTCACCATTTATGGGGATTGTGTAGCGGTTGTTATTTTTTGAACTTTAGAACATAAAAAAAGTTGTGAACTCTGGAAATAAGTGCCTGTAAATGGAATATTTATGGAGTATATAAGGAGTTGTACAACATTCAAAAATATAAACTAAATATAAATAACAATGAAAGATTTCGAAAACCTAAGTAAACAAGATGGTGAAAAATTAGTTAACGGTAACTCAATATATCTTGAAGCTGATAAGATTGAAAGAGATGAGCTACTTGTTACTAATGACAATGATGGTTTTTTCTATGACAAAAAAGTTGGTGATAAAGTTTCAAGACAAAACTTCTACTTTTCTAAGTGGACAATAGATTTCAACAATACATCTAATAAAATCGTTGTTGAACCTTGTATCTTATCACTATATGATAATGGACATTATACTTTAACATTTCCATATTCTTCGGGGCTTTATGGAAGAACAAGACCATATGCACAATTGTTCTTAAATATAAAATTTAGAAAATGGGAGTATACACTACAGGCAACAAGGGCAAATTGGCCAGTTGGTTGCGGAAATCACTCACATGAATTTTCAGGAAACATTTCAAAAGACAACTATGATCAAGTAAATGGAATAACATTGCAAGTAGACGGTTCTTTATTTAATTGCAGATAAAAACGTTGTACAACAAAGTGTATAGTTAATGGCGGTTTGCTCTAATTTTCAAAACTTAATTTTTGGGGAAACTTTGTTTTAATCAAAAAGCACAGTGCATTAAAATCCGCCACTAACCATACACAAACCCTAGCGGTGGTTATTTTTTGATATTTAGAATTTAAAATAATTTGTGGGCTCTGGAAATATAAAGCTGTTAATACAGGCTTTTATTTAGATATAACGAGTTATCTGCAAGTCGTTCATAAAGTTAAAACTAAATAAATGATAAGAATTTTACACATTACGGATTTTCATCTAAACGCAAGAACTTTACGTGATTGGAATGATTTTTACAAAGATTCTTTTTTTGACAAACTTAAGGATTTACAAGAATCACGGAGAATAGACTTAGTTTCCTTTACCGGAGATTTAATTGATAAAGGAGGTAAAGATTTTGGTGGTGCAAGTCCCGCTTTTTCTAAATTTAAAGAACACATAATAAATCCTATTCTTGATTTTTTGGGGTTGGATATATCTAGATTCATAATTTGCCCAGGTAATCATGATATTAATCGATTTGCAGATGATGAAATTGATGAAATTGGCTTAAAGGGTGCATTAACGACAAGTGAAAAAATAGTATCATTTATTGAAAAGTCCGATGAAAATAATTCCTATAACCGCATTCAAAGGGTTAGTGACTATAAAATATTTGAAAATGAACTCTATAAAAATATAGATTGTGAAAAAGTTCAATCTGTATTTAAATTTTCAGTAAAATTTAAAATTGGAGATAAGTTAATTGGTATAAGTTCTATTAATTCTTCTTGGAGATGCTATGATGATAATGATTATAGTAATATTCTAGTAGGCGAAAATCAATTAAATAATAATTACAAATTTATAGAAGACTGTGATGTCAAAATTGCACTAATTCACCATCAATTAGATTGGTTGGCATTAGCTGAAAAAAAGACTATTACCTCGCATATAAATAAAAACTACGACTTAATATTATCAGGTCATGTTCATGAAAGTATGTCATCTATGACTACAGGTTTAACTGGATCTTGTTTTCACAATGTATCTCCATCTGGGTTAAATCAAATCAGAACTGATAGTATCAATTTTGTAAACGGGTTCACTATTATTGACTACAACGACAGTATAACTTGTCATTATTTAAAGTATAGTCATAATCAAAAAATATTTGTCGACAATACGGACATAGTAGATTCTGGTAAAGAAACCTTTATTAAACCCCCATTAGAAACCACTGCAAATATTGAAAACTATCGAGTCGCAATCGATAACATTATTGAGGACCATTATTCAGAAATGAATAACCACTTCATAACTGGAAAGAAAAACGAAGATGATGTCAATGTTAAAAATGCTTTCGTATGCCCTCCCATTGATGATGGTAAACGCCTAAATGAAGAAAAGGTAACAGAAACTAGTTTTACTGACATTATTAATTCCGATGAAAATATGCTTTTTCTTGGACCACAAGAGTCAGGAAAAAAGAGTTTGCTATATCGAATTTTAGTTGAGTTTCTAGATGAATATGATTTATATAAGAAAATCCCTGTTTTTATTGATTTCAACCTTGTAAAAAATAAAGACTTTATAACAGTAATTAAAGATTATACTAGATTAAATACAGCAATAGTAAAAGAAATTTTAGCAAAAGGAAGGTTCATATTTTTAATTGATAATATCAGTTATCACGAGTCCAAAAATTTTGCAAATCAAATTAATAAATTACATAAACTCCGAGTAGACTACCCAAAGAATAGAATCATTGGAGCATATGAACATGACAACCTTGGCATTCTACCTACTGAAATTATCAATTACTGTAAAATCCCATTTTCATATCAGTATGTCCGAGGACTAAAAACCAAGGAAATTAAAGCTATTATGAATCAGTGGCTTCCTTCTAATGACAAAATGAAAAATGAGGAAAGTCTAGAAAAATTAGTAAGTACATTCTCTTCATATCACCTCCCAAATAATGCGTTATCTGTCCATTTGTATTTGTGGTGCTACGAAAACAGTACTGAAAAACCAATAAATCAAGCTATGTTGATGGAGATTTATGTGGACTTAATTTTAGAAAAATTAAACAAGGATAACATCTACCGTAACAGCTTCGATTCAAAAAACAAAGTCCAGCTAATTAGCATGATAGCTGAGAAAATAATCAGAAAAGAAGATAATACTTATGTTTTATCATACTCTGAATTTCATGATTTAATTGGTGAATATCTAAGGGAAAAAGTAGGTTTCAAATATGATCAAGATGTTATTATTAACTATCTATTTGAAAGAAAAATATTCACTAAGGATACCAATAATGAAGTGAAATTTTCACAAGTGTGTTTTCTACATTTTTTTGTTGCCAAAAGAATGCAGGACAATCAGGAATTCAAAGAATTCATATTAAACGAAAGCAGATATTTTAATTACCCAAAAGAAATAGATTACTACACAGGACTTGTAAGAAGCGATTTATCAACATTTAACTTAATATTCGAAAGATTTAAAAAGGTTTTTGAGCCGATGGAATTCATTTTAAACAGTGTGAATCCAGACGATTACTTTAATATTAAAAACAATCAAAAAAATATTGAAAAAGAACCTCTAGCTAGAAATATTGAGGTTGCAAAAATTAAAGAAAACAGACCTTCAGATAAAAAGGTTGAACAACAATTAGACGAACAACTAAATAGAATTTCAAAAGCAAAAAGAGAAAATAAGGATAAATCAAAAATTGATTTTGACAGGATGATGTTAATAATGTGCAATGTCCTGAGAAATTCTGAAGGGATTGAAGACCTTGATTTAAAAAAGGACGCATTTAACGAGATAATAAAACATAATATCACTTACTCAATTCTTTATACTCAATTACTGATAAAATACGTAATACAGAATAAAACATTACCAGCCTCTATCCCTTCACATTTTTCACTTGATTATTTACTTCAAAATTTCCCTTATCACATTCAGCATTCATTGAACTCTCATCTAGGCACACAAAAATTGGAAGTTGTAGTTTTAGATAAAATTGTCAAAGACATAAAAGGGAATTCTAATACAAAATCAGAAATAGAAAAATACCTTTCTGTAGCTCTATACTCTGATATTCAAGGTGATGATTTCGAAAAGCAATTAAGAAAGTTTATAAAAAACTCAACTTCTCTACCAGTTCAGAATTTCCTGCTTTATAAATTAACAGAGTACTTATACAAAAGATCAAAAGAAAACTCTGACAATGAAAAAATGTATCTTGATCTGATTTCCGACTTGAAAATCAAAAGTCAAAAACTTCCAAAAAGATTAAAAGAGAAGATCAAAAAAGACCTTATCGAGAATAAAAATAAAATGAAAAAGTACATGGGAATGTAACTATGAGTAAGAATAAATGCAGATAACAAGGGCTAAGAAAACATAGGGGTTTGGTGGAAATCGGAAGTTCACAGCTTCTAGGTCGTCCGCCAAACCAAAATTTTGATAATGAAAAAAGAAATTAAATTATAAAAATATTTGGCTTGGCTTAGTAGCACAACGAAAGGGCAGCATTTCAAATTCCCCTACGTTTCTTAGCCGGGTCGTTAAACCCCCCTAAAACCAACCATGAACATTACCAATAAAGACAAATTTGCTTCAGAATTTATAAACCGCTATGCAACTAGAGGGTTTGGGGCGATGAATAAAAACGATTTTGAGGTGCTAATTTTTGACCTGCTTAAAAAGTATGGAGACCTCAAAGAAAAATCAAACTACGAAATTAGTAGAGCGCTTCAAATCCCTGAGACCAAAGTTAGGCGTCTTGCCTACGAAAGTGATTTAAAATATAGTCAACTTACAGAGGAAAACATTAGCGTTGCGTTTTTCAAGATAGTAGCCAACTCAAAACTTAGGGGAGATCTAAATAAAGTAGAATTTGTTATTGAAAGTAAATTTCTACGTGCAAGTATAGGGGCTCAATTAAAAAAGCTAGGACACTATGCAGACAGCTCATTCAATGCTGAGATTGTAAGGATCCATATAGAGTCGTTCATAGATCTACTTGAACACTACTACAACAAAAAAGCCATAGAGAGAATAGTTACAAACTGCAAAGAAGCCATTAAAAAAGACAAAGACACAACAGACATTACCTTCAAGCTTATCCTTAGAAAATTTCTGGAGGGTCTTGCAACACAAGCTGGTAAAAAAACAGTGGACTTGGGTGTTGGTTACTTTACGGGAGGTGCCGAAAATGTAAGGATATTAATTAAAGAAATAAAAAAAGTAATACAATAAACAGTGACTAATCAAAGTTAAGAATTACGGCACTCTAAGGAATTCAAAATCACTTAAATAAAACTTTCATAAAAATAAAAATGACTTTAAGCGAATTAGGAACAAAACTCAGCGAAATGTATAACAATGCACCAAAAGGAGATGCAGTTGCTATGATACATTTATTTGGAATTAAATATGCAAACGAAATCAAACAAAGTAATTACTCAAAAAGAGACATCATTGAACAATCTGGCATTTCTACATCATATTTGACAGAATTGAATAAAGGAGTTAAATTAGCTGAATATGTAATTTCTAAAAACTAATTAAGGAGGTTTATTTAATGTTTCAGACTACAAAAAAAGACTACTTCAAACTTAAAAATATAGATATCATTAATATAAAATTAAGATATTATTTTAGTTCGCAGTTCTTATATCATACTCTGATTATTATACCACCAATATTTAATTTATTGGTTAGCAAAATGAAAAACCATAACTAGTTATTTTTTTTACTACTTTTAAAAAAATGCTAATTATTTTATAAAAAATTTTTTTCAATTTCATTTGCAAAATTTAATAATATTAATAGTTTTTTGATATAATTTTAAGACCGTAAAATCACACAAATAACTTAATTAGATAAAAAAAGAATTCTAAAAACAATTTGTATAAAATATTCTTAGATTAGTAAAAATTATTAATATCAAAAAATAATATGATAGAAGAAAAAAATTCCCAATTAGAAATAGGTTTTGTAGAGCAAAATACTGCACTTGAGAGTATGAGAGCTTCAGATTTTGATTGTTATTCAGCCTATGGCGAAATTATTGACAACTCAATTCAGGCACATGCAACAGATATCAGAATTGAATTCAATGAACGTGAAGATAGAAGTGCAAGAAGTAAAAAAATAGGAAGAATATTGTTTGCTGACAATGGAGATGGCATGGATAAAGAAATTCTTCATACTTGCTTAAAACTAGGGAAATCTAGCAGATATAATGATAGAAGTGGAATTGGAAGATTTGGAGTTGGTATGACATTAGGAGCAATTCATGAATGCAGACGTGTTGAAGTATATTCAAAAGTTAATGGAGGTATTTGGTATTATACCTACTTAGATTTAGATGAAATTGAAAACGGTACCCTAACAAGAATGCCATTTCCAGTTCAAAAAGATCCTAAATTTGATATTATTGATTATATTGAAGATTCTGGTACACTTGTAATTTGGACAAAATATGATAAACAGATAGACCCTTATGAAACCGTGATTGAAGAGACTAAAATATGGTTAGGTCGAACATTTAGGAAATTTCTTTGGGGTGAAGCAAAAGGATACAAAGAAATTGATATTACTATTAACAATACCAAAATAAAAGCTATTGACCCCCTGTATTTCAATAAATATAAAACTGGGTTTGAAAATGAGGACCCCTCTGAACTTGATGAATCAACAAAACTAGATTGGTTGATACCACAAGAAGCTAATAGTAAAAAACAAAAATCTAAAATTGTAATAAAAACATCTCTATTACCTGAAACATACCGAAGAGAGCGATTTAAAGGTAAAGATGATTTTGCTTTAGATAGGTTTATTAATAGAAACGAAGGATTATCTATATTGAGAAATGATAGAGAAGTTTATTATGGCTTCATCCCCCATACTAAACCTAGTCTTCACGGTGATGAATCTAGAAGAAATGTTTCACGGTTTATTGGTTGTGAAATTTCTTTCTCTGCAGAATTAGACCAAGAATTTGCGGTTAAAAACATAAAAAGAGGAGCTGTACCTGTGAGAGAACTCAAAAAGAAAATTGTTGAAATTTTAAGACCTACTTTTTTAACAAAATATGACACAATTAGAGACAGGTGGAGTGAAATAGATAGAGAAAAAGAAGAAAGTACTAATGATGAAAATTCAGGGCTTAATATTTCTGACACACACGGTGAGACTAATCGAATTTTAAAAGAAAATAAGAAAACACTTCTAAAAAAGGACAAAGCTGGTAAAGAAGAAAATAACTTAAAAATTGTAAGTAAAGTTAAACCTGATGCAAAAGGGAAAGAACTTGAAAAAATCATAAAAGGATTACAAGAAAACGGGATTACAATTGACGAAAGAGAATTTGTTGGAGATTCCTTCATTGACATAGAGCATGGTAATGCCCTAAAAACAATGTTTTACAATACTAATTCTACTTTTTACAAAGCGTACAAAGAGATTCTAGATGAGATTAAATCCAAAAATAACTCAATAGCTTCTGATTACAAGGTATTAATAGATCTAATCTTTGTTGGCTATATGCTTGCAGAATCTCAAATAGACCCTGAGGAGGAATTTGATGGAGCTTCGTTTGTTGAAGAATTAAAATCAAATTGGGCAATAAGTTTATCAAAAATCTTGAAAAGATGGAAGAGTTAACCTACAAAATAGGAACAAAAAAAAATCCTCTTTTAATTGGCTTAAAAGAATTTAAAGGAAGAAAATTAGTTGATATTAGAAAATTTTTTCAAGACAAAAATGAAAGCGAAGAAAAACTATTACCAACAAGAAAGGGGATTTCTTTAAATCAATTTCAACTGGAGCAATTTATTGAAGTTTTAAATACAGAGTCTCATGCCATCTCTAATTTCTTTCAAGAAGTTGGTATTACAGAGAAAAAAATTCAAGTTGAAATCACAAAATCATCTTTTGGAAGAGGTTTTAATCTGGAATATAAGAACAGTGATACTGTTTTAAAAATAAATCAAGATTTTGAAGATAAAATAGGAAAAAGTAATGTTGATTTTTTTAAAAAAATTTTAAACTGTTTGTACCAATCAGCTAGCGACATTATCGAAGATCAAGATGATATTGAATTATTTTTAGATATACTTAATAAAAATATTAATAAAACGAAATGGTAAATAAAGTTTTTAAAAATTTATCACTATCATATCTTAGTGATCATATTGGTATTGAAGATTTCAATCTTGCGAAAAACACCTATGAATTAGTTAGTAAAGATGGCCATTTTGATAATAATATTAAAGATAAGGTATTAGCCAGTTTGTTATTTCAAAATAGCATTCCTGATGATTATTTCAATAAGAAAAGGAACTTTAATAAATTTTGTAACGCCTTACCAAAATATATCATTGAAAAAATATGTGAAGACTTAAAATCCGATTTAGATTCTTTAAAATGGGATTTAAAGACGTCAGAATATTTTATTGAAGAACTTGGGTTATCAAAAAAATTTTTAAAGATATTTGAAGATAATACAAAAAACCAAAATCTAGGATTCAAATCATTTGACCTACCTGAATATACTTTTAAAAAATTAAAAGATTATCAATCAAAAGTATACTATGACGTTTACTCCTATATTTCAAGTGTCCCCTACTCTAGATGCATTATTCAAATGCCGACAGGCTCAGGTAAAACGAGAACGTCAATGGAAATTGTTTGCGAAACTTTAAACAATACTAATCAGAATATCTTGTGGCTTGCTAATACTGAGGAATTATGTGAACAAGCTTATGAAGCTTTCATTGAAGTTTGGCGCTTTTTAAGTAAAAAGAAAGCACAAGTAATCAATCATGTTAAATACAAAGAAGATTATGATAATTCTGTGCAAACTTTTCATGTAGCGACTTTGCAAAGTTTTAATGTTAAAAATAAAAACAATAAAATTGACTTGCTCCATAATCAGAGTAGTGGTTTAGGGCTAATTATTGTCGATGAAGCTCATATTTCAATAGCTCCAACATATAAAGACACTATTACCAAATTACTTACAAAAGGGGCAAAACTTATTGGTTTAACAGCTACACCAGGAAGGAATTTAGGTAAAATATTTGTTGAAAATAATAATTCTGATGAAAGAGATAAAAATGAGAATGAAATACTTAGTGAATTTTATTTTAATAAAAAGTTTGAAATTGACACTGGAAAAGTACCACCAATAGATTATTTAAGAGATAAAGGAATATTGTCCAATGCAAAATTTATTTCTCTTGAAGGCTCAACTGTTCAAAATATTTTAACTAAAAACGAAATATTTAAATTACAATCAGAAAATAAGGTTCCAGAAAAGATAAAAGATATATTAACTAATGACTTTAGAAGGAATGCAATCATTTTTGATAAACTATTGACATTATTAAAAGAAAATAAAAAAATATTGTTTTTTGGAACAAGCTTAAAACACTCAAAACTAATGACTAGTCTCATTAGTTTAAAAGGTTTTAAAGCTGCACATGTTGACGGTAATAGTGGAAAGTACAGAAGTTCGATCATTAAATCGTTTAAAAAAGGTGAAATACAACTACTATGTAATTATGGTGTTTTGAGTACAGGATTTGATGATCCAAAAATAGATGTAGTTTTTATGGCAAGACCTACACAATCTATTGTTTTATATTCCCAAATTATTGGTAGGGGCTTAAGAGGTCCAAAAATAGGAGGAACTGATAGATGTGAGATAGTTACAGTATTTGATAATATACTTGATCTCCCAAGAAACAATGAAATCTATTCTTATTTTGATGATTATTTCATCAAGGACTCTGAATATTAATTTAAAGTCAATAACACATACAACTTATGTCTAGCACGAGAAGCTTCTGTATAAAGCTTCTCGTGTTTTTGTTCTAAAGGTATTTTATCTGCATCTACAATAAAAACAATATCTGCCTCTAAGCCTTTAAAAGTATTTATAGTCGTATAATTTACAGCATCTCTTTGAAAACGACCTTTGTTATCTAAGGCTTTAATTTCAAGTTTTCCTGCTTTTGTAGTAGCGCCCAAACAACTTTCCGCTTTGCCAGAGTTTAGTAGCACTAGTATTTGCTCTGGGCTTATGCCCTGCTCTCTTGTTAACGATTTAATTTCATCAAGCACATACTTTTGTTGCTCGGTTTGGTTTTTAAAACTTTTAAGTACTACCTCCTCACCCTCTGGACTTTTGTCAAAGGTCTTAATGTCTATGGAAATAGCCTGCGATAAATAATTGACTATTGTCTTAGTATTACGGCAGTTCTCCGGTAAATTATATTTTATAAAGCTCTCTTCGTTAGGTATTTTAGTGTAATGCCCAAAAATATCCTGCATTTGATCCATAAATACATGTTTGCTGGCATCTTTATTTCCTAAACTAAAAATTAACTCGAACCAAAGTTCTTTAAAATCTTGTCCTTCATCGATAATGATAGCATCAAATTTATCTTGATAAAAGGCAAGACATTCCTCTAATTTTACAGGCACATCTAACTCCCAAAAATCTTCTGATGAGCTGTTTTCTTTCCACCAGCTTGTGTCATAAAGATCAATAATTTTCCTTGCAAAGGAATGAAATGTAGCTACTTCAATACCTGTTTCATTTCTATCAAAATCATAGCGTATTTTATTTGCTAAAGTTCTATTAAAGCATAAAAAAAGTACTTTTTGATTACTTTTTAGCAAATCTTTTGCCAAGGTTTTTGCAATAATTGTTTTACCAGAACCTGCAGGCCCTGTTGTAATAATATTTTTATTCCCTTTTAAGCGATTAAATACAGATATCTGAGTATTTGTTAACTCAATAAAATTACGCTCGTTATACTTAACTCTTGTACTTAATACTTGAACAAAACCTATATCTCTAAGTAGTTCGGTTTTAAATTTATTATACATCCAACGTCTAACACCCTGCCTGTGTGAATTTTGTTTTTTAACAAAATTAAAAAGAAACTCTAAGGCTTTATCTATATGTAGTACCCCTAATTGGTCTATAATCTGGTTAGAATCTATAGAGGTGGGTAACGCCTTAGAACCAAGGTCTCCATCTGGGAAACACAGACCCCACCCAATTGCCATATCACCAATTAATCCAGAAAAGCCTTTAATTAAAGCATGCGTGGCAGATGAGGCTTGGCTATCTGGTCGTTTACTCATAAGTCTACTGTTTTGAGTCCACTCATCTTTAGTGCCAGAATAATTAATAACACCACCCTTAACTTCTAAACAAATAATGGCTTTCTCAGGTATTGCAATGATAAAGTCTACTTCATATTCTGGTTTTTTCCCTATACCGTCAGTAATAAATTTTCTAGAATAAAAAATATCATAAGTATCTGAAATACGTTTTAATTGTTCAAATACTTTTTTTTCAGCTATTTCATTCTCTCTGTCTTCAGGGAAAAACTCAGGATAAATCATATATTCGTAATTTAATACGAATATATCATTAACATCTTAAAAGTTAGCTATGTTATTCAGAAGTGGTGAAAATTTATTTGAAGAAACTAAGAAGTTTTGTTTTAATGCAAAAGAGTTATGGATGTATAGCCCTTTTATTAGAGTAAATAAAATAAAGGAATTACTTGATGACCCAAGTAAATGTAGGGCTATAGTAGTTAGATGGCAGACTATGGACCTTTTAGTAGGTGTAACAGACTTTGAAGAATTATTTAATTTTTGTAATGATCATAATATATCTCTTTTTAGAAATACCAGAATCCATTTAAAAGCTATCAGAAATGAAAAGAATCATATTCACTTTGGTTCCGCAAACTTCACTAATATGGGTATGGGTATAAATGGAAACATTGAGCTTTCTGGAATCAATACTGACAAAAACATAGAAGATATTAATTATCTAAATAGCATATTAGATGATTCTAAAACAGATGAGATAACAGAGGATTATTTTAAGGCTTTGAAAATAGATGTTGATGAAAAAAAGGAAGATTTTAAAAAAATAAAAAAAATTAAGGATAAAGATATTGCAACTACTGTAAAGAAAAAATTTTTACTTGATAGTCTACCTCAATCAGAAAGTCCAGAGCTACTTTGGAAGATTATGAATAGTGGTTATAATGTAAATACATATAGTGTAAATGAAATACGCTGTGCAAAACATGACATTCAATCATATGCGAATGAGGAATTTTCAAAAAAAAGTAAAGAAGAATTTTTAAATAAATTAGCTTCAGGCTTTAATACAACACCTTTCATTTATGAATTAAAATCTATGGTAAGGGCTCAAATAAATTATAAAATGGGCTATACTCAAATTACTAAATGGATATCTAAAACTACCTTATCAGTCCCTACACCAAGCCGCCACGATATTAAAGATAAAAGATGGGTAAATCGATTGCATAATTGGATACCTTTTTTAGATCAAGTTAATTACAAAAGTGAAAAAAGACACAAAATAGACGGAGGTTCTGGCGGTACTAATTTTTTACATTATATTGGAAATGATCATGGAAATGATTATAAAGATTTAAGAGATTTAATGGGTAGCTTAAGAATTAATAAAAAAGGAGGTAAATCACCTCATCAATTCATTCTTCTTTCATCAATAAATGAATTAGTTAAAAATAAGAAACAAGATTTTTCCATAATTGAAATTGAAGGAGAATTTTCGAAACAATGGAGCTATGCAGAAAAATTGAACCAACGTGCAAAGAAAAATTTTGCAATGCCCTTAAATGCTTTAAGAGGTAAATTAATTAAATTTAATTTTATAAATAATGGTGATAATATTCAAAATTATCGAAAAGAATCTGAACTCAAAGAAAAGGTTAGTACAATAACTATTGGTAAAAGTCTAATGATATTATTTAGCAATCAAGAAATTACTAGTGAAGAGATTTTAAAATTTTATAAGAAAACCCCTGTTCTTTAATATCTGAAGTAAGTACTTTTAAATCATTCTCATCACCGTGCCCCTGTTCGTGACAAATCACCGAAATTTGATTAAAATCACTAAAGTCTTTTTTAATAAACCTACTCTCGGATTCTTTAGAAATTAATGCTGATAAATAGCCTTTTTCATATGAAGGTACTTCAGAATTTGGTACTAATACCTCTTCCCCGTTATTGTACCATGTAGCACAGGGATGAAAGCATACATCGTAACTTACCGTAGGCCCTTCGTTTGAGTCATTTTTAAATACTAATGTAAAATACATAATTCATAAATTTAATATTAAATAAAACAGCTAGCACAACCGTCTCCTTCTGCATCTTTTAATTCTTCTAGCCAAAATTCATTATTGGTGTCTTTAGTGTCGTCTATACCTAATATGTTATCCTGCCAATCTGTAGCTTTCTTTAGATTTTTATATTTAGCTTTCATCCGCTTTAAATGCTCTCTCTTTATAGACTCTACTCGAGATGGCATTGACAATTGTTCTAAACTTTCATCCTGAACCCAGCTATAGCCTTTTTTTTCATATTCCATAGCTTTTTTAAACAAATGAGGGTGCTGTTCTAATAACCATACCCACTCAATTTTTTGTTGATAGAAACAAAAAAAACATCCTGAACGGCTCCTTGAATATAAACCCTTCTCTCCATCTACTTCATAGGTCATTGGTTTGTAATAGGCGGGTAAATCTACCAAGCTATGTTCTATTATTTCAAAAATATCATCTCTTACTAAAATTTCGTCATTCTCTATTAATGGAAAATCATCTAATTGACCTACAGGCAATTCAGTAGTCTTTAAAAAATCAAACATTACCTTATTAAAAGCCTTTATATCTACATCTAAGAGTGCTTCAATTTTTTTATCTTGAGTAAACGAAATATTTAAAGGACGATTGAATATGTCTTCAATTTTTAAAAATCGAGACTCATTTAAATATGTACTGTATTTTTCCAATAAAAATGTTTTATCAGATTTCAAAAATCTTTTTACAACATCTACACTCCAGATATTCTTACGAAAAGGAAATATAGATTGTATGTGAGGTTTCGTAGAAATATATCCTTCCCGATCTTCATCTCCTCTAATACCAACATATGATATTGTAGGATTGTCTGCTACATGTTGCTCAAAGGGTAGGATTTTCATTTTTTTTGTACACCACCTAGCCATAGCAGAAGGTAAATAATTATCATACTGTTGAAGGTAGTAATCAAAAATACTATCTAAGTTTTGGTTTTTAAAATCTACAGATTCTAAAATTTTTATCGGTTTACCAAGCTCTTTTTCTAATTGCTCTATTAGCTTGTATGTTTCATCAAGTTCTTTTCCTGTATCTGCAGAATAATATGTAAAATCCATATTAGGATACCTATTATTTAAATAAATAGCCAAAGCACAACTGTCTTTACCTCCAGATATCCCGATTAAATGTTGAACGTTATTCATTAATTTCTTCTTTCAATAATTGTATTAAAACCGCTTTTTTTAGATTAACGTCTATACCATTGAAACTATTATTTATTTTATCAAACATTTTTTTCACTTCCCCTTTATCCTTAGATTGAACTACAATTTTTCTTTCAATATCATCACCTGATTCATTAAAAATCTTGACTCCAAAAACAGCATCCTTTTTGTGCGTATTTTTTATCTTGTGTAGGTCTACTAAACTTAATAGTTTTTTGTAATTAGATTGAAAATCTTTATGTAATATGGCTTCCTCAAAATCAGAAATTTTATCAAGACCTTTTCCTAATACAGCATAAGCTATTCCTTCTAAAAATATTTTTTTATCGTTTGTATTGTTAATACACTTCCTATATATATTTCTAAGTTTTGAATTTAATAATGTTGAATCTATTGATTCAAGTCTCTCTATCAATAGCTGCTGATAAGATTTAAATTCTGTATTTTCTGCCAATAAGACTTTCTTAATAACATCTTCAAATCTATCTATTAAAGCAGTATATGAATCTCTAATTTCACTTATTGAATCTTGCATTTTGGACACAAAACCTTTAAGCATTAATTGATCTCCATTTTCAATTGCATCAGAATAATTTAAAGCTTTAGGAAAATCTTCAAAAAAAGACTTTTCTGGATCTTTAGAATTTATAATAGCCTCTCTTAAATTTACTACCTCCGGCTTTAAATTTGTAGTATTTAACTGAAATGTATTTAACGACCTTGTAAAAACAATAAAGGGTTTAATGGTATTTATAAAATCTTTCTCAGAGGGTTTGCTTGTCTTTTTTTGATTTAGTATTGATTTATATTTATTAAAGACTTCCAACTTAACTCCACTGATATCAAATGCTTTAATCCAAAATTTATGGGGTGATTTATACATAACATCAAATACCTCAGTATCTATATTAGGGATGTAACCATTAGCATTAAACAGGGCATAATCTTCTGTCTTTGCAATTAAAAATATTGGAACCCAAAAATCTACAACACCTTGCTTTAACTTTAATGGAGCTTTTGTTAGAGCTTCATACAAGTCTTTTATATTTTTTTTATCTTTTTTTGAATCGTTTAGGAATTTTGTAGAGGTAGACCAAAGTGTTTCGTAACTTTTTATTAATGGACTTTGATCAAAATCTGGTGTACCAAATTCATAAAATCCAGTCTTTTTATTTAACCTGTGTAACCCAATTTTTTTTATAAATGATAAATAAATAGTTTTTTCAGGTGGAAATTTATCTTTATCAAAACCTATATCTTCTTTTTCGCCATTACTTATTAATTGAGAAAAAAGATTTTTTCTAGCAGTAGATATTGGGGTACTTAATTTGCTTTTATTAATTAACTCACTTTTTAGAATTGGCGATAATTGATAGTGTTCTTCTAAAACTAAGTTTAATAATTTATTTAATTGTGACTTATTTTTAATTTTCTTTTCCTTGCCTGCATAATACCAGGATACATTTTTATTAGAATAAACGTCTTCAATTAAAATATCCTTTAACTTTTGTTCACTGTAAAAAATTCGCTCATCTAATTCTTTAAGTGCAGAAATATCTTCTTTATTCTCCTCTTTTACTTTTTTTGCTGTATCAATTTCAAAAAATAAAGAATTAATTTCTTTTGTGTTTTTAAAAACAGCATAAACAATAGGTAAATCTACTTTTAATGGTTTTATGTCTGTTTCAGGAAAAACATAATTTATCAAAGCATCCGATTCCTCTGGAAGTTCTTTTGAAAAAACACTTGATGATTTATGAATAAAAACTCTCGGTGTACCCGTTTTAAAGTAATAAGACTTAACTAAAATTGGATGAAAACCATCTAGTTGCGCAACTCTTTCTGATGTATTATTAGTCCGTTGAATTTTATCACTTGCTTTATTAAGTTCAGATTCAATGTCAATATCTGTCCAGTCTACAAAAACATATCGATGCTTGTAATTCTTATAAGAAATTATTTTTTGACTAGTTAGTTTTTTTATTATATCCTCTGCATTATCAATACCTAAAGATAATTTTGAATAATTTATGAGAAATTCTTCGTCAATTTTAGAACCTAAATGTGAAAATATATTTAGTAGACCTATTGCTTTTATAATTTTTCTACCCGGAATAATATAATCAATACTTAAACGAGTATCAGCCTGATCTAATGCAGATTTAATTGCATTCCAATGAGTTAAATCTGTATTGCTTTTAGCAGATATCACATAATAGTAATGTTCGTGTATATAATCAAAAACCTCACTTAAGTTGTAGGTTGTTATATCTTTTCCAACTAACTGCGTGTTATTGTAAAATCTTTTTAAAGAAAAACTTTCATCAATATCTAAGAAAGTAAATAGGGAACGCTCATTTTGCCCATAACGCTGCAATGATTTTGTTAAAATTTCTGCAGAAATATAATCTATGGGTAGTAATTTTTTTGCAAGCTCAGTATCTAATATTTGCTTTTTATCAGAAATATTATGAGTTTTAATTAGATTAAAAAGCTTTAGTGAATCATCATTTAATGATAAATCTTTAAAATAATTTCTCTCAGAAGCAAAATATAATAATTGATCTATTGGTTCATTAAAAGGAACTTCTTTCATCCTCCCTTTCACCTTTTCCCATTCTTTAAACTGCTCACTATTTAAAGTTTGACCGTAAGATGAAAAGTTTTGGTGGAGGCTACAGATAGATAAGGCTAACTTTTTAGGGTCATTAAAAAACTCTGCTAATTTTTGAATAAAATAGACTTCCTTATCCGGGTTATTTTTTACTGCATATTCTAAGAATTTTCCAAATTCATCAAGAATCAAAACTGTAATAATATTTTTTTTAGTGTTACTTTTTATAACACTTCCTAATTTTGAAAGCACAAGCTCGTCTATGTCAGAGGGTTCGTCTTTTAAAATTTTTATGTTTAAGGTATTTGCTAAAGAAACTGAAAGTGGTTTATACTCACCAATCAACTTTATAAACTTGAAAGATTTACTACCTAATACTTGATTTTCTTTGGAGTCAAAATATTTATTTTTCCCAAGAAGATACTGCTCAAAAGCCCACAAAAAAGTTGACTTCCCTGTACCATAAGAACCTATTATCCCTTGGAATCTATTATTGTTATTAAAATTTGATATAATTCGATTAAAATTATCCTTAGCATTCCTAGTAGGAATATAATTAATAGCAGTATCACTATCCCTTAGGATATTAGTCGAAACATTAAAGTTCTCCATAGTATTTTTTGAGTAATTCTGTCTTATCTATTATTTTTTTTATTTGTAATTCTTGCCTTCCACCGTCATCTTTAAATATTAAATATTCGGGATATTTATTTTGTAATCTTTGAATCATTAAAAAAGTTCCATGTCTTTCCATTAGGAAATTAGAAGACACCTTTTCTCTTATAGACTCAAGATTTATAGAAGTTGCATCCTCAAATACGTCTAAAATTACATAAAAGAATATAGCTTCTGGCAGATACCTTCCATCATTAATATTAAATCTATATTTAATTTCACTTGAGGAAGATTTAAACTTATTGATATATCTTAAATCATAAAATAAGCCGTTGTAATTATCTTCGATTGAATTTTTTTTCTCTTCGGAAGGGATATAATTCTTAAGGAAGACTTTTATATCATTACTTAATGTTTTTTCACTAAAATCTACACCCTCTTTAATACATTCTCTTCTAATAAACAATTTTAAGTTTTCAATTGTAAACTCAGTTTTTTCTTTGGAAAATTTTTTAAAAATTAAAAAATAAATTGAAGCTATTTTTACGTTTTTAATTAAGAGATAATGAAGTAAATAAAGCGTACCCTCATTTTCTAAATAAGGATCAAATCCATTATCATCAAATATTATTTTTGGTAATTCTTGTAATTTATTTGAGTGTAAATCATAAAATCCAAAAGCTCTCAACCAAAATTTAATTGACGCCACCATATTTTTACCAACACCTAAATCTATCACAGCATTTTTATCATTAAAAAGCTTGTTAGTATTGGCGTAGTCATATCCCTTTTTCAACCATATTGGCTTACAATTAAAGGTCTCGTGACCAGAAAATTTATAATTCATTAAGTGTATTAATTTTAGCTAAATTATCTGGATAAATATAAGTATTTTTGTTAGGAAGTGAAGCTTATTGATTATAATGTTTTTAACAATTAAGTATGATTTATCTAGATAATGCAGCTACAACAAAAGTTGATGACATAGTCATAAATGAAATGAATAATTATCATTCAAAAAATTATGGAAATGCATCAAGTAAACACTTTCACGGAGTTGAATTAAAGAAAAAGATTAGTCAAGCAAAAGAAACTATTTCAGATTTAATTAACTGTAAAAAAGAAGAAATTTGTTTTACATCTGGAGCAACTGAGGCTATTAATATGGCCTTCAAAGGGTATGCTGAATCAAATATAAATTTAGGGAATCACATTATAACTACTAAAGTTGAACACAAAGCAGTTTTAGAGGTCTGTAAGTATCTTGAAAATATTGGATTTGATGTTACATACTTAGATGTTGATAAAAATGGATTAATAAATATTGATGAATTAAAAAACTCTATCAAAACTGAAACTATATTAGTATCTGTATTGTGGGTAAATAATGAAACTGGTATAATTCAAGACTTAAAAGCTATAAGTTCAATAGTTGAACAAAGCAGTGCTAAATTATTTGTTGATGCAACTCAAGCAGTTGGAAAAATAGATGTAGATCTTAATCAAATACATATTGATATGTTATGTTTTTCTGGACATAAATTTCATGGTCCAAAAGGTATAGGTGTTTTATATATTAAAGATGGTATAAAACTTAGCCCGCTAATTATGGGTGGTGGTCAAGAAAAAGGATTACGGTCTGGGACAATAAATGTACCTGGTATTATTGGACTTTCAAAAGCTTGTGAGCTAATTAAACTTACACAAGTTGACGTCAAGGCTATTTCTAATTATACAGAATCTTCTTTGATTGAAATTTTTAATTGTAACGTTATTGGTCAAAAAGCTAACAGAAGTAATTATATATTAAATGTTCTATTTGATAATATCGATGCTGATGTAATAATAAGTAAATTGAGAAACACAGTAATTTCTACCGGTTCTGCTTGTAATTCAGAAATTCAAGAGCCCTCTCATGTTCTTAAAAATATGGCTATAAGAGATGATAAAGCATTTTCATCTCTTAGGTTTAGTTTTAGTAGATTTACTACTATTGAAGAAATAGACTTAGCTCTAAAAGAACTGAAAAAGGCTATTAATAATTAATTTCTCTTGATAATTATTTTTTTAAATTTTAAACCAACCCATGAATCCTTCAGACACTTCCACTAAACCAAGTTGGGATGGAGATTTTCACCGTCTTCGAGAAGATTACGAATTGTTTTATGATGATGACGGCCGTGTAAGTCAATTTAGACTTCATTTAAAAGATGAAGATCCAGAGATAAAAAACAAATGTATATGCGTAAGTAAAATTCATTTTAAAGAACCTGTAACTCTTTTTTATGAGAGACATAAAACAGAAGGAGATAAAAAAATTATTGAATACTATTACAATGATAGTTTAGACACATATACAGAGAGCACTACTATACATTCTATTGAAGTTACACGATTCTTTACTGCTAAGGGCTTTCTATTTAGTATAGATAAAACTTACTTTGACACCTTCGGAAAAGTTAAATCTGCCTATCGCTACCTTCAAAATGATGAAGGTAGACTTCAATGTTATGAAGTAATTGATGGCAGAGATGATAATAATTAATGGGTGCTATTTAAAAATATACAACTACTCTTCCTCATGCAAAGACCGATACCGATCGGCCATCATTTCACGAAATAGTGCTAAACTCTCAACATCTATTTGATCAAAAATAGAGGCTTCTTTACTAAATTTAACTTGTACTTTCTTTTGATTTGAATCTTCTCTTTTTGTACTAGATGTGTTTCTTTGGGCGTGTTTTGCCATTTCTCTTAAAAAAGTCTTGTTGTCCATTGTGCTTGTTTTAATAATTAATTATTTAATATAGTACAACAAGAAGAGATGTGGGTTGCTCGTTTATTTTGGAGAATTCCCGCATGCTAAACCACCGTGCTTCGAGTAAGTCGGTTGGTGCGTAATATTACGCTCCTGATGCGTTGTAAAGATATGAAATATTAAATACCTTTGAAAGAAGACTTCAAGAGTTATATGCTATAAAAACTATAGATGTCAAAAAATGAATTAGAAAAAAATAAAACCCCTCAAAAAAGAATAGAGTACAGAGGTAAGAATGTTCGCGTCTCAAGAACTGGTGGGCTTTCAGCAACCAAAATGTTCAAGGGCGATGGGCATGCTGTAACCCTAAACACCAAACACGGCGTTCGCTTGCATAAGCGTTTATTTAAAGGGGCTCGAATGGGGTTTCAAAATGGAAACTTTCAATTTATTGGACGCTATCACAGTGGTCCTTTTAATTTTAACATCTCAAAAACCGGCGTTTCTTCATCTATCAAAAACAAAAGAGGTGCTTACAACTTCTTCAAACCAAATTATTCGAGTTTTAAATTAGGGGGCATACAAGTCCGTGGTAAGAATGCTGCAACCTTTCAGTTGATATACATGGTGCTTATTTTATTAATAAACAGCATTAAGGTTTTATGGCATCTTACTGTTTCTGTTGTATGGTTTGGATTTTTAGCTGTAAAGTGGTTGATAGATTTTAGCATTGGCTTTATAAAAGGGTTTAAAACCACTGCTCCATGAAACAACGCATTAAGCACTGTAACCTCTGCAAAATAGATTTTCCAACAATGTATAGGATACAATACAAAAACCCCAAAGAATGGGTGTTTGTCTGTGAAGACTGCTTACTTAAAGTTAAAGCTAATAACAGCACTTATAAATACGGTGGTACTTGGAAGAAATAGAGTTTTTATCTTAAATTTGGAATCATATGTGCGATCTAAACGGACCTTTTCGACTTTGTACCTGTAGTAATCAAGTAGACTACTCAAAACCTCATTGGATACTAAGAATGAATAGTACTAATGATGGTGAGGAGACAATGGTGACAATTGGTATAATGATGCAACTTAATCTCATTGATAAAATAGAGAGAAGAAAGATTTTGAGACGGTTAAACACTATTAATGTCTTTGATTTTGAATACACACCCTCTGAGAATGATCAATTAGAGTTGAATTTAGAAGAAGATGATGGATATACATTCAATTTTAAAAAAGGGAAGTGGGTTTTTGAAGAATGGTATGGTGAACATCAAGAATTTGAATATAAAAATCAGAAAGAAGGGATTATTGAGTCACTTCCTTCACAATTAAAAGAAGTTTACAATCAATATTTGAGTGTCCTTGAAGATGGTCAACCTGATATAGTCCAAGACAATTGGTCCGACAAACGAATGTCCGAAAAGTCTCTAATCGATTATATGCAAAGGCTTATTAATGGTAGAGATTAAAATCAAATCCTCCCCAAAATAGTTCGATTTTACTCCCTTTGTCTCCTAGGCATTATTCTCAAGAATAACTTTTTATTTTTAGGAATAATTATTTTAATAAATAAACATCACATATCCTCTATAATCACAATATTCCCGTTAACGATTTTAATAGGCCCTACCAGGCCCAAAACATGTTCTAGTAAATATACAGGGCTTTCTTTTAAACGCTCTTTAAACTCCTGCCTAAGCGCAGATAGATAGAGCGCCTGCCTGTGTACTCCAACAATACCGGTCGCTCATAGGTTTCGCCTGCTTTTGCACCTTTTGCTCCAGGCTTAGCTACTATGGTTATTCCATTTTCGTGTAGATAAATCACTTTATTGTCAGAAACTTTTCTCATATCATTTTATTTTTATTAGGATATCACACTCAATCTAATGTTAAATAATGCCAAATCTCATACAAAATGATTTCTTTGTCATTGTCTCACCAAAGACTTTGTTTCTCTCTCGATATTCATCAGCAATTTTTGTGTACATAGGGTTGCCTGTTCCAAAATTTACCAAACCATAGGTAGCGGCTATGTTTTGTAACATTAACTTTATACTTCCCAAAGAATGTCCAGTTTTTCTGACACAACTATCTTCATTATTTATATAATTATCTAAAATATATCTTATCTGATCTTCTGTGTAAGGTTTTTTTGGTGACATAGTAGTTAGTTTAACAATTTAATTTTTTTTCTAATATTTATATCATCTATAATCCGTCGTAATTAGTTTGTAGAAAACTATCATCCTATGTATTCCAACCATTTTTCTTTGAGTTTCTTAACATCAATTTGAATATTTAATTCAACTTTACTAAACTCTTCATAATAGTCAAACTCATCATAATGAGAGACAAAGTCTTCATCTCTTAAACCTACACTCAAAATGCCTATGATATCAATTAGATCACTATTTCGACCACATCCAAAATCATATTCATACCATTCAATATTTTTAAATCCAGGGCCTAGAGAAACACCAAGGTAAACTCCTTCCTTTATAGGACCATCCTCTATCTCAAAATGCTTTACATAAATAAGTGTATTATTTACCTTAATTGTCAATTCACTTGAAGAGGGTGACCCGACATAGCCCTCATCTTCAAAAATCTCATTATTGAATATATTAAAATTAAAGTCATCCCCTCCATTAAATTTATAATCAATTAATATAAACTCATTTTCTGAATTATTGAGTTTGAACTCATCAGTAATTTTAATTGATGAATTGTTAGTCATCCACTGATTAATATCAAAATCGAACTTCAATTCAGGTGCTTCTAATTTTTTTAATTTCCATTTTTCCAAAGATTGATTAAATGATTCTGCATTGTCAAACATGGAGTCAATATTAGTAACATTACTCACATCCCAATTGCCGATTGGTTGATTAAATGATTTTGCTTTAATAAACATGCCGCTCATATCATTAACATTAGACACATCCCAATTATTCAAAGGTTGGTTAAATGATTCTGCTCCAGCAAACATACCGCTCATATTCAATACTTTACTCACATCCCAATTGCCAATTGGTTGGTTAAATTTTGTGTCACAAAACATAAATCCCATATCAGTCACATTACTAACAGCCCATTTATTTAAAGACTGATTGAATGATTCTGCTTTTGTAAACATATTATTCATGGTAGTAACTTTACACACATCCCAATTGCCGATTGGTTTGTTAAATTTTGTTTCACAAAACATTTTCATCATATCATTAACATTAGACACATCCCAATTGCCGATTGGTTTGTTAAATTTTGTTTCACAAAACATTGCTTGCATGCTTTTTACTTTAGAAACATCCCAATTATTCAAAGGTTGGTTAAATGATTCTGCTCCAGCAAACATACCGCTCATATCATTAACACTAGAAACATCCCAATTATTCAAAGGTTGATTAAATGATTCTGCTTTTAAAAACATACCGCTCATATCATTAACATTAGAAACATCCCAATTTTCGAGGAAGTGGTTAAATAATTTAGCATTATAAAACATACCACTCATATTCGATACATTACTAACATCCCAAGCATTTAAAGGTTGATTAAATGTATGTGCATCAAAAAAAAGTTTACTCATATCAGTTACTCCAGTAGTATCCCAAGATGATATGTGACCGTATTTTGTCTCTGCTAATTCTTCATTCTCTAGCCACTCTTTGACCGCCTCTCGAATAGTATCCTTATTAAATTTCATATTTTTTAATCCTGCTTTTGTTTGACTTTTGTCTTGATATTGTAATTCTCTAATAATATCATAATTAGTCTTTGCATCCCACATATTTGGAAAAAAACGTGGTAGAATTAAAAATAAAATTATAAATAATAAGGCTAAAATTGCGAGTATAATGAGTTCCATAAAAAATATTTATCTGAAGGTTTATAAAATTATATTATCAAAAATGTATTGTATTTAGTTTGTAAATTGTTTTAACTACATTATCCAATAGACTTCGTATTACTTTTGTATTTGATTACAAAAGCTATATAGCTATTAGTGTTTTTGGTGAATAAATTTAGGGATTGCAATTTTTTTTATAAATATAATAAATTTTAGTGGTATTGAATAAAACTTCATTATTGCCCCAACTAAGGACATCTTTAGAGGTTTTAGAAAAGCCAAAGGTTATTCTCGGCGTCTCCACAATTTATTCCCAAGTATAATTTTTTATCCTTAGGAATAATTTTTTCTAAAAATAGCTAAATCAGAAATAAAATAGTTCGACTTCACTCCCCTCTGCTCCACTTTATTACACCTCAACTAATTAATTATCAATTGGTTGAGGTTTTTTCTAGTCAACTATTAGTCAACAATACTTAAAAAAGGTTTATTATTAGTTGATTTCATTAAACTTGATTACTACAATATCTAAGGATTGTATTTACGTTAATTACTTAACCTTAACTAAAACAACATATTTAGATATTTCTTTAATCTGTTCAGTCAATGGTAAAGATTTAAGTTTAGTACTAGAGGGTAATTCAATACTCTTTGGAAGAACATCTAAAAGATTTGAAACGTAACTTGTTTTAATTGAGTAGGCAACATTGTCAGCAATGTCTTTCCTTATTCCAGAGGAGTTAATCCCTATTAAATTAGCTTGTTCGTCAAATAATGGACCTCCACTATTTCCTCCTTGAATTGGAGCTGTAATTTGGTATGTAGTAATGTTCCCATCAAAGCCAGTTTTAGAACTAATCATACCATCAGTTACTTTGATTTCTTTACCCATAACAGTTAAAGCCATTGGATAACCAAAAGCATACACTTTTGTTCCTACATCACTACCTCTAAATTTAAAATTATAAGGAGGTTCACTTACCCCATCAAAATTCATATCA
>Ga0209094_1000165_pt1 | contig 55224 bp, 55 predicted proteins | sample COGITO_mtgs_1004_2_FD_184790 | JGI IMG/M metagenome (GOLD analysis project Ga0209094, IMG submission 184790) | Pelagic marine microbial communities from North Sea - COGITO_mtgs_100430 (SPAdes) (version 2) | ecosystem: Environmental > Aquatic > Marine > Epipelagic ... | reverse complement strand
GGTTTTATCGGTAAAAATTGCTCTACTTGTGGAATTTGAGTTGCGGCATTTTTAAATTGATTGTAAACAATTTCAATTTTATCATAGGTTCCTGCTGCATACAATTTCATTAATTCTTCGGCAATCGTTGCTACATTATCAAAAGTCAACGCATCAAAAACATCGTTATTTGTTGCTGCAATAGTAAATTTTTTCGATAATACATCTGCACCTTTTTTACCAATAGCAAATAGATCTACCTCAGCAGTACTATATTTTTCTTCGACAATAGAAACAACTTTCTTGGTTATTGATGAATTAAAACCACCACATAATCCCCTATTTGAAGTTACGACAACGATTAATACTTTAGAAACTTCTCTTTGTGTTGAATACACCCCACCAGCATCACTGTCTAAAGTTGCACTTAAATTCTGCAACAATTCAGTTAATTTGGATGAATAAGGGCGCATTGCACTAATTGCATCTTGCGCTTTTTTCAACTTTGCAGCAGAAACCATTTTCATGGCAGAGGTAATCTGCATTGTTGATTTAATAGAGGTAATTCTGTTACGTATTTCTTTTAAGTTTGCCATTCTATTGGAATTTTGAGATTCCCGCTTTCGCGGGAATGACAACTATTTTTTATGCAAATTGCTTAGAAATTTCTTTAGCGGCTGCTTCTAATACAGCAATTGTTTCGTCTGTTAATTTACCAGATTTTAACACGTCTAAGGTATCTCTATGTTTTGCGTTTAAGTAATCGATATAATCTCTTTCGAATTTCTTCACTTGATTTACAGGAACGTCTTTTAATAAGTTCTTAGATCCTGCGTAGATGATAGCTACTTGATCCTCTACAGAAAAAGGATCATTTTGAGCTTGCTTTAAAATTTCAACATTACGTTGTCCTTTTGAAATTACGCTCATAGTTGCTGCATCTAAATCAGATCCAAACTTCGCAAATGCTTCTAGTTCACGGTATTGCGCTTGATCTAATTTTAACGTACCAGATACTTTTTTCATGGCTTTAATCTGAGCGTTTCCACCAACACGCGATACAGAAATACCTACGTTAATTGCTGGACGAACACCAGAGTTGAATAAATCTCCATCTAAGAAAATTTGTCCATCTGTAATCGAAATTACATTTGTTGGAATATATGCTGATACATCACCTGCTTGTGTTTCAATAATTGGCAATGCAGTTAAAGAACCTCCCCCTTTTACAATTCCTTTTAAAGAAACTGGCAAGTCGTTCATTTCGCTAGCAATTTTATCATCGTTAATTACTTTTGCTGCACGCTCTAACAATCTTGAGTGTAAATAAAATACATCACCAGGATACGCTTCACGTCCCGGAGGTCTTCTTAATAATAAAGAAATTTCACGGTAAGCAACAGCTTGTTTAGATAAATCATCATAAATAATTAAAGCAGGTCTTCCAGAATCTCTAAAATACTCTCCAATAGCAGCTCCAGCAAACGGTGCATATACCTGCATTGCTGCAGGATCTGATGCGTTTGCAGCAACGATTGTTGTATATGCTAAAGCGCCTTTTTCTTCTAACATGTTTGCAATTGCTGCAACTGTAGATGCTTTTTGACCAATAGCAACATAGATACAATATACTGGTTCTCCAGCATCGTAAAATTCTTTTTGATTTAAAATGGTGTCAATTGCTACTGTAGATTTACCAGTCTGGCGGTCTCCAATGATTAACTCCCTTTGACCTCTACCAACAGGAATCATTGCATCAATAGATTTAATTCCAGTTTGAAGAGGTTCTGTTACTGGTTCTCTATAGATAACTCCTGGAGCTCTTCGCTCTAGGGGCATTTCATATGTTTTTCCAGAGATTGGTCCTTTACCATCAATTGGGTTTCCCAAAGTATCTAGAACTCTACCAACAACTCCTTCTCCTGCTTTTAAAGAAGCAATACGTTCGGTACGTTTCACGGTAGAACCTTCTTTAATAGACGTAGAAGCTCCTAACAACACGACTCCAGCATTGTCTTCTTCTAAATTTAAGACAATCCCTTCTAATCCGTTTTCGAATTCTACCAATTCACCATATTGAACATTAGAAAGACCGTAAACACGAGCAATTCCATCTCCTACTTGTAAAACAGTTCCAACTTCGTTTAACGTAGCCTTTGCTTCAAAATTTGTTAACTGTTGTTTTAAAATTGCTGATACTTCAGCTGGTTTAATACTTGCCATCTTTTATAATTTGATGTATTATTAAATTTTAGGAATATAATGACTATTGTCAAATTCCTTTTTCAATTCATTTAAATAATTAGAGATACTTGCATCATATTGCACATCTCCTACACGTAATATAAATCCTCCTAAAATAGCTGGATTTACTTCGTTTTCTAAATTCGCTTTGTCTCCTGTTAAGGCTACAATTTTTGCTAAAATTTCAGCTTCTATTTCTGCTGTTAAAGGAACAGCTGTTGTTACTTTTGCAACTTGTAAATGTTTTTCAAAATCATAAATAATTGCATATTGTTTCGCAATAGATGCTAGCATTGCAATTCTTTTATTGTCTTGTAGCAAATGAAATAACCCTAAGGTAATTGTATTTACTTTTTCTTTAAATAAAGCGTTTAAAACGTTTATTTTATCAGAAGACTTAACGATAGGACTGTTTAACATTACTTCAAATTCCTCGTTTTCAGAAATTGTGGTAGCAATAAATTGCATGTCGTTGTGTACCGAAGTTTCTTCTTTAGAATCTTTAGCAAGATTTAAAAGTGCTTTTGCATACCGTATTGCTGCTCTTGCGTTTTTCATCTTTTACTTAATTTAAAGTAACATCTTTTAAAATTCCTTCAACTAATTCTAGTTGATCTTTCTTATTTGATAACTCTTTTTTAATAACAGATTCTGCAATGCCGATAGACAATTCTGCAACATTCTTTTTGATTTCTGCTAACGCAGCTTGCTTCTCTTGAGCAATTGCAGCTTGAGCGTTTTCAATCAATTTAGTTGTTACTTCTTTTGCATCTTCTTTTGCATCTGCAATGATCTTGTCTGAAATATCTCTCGCCTCTTTCATCATTGCTTCTCTTTCCGCTCTTGCTTCTTTTACTAAATTCGCATTGTCTGCTTGTAAATTTTGCATTTCTTTTCGTGCATTTTCTGCTGCAGCCAAGGCATTTTCAATTCCAGATTCTCTCTCTTCCAAAGAATTCAAAATTGGTTTCCAAGCAAATTTTACCATCAAAGCAATCAATGCTAATAATAAAATTAACGAAACGGTAAATAATCCTGGTGAAAAATCGTTTAATAAAGTTTCCATTCTATAAACTAATTAAGTTGTTTTTTTGTTTAATCATAAAAACAGGCTCTGTAACCAACCGTTACAGAACACTGTTTTTTGTTTTTGTTTGGATTATTTTCCTAAGAACAATGCACCAAATGCTAAACCTTCTAATAATGCAGCGATAATAATCATTGCTGTTTGGATTTTCCCAGTCGCTTCAGGTTGACGAGCAATACCTTCCATTGCTTTTCCACCAATTTGACCTAAACCAATTCCTGCTCCGATTACGATTAATCCTGCTCCAATTAAATTGTACATAATAACTGTATTTATATTAAATTAAACAAACTTGTATTAATGATGCTCAGGCTCTGCTACTGCCATACCAATAAACAACGCAGATAGCATTGTAAAGATATATGCCTGTAAAAAAGCAACTAAAACTTCAATTAATGTTATAAAAAATGATAATACCAATGACAACCCTGTTGCTCCAACAACCCCTAGAGATTCTTTAAGAGTAAACATAATTGCAATTAAGCTCATTACCACAATATGACCTGCTGAAATGTTTGCGAACAAACGTACTAATAGTGAAAATGGTTTGATAACTAAAGCACCGGCTAATTCTATAATCGCCAATACTGGACGTATTAAAACAGGTACTCCTGGCATCCAAATCATGTGCATCCAATACTCTTTGTTTCCACTAACAGTATAAATTACTAGGGTAAAAATTGCCAAGCACCCAGTTACTGCTAACTGACCTGTAACATTGAATCCTAAGGGAGTCAAACCTGCTAGATTTAAAACCCAAATAAAGAAAAACACCGTTAATAAATATCCTGTAAATCTTCTGTAGTGTTTTTCACCAATATTTGGTCTTGCTATTTCGTCACGAACATATAAAACTAAAGGTTCTAAAACTCTGGCAAAACCAGTAGGGATTTTTTTTGTTTTGTATTGTTTTGCTAAACTTGAAAACCAAAACAATAATAAGAAACCAATTAAAAGAATTCCTACAACACTTTTTGTGATAGAAAAGTCCAACACTTTATGTGCATTTGTAGCATGGTGAGTCTCATCAAAAGAAAGGGTTGAAGCTCCTTTGTCTAGCTCATATATTTTGGAGTGAATCTTAGCAAATTTTAATCCGTTTTTTTCTACAAGTACGTGCCCATCATCATTGTGGTGAAATTCTGAAGACATAAAAGAAACCAGCCCTTCACTAGACCAAAGAATAACAGGTAGCGGGAAGCCAACATGTTTTCTTTCTCCATCATCTGAGGTGTATGAAAATAAGGAAAAGTCGTGAGAATCTTTAATGTGATGAAGAATATAAGCCTCTACTTCTTCTTTGGTATTTATACGCCCACCATCATTTTGTTTGCCATGTTTTGTCTCAGAATCTGAGGCAAAACTTGCTATTGAAAACAAGGCTATTGAGACGATTAAAAGAAATTTGATTGTGTTTTGTGCAACCTTCATTGTAAAAATACGCTTTCTAAATTCGGCGCAAAGATATGGAATAATTCAAAATTACAAACCTTTTTTAAGGCTAATTTTTTTATTTTTTCTTCAAAATTTTAGCAACAATAGTCGCTTCGGTGATTAAAAATAAAATGACAGGAACGAATAATGACATCCTAGAAGAAAGAGCGAGTTCTTCTTCTGTAAAGATCGACGGATAAAAGAGGAAACAAAAAAGGGTTAATTTTAATAAAATTGTTCCTAGATAGATAAAGCCTAACTGCTCAAAAAATTTATTAAAATTTGAGAAAATTAAAAAATTAACACAAATTATTAGTGAAAAAAATAGATGAAAGAGGTAGACTTTTTTTAGTGAAAAAGGGAGGCTTATTTGTTGTTTTTGTATTAGAAAATCATGAATTGAAAAGCCAATTATAAAAACGATAAAGAAGACAACAGAAAAAAGAAGGACGCTTCTAATCATTAATTTTGTTGGCTTGTTTAATTAATGAATACATCGATAAAAAAATGGCAACTAAAGTTGTTGTTTCTGTTAAAAAAGAAGCTTCAAATTTTAATTCCAACCATTTTCCTAGTAAGAAACCCAGATAAATAGTCAATCCCATTTGTAAGCCTGCACCTGAAAGCTGAAGCGCTTTATGAAGCGGTTTTTTCTGATCGGATTTTTTCGTCATTATTCAAATTCAATTCTTTTATGGCTCCTTTCATTGCACAAGTAGCATTAAACGATGCTCCTGGTTCTACAGAAAGCTTTCCAATGATCACTTCTCCCGAAATGTTTGCTGTTGCTTTTATAGTAAGGGTGTTTGATACCAAAAGGTTCCCAGAGAAGGTCCCTTCAATATCTGCATTCGTTGCTTCAACTTTTCCTTTGATAGAGCCCTCAGCGCCAATGATAACTCTTCCATTGGTTGTTAATGTTCCATTTAAGGCACCATCAATCCTAAAATCTCCATCCGATTTTATATCTCCAACAATTGTTGTGTTTTTAGCGATCACATTTCTTTCCATGGCTTTCGTTTTTTGAGGTATTTTATTTGTATTGAACATGTTATTTATCTAATTGCTTTAAGATTTCTTTTGCTCTTTTTCCTTCTTCAGTACCTCCGTGGCTAACGACTACAAAATCTAAGGCAATCTTAAACGCTTCTTTGTCTTTGTATTTACCTGTGGCATATGCTTTTAGGAGTTCAAATTTAGGAATTAATTTTGAATTTTGAAGAGTAGGGATGAGTTCATTTATTTTCGAAACGGTTTCCTCAAAATTATCGTCTTTGTAAAGATGGTAAATTTCTTTGTAAAGTTCTTCAATTTCGCTAGTCGGAGTTATTTCTAGTAATGGTTTTTCTGGATTTCTTATAACTTGTGCAAACTTGGTGTCTGGGTATTTTTCAAGAATAATATTCTTGTGTTTTGTTGTTTTTAATTCCTGACCTAAGAGCGCGTATATTTTGTATAAATGCCAATTAATAGGCAAGATTAATTCTTCGGCAGGAGCGAGACTATCCACTCTTTCTAATCGTTCAATTGCAAGCTTTGTGTCTTTAAATTGTTCTTTATAAATTAAACCCAATTCATATAAAGCTTTATTTCTATTCATTTTAAGAGCATCAATTACTTTTGGATCAGAGGGAATTTTTTTTAGATAATTTGCCAAATCGTACCGCTTATTTTTTTGGTTTGCTGAGACCGCATTTTTCTTTTTAGAAGTTAATTCGATTTGAGAAGACCATCTCCAATTATCTCCTAATTTTCTTTTTCCCCAGTTTTTTTCAAATTCACTTTTTCCAAAACTTAAAGATTGAGAATTATAGAAGTACCATTTCCCTTTAGAATTAGATTGAAGTGAGCTTTGTCCAAAAGAGGCGCCAAAAGCCTGTTGATTTAATTTTAACTGAGCGGCTTTTTCATCGTTCTCTTTAAGATTGTCAATGTATTTTTGAAAATAGGCCTCTTGAGCTTCTTTAGAGAGAGATGCCATTTTAATAATACTATCGTTTTTTGTTACAATATTTTCGAAACCTATCAAAGAAGCAAAGTTTTTATGTTTTCTTTTGATGCGTCTAAATCTTAAATTTAAAGTATCTGTCGAAATTTTTAGAATAGTATCATAATAAGAGTTTGCTATTTTATATTGGGAGTTTTTAAAGTTAATGTCTGCCAACCTCTCATAGGAAAAGGTTTTTTGTTTAATGCTACCAGACTTAACCCTTAGAGATTTCTGATAATAGTCGGTTGCTAGATTGACCTGTCCTTTTTGTTCACTTAAAAAACCAACATGGTAATAGAGCTCCGCTAGATAAGGTCTATTTTCACGGTCTTTAATTAATTCTAGCATTTTTTCGACACGAACAGTTGCTGTAGAATCGTTGACAGCGTTTTTCGATAATTCAATGTGTGCGTGTATTTTGTATTTGTAGGGTGCTTTGTCAAAGTTGATAATCTTGTTAAAAAAGAATGAGGCTGAATCTTTTTTATTTTCAGAACCGTAGATTTGACCTAAAACAAATAAATTTCTTGTTCCTTGAGCCCTATTACTCATCGTCTCAGTAGCTTTCATTAGGTATTTTTTTGCCTTTTGAAGACTATCCGATTTAACATAAGCCATTGCCAAAGTAGTATAGCCTTGTTCTTTAATCTTTGGGGGTAAATCTACCTCTTTAGAGTTTTTTACTTGAAGAAGTAGCTCCATTGATTCGATCGCAAATTCTTCGTTATCGATTCTGACATTCGCTTTTGCTCTCCAAATTTTAGTTTCGTTAATTAAACTAGCAAATGGATAACTAGCAATAATATAATTAAAAGCTTCGATGGAAGGAATAAATCGTTGGTCATAATAACGTGCTTTTCCCAAAAGGAGGTACGCGTCATCAATTTGACTATTGTGTTCCTCTCCATCAAAGTTCATTCCGTGTTTTTGAATCGCTTTTACGGCTTTTGCTTCTGCAATTCCGAAAGGACTTGTCGCTTTCTTTTCGCTGTTTTTAGTGCGATCAAAACCCGATCCCATTCCTTTACTAAGCAGGGGAATATTTATTTTGTTTTCCTCAAATTTAATAGGCTCTATAGGTAATTGGTTAAACCAATCATCTTTATATTTCTTGTGAATTTCTTCAATTCCTTTGGCAAAGGATTCTTTACCATTAAATAAAACGTTGTATTTTGTATTTAAAGACTGCCAACTTCTGCTAACAATTGTATTCTTTTTTGTGCTACAAGCAGTGACGATAAGAAAAAGAAAAATAAAGGCTATTATTTTTTGAATTTTTTTCACACAGGTAAATCTAGATTAATTTTTAATAACTAAAAGCTCTTCATTAAAAACTGAAAATCAGAGAAAATAGTATACATCAGCATGTAAAAATAGTAATAAATTAAGAATACAAGGCTTACACTGAAAAATAGCTTTCTAATTCTTTCAAAGTTGCTGCAGATGTTCTAAGATCTTTGACTAAAACTCCTTTGTCTAGAACGACAATTCTTTCACAAACTTCTGTTATATGTGTTAAATCATGACTGGAAATTAAAACAGTAATTTCTTTGTTTTCGGTTAACTTTTTGATAATCGTTTTTAATCTTATTTGAGTGGTAGGGTCTAAATTGGCAAAAGGTTCGTCTAAAATGATCACTTTTGGGCTCCCCATCATTGCTGCGACAATTCCTGCTTTTTTTTGATTTCCTTTGCTTAAATCTCTCAAATATTTTTTCTTACCAATAATTTCGCCATTAAAAAAATCAGAGAACTGTCCTAAAAATTTCTGAACATCGACTTTGTTCATGCCTCTTAAATCGCCAATAAACTCGAAATACTCTTCTGCGGTTAAATACCCTATTAAAAAAGATTCATCAATAAAAGAACCTGTAAAATTTTTCCAATCTTCGCTCTGGCTCACCACAATATTATTATTGGTAATTAAACCTGTGGTGGGTCTAATTAAATCTAAAAGTATGTTGAATAATGTGGTTTTTCCTGCACCATTATTGCCCACCAAGCCAAAACTTTGTCCTTTTGGAATTTCAATATTTTCGACATTTAAAACCTCTGTTTTTCCGTATTTTTTTGATATTGTATCTATTGTAATCATTGTGTTTTCTTTTAAGTTGAAACTATGCTTCTTTTCCAAAAGCGTTAATCATAACGTATTTGTTTTCTATATACTTTTTCTCTATAAAATTCATTGCATACTTCTTACAGAGTAAACTAATAACACCAATTGCGGCAACGACGATATACCCAGAATTTGCACCAACAAGTTCATTAAAAAGCCAAAAAAGTAATATTGGTAAAACCATTAAAGGTAGAATAATAAGAAACTGTGTTGCACTTGTACCCTGTGTGTTTCCAAATCCGCTTTTATTTAAATCTATTTTTTTCCTGTTAAAAGAACCTGCAAACAATAAAAATAACGAGTTAAATCCGATATTAAAAATAGCACCTGCAGTAATCATTAAGAAAATATCTACTCCGAAATACAAATAAGGAAAACTTAGCACATACAGAAAAGAAGTCATAACCACCATTAAAATCCATTTAGATTCTAAAAATTTACGGTATTTAAAACTCTGACTCATTAACATTTTATAATGAGCGCTATCCCAAGCAGGAATAAACTGACCATAATTTAGCGCAAAACCACCCGTAACAAATAAGGATGCAAACATGAGCATTGCTGGTATTTCTTTGTAGGTTTCTTGCGTAAAAAAGATTAAGCCATAAAAAAGAAACAAAAAAGACATTAAGAAAACTGTCTTTGTTCTCTTATTTCTCCAGATTAAACGAATATCATTTTTTATAAAAGGCGCAACGTCTCCTAATTTATTTGCAAAAGATAAGTCTGCAGATTTTACTGCTACTACTTTTTGAGAAACTGCTTCATCTAAATAAACCAAGTTTTTTAATTGTTTGAAGTTTAAGTTATATAAAACAGCCAAAACAACCACACCAATTAAAGAGTATATAGGATTTGTGTAGATAGCGTCAAAAACTTCACCACCAAGGGCAGTTACATCATAAATACCAAAATTCTGTAAACCAATTAAAGATGCCAAAACAACTGAAATTACACCTAAAGCAATTGTATTTTTATTGATTAAAAAATTTAAAAAATTTGCAGATTGAATCATTAAAATAATAGCAAACAACCAACCTAAAGCGCCTGATATAGCATACCCTTCTATCATTAAAACAACCGCAAAAGGAATGTAAAAAAACAATCCTAGAATATTAAAGAAAGAAATTGATGATTTTGCCAATACATAATGTACCAATTTACTTTTTTTAATAGGTAAAATAAGCAATGGTTTAATATTCATGACGGGTAGTTTCTGCATGAGGTATCTAAAAATTAAATCTCCTAAAAGGGCATACAATAAGTAAGAATTTACCATTTGAAGCGGGTCTTGTTCTGGAAACTGTTTTTTAAGAATGAAATACCCACCCACACCAATTGCTAAAAAAACGACTATAAAGTAGAGCGCTAAAAAAGCCATTACTATTTTTATAGCAATTCCTTTTTGCCAATGTGAGGAGCGGAAAAACTGTTTCCATTCTAGTTTTAAAAAGTGTGAAATCATAGTCAGTTAATTTATATATTAGACAATTTTAGACTGGTTTTGTTACAAATTGTTTACAAGTCTATATTCTGGATAGGTCTCTATGAGTAATTCTTCTGCTTTTTGAGGGATGATATAATGAATCACATAAAACAAAATACACAATAAAGTTGCTGTTAATGAAACAATAATTGACCAATGAATCTCCAAAGCGCTGAAGTTTATGTGAGACAAATTGACGAAATTAAAAAAATTGAGTGCTGTTATTCCTGTAAAACCTCCTTTTGTATTGCCAATCATTGCTTCCAATAAAAATATTTTTTCTGTTTTTCCTTTCTTTTCTTTTTGAATTTTTCTGTTTTTAAATTGATTGATTACATCAAAAATTAAGAAAATAAAAAGCGTTCCTAATAAAATATATTCTGAAAATTGAATTTTTAAAAAGAAGAAAATGGATAAAAAGAGAACGAGTGTAGTCGTCACTTTCGGCAATGTAAACCACTCTTTAAAAAAACGCCACATGATATGTTTATATCGTTTATTCATTTGTTTTTGTTTGGCCTCTATTACATCCATAAAACCAAAAATTCCAAATTTTTTAAATGAGTTGTTTTTTGCATCTTCAAAGGATAAATTTGGTGTTTGTTCCCATATTTTTTCAATATCATTGGCCAAATGATCTACCAATTCAGATTGTACATCATAGTGATACACGTAGTGTTTACGTGTAAATTTGTAGAGTTCATCAATTTGATTTTTAGTTAATTTCATCGCTTATAAAATATTACTCCAAACTAAACTTAGGGTTCACCAAGTGTTGCATTGTTTTTAAAAATTGTTGCATTTCTTCCAATTTGTCTGTGGTTTCCTTCGTTCCGATTTCAGTTAATTTATAATATTTACGCAATCGGTTTTCTACTTTTACCACTTCAATATCTAACAAACCATCTGCTTCCAATTTGTGTAAAGCTGGGTACAATGCACCTTCTGTAATTTGTAATTCTCCTTTGGTAAGTTCTTTTACTTTTTGAGTAATCTCATACCCATACATTTTATGATGGGTTGCCAATAATTTTAAAATGATGGTTTGCAAAGAGCCTTTATATAGTTTTTGGTTACTCATAAGACAAAGATATACCTAAATTACTTAGGTATAAAATGTAGGGACATTTTTTTGCACAAAAAAATCCTGAAAATTAACTTTTTCAGGATCTTAGAGACGTTATGATTTCAATTATCAATATTAAATAGGCTTTTCTACCTTCAAAACATCTGCAATAATTCGCTCTAATTCTGCTTTTGGTAATGCGCCGTTTGCCATTTCTGGTTGTCCTTCCATCGGACAAAATAACATTGACGGAATACTTCTAATACCGAATGCTGCCGCTAACTCTTGCTCTGCTTCGGTGTCTATTTTATAAATATCAATGGCCCCTTTATATTCCTCTGAAAGGGTTTCTAAAATTGGCGCTAACATTTTACAAGGACCACACCAATCGGCATAGAAATCAATTAAAACAGGTTTGTTCCCTTCAAATTTCCACGTTTTGTTTACTTCAAAATTAAAGACTTTTTTTAAAAAAGTTTCTTTTGTTAAATTCTCTGTCATCGTTATGTATTATCTGTTTGCAAAAGTAATGGTTTTATGCTTCTCATTACACTAGGTAAAAATACCCCGATTCCTGAAATGTTAAAAGACAGTATAACAATTGAAAATCTCATAAATAAATTCTAATTTTGAAACAATGACAAATTTTAGAACTTATGAAAAACAAATTCATCATTTTGATCTCATTTGCAAGTGTAATTTTTGTTTCGTGTCACGAAAAAAATAATCAAAAACCGACAGACTTGAAGTATCCGAAAACGAAGAAGTTTCCAGTTATAGACACCCTCTTTCATACAGCTATTGTTGACAATTACAGATGGTTAGAAGATGATCGAAGCAAAGAAACAGAAGCTTGGGTAAACGCTGAAAATGAAGTTACTTTTAGGTATTTGAATAAGATTCCTTATCGAGATCAGTTAAAGGCACGTTTGTCAGAATTATGGAACTACGAAAAAGTAGGAGCTCCTTTTATAGAGGGAGATTATACTTATTTCTATAAAAATGAGGGTTTACAAAATCAATATGTTGTGTATCGTAAAAAAGGAAATTCAGCGGCAGAAGTTTTCTTAGACCCCAATACCTTTTCTGAAGACGCTACCACCTCTTTAGGAGCTTTAAGTTTTTCTAAAGATGGTAAAACAGCAGCTTATGCAATTTCTGAAGGAGGATCAGATTGGCGTAAAATCATCGTCATGGATACTGAATCTAGAATCATTAAAGAGGATACACTGGTTGATGTTAAATTCTCTGGAATTTCTTGGTATAAAAATGAAGGATTTTATTATTCTAGTTATGACAAACCCAAAGGAAGCGAGTTGTCTGCCAAAACAGATCAACACAAATTATATTATCACAAACTAGGAACTTTACAAAAAAATGATCCTGTTATTTTTGGCCAAAAAATAGCTGAAAAACATAGATATGTTCGTGGTTATTTAACGGAGGATGATCGATATTTAGTTATTTCTGCATCCACTTCAACTTCTGGTAATAAATTGTTTATCAAAGACTTGACCAATGAAAGTCAAAAATTAAAAACCATTGTAGATCATTTTGATAGCGATACCTATGTGGTAAAGAACAGCCAACATAAATTATATTTGGTTACTAATTTTAATGCCCCGAATAAAAAACTTGTGACTGTTGATGCCAATGACCCTTCACAAGAGCATTGGAAAGATCTTATTCCTGAGACGGAACATGTATTAAATCTAAATTCTGGAGCAGGATATTTCTTTGCAGAATACATGGTTGATGCTATTTCGAAAGTACTTCAGTACGATTTTAATGGAAATTTAATGAGAGAAGTTCAATTGCCTGGCGTAGGTTCTTCTGCAGGTTTTGGAGGGAAAAAGAAGGCAAAAGAACTCTATTTTTCTTTTACAAATTATAATACTCCGAGTTCGCTGTATAAATTTAATCCAGAGAATGGAGCTTATGAAGTATTTTGGAAACCTTCTATCGATTTTAATTCTGATGCATACACAAGCAAACAAGTCTTTTATAGTTCAAAAGACGGGACCAAAGTTCCGATGATTATAACCCATAAAAAAGGAATCGTATTGGACGGAAACAATCCAACAATACTCTACGGGTATGGAGGGTTTAATATTAGCTTAACACCTTCTTTTAGTATTGCAAATGCTGTCTGGATGGAGCAAGGAGGAATCTATGCAGTTCCCAATCTACGGGGAGGAGGAGAGTATGGTAAAAAATGGCACGATGCAGGAACGCAAATGAAAAAACAAAATGTGTTTGATGACTTTATTGCTGCTGCTGAATATTTAATTACAGAAAAATATACTTCCTCAGCTTATCTTGCTATTAGAGGAGGATCTAACGGAGGTTTATTGGTTGGTGCAACCATGACGCAAAGACCTGAATTAATGAGGGTTGCTTTGCCTGCTGTTGGTGTTTTAGACATGTTGCGCTATCATACTTTTACTGCAGGAGCTGGTTGGGCCTACGATTACGGAACAGCAAATGACAGTAAAGAGATGTTAGAATATTTAAAAAAATACTCCCCTGTACACAATGTAAAAAAAGGAGTTAAATATCCTGCAACACTCATAACAACTGGAGATCATGACGACCGAGTTGTGCCTGCACACAGTTTTAAATTTGCGGCTGAATTACAAGAAAAACAGACGGGAGTTGCTCCAACGTTAATACGGATAGAAACAAATGCGGGGCACGGTGCAGGAACTCCAGTTGCAAAAACCATTGAGCAATACTCAGATATTTTTGGATTTACACTCTTTAATATGGGATTAGATCAATTGCCCAATCCTCCAAAAACAAAAATAAAAAGTTAAAAATACCCTCTAGTGAACACAATAAGAATGGAGTAAATAAACGAAACAATGATATAGATTGGATCAATCTTAATTACTGCAAAGTCCAATTTTATAGTAGCACATTCAGTTTTAAGGACTCACTTCGTTTTTTACTTCTAAAATCAAATAGAAACTCTATTTTTGTACTATGCTAAAAGTTACTTCTATTTCTTTTAAATACCATCAAAATAAGCCTGTTTTAGAGGGGTTTAATTTTTTTTTACCACAAGGCGAACACCTTTGTATAATGGGTGAAAGTGGTTGCGGGAAATCTACACTATTAAAGGCTATTTATGGATTATTAGATCTGAATGATGGAAAAATATTTTGGAAAGAAGAACAAATTCTTGGACCAAAACACCATTTAGTTCCTGGTTTTGAAAAATTCAAATATGTAGCTCAAGATTTTGATTTAATGCCATTTATTTCTGTCTCAGAAAATATTCAAAAATTTTTATCCCGTTTTTATCCTGAAGAAAGTAAAAAACGTACGGAAGAATTGTTGGAAGTTATCGAAATGACGGCTTTTGCAAAGACCAAAGTTAAAAACTTAAGTGGCGGTCAAAAGCAACGAGTTGCCATTGCAAGAGCTTTGGCGAAAGAACCTGAATTATTACTGTTGGATGAACCTTTTGGACAAATAGACAACTTTAAAAAAAACGCTCTAAGAAGAAATTTATTTGGGTATTTAAAAGAAAAAGATATTTCTTGTATCGTAGCCACTCATGATAAAAATGACGCACTTTCTTTTGCCGATAAACTTATAATCATAAAGAATAATAAGATTGTAGCAAATGATTCTCCAAGAGATATTTATAAAAACCCTAAAGAAAAATATATCGCTGCGTTGTTTGACGATGTAAATGAACTGACTCTTAATAATGAATCCTTTTTATTATATCCTGATCAATTAAAAATTACGGATCAATCTGCGATGATAGCGACTGTATTGAAATCTTATTTTAAAGGATCTTATTGGTTAATTGAAGCAATATTTAACGATCAAAAAGTGTTTGTTAATCATTTTAAAGAACTTAAAACAAGGACTAAAATTCATTTAAAAATATCCAAAGATTCCTAAATTTAGTTTACTTCCAAAAAGGTCTCTGCGTTTTCAGCTTTCACCACATATTTTCCTCTAGGTAAATAATAGATGTTATTTTTAGATTTTTTAAGAGGAACTTCTTTATTTTCTTTTTGAAAAGCTTTTCTACCCTTTTTAGAAAAAGAAAGATCGTAAACGACATCATTAAAACCTTTTTCTACATTTACAGAAATAGCGTTAACCCTCACCTTTTTATAAAAGATCTCAATGGTTATTTTTTTCGTTGAATTTGCATACAAAGGTATTTTTAGTTCTGGAGTCTTTACGTCTAGCCATTTGCTCCAAGAGTTCCCCCAGGAGGAGCTTTTTTTTACAGACTTTATTTTAAAAAGATGCGTGGCTTTTTTTGCCAATGTGTCTGTAAATAATTGTAACGGACCTATAGTTGCTTTGTATAAACTTCTCCCATGTGTGCCAATGATCAATTCTTTTGCCGTCGGCTGTATGACCAAATCATGAACTGCAACATTTGGTAAATTTTTACTAAACGCCTCCCACGATTTCCCTCTATTGAAAGAAACATATAGCCCATTATCTGTTCCTAGATACAGGATGTTTTCGTTTTCAGAATCTTCTTTTATTACGTTTACCGATGAGGTTGGAAGTGTATTAGCAATATTTTTCCAATTGCTTCCAAAATCTTCAGAGACATACACATAAGGGGTGAAGTCATCAAATCTATAGCCGTTTAGAGTTGCATAGACGCGTTCTTTTTTAAATTTAGAGGCAATGATTCTAGAAACCCATAAATTCTGTGGTAATTTATCCGAAATTTCCTTCCAAATTCCTCCTCCATTTTTGGTAATGTTTATCAAACCATCATCAGACCCAACATATATTAACCCAAATTGAAGAGGGCTTTCAGAGATTGAAGTTATTGTTCCATAAGCAACGTTCCCTTTTTTTTCACCATTGGTTAAATCTTCTGAAATTACTTCCCAATCATCTCCTTTATTTAAAGACCTGTGTAGTTTATTTCCGCCTAGATATAAAATATCTTGGTTGTGTTTCGATAAATGAATAGGGGTTTGCCAGTTAAATCGGTAAGGATTTTCTCCCAAAGGATGTTTTGGTTGAATGTATGTTTTTTTTCCTTTTTCTCTGTCTAGTCTATAATAATTTCCAAATTGGTATCCTGTATAGATAATATGAGGGTTTCTTTCATCAACTTGAACGTGCATTCCGTCTCCACCCATGATTGATTCGTAAGGGTTTTTACCTGACTGCTGCCAAGACTTATCAATTTTAGCATTGTTGGGAGCAACCCAAACACCATTGTCTTGGAGACCTCCGTATACATGATAGTTTTTTTGATTGTCTGCGTATACTGAATAAAACTGTCCAACAGCAGGTTGATTTAGCTTTATCCAGTTTTTTCCATCATCATAAGAGATGTTTATTCCACCGTCATTTCCGTCAATCAAATGACCCTTTTTATTTGGGTTTACCCACAATGTTTGATGATCTGAATGTACATTCTCTTTACTAATAGAAGTGAAATTTATACCTCCATCTTTAGATTTTAAAATAGGAACTCCCAAAACATAAATTGCATTTTCATTTTTTAAATCTACTCTAATTTCACCAAAATAATACCCGTAAGAATAATACAAATCATCTAAATACTCTTGATGTGTTTTTTTCCAAGAAAGACCTCCATCCGATGTTTTAAAAACTTCTGCACCAATAACAGGAGTTTCAAATAATGACGAGTTTGCATCCTCTAAATATTTTGCCAAATCTAATGGGTTTATAGCATCGGATCGAACCATTTGTTTGATGTTTTCAGCACGGTATTTTTCTTGGAATCCATTCGTTTTTAGATAGGTGTTTAATTTTTTATCACTCAGATTCAAAAAACGCATTTTTGACATTTTTTTAAAATCTTCTTTTGTCAATAAATTTGAAGCGCTTTTTTTCTTCTCATTTTTTCTCCTAAATTGGTTGTCATGAAGAGCATATACTGTGTTTTCATTAAAAACAGCCAGTCCAATTCTTCCCACTCCATTTCCCACTGGGAGTCCACTATTGTCTGAAATCTTTATCCAAGAATCTCCTCCATTGATGCTTTTATAAATGCCAGAATTTTTTCCATCACCGTCGAAATTCCATGCTTTACGTTCTCTTTCCCAAGAAGAGGCATACATCACTTTAAAATTTCCTGGGGCAAACGCAACATCAATAATTCCTGTATTTTCATTTATAAATAATTTTTTTGACCACGTTTGACCACCATCCATTGTTTTAAAGACACCTCTTTGATTGTTTGATGAATACAAATGACCAATCACACCCACAACAACTTCATTGGGGTTGTTTGGATTGATTAGAATTCTGCTAATGTGATGAGAGTCTCTTAAACCAACATTGTTCCAGGTCTCCCCTTTATCCAAAGATTTTAACACTCCAATTCCGGCATAGGAAGAGCGCGACGAGTTTTTTTCTCCTGTACCAACCCATATTGTTCCTGTATACCAATCTACAGCGATATCTCCAATATTTTGTGTGGGACTGTTGTCTAAAATGGGCTTAAAAGTAGTTCCGTTATTATTCGTGTACCACAAGCCTCCGGATGCATAACCAACATAAAACTCTGTCGGATTCTCTGGGTTAACAGCAATGTCTGCGACTCGTCCACTCATCACCGTTGGGCCGATATTTGTAAACGCTATATTTTTAACTAAAGAAGTCTGTATCATTTGAGATTTTTTCTCCAAAGATTTTTTAATTGTAGCAGAATTTGTTGTGGTTTGTGCAATTAAAATTGTTGAAAAACAGGTGAACAAAAAAGTGAAAACAAATTTCATATGAGATTTTGATTGGTTCTGAAAGATGAAATTACCAATTGTATCCTCAAAAAAAAAATTTTATCCTAAAAAGGACTTTAAAACTTTGTAAAGACTCAACATAAAAGAGTGTATATTTGTAGCCAGAAACCGCTACATAAAGCAAGTTTCTTAAATGATTTTTATGACATTTTCAGACCTAGGTTTATCCAACGCTTTAGTAAAAGCTGTAGAAGAAAAAGGATATACCAAACCATCACCCATCCAAGAAAAAGCAATTCCTCACATACTAGACGGTAAAGATATTTTAGCTTCTGCTCAAACAGGGACAGGAAAAACAGCAGGTTTCACATTGCCTGTTCTACACTATTTATCGGAAACCAAACATATAAAATACAGGCCTTTACGCGCACTAGTTTTAACTCCTACCAGAGAGTTAGCTGCCCAGGTTCATGATAATATTAGAGAATACAGCAAATATGTAAATATAAAGTCTGCCGTTATTTTTGGAGGAGTAAATGCGAAACCACAAATTGCCACCTTAAAAAATGGAGTTGATATTCTAGTAGCAACTCCTGGTAGATTGTTAGATTTACATGATCGAAAAGCATTGTCTTTTAAAAGAATAGATGTTTTAATTTTAGATGAAGCTGATAGAATGTTAGACATGGGTTTCGTTAGAGATATTAACAAAATAATTAGTTTTATGCCCCAAAAACGTCAAAACCTGATGTTTTCAGCTACTTTTTCTAATGATATTAAAAAATTAGCCTCAGGGATTTTAAGAAACCCTGTTTCTGTAGAAACGGCACCACAAAATTCAACTGCAAAAAAAGTAACTCACAAGGTTTACAAGATTGATAAAAAGAAAAAAACAGAGTTTACAATTAAGTTGATAAAAGATAATAATTGGAATCAAGTTTTAATTTTTACCAGAACAAAGCACGGTGCTAATAAGCTGACAGAAAAACTTATAAAAGCTGGTATTTCTGCAGCAGCCATTCATGGAAATAAAAGTCAAGGAGCAAGAACAAAGGCACTCAAAAATTTTAAAGACAATTCTATCAAAATTTTAGTAGCGACAGACATTGCAGCCCGTGGTTTAGACATTCCTTTATTGCCTCATGTTATCAACTTTGAATTACCAAACATACCTGAAGACTATGTACATAGAATTGGTAGGACAGGAAGAGCTGGAGCAGCTGGTGAAGCAATCTCTCTAGTGTGTAGTGAAGAAAGTGAATATCAAAGTGAAATAGAAAAATTACTAAATGAAAAATTAAACTCTACGATTGTACCAGGGTTTGAACCAACTGATACAGCTCCTCCAAAAAGAGCCGCTTCTCAAAGTAAAGGATCTTTTGGGAAGAAAAATAATTCCAGAAATTCAAATTCACCGAAAGGGAACAAGCCAAAAAGTAAACGTCATTTTAAAGAGAATAAATCACCCAATGCCGTTGCTGGAAGAGGAAGAACTGGCGCAGCTAAAAAGAAGCGTTACTAGTAAATTTAAAGGTCAAGAAAAGACCTTAATCGAAAGTGATTTCATGATTTAATAGCAATAGAAATATTACTACCTTTGTATTTCAACTTAATTACACCTGTATGAAATATGATAAAATAAACGCACAGTTATTTATTAAAAATCGTAAAAATTTTGCTTCAGCAATGAGGAAAAATAGTTTAGCAGTTTTTAATTCTAATGATATTTATCCAATAAGTGCAGATAGTACCCTTCCTTTTGAACAGCATACAGATATCTTGTATCTAAGTGGAGTAAATCAAGAAGAAAGTGTTCTGGTATTATTTCCTGATTGTCCCAATGAAAACCTACGAGAGGTTTTGTTTGTGAGAGAAACGAATGATCATATAGCTGTTTGGGAAGGTGAAAAACTGACAAAAGAAACGGCTTTTGAAACTTCTGGGATTAAAACAGTTTATTGGTTACAAGATTTAGAAAAAATTTTGTTTGAAATGACTTCTTATTGCGATACGTTTTATATTAATACAAATGAACACTACAGGGCCAATGTTGAAACAGAAACTCGTGAAGATCGTTTTACAAAATGGTTAATAGCAAAATACCCTGCACATGCTGTCGCAAAAAGCAACCCTATTTTGCAACGTTTACGAGCTGTAAAAGACCCCATTGAATTGGATTTAATGCAACAGGCTTGTAATATTACAGAAAAAGGGTTTCGTAGAATTTTAAAATTCATAAAACCAGCTGTTTGGGAATATGAAATTGAAGCAGAATTGTTGCATGAATTTGTTAGAAATCGTTCGAAGGGATTTGCATATACCCCAATTATAGCCTCAGGGAATAATGCGAACGTATTGCATTATATAGAGAATAATCAGCAATGTAAAGCCGGTGATTTAATCTTATTGGATGTTGCCGCAGAATATGCGACTTATAAGAGTGATTTAACGAGAACAGTTCCTGTTTCTGGTAAATTTTCAAACAGACAAAAAGCAGTTTACAATGCTGTAAATCAAGTAAAAAAGGAAGCCACAAAAATGCTACTTCCAGGCACTTTATGGAAAGAATATCATATAGAAGTCGGTAAGGTAATGACCTCAGAATTACTTAAGTTAGGGTTGTTAGATAAAGCCGATATTCAAAATGAAGACAAAAATTGGCCTGCGTATAAAAAATATTTTATGCACGGAACTTCTCATCATATTGGTCTAGATACTCATGATTATGGTCTATTGCATGAACCAATGGAAGCAAATAATGTCTTTACAGTAGAACCTGGAATTTATCTTCCTAAAGAAGGTTTTGGGATTCGTTTAGAGGACGATGTAGTGATACAAAAAAGCGGATCTCCTTTTAATTTAATGGGTAATATTCCTATTGAAGCCGATGAAATCGAAGAAATTATGTTAGGATAATCTTTTGCAATGATCTAAAAGCGAGTTTTATATTCGCTTTTTTTTATGCCAGAGAGTTGATGAATTTAATTGTTTGATTGTTAAATATTTCTGGCTGTTCTACATTGACCACATGACCACAATTATCAACTACAAAAAGAGAAGATGTAAGGTGTTTCGAAACGATGTTTTTTATGGATGGTAAAAACAAATGATCTTCGGCACCCATTAAGTAAAGTGTAGGAATTTTAATGTCTTTTGCTCTAAAAAAACGCAATAATGGATTTATTTCTGCCGTTAATTTAAACCAGCGTATAAATTCTTTTTGGTATAATTTTTTAGCTTCATTAACAAATAGCAATCTCGATTTTTTATGATTCTTCTTAGGCATGATAATGAATGCAAAAAGTTTATAAAGCATCATATAAGGCACTATAGATTTGAATACATTTCCAACTTTCATTAAAATTTGCGAGCGGAAGTTTAATTTAATAATAGCCCCCCCCATGATCATGCTTTGCACTAATGCTGGTTTTTTTTCTGCTAAATTTCGAATGAGAATTGTCCCCAGGGAAATTCCTATAAAATGAGATTTTTCTATTCGTAAATGATCGATTACTTCAATAATATCATTGGTTATAGAATCAAAAGTGTATTTTGGATTGAATGAATCTTTTAATGTTGGCTTGCTCTCTCCATGGCCCCGTAAATCAAGAATTAATACATTAAAGTGTTTTTTGAAGTCACGTATTTGTTTGTACCAAATAGAACTGCTTCCGCCTGCACCATGAACGAAAGTTACCCAGTTTTTTGAGGAAGTATGCTGATGTAAATAATAGTTTAACAAAAAAACGCTTTTAAAGTTGGAAACAAAAATAACTTATTTAATTCTTATAGGCGTAAAAAAAATTAGGACCCATCTTTAGAAGCAATTTTTTCACTCCATTTTTTTTAAAAAATAGAGCAAATACTTTAGGTTTATAAGATTATTAAAAACGAATCAAATAGTATCTTTGTTTCTATGGTTTTAAATTATAAGAAGGCAGCAGTTTTTTATACAGATACAGCTACAAGTAATGGGACAACAATAGTTTTGCTTCATGGTTTTTTAGAAAAGGCTTCTATGTGGAATGAAATTTCCTCGGAACTATCAAAAAGAAATAGGATCGTTACCATTGATTTGTTGGGGCATGGAAGATCAGATTGTCTTGGTTACCTTCATTCTATGGAGTTGTTTTCTGAAACTGTAGAAGCGGTATTAAAACAGTTGAGAATTCGAAAATGTATAGTGATCGGTCATTCTCTAGGGGGGTATGTAGCTTTGGCATTTGCAGAGAGAAATCCACAAAAAATAAAAGGGTTGTGTTTGTTAAACGCTACTTCTAATGAAGATGATCAGGAACGCAAACAATTGAGAACAAGAGCCAATATGATGATTCAGAATAATTTCACAAATATGGTAAGAATGTCCTTTACAAATTTATTTAGTGAAGTAAGTAGGGTAAATTATGCAGATGAAATAAAGAACGGACTAGATGAAGCGCTAAAGACATCTATTCAAGGGTATATTGCTGGACAAGAAGGAATGAAATTAAGACCAAACAGAAACCATGTCTTGGCTAAAAATGATTTCAAAAAAATGATAATCACTGGAAGAAAAGATCCTGTTTTGGATATTCAAAAATCGATAGAAGAAGCTGAAAAAACAAATTCAAAACTAATTATTTTTCCCGATGGACACATGAGTCACATAGAAAATTTCGCAAAGTTGATTATTGTTTTGAAAAACTTCATAAAAGACTGTTGATTTTTTTTACCCAAAACAACTTGCCGTTTACGATCAACTTAAGGGGTTTTATTTTGATGAACTTATTCAATATTTAATAAATAGTAGGTTTTTTTTCCTCGTTGAAGCAAAACATACTTGTTTGCAATTAAATCTGCTTTTGAAATGATAAAATCTGCTGCTACTTTTTCTTTATTTACAGAAATTGCATTTTCTTGCAATGCTCTTCTAGCATCTCCATTAGAATTTAAAAAATTAGTTTTTGAAGCTAAGGCACCAACCATATCTAAGCCATTTTCGATATCATTGATAGAAATTGTGGCCTGAGGGACCCCATCAAAAACATCTAAGAAAGTTTGTTCATCTAAAGCTTTTAAGTCAGAAGCCATCGATTTTCCGAACAATATATTAGATGCTTTTATGGCATTTTCATAGGCATCCTTTCCATGAACCAATAACGTAACTTCCTCTCCAATTTTCTTTTGTAATAATCGCATGTGAGGAGCTTCGTTATGCTCGGATATTAGAGTATCTATCACTTTTTTGTCAAGAAAAGTAAAGATTTTTATATATTTTTCGGCGTCTTTATCAGAAGCATTTAACCAATACTGATAAAACTTATAAGGAGAGGTTCTCTTAGCATCTAACCAAACATTTCCACCTTCTGATTTACCAAATTTTGAGCCGTCAGATTTTGTAATCAATGGACAGGTAATTGCGTATCCTTTCCCACCGCCAATTCTTCTAATTAGCTCTGTTCCAGTAGTAATATTCCCCCATTGATCGGAACCTCCCATTTGTATAGAAACATTGTTTTTCTGATACAAATGCAAGAAGTCATACCCTTGAACTAATTGATAGGTAAACTCTGTAAATGACATTCCGTCTTTTGATTCAGAACTAATTCTGTTTTTAACAGAATCTTTTGCCATCATATAATTTACGGTAATGTGTTTCCCCACATCACGGATAAATTCCAGGAAAGAAAAATTCTTCATCCAATCATAGTTGTTTACTAGAACTGCTGCATTTTCTGCATTCGATGTAAAATCTAGGAAGTGACTCAATTGCTCTTTAATAGCTTCCTGGTTGTGGCGTAATGTTTTTTCGTCTAGTAAGTTACGTTCAGAAGACTTTCCTGAAGGATCTCCAATCATACCCGTTGCACCTCCAACCAAAGCAATTGGTTTGTGTCCACATCTTTGAAAATGAGCTAACAACATGATGGGAACTAAGTTACCGATATGTAAAGAATCTGAAGTAGGATCAAAACCTACGTAGGCTCCACGCATCTTTTCTAATAAGTGTTCTTCAGTTGTTGGCATGTGATCATGCAACATCCCTCTCCATGTTAATTCTTCAATAAAATTCTTCATTGTATTCAGTTTATCAATCCACAAATATAAGTTTATCGAGGAAAATATACTAAATTCGTAGTATGATTTTAGTCACTGGAGCTACGGGGTTTGTTGGAGCTCATTTATTGTACCAATTAGCAGAAACGAACGAGCATGTGCGAGCAATTTACCGTTCAGAAAAAACGATTGAAAAAGTAACAGAAGTTTTTTCTTTATATGGCGCAGATGCTTCGTTAATCTCTAAAATAGAATGGTTTAAAGCAGATATTACCGATGTTCCCTCCATGATTCCTGCTTTTTATGGAGTTAAAAAAGTATATCATTGTGCCGCCTTTATTTCTTTTAATCCTAAAGATTATAGAGAAATGCGAAAAGTAAATATACATGGGACAGCAATCATTGTAAACCTATCTATTGATGCAAAAGTTAATAAAATCTGTTTTGTTAGCTCTATTGCGTCTATTGGGAATTCTATTTATGGAGAGCCATCAACAGAGGAAAATGAATGGAATTCACAAGATGACAATAGCGGATATTCTATTACTAAATTTGGCGCTGAAATGGAAGTATGGCGTGCAAGTCAAGAAGGTATTGATGTCGTTATTGTAAACCCGGGAATTATCCTTGGTGGTGGTTTTTGGAATGCTGGTTCAGGAAAAATTTTCACAAAAATTTTTCATGGATTAAAATTCTATACAGAAGGGAAAACAGGTTTTGTAGGGGTTAAAGATGTGGTAAAAACAATGGTTTTCCTAACAAATTCGACAATTAAAAATGAACGATTTATACTGGTTTCAGAAAATAAATCATACAAAGAAGTGTTCTTTTTAATTGCAGATGCGCTTAAAAAAAAGCGTCCCTATAAAAGAATACATCGATGGAAAATGGAACTTTTGTGGAGGGTTTCTAGCTTCTTGTCAATCATCACTGGGAAGGAACCCCTACTCAGTAAGTATGCTGCGAAATCAGCGAATAGCACTTCTTTGTATACTTCAAAAAAAGTTCAAGAAATACTTCCTTTCAAATTTCAGACAATTGAAGCGGTTGTAAAAGAGGTTTCAGAAAATTATCCTACCACTCTTTCTTAAAAAGCAGGCTTTTTTTTAGCTGTTTTTTTTTAAGAGTATCTATAATAAAAGTTGATTCTTCAACAAAACGCTCTTTTTTCTTAACTTTTAATGTATTCAAAGAATCTTTTTCAATGGAATCTAATTTGATCTTTAATTCCGTAAGATCTTTTTTTCTTTTTTCAAGAGCTGCTTTTGCATTGGTAAATATTTCTTCGTACACATCTATATTTGTCATGTAGTAATAATTACTATTCTGAAAACGGGTGCTGTCAATTTTATAAATTTCATAAACAAACGGCATATAGTTAATGTTTGTTTGTTTGTTTTTGTTTTTGATCAACCTGGCAGAAGAGGCAATCATCATATCTTGAATTAAAAGGCTCATGGTGTCTTTTGGGATGATATCTTTTGGTTTCTCAAAAATGGTATTACTAGTGCATGAAAACACTAGAAATAAAACGAGTATGTAATGAGTATTTTTCATTTTATCGATTAAAAGTGATCCTTTTTCCTTTTGTGTTTTCATTGAATACTCCTTGATTATACATCAAGGCCCCGTTTACAAAAGTATGCGTTATTGTTGACGAAAACGTAGTCCCTTCAAAAGGAGACCATCCACATTTGTACAAAAGATTCTCTTTAGAAACTGTTTGTGGCTTGTTGGTGTCTATCAAAACTAAATCAGCATAGTACCCTTCTTTGATAAAGCCCCTTTTTTCAATTTGAAATAACTTTGCAGGATTATGACTCATCTTTTCAACCGCTTTTTCTATAGAAATTACCCCCTCTTTCACTTTTTCTAAAATAGCGGTTACTGCATGTTGTACAAGAGGCCCCCCACTTGGTGCTTTGGTATAAACATTGTTTTTTTCTTCCAGGGTATGAGGCGCATGGTCTGTTGCTAAAACATCAATTCGGTCATCTAGAAGAGCTTCCCACAAACCGTCTCTATCTTTTGCTGTTTTTACGGCAGGGTTCCATTTTATATGAGTTCCCTTTTCTTGATAATCTTGATCACTAAACCATAAATGATGTATGCAAACTTCTGCAGTGATTTGCTTTTCTTCTAAAGGGATGTCATTTCTAAAAAGAGCCGTTTCTTTGGCGGTAGATAGGTGAAAAACATGCAATCTAGCTCCTGTTTTTTTGGCAAGCGCTATTGCTTTAGAAGAGGATAAATAACATGCCTCTTCACTTCTGATGATTGGATGATATTTCAAAGGAATATCCTCTCCGTATTGATCTGTGTATTTTTTGGTATTTTTTTTGATAGTCATTTCATCTTCACAATGAACTGAAATAATCATTTTTGTAGATGAAAAGATGTTCTCTAAAACGGCTTCATTGTCTACTAACATGTTTCCTGTAGAAGACCCTAAAAACAACTTAATTCCTGCTACTTTTTTTGGATCTGTTTTTAATAACTCTTCAAGGTTGTCATTCGTGCCTCCAAACATAAAAGAGTAGTTTGCATAAGAGTCTTTAGCAGCTATTTTGAACTTCTCTTCTAGCAAGTCTTGAGTTGTTGCTTGTGGAACTGTATTTGGCATTTCTATAAAGGTAGTTATTCCTCCTGCTACAGCAGCTTTACTCTCGGTTGCAATCGTTGCTTTATGTGTTAAGCCAGGCTCTCTAAAATGAACTTGATCGTCAATAAAACCAGGAATTAAAAAAGCTCCATTCGCATTGATTACTACTGCTTCTCTAGTAGTTTTTATGTCTGATGAAATTTCTTTTATTATTTCATTTTCAATAAGAACGTCTCCTAAAAAAGTATTGTTTTCATTTACTATTCTTGCTTTTTTTATTAAAGTTAATGTCGTCATATTTTAAATATCTATTCTCATGTTTACCAAGCTTTTTGAAAATCCAAATCGCTCGTATGCTTTAATTGCTGGGGTGTTTTTACTATACACATCTAGGCGTAATTCTTTGAGATTTTTTTGGGTCGACCATTTTTTCAAAGATTCTAAAATTAAGGTGCTAATTTTTTTCCCTCTGAACGATTCCTTTACATACATAAAACCAATATAGCCATGTTGAGGATTTTTGTGATACTGTCTAGATGTTTCTATTCTTACGTATCCTGAAGCAATAACTTCGTCTTCAACAACAGCTACGATCAGATGAAAATGCCGACTGGTAATCATCTCAGGGAGATCATAATATGATAACGGACCGCTATTTAAAAAAGGATCTAAGGGTCTTTCTGCCTTTATGACTCCTTGCTCAAAATCTAAGAGTATTTGTAAGTCATTTAAATCAGCTTTTCTGATAGAAATTGGATTCATAGTCACTTATTTTGGCAATCCTTTTAATTTCATTTTGATCACTCCGAATAAGGCTTCAGAAACAATGCCTCCGGTCATTTTTGAGATTCCTACCATTCTATCTGTGAAAACGACAGAGACTTCTTTGATGTTAAAACCATGCTTCCAGGCTTTAAATTTCATTTCTATTTGAAAAGCATATCCGATAAACTTTATTTTATCTAATTGAATCGTTTCTAGCACGTGTCTTTTCCAACAGACAAAGCCTGCAGTCGTATCAAAAAGAGGAATTCTAGTAATTAAACGAACGTATTTAGAAGCGAAATAAGAAAGTAATAACCTTTTTACATCCCAATTAACAACGTTTACTTTGTTGTTTACATAACGAGAACCAACAGAGACATCACTTCCTTCGTTTTTACAAGCACTATATAAATGAATTAAATCTTCTGGATTGTGAGAAAAGTCTGCATCCATTTCTATGATGTAGTCATACTTTTTTGCTAACCCCCATTTAAACCCGTGAATATATGCTGTTCCTAACCCATTTTTACCTTGTCTTTTTTCTAAAAAGAGACGATTTGGAAACTCCAAAATTAAGTTTTCTACGATTTTCCAAGTCATGTCAGGAGAGTTGTCGTCTACCACCAAGATATCGAACTCTTTTTTTTGTTTAAAGGTAGCTCTTATGATAACTTCTATGTTCTCTTTTTCGTTATAGGTGGGAATAATGACTAACGCGTCTGACATAAATAAATTTTCATGAAGTAAGTAAGCAAATATACATTATTTAATTACTAATTTTGTAGGAAACTTATCAAAACAATAAAACGTGGAAGCAATTGAAAAAACACTAATTGACACGAATTGGATCACTTTATTGCTCCTATTCCTTTTTGTCTGTGTTTTTCTTTTAAAAGGATTGAGTTATGCAAAATTAAAAGGGAATGTATTTTCTTTTGCAAACAATAGTTTTATTGATGCTGAGAATGAAGAAAAGACCTCTTTTTTTAATCTATTTCAATCTGTGATTTTTCTTTTTTCGATGGTCGTTTTATCTTTATTAATTTATAAGATTTTACGATTCTATGAGTTTTGGGCAACGCATGACTTTACCAACTTTATGAAGGTTTTGAGTCTTGTTTCTGCATATTTTTTGGTTAAATGGTCTTTAGAGTTTGTGTTTTCACATGTATTAATGATACAGAAGCAAGTTCGTTTTTTTTTAATATCTAAGGCTATTTATCTTTATTCTACTGCATTTTTTTTATTGATTTCCCTTGTTTTGGTTCAATATTCGCAATTAAACATTCTTTTTTTAATTTATTTCTCAATAGTTCTTTTTTCTGTTCGGTTTGTACTACACGTCATTATTAATAAAAACCTGGTTTTTAACGAGTTGTTTTATTTTATTTTGTACCTTTGCGCCTTTGAAATAGCACCGTTATTTATACTGTTTAAATTGATGTTTTAACTAGAAAAAGAAAACATATGAAAGTGAAAACAATTTTAGTATCGCAACCCAAACCAAAGACAGAAACATCTCCTTATTTTGAGCTATCTGATAAACAGAAAGTAAAAATTGATTTTAGATCTTTTATTCATGTAGAAGGAATTAGTGTGAAAGAGGTAAGAGGCGAGAAGGTTGATTTAAATAATTTTACGGCCATAATTCTAACAAGTAGAAATGCGGTTGACCACTTCTTTAGAATTGCCGAAGAAATGCGTTTTAAAGTGCCAGATTCAATGAAATATTTTTGCCAGTCTGAAGCTGTAGCATATTATTTACAAAAATATGTGGTTTATAGAAAACGAAAAATTTATGTTGGTACTCGTACCTTTCCTGATTTAACAAAATTAATTAAGAAACATAAAAACGAAATATTTTTATTGCCAAGTTCAGATAAATTAAAGCCTTTAATCCCTAAAGAATTAGATGATTTAGGTGTAAAATGGACACGATTAGATTTATATAGAACTGTTGTGAGTGATTTGTCTGATTTAGAAAATGTTTTTTATGATGTCTTGGTCTTTTTTAGTCCTTCAGGAATTGAATCTTTATTAAAGAACTTTCCCAATTTCAAACAAAAAGAAACAAGAATTGCCGTTTTTGGTAATTCAACTGTCAGGGCAGCAACTGAAGCTGGGTTAAAGTGTGATATTACTGCACCTTCTCCTGAAACACCTTCTATGACGATGGCTTTAGATAAATACATAAAAGAAGTAAATAAAAAATAAAGTACTAAAAATTTTAAAAAAAACCGAACAGCGATGTTCGGTTTTTTTTATGCAAACAACGTAGCAAAAGCCTCCTCAATTTTCCCAACTAAAACCAATTTAATCTTGTGATTAATGGATGAGATTTTATTGTATTTTGAAGCCACAAGTGTTTTGTAACCTAGTTTTTCTGCTTCTAAAATTCGTTGATCTATTTTGGAAACAGGTCTAATTTCTCCAGCCAAACCAACTTCTGCGGCAAAACAAACATTTGGGTTGATGGCAATGTCTTGATTAGACGATAAAATAGCTGCAACAACAGCTAGGTCTATTGCGGGGTCATCAACATTTATGCCTCCTGTAATATTTAAAAAAACATCTTTAGCTCCCAATTTAAAGCCAGCTCTTTTTTCTAAAACAGCCAAAATCATGTGCAGCCTTTTAAGATTATATCCGGTTGTAGAGCGTTGAGGAGTTCCGTATACTGCTGTGGAAACTAAGGCTTGAATTTCGATCATTAGAGGTCTAATCCCTTCCAGAGTCGATGCAATTGCGGTTCCGCTTAAATCGGAGTCTTTTTTAGAAATTAAAATTTCTGAAGGATTTGAAATTTCTCTTAACCCTGACGAAAGCATTTCATAAATACCCAATTCTGAAGTAGTTCCAAATCTATTTTTTTGTGAACGCACAATTCTGTAGGTGTGGTTTCTATCTCCTTCAAATTGTAAAACAACATCGACCATGTGTTCTAATATTTTTGGCCCCGCAATGTTCCCGTCTTTATTGATGTGGCCAATTAATAATACAGGTGTTGCGGTTTCTTTAGCGTATTTTATCAGTTCTGCAGCAGTTTCTCTGATTTGAGAAATACTTCCAGGAGAAGCTTCTATGGAGTTTGTATGTAGGGTTTGTATAGAGTCAATTACCAAAACATCTGGATCTGTTTCTTCTATATTTTTAAAAATTTGTTGCGTATTTGTTTCTGTTAAAATTAGGCAATTTGAAGTTTTAGCCTCCAGCCTTTCTGCTCTCATTTTTATTTGAGATTGACTCTCTTCTCCAGATACGTATAAAACTTTTTGACGAATGTTTAAAGCTACTTGCAACAATAATGTTGATTTTCCAATACCTGGCTCCCCTCCCAAAAGAGTTACAGATCCTTTTACCAATCCTCCTCCTAAAACAGTGTCTAATTCTTTGTTGTTGGTGATAATTCTCTCTTCAGGATTTGTCTGAATATCGATAATTTTTAATGGTTTATTTACGATTCCCCTCCCTGTTTTTGCTTGTTTCCATGAGCGTTTTTCTTCTTTTTGTAAGACTTCTTCTACAATCGTATTCCATTCTTTGCAAGCACCACATTGACCAACCCATTTTGCATGTTGAGTTCCACAATTTTGACAGAAAAAAGTTGTTTTGGTTTTGGCCATAGAATTGGTTTGAAAGATTCAAAGTTACAAGTTTATGAGTTGATAACTTTTAAAAATTTGATAAAAATAAGATTTTATTAAAGTTTATAAATACTTGGGTTGGGAGTTGTGAGGTGTCCTTGAGGGCTTCTTTTTAAAGAAAGTGAACCACAAAAAACAGGCTAAAGCGCCGCTAAAATTATTTATGTTTATTGTAAATTGGAAGGAATAAAAAGGCCAATCCGCCAAAAATGATGATCATAGCCGTTTGAGCGGTCCACATGATCCATCCAAAAGCAGTAGCGGGATCTGATGGAATATCAAATAAAGCAAGGGCCCCAGCAACAGCAATTGGGTACAAGCCAATACCACCATTTGTTGCTGCAATAGAGAAACCGCCAGCAATAAAACCAATTAAAACCCCTCCGAATGGAACTTCTAGCCCGCTAATTGCAGGGATAGTAGCCCAGAACATGGCAACATACATTACCCAAATAAATATGGTGTGAAAGATAAAAGCCACTTTGTTTTTCATTCTAAAAATACTTGTAACTCCTTCCACCAAACCAATAACAAAAGTTTTAATTTTTAATAAAATCCCTGAAGTCGCTTTTTTTACAAAAAAATATAGAATATAACATATGATTGTTAAAATGATAAGACCAATACTAATTTTACTGGCATCAAAATTCTTAGTTAAAAGATCGTAGATAAAATCAAATTGAACAAAAAGAGTAATGATGATGATGCATAGCATCATGACTAAATCTGCAATTCTTTCTGCAACAATAGTCCCAAACCCTTTTTCGAAAGGAATTTGTTCGTAATTTGTTAGGACAAACGCTCTAGAGACTTCTCCTGCTCTTGGAATGGCTAAATTCACTAGATACCCCACTAAAACAGCCAAAACACTGTTTGTGAACCTTGGCTTAAAACCCAAGGGATCTAACATAAATTTCCACCTGTAAGCTCTGGAAAGATGACTCAATATTCCAAAGAATAAGCCAAGAAAAATCCATTCATAATTAGCTTCTTTGAAATATCCAATTAACACATTGATAGAGATTTTAGAAAGCGAATACCAAACTAATATGGCTCCAAAGATAAGCGGTATACTTGTTTTTAATATTTTTTTCACGGAAACGATCACTAGGTCAGGGTATTGTCTTTTTCGTTTGGAAACACAAGAGAAGGCTTAAAATTTTTAGCTTCTTCAAAATCCATAAATCCATAAACAATTAGAATTAATACATCCCCAACAGCAACTCTTCTTGCAGCGGCTCCGTTCAAAGTGATTTCTCCACTTCCACGAGGTCCAGGAATAGCATAGGTTTCTAAACGTTCTCCATTGTTGTTGTTCACAATCTGAACACGTTCTCCTTCAATAATATTGGCGGCATCCATTAAATCTTCATCTATAGTGATGCTTCCTATATAATTTAAATCTGCACCCGTAACTTTTACACGATGGATTTTAGACTTTACGACTTGTACTAACATGTGGCAAAAATACTGTTTTTTTAGTTAATTATTCTTTAATTGTAGGTTGTCAATTAATCGAATTTCTCCGGCAAATACCGCAATAAAAGCTCGGTATTTTTTATCAGAGGCCTTATTTTTTTCACTTTTTAATGTTTTTTCTTCAGCAATTGTAAAATATTCTAATTCTAGAGTAGTATTTTTTTTGAATTCGTCTTCGACCCATTCAGTAATTTCTAGGGTGTTATCTACGTTAAATTGTTCTCGAACTTTTTCAAGGATTTTATAAATAAAAGGGACCGCTTTTCGATGTGTTTCCGTAAGTCTAGTATTTCTTGAACTCATTGCCAAACCATCGTTTTCTCTAAAAATCGGACACCCTTTAATTTTAGTGTTCAACCGGTGCTTTTGAACCATTTTTTTAATGATTTGTAGTTGTTGAAAATCTTTTTGACCAAAATAAGCGATATCAGGGTCAATGATTTCGAAAAAAGTTTTTACAACCGTAGCAACACCGTCAAAATGACCCTTTCGATGTTTTCCTTCCATTTGATGTTCTAAGCCATCAAAGTCAAATTTATCGGAAACAATATTTTGGGTGTAAATTTCCTCTGCAGAGGGAAGAAATAAAACATCGCATAAAACACTATTTAATAATTTTGTGTCATTTTCTAAGGTTTTGGGATACTTTACGAAATCTATTGTATTGTTGAATTGTGTTGGGTTTACAAAGATACTAACAACAACGAGATCATTTTTTTTCTTCGCTTCTTTTATCAAAGACAAATGACCTTTGTGAAGCGCTCCCATAGTGGGGACGAAACCAATGGTTTTGTTTTTCTGCTTTTGTGCTGTTAAGTAAGATTTTATTTCTTTTTTAGTATTAAAAATGTTCATTCTAAAAAATTAAGTAAAGTCTGCAAACTTAGCATTTTAACATGATATTAGCATAATAATTTGTATTTTTGTAGTTCTTAAAAAGAGTTTGATTTAATGAAGGACAAGAGAATATTATTTGTTTCGTCTGAAGTAGTTCCCTACTTACCTGAAACAGAGCTATCATCAACAGCCTTTAATGTTGCAAAGAACGCACATTCTAAGGGAGTACAAACAAGAATTTTCACGCCTAGATTTGGCGTAATTAATGAGCGAAGACACCAGTTGCACGAAGTAATTCGTCTCTCTGGAATGAACCTCGTTGTAAACGACATGGACATGCCGTTGATCATAAAAGTAGCCTCGATTCCTAAAGAAAGGATGCAGGTATACTTTATAGATAATGAAGAATATTTTAAAAGGAAGGCCGTTTTTACAGATGAAGATGACAACTTATTTTCAGACAACGATGAGCGTGCAATCTTTTTTGCTAAAGGAGTTATAGAAACTGTAAAAAAACTGAATTGGGCCCCAGACATTATTCACGTTCATGGATGGATGGCGTCTTTGTTGCCACTTTATCTAAAAGAATTTTACAAGGAAGAACCGTTGTTTACAGAAAGTAAAATTATCACTTCTTTGTACGATAATAGTTTTGAAGGGAATTTAAACGAAACCCTCGCAGACAAGATAAGGTTTGACCGAATTTCTGAAGAAAAAACAGCAACAATCCAAATACCAAGTTTCACAAACATACTAAAAAGTGCCATAGAAAATTCAGATGCAATCATTCATGGTAGTGAAACAATTTCAGAAGAACTTTCTTCTTTTTTAGAAGAAAAAGAAATACCAGTTCTAGAATACCAATCTGAAAACTTAAAAGAAAGTTATTTAAATTTTTATGCTGACTTAATTGCAGCGAATTAATTGTTATAGAGTGAGAAATTTTTTTCAAAAAATCCCTTATATTACCGCTATAGTAGTGGTGTTTTCAGCTGTTGTTTCTTGTGAGAAAGACTTTACAGATATTGGGTCAAATGTAATTGGTAACACTGCTTTTTCAACAGGTTCAATGCTTCTCGATGTTCAGCTTGAAAACAGTCCTGTCACAAAACTCGTTACAAGTGATTTTATTATTTCTGATAAGCCAGAGTATCTATTAGGAGTCCATGCAAGTGATGATTACGAAAAAATTGAAGCCTCCATTATTTCACAGATTGCTATAAATTCAGATCTTCAACTTCCTTTTCACTCAGACACAACAACAGTGGTTACGACCATTGATACTGTTTTTGTGAAAATGCCTTACCGAGTGGTACTAAATAGTGAGGGAACTGCCTATGAATTGGATTCAATAATAGGGAATCAATCCCAACCATTTAATTTGAACATTTATCAATCAAGCACTTATTTAAACAGGTTGGATCCATCAGATCCCAGTAAATTAAATAGCTATAGTTCAGACGATGTGTTTGAGAAAAAAATGCCCATAACAGCATTAAACGATCCTATTGATTTTCAGTTTACACCAAAAGCAACAGATACCGTAATCGTGAAAAGATGGTTAAGCGATCAAAAACTATCGAGAAAAGACACTGTGATTTACACAACTTCAAGTTCTTCGTTGATCCCCCTTCCTTTTGGATTTATTCCTCTAAAAGAAGAGGTTATTAACGAACTTTTTTTAAAAAAATATGGGTCTGCAGAATTTGCTTCTCAAGAAGCGTTTAACGATTATTTCAGAGGTCTTATTTTAGAAGCATCAGGGAATGATGGCTCTTTAATTTCCTTTGATTTTAATGGCTCGGTCAAACCCTCTATAGAAGTTTATTATACAAATTCAGTGTTTCATAAAGGCGCTATTATCGATACCATCCATAAAAATGATAGCTTTTTATTATCAGGAATCAAAGCAAGTACCTACAAAATGGGAGAGAAAACCTATCCTGTAAATAATGAAGTAAAAATACAAGGAGCTGCAGGAAGTGAAGCAGCAATAACGCTTTTTGAGGCCGATGAATTAGCAACGCTAAGAGATCAAAATTTATTAATAAATGATGCATCTTTAACTTTTTATATAAATCAATCTGCAGACATTGCAGCCATTCCTTATCAATTGTTCCTGTACAAGAGCGGTGAGGGCTCAAATCCTGTCCTCAGTTATGTAAAAGACACCTATTCCGAACCTGCTTTTTTTGGAGGTCTCTTAGAAAGAGATAGCGATGGAAATCCAGAAAAATATACTTTTAGAATTACAGATTATGTGTCAGATATTTTAAGTGGAGAAACGGATTATTCGCCAACCTTAAAATTAAAAATTTTCAATAAAACTGATTTAAAAATCCTACAAGACAGAGATACCACTTTTACAAATTACAATTGGAATCCAAAAGCAGTTACAATTTTAAACCATCATCCAGACAATGGAACTAAAAAAGTAGCCTTCAAGATTTCTTATTCTGAGAAAAAGGATTAATTAAAAAAAAAATATATGTGTGGAATTGCAGGCTATATAGGGTATAGAGAAGCGTATCCAATCGTTATAAACGGATTAAAAAGATTAGAATATCGTGGGTACGACAGTTCTGGTGTAATGTTATATGATGGGAAAGAAATCCAACTTTCTAAAACCAAAGGGAAAGTTTCTGATCTAGAAGTCATCACAAACAAAGAAGAAGAAAGAAAAAAAGGACGAATTGGGATTGGACACACCCGATGGGCTACCCATGGAGTTCCAAACGATATTAATTCCCACCCACACGTTTCTCAGTCAGGAGATTTAGTTATCGTACACAACGGTATTATAGAAAACTATGATTCTTTAAAAAAAGAACTAATTTCTAGGGGGTATGTTTTTCAAAGCGATACTGACACTGAAGTATTGATAAACTTAATTGAAGAGGTAAAGAAAACCGAAAAATGCAAGTTGGGGAAAGCAGTTCAATTAGCACTAACTAGTGTGATTGGAGCCTATGCAATTGCTGTTTTTGATAAAACAAAACCAAATGAATTGGTGGTTGCTCGTTTAGGAAGTCCCATTGCTATTGGTATCGGGAAAGAAAATAAAGAATTTTTTGTTGCCTCTGACGCATCTCCTTTTATTGAATACACAAAAGAAGCCATTTACATTGAAGACGAAGAAATGGCGATTATAAAACTTGGGAAGAAAATTCAAGTTCGTAAAATACAGAATGATGCTCTTGTAAATCACAATGTTTTAGAACTACAAATGAGTCTAGAACAAATAGAAAAAGGGGGGTACGATCACTTCATGATCAAAGAAATTCACGAGCAGCCTAAAGCAATAATAGATACTTACAGAGGAAGGATGTTGCCAGATCAAGGCATGATTAAGATGTCTGGAATTGATGATCATCTTTCAAAATTCTTACATGCAGATAGAATTATTATCATTGCCTGTGGAACCTCTTGGCACGCTGGATTGGTTGGAGAATATTTACTTGAAGAATTTGTGAGAATTCCTGTTGAGGTAGAATATGCCTCAGAATTTAGATATAGAAATCCTGTAATAACCTCAAAAGATATTGTCATTGCTATTTCTCAATCCGGTGAAACGGCAGATACCTTAGCAGCCATAAAATTGGCAAAGTCTAAAGGTGCATTCGTTTTTGGAGTTTGTAATGTAGTGGGCTCTTCTATAGCCAGAGAAACACACGCAGGAGCATATACACATGCAGGACCAGAAATTGGTGTGGCTTCAACAAAAGCTTTTACAACACAAATAACGGTTCTTTCATTAATTGCATTAAAATTAGCAAAAGAAAAAGGGACCTTTTCTGAATCGAGGTTTCAAAATTATTTAAGGACTTTGGAATTGATACCAAACCAAATAGAACAGTTGTTAAATATTGATGCTACAGTAAAAGAGATTGCTGCGGTTTATAAGGATGCCAAAAATTGCTTATATCTGGGGAGAGGATTTAATTTTCCAGTAGCTTTAGAAGGTGCTTTAAAGTTAAAAGAGATTTCTTATATACATGCAGAAGGCTATCCTGCAGCGGAAATGAAGCATGGCCCTATTGCATTAATAGACGAGAATATGCCAATTTTTGTGATTGCCACAAGTAAAGGTCATTACGAAAAAGTAGTGAGTAATATTCAGGAGATAAAATCAAGGTCAGGAAAGATCATTGCGATTGTTACTGAAGGTGATACTCAGGTCAAAGAAATTGCAGATCATGTAATAGAGATTCCAGAAACAGAGGAGGCATTCACACCTTTATTAACCACCATACCTTTTCAGTTATTATCCTATCACATAGCGGTAATGCTAGATAAAAATGTAGATCAACCAAGAAATTTAGCGAAGTCAGTCACAGTGGAGTAAAAGAAAGCGGTTATCCTTACCTCTTGAATTTAGTAATAAGGTTCTCTGTTACAATAACTACAACAAAAGTTTGGAACTCAAATTATAGTGAATATCAAGAGTAATTATTCAATAGAATTTGTGAATATAAACGTCATTTTCTTACCTCAGTAGGTTACAGAAAAATATCTAAAATCTTCAACGAAGAAGGATTAAAAACACCTCGTGGAAGAATATTTAAGAATACCCACGTTCACTCTATCTTCAAAAAAGGTAAGATTCGAGAAGAGAGAGATCATAGAGAAGATATCGTTGAGATTTCTCAAGTTACAATTGAGGAGTTAAAATAAAAAGTCCGTTTTTGATTAAATGTAAAGTTTTTTTGTCATTATGTAAAAAATACTTTACATTTATTGAAATTTAGAAATTATAATATGAGTTATTTATTTAGTAATAAGTTTAAAAAAACAAGTGGTGTGGTTTTTTATTTGTCAATACTAGTTGGATTATTTTTATTGTTAACAGAAAGAATACAAGACATTTTTGTTGTTAACGTTTTTTCAATTTTTTCTTATGAGTGGGTTGGAACAAAAATTCCAGGGTTTAGGTGGATAGAAAATGGTTTAGGTGATGAAGTTTTTACTTTGATAATTATTGTTTCAGGGATAGTAAACTCTTTTAGTAAAGAAAAAATTGAAGACGAATTAATTTCAAGAATTAGATTAGAAAGTTTGTCCTTATCCCTATTCATTAGTTTTGGATTAATAATTGTGTCTACCTTTTTAGTTTTTAATATTAACTATATGTATGTATTGGTGTTCAACTTATTTTTAATAATTCTCTTATTTAATTTAATATTTAAATTCAGACTATTCAAACACTATAACTCATGAAAAATAATTTAAAGTTATATCGAACAAAGTCTGGATATACACAAGAAGATATTTCAAAAAAAATAGGTGTTTCTAGACAAACAATCAATTCCATTGAAAATAATAGATTTCACCCCTCCATACTATTGTGTTTGAAACTTTCAAAAGAATTGGGTTGTCAAGTAGATGATTTATTTTATCTTGAAAGTTGATGTAAGAAAAGTTTATGGTGTAAGGTTAACCGTATTATAAGAATAAACCACCGCCGTAGAGCAGTTGGCAGATATCTGGATTTATTTCTCTAATTTTAAAGGGGTTTCGAAGGGGTTTATGACTGCGGGAGTTCTGATTATTCTCCCAGACTATGTTCGGAGATTTAAGAATGACGTTACTGAATCATCCGTGAGGAATTATTTTTAAGACAGAGAAATTAAACGAGTTGATACAGGTCTTTTAATGAAGAGATTTCGTTTCTTGAGTTTCTACAGGAACTAAAACTTCAGGAAATCAATAATTTGAAAAAAGGAATGAAAATAAATAAATGAAAAAAATGATTTCAAGAATGTTGCGTTTTCTATTTTTCATGAGTATAATTTGTTTTTTAGTTAGTTGCGGAATCTTTAAAAAGAGGTATTCTGGGGATGTTTCAGATCATTTTAATGGCAACAAGTTTGTAAACACCAATGGAAGGGAAGTAAACGGTGCAAAAGAGTTGTTCAAATTTATGCGCACTAGAAATCCTACAAAATGGATTAAAGAGTACGAAACCTATTCTAGAGACATCCCTATAGAGAATAATTATACAGATAGTATTAAATTAATTTTTATAAATCACAGCACTTTTCTTATTCAGTTAGATACCCTTAACATTTTAACAGACCCCATTTGGTCTGAAAGATGCAGTCCAGTGCAATGGGCTGGACCTAAAAGAAACAGACCCCCTGGCGTAACTTTTAATAGTTTACCAAACATAGATGTTGTGCTAATTAGCCACAATCATTATGACCATTTAGATAAAAACACCATTCTAGCCCTTCAAAAAGAACATACACCTCAGTTTATTGTACCGCTCGGAGTCTCTCATTTTTTTAAACGATTGGGCATTCAGAATGTTATTGAAATTGATTGGGATGAAGAAATTGAATTTAAATCTCTAAAAATAAAAGGCACACCCGCCGTGCATTTTTCTAGCAGAGGTGCTTTTGATCAAAATAAAACACTCTGGTGTGGGTATTTAATTAAAGGCTCTAAAAACATATATTTTGCCGGGGATACGGGCTATGATGAAAATATTTTTAAGAAAATAGGAAAGGAAAATCCGAGTTTAGACTTGTCTATTATTCCAATTGGTGCTTATAAACCTAATTGGTTTATGTCGTTAATTCATACAAATCCCGATGAGGCCGTAAAAATACATGTAGACTTAAAAACAAAACAATCTGTAGCCACACATTTTGGTACATTTGCTTTGGCTGACGAAGGACAAGGTGAAGCTGGGAAAGATTTAAAAATAGCATTGGGTACTTATAAAATTTCAAATGAGAAATTTTTAATTCCTGAAGAAGGAATTTTCTATGACTTTTAAGCATTTGTGAAAAGCGCTCAATTTAATCGATGGAATTAAAAAAGAATCTAGAAATGTTCCTTTGTTATACCCTCCCTCTCTCTATAGAGTAGATAGAAACACCATTCCTCTTCCTCATCAATATTAAAATTAAGGCCCCTATTTAAAGGATCATTTTTGACTCCATAGGTTTTATCGTAAGTTTTATGTTATAAATGATTGCCATCAAATCTATGAATTAATTTGGTTTATAAAATAAACTAGTTTATATTTGTATAACTTTAAATAATAATGATACATGGATGCTTCTGAAAAACAAATTGAAATGATTAGTAAAATGATCAATAGCACAAAAGAAAACTTACAACCTCTTAGTGTAAATTTTATATTTTGGGGAAGTTTGATTGTTGGAATGAGTTTGATACATTATATTTTTCCTCAATTTATTCAGTCTACAAAATACTCTTCATTATTATTTTGGACAGTGATCCCTCTAATAGGGATGACAATTACTGTATTTTATAATATCAAAAACAGAAAAAATATTGGGTACGAAACCCATCTTAGTAGAGTCATAAAAATTATCTGGGGAGTTTTTAATGTATCCTGGTTCTTACTTGTAATAATTTCACTTTTAAAAGGAGTAAATAATCCGGTACCTGATATTTTATTCTTATTAAGTACTACTTTATTAATAACAGGATTGATTATAAAATTTAGACCAATACTATTGGGTGGGTTTTTATTGATGTTGTTTACAGTGTATATAAATTTTAACCCAACTATTAATTTTTTATTAGTAAATATGATCGGAGTAACTTTGGGAATGTTAATTCCTGGAATCACACTTTATACCTCTAAACTTGATGAATAAATCAATCGATAAAATTTTATTTAATCCGATTAGGTTAAAAATTGTATCAACTTTAATCACTATAAGTGAATGTGATTTTAAACATTTGAGAAAGGTTACGGAATCTACCCAAGGCAATTTGAGTATCCAATTAAAAAAGTTAAAGGAAAATGGGTACATCCATATTGAAAAATCATTTAAGAATAATTACCCCCAAACGACTTGTTCTATTACAAAAAAAGGGAAAAGAAAATTTGAGGAATTTTTTGAAACAATTTTAACGTACAAAAAATAACAAGCCTATCTTTTATCATGAATCTTTGTATGATTTCCATCATTCCAAAGCGTTAGAATATCGGTAGCAACACTTGCGCCACTTCCAGCAGCAATAGCATACTGACTTCTCCAACCCGCAATAGTACCACAACAGTATAATCCTTTTTGTATGAGGTGGTCTTTATTAATTAATTGAATTCTATCTTTTGTTAGGTTTGTTTTTTTGTGAGGAATTACAAAAGGCTCCAAGCCTTTTATAGAGAAAGGTTTTGCATAGTTTAAAGCAATGATGACTATTTTAGAAAAGTAGGTGTTTTTATTTGTGGTAATTTGGTACCCTTCATTATCCTTTACAACACCAATGACCTTTTCATTTTCTATCTGTGAAACTTCTGGATACATGGAGGTAAGTTGATTTTTTCCTTCGGTTAAGAGATCCCTTCCAAATTTTCCGGAAGGCACCCCTAAAACATTATTAAATAATGCATTTTGAAGGTGTGATGCTTTTTGGTGTAGGATAATACCCACTTTTTTATCTGCAGCAAAAGGCCTGCAAATTCCAGAGCCTAAAACCAATGCACATTGCATTCCAGAGACCCCACCTCCAATAATAAGAACATCAAAACCCATCTTAAATGAAAAGCATTTTAATATTTGCTGCAAATAATTTTACAGAAATGGCCAATAAAACCACCCCAAATACTTTACGAATAATTTGAATTCCATTTGGACCAATAATACGCTCTATTTTAGAAGAAGTTTTTAGTACAATATAGATTAAAATAACATTAAAAAATACCGCAAGGATAATGTTTTCTATATAAAATTCAGCTCGTAAAGAAAGTAAGGTTGTCAAACTCCCTGGTCCTGCAATTAACGGGAAAGCTAATGGGAATACAGAGGCTGTAATTGGGTTTGAATTATCATCATTGTCTTTGTACAGAGTAATTCCTAAAATCATTTCTAAAGCAATAAAGAATAAAATAAAAGAACCAGCAACTGCAAAAGAATTCACATCTATTCCTATGAGTTTTAATAAACTTTGCCCTAGAAACAGAAAAATAATCATTATGAAACCGGCTATTAATGAAGCTTTTTCAGACTGAATATGACCAGACTTTTTTCGTAAATCTATGATAATAGGAATGTTTCCAATAATATCAATTACTGCAAATAAAACCATAAAAGCAGTAAAAATTTCTTTAAAATTAAAATTCATGAGTTTATATATATTTTACAAAATTAGACAACTTAGTTTACCTAAACGTAAAGTTATAGAAAAAAATAATACTATTTTTGCAACATGTTTCAACTAGGAAAAACGATAGTTTCTGAGGAGATTATAGAAAGAGATTTTGTATGTAATTTGTCTGCATGTAAAGGTGCTTGTTGTGTAGACGGTGAAGCCGGAGCTCCTCTGGAGAAAGAAGAGACAAAAATTTTAGAAAGTATTTATCCGAAAGTTAAACCTTTTTTAAGAAAAGAAGGAATCGAAGTTATTGAAAAAGAAGGAACTTGGGTAACTAGTGAGTGGAACGAACCAGAAACTCCTTTAATTAATGGTGCTGATTGTGCTTATGTGATTTTTGATGAAAAAAACACAGCACTTTGTGCTATTGAAGAAGCTTATAATTCTGGAGCTATTGAATGGAAAAAGCCTATTTCTTGTCATCTATATCCAGTAAGAGTAAAAGAATACAGTGAATTTTCTGCGGTAAATTATCATAAATGGGAAATTTGTGATGATGCCTGTTCTCTTGGGAAAGAGTTGCAAGTGCCAGTTTATAAGTTTGTAAAGCAAGCTTTAATTAGAAAATTTGGCAAAGATTGGTATGATGAGTTAGAGAAAGTGGCTGAAAAACACTTAAGATAGTGGCAATATTATACGAACTTTTGTTCCTGCATCATTGTTTTTTTTGTCTTTTAAATCCTCGTAAATAATTGAGTAATTGTTGTTAAATTGCTTTACAAAGTTGGTTAACCTGTCTTTTGTTAAGTTGATCCCCATAGAGGTTCTATTGATAGATTTTTTAGCTTTTATTATTGCAGCGCCTTTGCGTCCAATTCCATTATCTTCAATTTCAATTAGAAGATAATTAGAAGATATTTCACCAATATTAATATTAATTTTTTTATTATTTTCTTTGGTTGATAAACCATGCCATATAGAATTTTCTAAAAAAGGCTGTAAAACCAAAGGAGGAATCTTTATTTTCTCTAAATTCAAAGAAGCGTCCGTATTGATTGTAAAATCGATTTCATTAGAAAAACGAATGTTTTCTATACTTAGATATAGTTTCATTGTTTTTATTTCTTCTGCTAAAGTAGTTTCTTGTATTGCCGATGCTTCTAATATTTTTCGCATTAATTTGGAAAACTTATTCAAATAGTAGGTCGCTTTTTGCTGTTCATTTTCTATGATGTATAATTTGATAGAATTTAATGCATTAAACATGAAATGAGGATTCATTTGGCTTCTTAAAGCATCTTGTTTTAAAGAAAGTACTCTCTTTTCATTTTCCAGTCCTTTTTGTTTGCCAATAGAAAATATGACAACAGCAATTAATGTAAACAGCCCTAAAGCAATGATCCATAAAGTCCTATTTTTTGTTATTTGTAATTGAGCTATCTGATTTTTTTTAGCTAAATAATTTATTTGATTTTCACTTCGTTCTTTATCGTATTTTGTTATTAATTCACCGACATACATTAAGTTTTTATCATTTAAAGTTTTTACATTTTCTTCTTTCGATTTTCTATAATAAGAATACGCCTTTTTAAAGTCTTCTCTTTTTGCAAACAGAAAAGATAAATTTTCATTTGCTTTTACTATAATCGAATGGATATTAAATTTTTTGGCAATTTCTAAAGCAGCCGTTAGACTTTTTTTTGCACTTTGAAGCTTATTAGAATGTAATTGTGCTAAGCCCAGAGTATTATAGGTGCTAGAAAGATAAAACATGTCTTTTTCTTGAATAGCTAATTGCAAAATGGTGTCGACAGTTTTCAACGCTTGGTTGTATTTTTTTTGCTTAATTAATACATTGGCGATATTGTAGCCACAAATCACTTTGCCAATTGTTGAGTTAATTTGAATATTATAATTTAAAGATTTGTGATAGTTTTTAAGAGCTTCGTCTAAATCCCCTAGGCCTTCATATGCATCGCCAAAGCATTTATAATTGATTGCAATTCCATGGGTATGATTAAGTTGCTTCTGAAATACCATGGCCTTTTTAAATTCTTTTAGAGCCAATTCATATTGCTTTAAAGAGAGGTAGATGTTGCCAATACTATTTTGAGCGATACTAATACTTTTTTTAGTGGTAGTTTTAGGGTTTTTAATGGTCGTCGCTTTGTCTAATGCCTCTTGATGATAATTTAAAGCATTTCTAATATCGTCTTGTCTTCGATAAACAGATCCAATTGCATTGAGTGTTTTTATTTCAGATATGGTGTCTTTTTTTTTTCTGCTAACGAGAAGAGCATTCTTGTATCCATATATAGATTTGTCAAATAGTGAAAGGTCTCTATAGTACCTACCAAGTGCATTAGAACCATAGAATTCTCCCTCTAAATACGAATTTTCTTTACTTTTTTTAATGAGTAGTCTTAAAAGACGTTCATTTTTCCTGTTTTTCAGAAAAATAGAATCAATAATTTTTTGATTAGAGATGTTATTTTTTATGAAATATGTTATTTGTTCAATCCCTTCTTTTTTTTGAGAAAAGGTAAATGCACTTAATAACAAAAAAAAAAGTACAAATATTCTTGTTTTCATCTATTAAAATTTATCTAAGAATATTGTTTTTTTTTGACGAGAAACTGGAATTTTATGATTATTTTCTAAAATAATATATCCGTCAGATTTAAAAAACTCCTTGACTTTTTTTAGATTGATAATATAAGAGTTGTGAATTCTAAAGAATTCTTCTTTCGGAAGCTGCGCATTTATCTCCTTTAGTTTCTTGGTGATAAGAAATTTTTTATTAAGGGTGTGTATCGTAGAATAATTTCCATCAGAAACAATAAAAAGTATTTCTTTAGGGTCTAAAAAAATCATCTTTCCGTCTGTGTTAAGTGTGATTTTTTTTGAACTCAATTGATCGTTAAAACGCAATAATACTTTTTCTATTTTATTAGAATTTATAGATTTAGAGCTGTGTTTTTTGATTTTTTCGATGGTTTCTTTTAGATCATCTCGATCTATTGGTTTTAATAAATAATCGATCGCATCTTTTTTTAATGCTTTAATAGCATATTCATTGTACGCAGTTGTAATTACAATAGCAAAATTTGGAGAATCGAGCTTGCTTAAAAACTGAAAACCATCCATCGTAGGCATTTCAATATCTAAAAAAAGACAATCTATCTCATTTTTAGCCAAGTAAATTAACGCTTTTTCGGGGTCCTTAAATGTAGCTTTCACCTCTATTTCGTTACTGAAATTTGACAACTCCCATGTTAGGCTTTTTAGAGCTTTTGGTTCGTCATCAATAATAATAGATGTTAATATGTCGTGTTTATGGATCCGTAATTTTTTTTTTTGTGTGTGCGGATTCTTCATTTTTAAAATTAAGTAAGCATAAAAACTTTTTTGCTTATTTCAAGTTTACTAATTTTTTATAATAAACGTTTATATTTCAATCTTTTTTAGATGAAACGAGCATTTAAACTGTTGTTTTTCATTTTAAAACGTGAGTGAACTTTGTTTGCAGCTCTTTTTCACTTTTTTATCCTTCTGTTTTGGAAGAAAATACAGCATACATTAATTACTCAAAATACAATTTACATTTACATAAATACCATTTATACATTTTTTAATACCATTCATACAATAACTATTTTTAGACCCATCATTTCTTGTAGATTTGTTGTGGGAGAATACTAATTACAAGAAAAAGAAAATTTTTATTTATTATGGAATTTCCCTAGATTCTTTAATTTTTAATTAAAAAGCATCGCTTAGTAAGTGATGCTTTTTTTATCTCACTTGTTTTTGAAATTGAACAAATTTAGTTGGTAAATAAAATGATCACTTTGATTTTTTAAAAGACACCAATTTATAACTATAATGTTTTATTATTGAAAGAAAAAAAAGGGTTCGCTGAGAATAAAATAACAAAATGAAATTAATCCGTTTAGGGATATTAGAAGCCTTGTTCAATGAATAAGAGAAATAATTGTAATTTAGCTTAGGATCAAAGACAATATTTTTAATATTTTTGGTAGATATAATTCTCAGTTTAGAAGTAGATAGATGTATTAAATTACCTTTTAAAAGAGATTGTTAGAAAAGAAATAAACGAAACTCAAATTATTATTTTGAAAGATTATTTTGCACACGAAACAGCTGTAATAGACAAAGATTGCAGAATTGGAAAAGACACTAAAATTTGGCACTTCAGCCATATTATGTCTGATTGCATTATTGGTGACCGATGCAATATTGGTCAGAACGTTGTAGTCGCTCCAAAAGTAATTTTGGGACAAAACGTTAAGGTTCAAAATAATGTCTCTATTTATACAGGCGTAATTTGTGAAGATGATGTTTTTCTGGGACCCTCAGTGGTTTTTACCAATGTGATAAACCCAAGAAGCGCCATAAAAAGAACTTTAGAATACCAAAAAACATTGATAAAAAAAGGAGCAAGTATTGGCGCAAATGCAACCATTATTTGTGGGATTTCTATAGGGGAGTTTGCTTTTATTGGTGCAGGAAGTGTTGTTACCAAAGAGGTTTTACCTTTTGCACTTGTCGTCGGGAACCCTTCAAGACAAATAGGCTGGGTAAGTGAGTATGGACACACTTTAGAGTTTGATAAACAAGGAATTGCAACTTGTAAAGAAAGTAATCAAAAGTATCAATTAAAAAAGGGTGCCCTCATAAGAATAAGAATATGATTAGATCATATGTGTTTTTAATCTTGTTATTTTCTTCAACATTTTATGCTCAAGAGGAAAGATATCCAATTTTTGATGCTTGTAAGGATTCCGATATTTTATCTTTAAAAAAGTGTTTCTATAGTTCTACCAGAAAACATTTTGTAACCGCATTTAAAAAACGTTCAATAGTCGAAAATAAAATTTTTAAAGGAACAGCGAATATTATTTTTGCAGTTACCTCAGAGGGTGAATTTAAGTTGGTTTATTTAGAAACAACCCACAAAGAACTCAGAGAAGTAATAAAAATAATTTTCAAGGGTTTTCCCAAAATCACACCTGCTTGGTATCATGACCACAGCATTGAAATGAAGTTTGAGTTTCCTGTAGAATTTCCTCTAATTGAAAATTCTTTTAGTTTTGAGACTTCTCATTCGAATAAAATTAATCAAGAAATTCTATCAGATATTGTTGAAAAAGAACGTTTGTCAGAAGCGATCTACTTAGAACATAACAGTAAATTAAATATTCCATTTACGCATAAAAATTATGTAGCCTATGAACATGCTTTGCATAAAGCAACAGGAACACATTCCGCTTCTAAGCCTTATACTTTTCAGCAAATAAAGAACTACTTTGATATCGCTAAAGAAAAAAAGAGGTTTTTTAAACCCCATAAAAAAACTTGGCTAGGAAATAAAGTTTGGAATGAACATTTATTGCAAGTTAAAAAGGAAGAGTATTGGTTTACGGTAGATTTTCTATTTGATGTCCAACTCGGTAAAGATAATTCAGCGTTACCCTACACATTTAATAATTCGAGGATTTTAACTATTAATGGAGAGATTGGGTCTCATTTTTCATTTTCTACAACCTACTATGAGAGTCAAGGAAGGTTTGCAGAGTATGTGAATCGTTTTATAACCAATACTGCTAGTAATGTAAGACCCAAAAACTCCCAAGGATTGCTTCCTGGTAGGGGAAAAACAAAAGCACATAAAACAGATTCTCATGATTATCCAGTAGCAGAGGCATACATAGCATACACGCCAAATAGATACATGAAATTTCAATTTGGGAATGGGAAAAATTTTATTGGCGATGGGTATCGATCGTTTATCTTATCTGATGTTTCTGCCCCAACGACTTATTTAAAAGCACAATTAGATATCTGGAAAATACAATATACCAATATTTGGATGTGGAATACAGAGCCCTCAATAAGTTCTATTTTAGACTCAAATCAGCATGCAAGAAAATATGTAGCGGCTCATTATTTAAGTATTAATTTAACAAAAAAACTTAATATAGGCTTCTTTGAAACGACTATTTCTAGAGGAGGAAATGGTCTAGATGCGGGCTTTTATAATCCGTTTATATTTTACAGGTCTTTAGAGTTTAACAGAGGTGAAGATGCAGGAAATGCTTTGTTGGGGCTTACAGGAAAGTATAAATTAAATGATGATATCTCTCTATATTCTCAGCTCATGGTTGATGAGTTTTCGATTGGTAATTTTAAGGATCTAAGTGATTGGAGACATAAATATGCATATCAGTTAGGGGTGAAATATTTTGACGCTTTTGCTGTCGAAAATTTATTTTTACAAGTAGAATATAACCATGCACGCCCTCATACTTTTACACATAAATCTCCGATTCTAAATTATGGAAATTATAGTCAGCCACTGGGACATTTATGGGGAGCGAATTTTCGAGAAGCAATTGCTATAGCAAGGTATAGATCGGGTCGGTGGAGTGCTAGCACAAAAGTTGTTTTAGGAGAAAAAGGATTTGATCTTCAAGATCAATTAATTAGTTATGGGGGAGATATTTATCAATCATACGAAGATAGATCTTCAGACCTTGGGAACAAAATAGCACAGGGCAACACTGCTCAGATTTTTATTGCAGATCTTCAAACCAATTATTTGATAAATTCAGCTAATAACACGAATTTATTTATGAATGTATCTTATAGAAAAGCGGATATAGAAGAATCATTAACAAATTTTTATTCAGGAACAAACATATGGTTTTCAGTAGGTTTAAGATCGGATCTGTTTAACTGGTATTTTGATTTTTAATTTTTTTAACAAAAAATTAAAAAAATTAAAAAATTTATAATTATATTTGCACATGTGATTTTTTAATTAATATCACATTTTTCTTTTTCATAGCAATTTTCCCACTCAATCTTTTGAGTGGGTTTTTTCATTTTTAAGATAAAAGCTAGTCAAAATATATGGTAAAGTCATAATTATAAAATATCTTTGTAAAACTATTTTACAAAATGAAAACAACAGTAATTTCAGGCGATAAAACATCAATGAAAGCGCTTCTTTCAGATTTAAAACAACTTACTAAATTTGGGCTTTCTTTAAGTGTCGTATTTTCTTCTGTAGCAGGATATTTGATTGCTGCAGATGTTGTCAATTATTCGATACTTTTTCTCCTTGCTTTGGGAGGTTTTTTCATGGTTAGTGCTTCAAATGTATTCAATCAAATTATTGAAAAAGATACAGATGCTATTATGAAAAGAACACAAAACAGGCCGCTACCAAAGGGTAGAATGTCTGTTAATGTAGCTTTATCAATTGCGATTTTATTTACAGTACTTGGAATTTCAATCTTATATAGCATCAATCCAAAATCAGCCTTATTTGGTGCAATTTCAATTTTCATATACACAAGTATATATACCCCTTTAAAGCCTGTAACTCCTCTGGCGGTATTCATAGGGGCAATTCCCGGTGCAATTCCTTTTATGCTTGGTTGGATAGCAGCAACAAATAATTTCGGTTTAGAGGCAGGATTTTTATTTATCATTCAATTTTTTTGGCAATTCCCTCACTTCTGGGCCATTGGTTGGTTACAATATGAAGAATATAAGAAAGCAGGTTTTAATATGCTCCCTATGGGGAATAAAGATAAAGGAGCAGTCAAACAGATTGTTTTTTATACCATTGTAATGATCATGGTGTCCATTGCCCCTGTATTAAAGTTGTCAGGAGAATTTTACATCTATCCATTTACCGCATTTTTGGTTGCTTTGCTGGGAATTCTTATGTTATACTTTGCCGTTAAATTACATAAAAGTCAAGATAATGTTGATGCAAGGAAATTAATGTTAGCGAGCGTTTTATACATTACCGTAGTACAGATTATATATGTGGTAGATAAATTTTTACACTAAAGATGAAAGAAGAACAAACATTACAAGAAGAATTAGCAATTGCTAAGAAAAAATCTGCAAAACCTATGTTGTGGGTATCGATGATTAGTATGGTCATGTTTTTTGCAGGATTAACAAGTGCTTATGTTATTAGTATGAGAAGAGATGATTGGATCACTTTCGATTTACCACAAGCGTTTTATATCAGTACTTTTTTAATTGTAATAAGTAGTATTTCACTATTGTTATCTCAAAAATTTTTAAAAAATAACAAGAGACAACTATCCTTGTTATTTGTTGTTGTTACTCTTATATTGGGATTGGGATTTATCTGGCAGCAATATGTAGGTTTTAATCAACTAAAAAGCAGTGGTCTGTTTTTTACAGGTCCAGAAAGTACAGTGTCTACGTCTTTTATCATAGGAATAACGTTTATGCATGTTTTACACTTGTTAGCGGGAGCTCTTGTGCTTTTAGTTGTTATTTATAATCATTTTAAATATAAATATACACCAGAGAATATGCTAGGGTTTGAACTCGGTGCAATCTTTTGGCATTTTGTAGATATATTATGGATTTATCTATTTTTCTTTTTCTATTTTATTAGGTGATGAAAAATAGTTATTTTTGCCGCATCAATTAAGAATTAACAGAGAATATATTATATGGAATTAAATATTGACATAGCTGAAAATAAAAAAACTTGGAATGGTGGTGGAGCAAAACCATTTGGTGCAAGCTATGGTAAAATGATGATGTGGTTTTTTATTGTTTCTGATGCGTTAACTTTCTCAGGTTTTTTGGCTGCTTATGGTCTAACTCGATTTAAGTTTATAGATTCATGGCCAATAGCAGATGAGGTGTTTACTCACTTTCCTGGATTACACGGTGTGCATGCGCCAATGTATTATGTTGCATTAATGACATTTATTCTTATTGTTTCTTCTGTGACAATGGTTTTAGCAGTAGATGCGGGTCATCAAATGAAACAAAAAAGTGTAGCCTGGTACATGTTCGCTACAATTATTTTTGGAATTATTTTTGTTGGTTCTCAAGCATGGGAATGGAAAAATTTTATTACAGGTTCTTATGGGGCTGTCAAAACAACTGATGGAAAAATTTTACAATTTGTAAAAGAAGGACATCAAATTGCATTGTCTGATTTTGTTCTTACGGAAAGAACAGACCATAGAGTCCAACATTCTAAATACAATGGACTTTGGTTTGAAACAGAAGGTACAATTCCTAATTATTCCGTAGCCCAAATTAAAGAGGCATATCAGTCTAACTCTGACATTCAAATTCGTTCAGAACTTATCGATCCTGCAACCAAGCAAAAGATAATTCTTTCTAGAGAAGAAGGATTGGTTCAATTATCAAAAACAAAACTAGTAGTTGAAGGAGCCAACTTAAAAGTAAATGAATACGGAAATACTATTTTTGCCGATTTCTTTTTCTTTATTACAGGCTTCCACGGCTTTCACGTATTTTCAGGAATTATTCTTAATATCATCATTTTCTTCAATGTTATAGTTGGGACTTACGAGCGAAGAGGACATTATGAAATGGTAGAGAAGGTAGGATTATATTGGCACTTTGTAGATTTAGTTTGGGTATTCGTATTCACCTTCTTTTACTTAGTATAATTTATTAAAAAGATTAAAATGGCACACGCACACGAATCAAATAAAAAAAGAATTTGGATAGTTTTAATAATGCTAACGATTATAACCACTGTTGAGGTTGCATTAGGAATTGTTAAGCCATCTTCTTTACATCTTACAAGTTATCTAGGAACAAGTCCTTTAAACTGGATATTTATCATCTTAACATTGGTGAAAGCATATTATATTACCTGGGCCTTCATGCACATGGAAGGAGAAACGAAATGGCTGAGACGATCAGTCGTTTGGACAGCGATTTTTCTAGTTTGTTGTTTGTTAACACTGCTGTTAATTGAAGGAGAATATTTACACAGCACATTAGCACCACTTGTAAAATGGTAATTTTAAAAAATTAATAAGGTGGTTTTAACCACCTTTTTTTATACAAAGAAATAATGAGGCTTACAAAGAAGAGAGTTGTACTGTTTTTACTGTTTATTTTTCCATTAATTTGTTTTTTAATATTATCAACTGGAAAAAATAATTTCACAAAATTACCTGTTGTAAGTGAAAATATTATGGATATTTCTTCCTTAGATTCTATTGAAACACTAAAAGATCATATTTCTGTAGTTTGTTTTTTAGGAAATAACATAGCGGAAAATAAAGCTGGTTTTTTTAATCTGAATGAAAAAATTTACAAGAAATTTATAGCCTACAATAAATTTCAAATAATTGCAATTTATCCTCAAGATAAAGAAGTGCAAGCTAGGGAAATGAAAGAAGAAATTGGTGCTTTTACAGACATGATCAAGTGGAAATTCATTGCTGGTTCTGAAGAACAAATCAATGCTTTGCATGCCAGTTTTAAATCAAAAGACACGCTTTCCAACCTGTATAGTTTTAGGGCTTTTTTAGTTGACAGGAAAGGAGATTTAAGAGGTCGAATCAATGACAAAGACAGTAAAGAAGGAACACTTTTTGGCTATAATATTGAATCAGTTTCAGAGTTAAATAGTAAAATGAAGGACGATGTTCTTGTCCTTTTTTATGAATACTATGCTGCATTTAAAGACAAAAACAAGAACAAGGCAGACAGAAAAGAAGTTGGATTATGAACAAAAAATACTCTTATGTAGGAATTTCCTTCGTACTACTTTTATTTGGCATCTATGTAGTTAGAAACCTAGATAGAAGAATAAATGAGAATGATCTTGTTCAAGAGGATCGATTGAATAAAATTGACAAAAAAGAGGATACAACAAGCGCCTTATTCACTTTTACTAAAGTACCCGATTTTCAATTTGTCAATCAACATGGACTAACAATCACTAATGATGATTATAAAGGGAAAGTACATGTAGTAGAATTTTTTTTCACGAGTTGCCCAACAATTTGTCCGATCATGAATAAAAAGATGCTTTTGCTGCAAAATGAATTCCAAAAAAACCCTAATTTTGGGATTGCTTCAATTTCAATCACTCCAGAAATTGATACTCCAGAGATATTAAAAGAATATGCATTTAGAAATGGGATACAACATGAGAATTGGCATCTTTTAACAGGTGTGTCCGAAGAAAATATTTATAACTTATCGAACAAAGGGTTTAAGCTATATGCTGGGAAAGGAGATGAAAGTCATGGCGGCTTTGAACACTCTGGTTTGTTTGCATTGGTAGATAAAGAAGGATATATAAGATCTCGAAAAGATGAATTTGGAAATCCAATTATGTATTACAGAGCCATTGAAGAACAAGGTTTTTCAGATCAAATAGAAGAATTAAAACAAGACATTAAAATTTTATTAAATGAATAATTTAGCGCAAGAGAAAAAATATAAAAAGATAATCATTGTTTTATCTGTTCTAATTCCAATTGCGGTAGCTGCTTTATTTGGAGTAAACCTCAGAAGCCTTGGATTTGATGTAGCACCTTTAAAGTTTCTTCCACCAATTTATGCATCTATTAACGGTGTCACTGCAGTTTTGTTATTAGTAGCGGTTATTGCGATCAAAAAAGGGAATAAAAAATTACATGAGCAATTAAATACCGCTGCAATTGCTTGCTCTTTGTTGTTTTTATTGATGTATATCGGATATCATATGACTTCAGACTCTACGTCATTTGGCGGAGAAGGGTTTATCAAATATGTCTATTATTTTATTTTAATTACCCACATTGCATTGTCTGTTATTGTAATTCCTTTTGTATTATTTACCTATATGAAAGCAAAATTAGGAAAGTTTCCAGAACATAAAAAAATTGCAAAAATTACTTTTCCTTTATGGTTGTATGTTGCTGTGACTGGTGTAATTGTGTACTTAATGATTTCTCCATATTATGTCTAAAAACTTGATTTCACTTTTCACTTTAGGAATTCTTTTCACTTCTAAAGTTTCATTTTCACAATGTGCAATGTGTAAAGCTGTTGTTGAAAATGGAGACGTTTCTATGGCAGAAGGTGTCAATAACGGTATTACCTACCTTATGGTTTTTCCCTATCTTTTAATTGGTGTGTTGTTCTACGTGATCTATAGGAATAAAAAGAATTAACATTTATATAAGATTAAAATGATGTAACATATGTTACTTTTCGTCGTCTTAAGAGAACAATTAAAGCATTATTGTTTTAAATTCTAGTCAAACGTATTATATCAATTAAAAAAATCATATTGAAAGTTAAGGCCTTATTATTCGTATTTTCTTTAACCTTTATGTCCACTTTTTCCCAAAAAAAATGGACATTAAAAGAGTGTGTTAATCAAGCTTTAGAAAAAAATCTTACGATTCAACAAAATAAATTAAGCCTAGAGCTGGCAAAAAAAGAGGTTGAAATAGCAAAAGGTAATTTTTTACCAAATTTAAATGCTTCCTCAGGGGGAAATTTAAATTTTGGTTCTGGTTTTGACTATGTGACCCAAAATAGAGTCGCAACGAGTATATTTGGAGGTTCTCTAGGCTTGAATGCAGGCTACACCGTCTTCAATGGCTTTAGAAATACCAACACCTTCAAACAGGCTCAATTAGGGGTGGCATCTAGTTTATTAGATTTACAGAAAATTGAAAACGATATCTCTCTTTCTGTTGTCAATGGTTATTTAAATATCTTATTTGCAAAAGAAAATTTAAATGCGTTTGAAGTTCAATACAATATTAGTAAAAAACAATTGGAAGCTGTAGCTGCTAGATTTCAATCTG
>Ga0209094_1000153_pt1 | contig 57696 bp, 59 predicted proteins | sample COGITO_mtgs_1004_2_FD_184790 | JGI IMG/M metagenome (GOLD analysis project Ga0209094, IMG submission 184790) | Pelagic marine microbial communities from North Sea - COGITO_mtgs_100430 (SPAdes) (version 2) | ecosystem: Environmental > Aquatic > Marine > Epipelagic ... | reverse complement strand
CTGGTCGTGGGAGGACAGAGTCTTGGCCAGCTTCGTGCGGCGCCCGGCTTCGCCCCGGGTCATCCGGGTCGCCCTCGCCAACCACGCACTCGTGGACCTTGCACCCATCGTCCCGGGCAGGTCGAGCGCTTCGATCTGGCCCAGCAGGCGGGTCTCGACCTCGGCCAACCGGGCCAGGTCCGAGGACAGTCGGGTGATCGCGGCGGTGGTCTCCTCGGCGTTCAGCGACCACGCCGGGGTGTCGGTGATCTGGTCCAGGCCGTGCTCGAGCAGGTCGAGGAAACCGAGGACGGGGTGTCCCGTCCCGGTGCCGTCGAGGTGCCTGCTCATAGGTCTACTCAAGCACCTACCACCGACACTGATGGCGGTGAATCTGGCTCAACCACGGGGGTTGTGGACAACTGCTCGCGACCATCGCCTGTGGATGATTCGTGGGTAGGCGAGGGTGCTGGAGCGCGGTCGGTTCGCCGGTCTCGAGGTTCGTCGCTGGCGCTCCTCACACCTCGACCACCGTCGGCGCGGGGTTGCGCGAGGGCGGTCGGCTCGCCGGGTCTCGAGGTTCGTCGCTGGCGCTCCTCACACCTCGACCACCGTCGGCGCGGGGTTGCGCGAGGGCGGTCGGCCCGCCGGGTTTCGTCGACGCTCGCTGGCGCTCGCTGCTCAACCTCCGGTGCGTTGCGCTGGCGCTCGTCGCCCGACTTGGGGAGCACTAGCCTGGTTCCATGCACCGGATCTTCACGACCAGCGTCGCCTCGGTCTACCCCCACTACGTCGCCAAGGCCGAACGCAAGGGCCGCACGCAGGCCGAGGTCGACGAGGTCATCGCCTGGCTCACCGGGTTCGACGAGCCGGCGCTGCGTCAGCACCTGGCTGCCGAGACGACGTTCGAGGAGTTCTTCGCCGACGCCACGCTCAACGAGCGGGTCACTGCCATCACCGGAGTCGTCTGCGGTGTGCGCGTCGAGGACGTCGAGGACCCGCTGATGCAGAGGATCCGCTACCTCGACAAGCTCGTCGACGAGCTCGCCAGGGGCAAGGCGATGGACAAGGTGCTGCGCAGGGCATAGTCACCCTCGGGACGACAGGAGGACGACAGGAGGACGACAGGAGGACGACATGGTGGCGAGCAGGTCCGCACGCGAGCGCAAGGCGGCGGTCGAGGCCGGTCCGCTGGCGACGGTGAAGATCGATCTGGACGCCCAGGGCGGCTTCGCCTACAAGATCAGCTGTACGGCGTGCACGGCTCCCGTCCCTGGCAAGGGCCAGGACAAGCGGGGAGGGAACGGCAAGACCACCGCCAGGACCGAGCGTCCCTGGTCGGCGTACCGACCGGGCGCCGACAACGGCTACCTGGCGGCGATGGACCGGTGGGTCTTCCACCTCCACGAGCAGCACGCCGAGATCGAGGTCACCGAGGCTCCGTGCCTGACCTACCTCGCCGAGGCCCAGCAGCGGCTGCACGAGCGTCGGCTCCAGCAGGAGGCGCGCGGCCGATAGGCCCTGCCTTGGATGGACGCGGTCGAGCTCAACCGTCAGCGGCCATCGTGGCCGCGCACGCCGTGCACGTGCCGAACAGCTCGACGGTGTGGCTCACGTCGCTGTAGTCGTGACGCTCGGCCATCGACTCGGCCCACTTCTCGACCGCCGGGCCGGCGATCTCCACCGTGTGTCCGCAGTGCCGGCACACCAGGTGGTGGTGGTGGGAGGGGCTGCAGCGCCGGTAGACGGCCTCGCCGGCATCGGTCTTGACGCTGTCCAGCTCGCCGGCGTCGACCAACCACTGCAGGCTGCGGTAGACCGTGGTTAGGCCGATCGTCTCGCCGGCCGAGCGGAGCGCCTCGTGGATCTCCTGCGCGCTGCGGAAGTCGTCGGCGTCGGCCATCTCGGCCTCGACAGCGCGCCGCTGTCGCGTCGAGCGGGCCGACGTACCGGCACCGGACGACTCGCGCTGGGTCGGGAGCTGATCGGCCTTCACACCCCCAACCTACCGCCCGCTCCCATTCCGCTACCTCGTGCTTTACGATCATGATGTTCATTTCCGTTTAGCGAAGGACGTCGCCGGTGGCTGACACCTCCACGACCGAGCAGCGACGGGGCGTCGGACAGACGGAGCTGGTCGCGGTCGCGCTCCTGCTCGTCCTGCTGTCCGGGCGCTGGATCGCTCCCCTGCTCGACCATCCGTCCTTGTCCACGTGGGCCACCATCTTCATGGCGATCGTGGTGCAGTCGACGCCGTTCCTCGTGGTCGGCGTGCTGCTTTCGGCCGCCATCTCCAGCGTGCTGTCCGAGAAGGTCCTCGGCAAGATCGTCCCGAGCAATCCGGTCGTGGGCGTGCCGGTCGCCGGCCTCGCCGGCATCGGGCTGCCCGGCTGCGAGTGCGCAGCGGTCCCGATCGCGGGCAGCCTGATGCGACGCGGCGTCGCGCCTGCGGTGGCACTGACGTTCCTGCTGGCCGCACCCGCGGTCAACCCCGCGGTCCTGGTCTCGACGGCGGTCGCATTCCCCGGCCAACCGTCGATGGTCGTGGCCCGCTTCACCGCGTCGCTGCTGACCGCCGTCCTTGTGGGGTGGTGGTGCCTCTCACGGGGCAGCCGTCTCCCGATGCTGCGTCGCGAGAAGCTCCTTGACGGTCATCTCACCGCTCGTGGTCGGTTCGCCGCGACCGTGCGCCACGACTTCCTGCACGCCTCCGGCTTCCTCGTCATCGGCGCCCTGCTGGCGGCCGCCGTGAACACCTTCGTGCCTCGCGCCATCGTGGACACCGTCGCCGGCCAGGCAGTGATCGGCGTCCTGACGCTGGCCTTGTTCGCCTTCGTCGTGGCCCTCTGCTCGGAGTCCGACGCCTTCGTGGCCGCCAGCTTCACGGCCTTCTCCGACACCGCCAAGCTGGCCTTCCTCGTGGTCGGGCCCGCCATGGACGTCAAGCTCGCCTCGATGGAGGTCGGGCAGTTCGGCGCCCCGTTCGCCCGCCAGTTCGTCCCGGTCGTGATCGGTACGGCGATCCTGTGCGCCGTAGGTGTCGGGTGGTGGCTCCTGTGAGCCGCGTGACGCGGGGACTCTCGATGAACCGCTGGACCCAGGGTCTCCTGCTTGCCTTCCTCGGCGCCGTCCTGCTGCGCATCTCGCTCAGCGACGCCTACCTGCGCTACGTCACCACCTGGATGAAGTGGCCGATCGCGGCGAGCGGACTGATCCTGCTCGCCCTGGCCGTCGGGCCGGTGCTGCGCCAGCACGACGAGCACGAGGACCACGAGGGGCTCGGCGGCCGAGAGGAGGGGCGCGGGCATCACGGCGCCCCCGCCGCCACCTGGCTGCTGATCCTCCCCGGGCTCGTGGCATTCGTCGTGAGTCCGCCCGAGCTGGGGTCCTACCTCGCCGAGCGCCGCTCCGGCGAGGGGCAGGTGGTCGCCAAGCCCGCGGTCGTCGCCGACCTCGACGCGGCGGAGGCGATCCCCCTCGACGTCACCGAGTTCCTCTGGCGAGCCCAGGACGGCGGCGAGACCCTCGAGGGACAGCCGGTCATCCTGCAGGGCTTCGTCAGCTACGACGGCCGCGCCGACGACGCCTGGTACGTCACCCGCCTCGTCATCGGCTGTTGCGCAGCCGACGCCAGCGCCTACCGCGTCGAGGTCACTGCCGACGGCGCGACCCAGCGCCCGGACCGCGACCAGTGGGTCGAGGTGACGGGCACCTACGCGACGGGGACCGGCACCGACGTGCGCGACGACCCCGTCATCACGGCCGCCGAGGTGGTGCCGATCGACGCGCCGCGCCAGACCTACGAGTAGGGCACGGATCGCTGAATTGATAATGATTGTCATTTCGGTTTAGCCTGATGAGCATGAACCCACCTCGCGCTGCCATCACTGCCCTCACCCTCTCCACGCTCGCCGTCGGGCTGAACGCTTGCGGCAGTGCCGATGAGACGTCCCCCGCTGCCGACACCGTCTCCTCGACCCGCCTGAGCCTCGTCGCCTCGACCAACGTCTGGGGGGACGTCGCCTCGCAGGTCGGCGGTGACCTGGTCGACGTCACCTCGGTGATCTCCGACCCCAACCAGGACCCGCACTCCTTCGAGGCCGACCCGGGCACCCTGCTCGACGTCTCCCGGGCCGCCGTGGTGATCACCAACGGGGGCGGCTACGACGACTTCATGGCCGAGCTCGTGGAGGCCAGCGACAGCGACGCGCTCGTCCTCGACGCCGTTGCGGTCTCGGGAAGGACCGCGCCCGACGGCGAGGAGCTCAACGAGCACGTCTGGTACGACCTCCCCAGCGTGCAGAGCGTCGCTCGGGCGGTCGCCGAGGAGCTGAGCACCGCCGACCCGGACAACGCCACGACCTACGCCGGGAACGCTGCCGCCTTCGAGGCCGACCTCGACGACCTGATCGCCGAGGAGACCGACGCGGCAGCCAGCACCTCCGGAGCCACGGTCGGCGTCACCGAGCCGGTTCCGCTCTACCTCAGCGAGGCGATGGGGCTGACCAACGTCACCCCGGAGGCCTTCAGCGAGGCGGTCGAGGAGGGCGACGACGTCTCGGTGGCCGTGCTCAAGGAGACCCTGGACGCCTACGCCGCCGACGAGGTCGACGTGCTGCTCTACAACGAGCAGACTTCCGGGCCGATCACGGAAAGGATCCGAGACGCAGCCGAGACCGCCGGCGTCCCCGTGGTGTCGGTCACCGAGACGCTTCCCGAGGGGGAGGACTTCGTCTCGTGGATGCGCGGCACCATCGACGATGTCGCCGCAGCCGTGGCCGCGCGGTGACGTCTCCCGTGATGCTGGACGACGCAGGCCTGACCCTCGGCGACCGCACCCTGTGGTCCGGTCTCGACCTGCAGGTGGAGGCCGGCGCCTTCTTCACGGTGCTGGGACCGAACGGCTCGGGCAAGTCCAGCCTGCTGCGCGTGCTGCTCGGCCTGCGCCAGCTCACCGCGGGCACCGCACGGATCAACGGCTGCTCGCCGCGTCGCGGCCGGCGAGAGGTCGGCTACGTCCCCCAGCACCGCGGCTTCGAGGCCGACGTACCGCTGCGTGGGATCGACCTCGTGCAGCAGGGCCTGGACGGCCACCGCTGGGGGCTGCCGTCGCGGCGCAGTGCCCGCGCCCGCGACCTCCTCGAGGAAGTCGGCGCCGCCCATCTCGCGGGCGTGCCCCTGGGCAGGATGTCCGGCGGGGAGCAGCAGCGGGTGCGGATCGCCCAGGCGCTGGCCACCGAGCCGGCCGTGCTGCTCTGCGACGAGCCGCTGCTGACCCTGGACCCGCACCACCAGGCGCGGATCGTGGAGCTGCTGGACCGGCGCCGCCGCGACCACGGCACCGTGGTGGTCTTCGTGACGCACGAGATCAACGCCGTCCTGGCCGTCACCGATGCTGTCCTCTACCTGATGGCAGGGCGGGCCGCGGTCGGCACACCCGACGAGGTCTTCCGCGACGACGTCCTCTCGGCGCTCTACGGCTCCGCCGTGGAGGTCGTACGGCGTGCCGATCGGCTCGCGGTGCTGGGCGCGGTCGACTGCACCCACCCGCACGACGACCATCAGTCGGACCGGGTCGCCGTCTGATGGACCTCACCTGGACCGACCTCGTCGACTTCTCCGACTACGGCGAGCTGCTCCCCCTGGTGAGCAACTCCTTGTGGGCCGGAGCCGCCCTCGGCCTGGTCGGCGGACTCGTCGGGGTCTTCGTCGTGGTGCGGGACCAGCCCTTCGCGGTCCACGGCATCGCGGAGCTCTCGTTCGCGGGTGCCGCGGGAGCGCTCCTGCTCGGCGGCAGCGTGGTCGCCGGGTCGTTCGTGGGATCGCTCCTGGCCGCGGCCCTCATCGGGGCCCTGGGCACCCGCGCCCGGGAGCGCAACAGCGTGATCGGCGTGCTGATGCCGTTCGGGCTCGGCCTCGGCATCCTCTTCCTCGCGCTCTACCAGGGCCGGGCGGCCAACAAGTTCGGCCTGCTGACGGGCCAGATCGTCGCGGTCGACGACTCCTCCCTCGTCACGCTGACCCTGACCTGCGCAGTGGTCCTCGTCCTCCTCGTCGCGATCTGGCGCCCGCTGATGTTCGCCAGCGTCGACCCCGAGGTCGCCGCCGCGCGGGGCGTGCCCACCCTGACCCTGCACGCGCTCTTCATGCTCCTGCTGGGGTGCATCGTCGCGGTGGCGGTCCAGGTCGTCGGCGCCCTGCTGGTGCTCGCGCTGCTCTGCACGCCTGCGGCCGCCGCGATCCGGCTCAGCACCTCGCCGATCGTGATGCCGCTGCTCTCGGCCGGCTTCGCCCTCGTCTCGATGCTGGGTGGGATCCTGCTCGCCCTGGGCACCTCGATCCCGATCAGCCCCTACGTCACGACCATCTCGTTCGCGATCTACCTGCTCACCCGGGTGTGGCCACGCTCGGAGTCTCCCTCGACGCGCCACACTGGGGAGGTGGTGGACAGGGCCCCGGCGTGATCACGCCGACGCACTTCGTGGTCAATGCCGCACTCGCGCACCGCCTGCGTTCGCGGCCACTGCTCGCGGACCCCCTGCGACGCCGCCTGTTCCTCCTCGGGGGAGTCGCTCCCGACCTCGGTCTGTTCGTGATGACGCTGCTGGCCGCCGCCTACTACCCGCTCGTCGACGGGCTCTCGCGCGACGAGACCTTTCGGCTGATCTTCGACGACCTCTTCTACCACGCCCCGGCGTTCGTCATCGCCCACAACCTGCTCCACGCGCCGCTCGTCCTGGCGGGCCTGGTCGGGATCGGCACGTGGCTGCGCCGCCGTACGACGCGCGAGCGACTCGGCGGGGCACTCCAGGCCTTCGCGGTCGGTTGTGCGGTGCACACGGCGCTCGACATCCCGGTGCACCACGACGACGGGCCGCTGCTGCTCTTCCCGTTCGAGTGGTCGGTGCGCTTCGCCAGCCCCGTGAGCTACTACCAGTCCGACCACTACGGCGACATCGTCGAGCCGATGGACCTGGCGATCACGCTGGTGGGGCTGACGGTGATCGCCATCGCGTGGGCGCGTCGCCGCAGGCGGCGCCACGTGCGACATGATGTCGCAGGTGATCGACTTCCAGCTGACCCGGACGACGTCCGCCACCCCTGAGGCCGTCTTCGACGCCCTGACCGACCACGCGTCGTACGCCGCGATGACGCCGCTGCGCTCCAGCGAGCTGATCCAACCGGGCGAGCCCGCCCCGAACGGCGTCGGCGCGCAGCGCAAGCTCGGTCTCGTCGGGCCACCTCTGGTCGAGGAGGTCACCGAGTACGTGCGCCCGAGCCGCTTCGCCTACAAGCTCGTCAGCGGCCTGCCGGTGCGCGACCACACCGGCGTCGTCGAGATCACCGGCCTCCCCGAGGGGAGCCGGGTCGACTACCACGTGCAGTCGACGCCGGCCGTGCCCGGACTCGGACTGGTGATGGGCCCCATCGTGAAGCAGGCGATCAAGGGGCTTCTCGACGGCGTGATCAAGGCCGCCGAGAAGCGCTGACCCTCGGTCGGGTGTCGCGTCGGCCCGTCGGTCGCATCAGAACGGGAGCGGGAGCGGGAAGCCGCCCCCGTCGTCCTCGTTGTCGCTCTCGACGGGCTCGCCGTCGACGGTGAAGACACCACCGTCGTTGTAGGTGTTGTTCTTCTCCGACGCCTTGTTCTTGCGGATCTTCACGTCGGTGACGGTCAGGGTGCCGGTCTCGCTGTTCCACAGACCGCCGCCCTGGGCCGCAGCCGTGTTGCGCACCGTCGTGCCGCCGTCGTAGGTGACTGCGGCCTCTCCGGTGACGTGCAGACCACCGCCGTTGCCGGGGGCCTTGCCGGTCGTGTTCTCCACCAGCTCGACGTCCACCAGCTCGACGGTGCCGGCGCTGGTCTCGATGCCTCCGCCGGCGCGCTTCGAGGTGTTGCCGGCGATGGAGGAGTCGGCCACCTCTAGGAAGCCGCTGACGTTGAGGATGCCTCCTCCGGAGCCGAGCTCGCCGGTGGCCTTGTTCTTGCTCACCGTCGACCCGGTCACGCGCAGCGCGCCGCCGTCGTTGTAGAGGCCGCCGCCGCCCTGGTCGGCCTCGGCACCGCTCACCTTGTTCTGGGAGACGACCGAGTTCTGGACGGTCATCGTCCCGTCGGCGGAGTTCCACAGTCCGCCCCCCTCGGCGCCGGCCTTGTTCTTGACGACCTTGGAGTTGCTGACCTCGACCGTGCCGGGGCCGGTCAGGTGCAACGCGCCGCCGTTGCCGGGCTCGTCACCCGTGGAGTTCTTGGCCAGGGCACTGCCGCGCACGACGGTGCGTCCCTCGAGCGCCTCGATCGCACCACCGGCGCGGACCGAGGTGTTGCCGGCCAGGCGGGACTTCACGACGACGACCTTCCCGCCGTCGTTGAAGACCGCACCGCCCGAGGCGAGCTCGCCCTCGACCTCGTTCCTGGTCAGTGTGACGCTCTTGGCCTTGAGGGTGCCGGCGACGCTGATCGCTCCGCCGCTCTGGGTGGCAGCGGGGGCACCACCGGTGAGCGTGACCTTGCGCAGGACGAGCTTGGCGCCCTCGGCGACGTCGAAGATCCGGTCGACCCCGTTGGCGTCGATCGTCTGACCGGCACCGTTGAGGACCAGGTCGTCGGTGACGTCCAGGTCGCCGACACCCGCGCCGCCGTTCTTCTTCCTCGACTTCGCGAAGGAGATGTCGGCGCTCAGCTTGATCACCTGCGTGCCGTCGCGCTTGTTGGAGCGCAGCACGGCCTTGCGCAGCTGCTGCTCCGTGGAGACCGTCGCGGCCTTGGTGCCGGGCTTGAAGACGACGTCCGCCGCCGCGATACCCGGTACGGCAGCGGAGCCGGAGCCGGAGGCGGAGGCGGCGGTGGCGGGCACGCCGGCGAGAGCGAGCGCGAGCAGTCCTGCGCTCGCGGCCCCGACGGTCCGGCTCGACGTGGATGGTGCGAGTCCCATGAGGTTCCCCCTGCTAGGCGGTGACGCACGGAGGGGTGCGTCCTTGCCGGTGCCTACGGACGCGGCCGCTGCGAGGTTCAGGCCTCGTCACGACTCTCAGCGAACGCTCAGCCCCGGCCCACCCCGGCCCACCCGGCCCACCGGCTCAGCCGGCGCGACGCGTGGAGAAGGAGCACCACACCGTCGTACCGCCCTCGTCCGTGTCCGAGCCCCACTCGTCTGCCAGCGCCGCGACGAGCTCCAGACCGCGGCCATGCACGGACAGCGGGTCGTCCTCCGCTTCCGGCGGGCGCCCGGCCCCTCCGGTGGACGACCCGTAGTCGCGCACGGAGAGCCGGATCGCCTCCGGTCGCCGACTGAGCTCGATGCGCGAGTGGGAGGCCGCGTGCATCACGACGTTGGTGACCAGCTCCGAGAGGCAGAGGATGGCGGTGTCCGCGACGTCGTCGTCGACCTTCCAGTCGGTGAGGTGGCGACGGGCGAAGCGCCGCGACAACGCCACCGAGACCGGGAGCGGCTCGACCTCGAAGCGCGCAAGGTCGTCGCTCAGCACCTCCTCGTCGTCGAGGTGACCACCACGGTCGACGGACACCAGCTGCCGCGCCTGCCCCACCTGCACCGCAGCGCGCACCGCGCTCACCTCGAGCAGTGCCACCTGGTGCCGCCCGAAGCGCTGCTGCTCCTCGTAGAAGAGCACCACCCCACCGATCACCGCCTGATCGACGTGCAGCGGGAGCGCCGCCACCGCGCGCACCCCGAGGCGCCGCTGGTGGTCCACGAAGTCCGTGAAGCGCGCGTCCAGGGTCTCCAGCCCGCCGATCATCGACTCACCGGTGCGCACCACGGTCGTGAGCGGCACGTCGTCGAAGGCGTCGATGTGGCACCAGTCCAGTGCGCCGCCCGCGGGCCCGGTGCGGACGACGTCGCGGTCGCTGGAGGTGAAGCGCAGCCGGCGGCCACCACCCTCGGGCAGGGCGAGCCCCACGCGCGTGACGCCCGAGGTCTCGCCCAGCAGGTCCAGCACCTGCGCGACGGCGGCATCGAGGTCGCCCCCAGGGCCCGCGCGCATGCACGTCAGGGTAAACCAGTCCGCTGCACGGTCCGCAGAGCGGGAGCGACCCAGCGCTGGAGGTATCCACGCAACTCGGCTCCGGAGCGCTCCGGATCCCCCGGGTCGAGGACCAGCGACTGCAGCGTGCGGAGCAGGTGCTCGACGAGCTCGCGCTGACGGTCGGGATCCCAGCCCTGCGCGGCCCAGTCGACCCCGAACCCGGCCAGGAGCGAGCGCCCGAGCTGGATCGACGACGGTGCCGTGAGGCCGGCCAAAGTGTCGGCGATCCGCCCCGGGGCCAGCAGCCGGCTCAGGGCCGGGTCGTCGCGCAGGTGCTCGTAGACGAAGGCGACGACCTCGACCACCGCGTCGGCGGCGTCAGCGCCAGCGGCGAGGTGGCGGCGTACGTCGGCAGTGAGGTCGTGCTGAAGCTCGACCACGGCCGCCATCGCCGCTGCGTTGAGCAGGTCCTCGGTGGTCGGGAAGTAGCGGTAGACCGTCTGCCGGGTGATCCCCAGCGCTGCCGCGACGTCCGAGGTGCGTGCTGTGCCGGTCGCGGCCAGACAGGTGCGCGTCGCGGTCAGGATGCGATCGCGGGCCTCGTCGTCGTCGGTCGGCGGTGCGCCGCCCCAGCCGTGTGTCCGCATCTCGTATCACCACCTCCTTGACGACCATACACTTTGATGATTCTGTGTGGTCGTAACCATCGCGACCTCGTCCACCACCCTGCCCGAGGGCTTCGACCTCACCGACCCCGACGTCAACCTCGTCGCCGTGCCGCACGACGAGCTCGCCGCGCTGCGTCGTACGGAGCCGGTGCGGTGGATCGAGCAGACCCCCGAGGCCCGGGCGGGGATGACCGGCGGCACCGGCTACTGGGCGGTGACCAAGCACGCCGACGTCTCCGCGGTCTCGAAGAACTCCGCGGTCTTCTCCAGCTGGGAGAATGGCGCGATCATCCGCCTGCCGGAGACCGCGACCCGCGACTCGGTCGAGATGACCCGGGTCGTCCTGATCAACCAGGACGCCCCCGAGCACACTCAGACCCGCAAGATCATCTCGCGCGGCTTCACGCCACGCGTGATCAGCGCGCTCGACGACGTCATGGTCGAGCGGGCACGACGCATCGTGCGCGATGCGGTCGCCCAGGGCTCTGGCAACTTCGTCGAGCAGGTCGCCTCCCAGCTGCCCCTCGAGACGATCGCCGACATGCTCGGGGTGCCCGCCGAGGACCGACGCACGCTGTTCGACTGGACCAACGCGATGACCGGCTCGGACGACCCCGAGTTCGCCGGCGACCCGGAGGCCGCCTCGACCGAGGTGCTGATGTACTCCCTCGGCATGGCCGCCGAGCGCAAGGCCGAGCCGCGCGACGACATCGTCACCAAGCTCCTGCACGCCGACAAGGACGGGCGGGGCCTGACCGACGACGAGTTCGGCTTCTTCGTCATCGCCCTCGCGGTGGCCGGCAACGAGACCACCCGCAACGCGATCACGCACGGGATGCACGCCTTCTTCGCCCACCCCGACCAGTGGGACCTCTGGGTGCGTGAGCGGCCTCCCACGATGGTCGACGAGGTGATCCGGTGGGCGACACCGGTGACGTCGTTCCAGCGCACCGCCCGCGAGGACGTCGAGCTCGGTGGCGCCCGGATCCGGGCCGGACAGCGCGTGGGGCTCTTCTACGCCAGCGCCAACCACGACGAGGACGTCTTCGACGACCCGTTCACCTTCGACATCACCCGCTCCCCCAACCCCCACGTCGCCTTCGGCGGCCACGGCGCGCACTACTGCATCGGCGCCAACCTGGCGCGCCTCGAGCTCAAGCTGATCTTCGACGCGTTGGCCGACCAGGCTCCCGGCATCGCCTCGGCCGGGGGACCCACGCGCCTGCGCTCCGGCTGGATCAACGGGATCAAGGACCTGCCCGTCACCTACTGACGTCCGTGACGACTCTCAGGCCTCGGCGAGCCCCGGCACCAGCCGCCGCACGTCGGCCAGCAGGGCCGTCGGGTCCTGCACCGACACCGTGGCACCGGGGTGGGTGATCAGGCCGGTCGGGTCGATGCCCTTGACCGGCGAGTGAAAGCTCAGGCAGAGGGCGGCCTGGCCGTTGGTCGTGAAGCTGACACCGCGATCGCCGAACGACAGGTGCGGAGGTCCGGCCGTCTTGAGGAAGCCGAAGCCCCCCGTGACGATGGCGCCGGCCAGGTTGTCGAGCGGGGTGGCAAGACGCCAGGGCCCGTAGCGGACCTGCAGTCCCGCGGGCCCGATGTCGAGCCAGGCGGTGCGCGGTGTGATCCCGAACAGCACGGCCGGCAACCGGTACGACGGCGCGAACGCGAACGGGTGGCGGATCGGCTTCTGCCCCGCCCGGTCCTCCATCAGCCGTGCTCACGCAACGCGGCGACGAGATCGTCCTTGTTCATGGCGGAGCGACCCTCGATGTCGAGCTCGCCGGCGCGCTCGTGGAGCTCGTCGACAGTCCACTCCTCGTAGGGTTCGGAGGACCCGCCCCGCCGGCCCACCGCCGAGCGGCCGTCGCGAGCCGCGGCGTTGGCGATCCGCGCCGACTTCTCCTTGCTGTTGCCCTCGTCGCGAAGCTTCTCGTAGAGCTCGTCGTCCTTGACGCTCGGACCCGGCGACTGGTTCTTCGACTCTTCGGCCATGTCGTCGACGCTAGTCACCCGCGGGTGCGTTGCCACCGTCCCTCGGGGTGATGACCTGGCCCCGATGCCGCGGCTAGACCTGAGGCATGACGCGATTCGGGTACACGTTGATGACCGAGCAGAGCGGCCCGCGAGAGCTGGTGGGCTACGCCCGACGGGCCGAGGAGGTGGGCTTCGACTTCGAGGTCAGCAGCGACCACTACTCGCCCTGGCTGACCGAGCAGGGCCATGCGCCGTACGCCTGGACCGTGCTGGGTGCGGTGGCGCAGGCGACCGAGCGGGTCGAGCTGATGACCTACGTGACGTGCCCGACCATGCGCTACCACCCGGCGGTGGTGGCCCAGAAGTCGGCGACGCTGCAGCTGCTGGCCGAAGGCCGCTTCACCCTCGGTCTGGGCTCGGGCGAGAACCTCAACGAGCACGTGGTCGGGGCCGGCTGGCCCGCTGTCGCGACCCGGCAGTCGATGCTCGTCGAGGCCATCGAGATCATTCGTCGCCTCCACACCGGCGAGCTGGTCGACCACCGGGGCGAGCACTTCCAGGTCGACTCCGCTCGGATCTGGGACCTGCCCGACGAGGGTGTGGACCTGGCCGTCGCCATCTCCGGCGACCGCTCGATCGAGCGCTTCGCCCCCATCGCGGACCACCTGGTCGCCGTCGAGCCGGACGAGTCGCTGGTCCCCACCTGGAACAGCGTCGAGGGGGCGCCGCGGATCGGGGCGGACGGCGCCCGCGCGATCGGTCAGATCCCGATCTGCTGGGGTCCCGACGAGGCCGCGGCCAAGGAGCTGGCCCGCGACCAGTTCCGCTGGTTCGCCGGCGGGTGGTCCGTCAACGCCGACCTGCCGACCCCGGCCGGCTTCGCGGGGGCGAGCCAGTTCGTGACCCCCGACGACGTCGCCGACAACATCCCCTGCGGCCCCGACCTCGACGCGATCGTCGAGGCGGTGATGGCCTTCAAGGGTGCCGGGTTCACCGACGTCGCCGTGGTGCAGGTGGGCGACGAGACCCAGGACCGCTTCCTGGCCGAGGCCGCCGGCCCGTTGCTGGAGAAGCTGCGCGCCGCCGACGCGTGATCGGCGTACGGCGCCCGGCTCGTCAGATCGTGGCGACGGATCCCGAGTCGACGCGGTAGTTGGCTCCGTTGACGAAGCTGGCCCGCTCCGAGCAGAGGAACGCGATCACGGCCGCCACCTCCTCGGGCCGGCCGCGCCGCCCCAGCTCCATGTAGGGCCGCTCCTCGGACAGGAACGTCGCGATGGCGCCGTCGAGGTCGGTCCCCTCCTCGTCAGCGCGCTTCTCCATCATCGCGTCGGTCATCGGCGTGTTGATGAAGGCCGGCGAGACCGAGTTCACCAGCACCCCCTCGTCGGCGTAGGAGCGGGACAGACCCTTGGCGAAGGAGAGCAGGCCGGCCTTGGCAGCGCAGTAGGGCAGCTCGTCGTCGTAGGGCTGCACGGCGTCCTCGGAGTTGACGTAGACGATCCGACCCCAGCCACGGCGACGCAGCGCCGGCAGGAAGGCCCGGGTCACCCGGACCGCGGACAGCAGGTTGGTGGTCAGCACGTCGACCCAGTCATCGTCGGCGATCTCGTGGAAGGGTCCGGTCGCGCCGGTGATCCCGGCCCCGTTGACCAGGATGTCGATGTCGCCGACCTGCTCGGCCACGGCCCGGGCGAGGTCGTGGGCCGCCTGGTCGGTGGAGAGGTCGGCCGGCACGAGCGTGGGGGCGGACAGCCGGTCGCCGAGCCACTGACGTGCCTCATCGAGGGCATCGGGCGACTGGTCCGACATCACGACCCGCACCCCCTCGTCGAGCAGGGCGGCGACCGTGTGCCGGCCGATGCCGCCGGCGGCGCCGGTGACGAGTGCGGTACGTCCTGAGATTCCGAGGTCCATGACGCCAGCAGACCAGCGCGCCCTCGCCCACCGGGCCACCCTCCCGGGTGACGGCAGGTGGCGCCGAGCCTTCCTAGCGTGTCGGGGGTGACGTGGTTACTCGCACAGCTGGCGGACGCCCTGGCAGCCTCCGGCACCATGGCGTGGCGGATCGGCTGGCCCCTCGTCCTCGGGTTCTTCCTCTCCGCCGTGATCCAGGCGGTCGTTCGCCGTGACGCCGTCTCGCGAGCTCTCGGTGACTCCGGGGTGCGCACGTCCGTCGTCGCCACCGGACTGGGGGCAGCCGCGTCGTCCTGCTCCTACGCCGCGGTGGCGCTGGCGCGCTCGCTCGTCAGCAAGGGTGCCTCCTTCGCCTCGGCGATGGTCTTCCAGATCGCCAGCACCAACCTGGTGCTCGAGCTCGGGATCGTGATGTGGCTGCTGCTGGGGTGGGAGTTCACCCTGGCGGAGTTCGTCGGTGGGGCGGTGATGATCGCGTTCGTCACGGTGGCCTTCCGCCGCTTCGTCGCTCCCGAGGCGATCGAACGGGCGCGCGAGCAGGCCGGCCGGGGCGTGGCCGGCTCGATGGAGGGCCACGCCGCGATGGACATGTCCGTCGACGACGGTGACACCTGGTGGAAGCGGCTGCGCAGCCCGAAGGCATTCACCGCCATCTCGCACATCTTCGTCATGGAGTGGGGCGCCGTGCTGCGGGACATCGCGCTCGGGCTGCTGGTGGCCGGGGCGCTTCAGGCCTGGGTGCCGCAGTCGTTCTGGCAGAGCCTGTTCCTCACCGACAGCCCCTTCTGGTCGGCGGTGGTCGGACCACTGATCGCGCCGCTGGTCGGGGTGGTCAGCTTCGTCTGCTCGGTGGGCAACGTGCCCCTCGCGGGTGTCCTGTGGAACGGCGGGGCGAGCTTCGGCGGTGTCATGGCGTTCGTGTACGCGGACCTGCTGATCATCCCGATCCTGCTCATCTACCGGAAGTACTACGGCACCGCGATGATGCTGCGGATCCTCGGGATCTTCTACGTCACGATGGTGCTCGCGGCCTACGTGGTGGAGGCCCTCTTCTGGGTCAGCGGGCTGACGCCCGACGACCGGGACGCGAAGGTCGGCGCCGAGGGGTTGTCCTGGAGCTACACGACGTGGCTCGACCTCGTCCTCGGCGTCCTGGCCGTGGTGCTGGTCGTGCGGTCCTTCCGCCACGGCGGGCGCGACATGCTGCGGCACATGGGAGGCGATCCGGCCCGGACGGACGCCTGACGCCGGACTGGCAGAGGGGGATTCTCCGGCTCACCTCAGGAGCCGGTGGCAGGCTGACCCCGTGACCGCACCGGACGACGTACGCCGCGAGGACGGCGCCGACGCTGCCGCCGGCACACCCTCGTTGGCGCGTGCCGTGCTGCTTCTCGAGGTGCTCCTCGTCCTGTCGGTCTCGCTGGGCCGCTCGGCCGTCTACTCCCTCGTCAGCCTGATCGAGGCCTACACCCAGCCCGGGGGCCTCAGCGACCAGAGCGCCGTGCTCAACCCGAGCCTGGCGACCGAGCCGTGGATCGACCTGACCCGCCAGCTGCTCGTCTCGACCTTCCGCGTGATGCCCGCCCTGCTGGCCTGCTACCTCCTCTACCGCACCGGCCACCACGTGCGCGCGATCATGCTCGGTCACGACCGTCGGGTCCGAGACCTGGTGCGCGGAGCGGCCCTGGCGGCCGGGGTCGGCACCGTCGGCGTCGCGTTCTACGTCCTGACGCGAGAGATGGGCATCAACCTCACGGTGGTCGCCGCCGACCTGCCGGACGTCTGGTGGCGCTACCCGCTCCTGGTGCTGTCGGCGTTGTCCAACGCCGTGCTCGAGGAGGTGGTGGTCCTCGGCTACCTGCTGACCCGGCTGGACGAGCTCGGGATCTCGCGTCGCAGCGGGATCCTCATCAGCGCCCTGCTCCGCGGGAGCTACCACTTGTACCAGGGCATCGGCGGCTTCCTCGGCAACGCGGCGATGGGCCTGCTCTTCGGCTGGCTCTACACGCGGTGGGGGCGGGTGATGCCGTTCGTGATCACCCACACCCTGCTCGACATCGGCGCCTTCGTGGGCTACGCGCTGCTGGCCGACAAGGTCGGCTTCCTGTAGTCGTGCTCCACACGGTCCTGCCCTGCCACCCCTTGGTGCACGCGTGCACGCCCTAGGTTCGACCGGGTGGAACCCGCCGACCTCGCACTGACCGCTGGGGTCATGCTGCACCTCGGCTTCCAGGGGACGGTGACGGTCCTGGTGTATCCGGCGCTCGTGCGACGTGGCCTCTCCCACCCGGACGAGTGGCCGGCCGACCATGCCCGGCACTCGCGCGTCATCGTCCCCCTGGTCGGCGTCGTGTACGTCGGGCTGCTGGCGGCGAGCGGGTGGTCGCTGTCCACCGGACCGGGGCTTCTCGCCGCGCTCGCCGTCCTCGGCGCAGGGGCCGCCGTCGCGGTCACCGCGATCCTGGCCGCGCCACTGCACGGACGCCTGACGTCGCCGGACCCGTCGCTGCTGGCGCGGCTCCTGGCGATCGATCGGCTGCGCTGCGCTCTCGCCGGCGCCGCGGGGGTGGCGGTGCTGTCCCGGCTGGTCCTCTGAAGGGGGCGCCCGCAGCGGCTCGCGAGCAGGGGTGAACCGCCGCGCCACGCAGGCGCACCAGCGTCGTGGCGCATGACGGTGACCACCGCACCCCTCGACCTCGACGGCACCCTCGTCGACAGCGTCTACGTCCACACGCTGGCGCGGCGGGCCGCCTTTCGCGACTGTGCCTGGACGTGCCCGCACAGCGCGTTCACCGACCGAGCGACCGACCCGCACCCCCCGGGCGCTGCTGGTGCCGGTGGCTCCCATCAGTGGTGTCGGTGGCGTCGGGCGCCGTGCCCTCCCCCCGAGGAGGGGGAAGGGCATCGGCCGAGTAGCTGCAGCACCCGACCGACCTGGACAACGTTAGGTGCGCGCGGCGTCAAGCGTGTCCACCCCAGGGGTGAGTGTGCTCAGGTGATGCCTCGTCGACTACCGACCTCACCCGGCTCCGCACTAGAATCCACGGCATGTCCCGGCCCACGAAGGTGCTTGTCACCAGCGAGCACGAGGTCGTCTCGACCGGCCTCGCCACCCTCCTCGACGCCCAGCCGAACTTGACCCTCGCCGTCGGTTCGATCGACGTCCTGCTGCTCGAGGGCGCAGACGTCGTGCTCTACGACGTCGCCGGCCTGCTGGACAACGACGGCTCCGAGCTCGACCGGCTGGTCAAGGAGACCGACGTCGCCGTCCTCGCCGTGACCCGAGACCTGCGCCCCGACCTGGCCGACCGCGCCCTGGAGAAGGGCGCCGACGGGTGCGTCTCCCTGGACGCCGGCGCCGAGGAGATCGTCGCGGCCGTCGAGGCCGCAGCGTGGGGCGACCTGCACGGTGACGGCGGTCCGGGTGCCGTCGACTTCACCGTCAACCCCGCCCACGACACCGACCTGCCGCACCTCGCTCCGCGCGAGGAAGAGGTCCTGGGCCTGATCACCGCCGGGCTCAGCAACGCCGAGATCGCCGCGCAGCTCTACCTGTCCATCAACTCGGTCAAGACCTACATCCGCGGCGCCTACCGTCGCATCGACGTGCAGACGCGCAGCCAGGCGGTGGTCTGGTGCATGCAGCACGGAGTCGGCACCCCTCCGCACGAGTGATGCCGTCACCCGACAGCGCCCGGCCGACCCGAGTAAGGTCGTCCGGTGCCTTCTGACAGGCCCGTGCGGGTCGCCCTCGTCAACGACTACGAGATCGTGGTGCGCGGACTCGCGGCCGTGCTGGCGCCGTACGTCGATCGCATCGCGGTGGTCGAGGTGGATGCCCGCCGTCCCGTGGTCAGCGACGTGGACCTGGTGCTCTACGACACGTTCGGCCAGAGCCAGGGCGATGCGATGGACCTGGACGCCCTGACGGTCGGCTCGGCGGCACGCGTCGTGGTGTTCACCTGGAACGTCGAGCGCGACCTCATCGACCAGGCCCAGCACGCGGGCGCGGCGGCGTACATCGCCAAGAGCGTCTCGCCCGACGAGCTCGTCGACGCGCTGGTCCGGATCCACGAGGGTGAGCAGCTCGTCGTCGTCTCGCCGGACGGCCAGGAGGCCGAGACCGGCCGCTTCGGGCGCTGGCCCGGCGAGGAGCACGGTCTGAGCCCCCGCGAGTCTGAGGTCCTCGCCCTGATCTGCCAGGGACTGTCCAACGAGGAGATCACCGCGCGGGCCTTCATCGGCATCAACACCGTCAAGACCCACATCCGCACGGCCTACCGCAAGATCGACGTCGCGACGCGCAGCCAGGCCGTGCGGTGGGGCATGGAGCACGGCTTCGCTCCCGACCGACTTCGCGACCGCCTGTAGCGACCGTCGCCTCGTGGCGCAGCCAGGACGCTCTCCGGTGTTCGAGTGACACGCGCCACACGTGACCCCTAGGGTCAGTGCGGTGATGGGGACATGGGACTGATCTCGCCGCGCCTGCCCGACCTCGACTACGCGGCGTGGGAGCGCAAGCCGCTGATGCAGCGGATCAAGCCGATGGCGCAGGACTGGGCCGAAGGCGGTTTCGGCACGCCCGACGCCGTGTTGGTGCTCTACGTCGTCAAGATCGCGCTCTACGCCTTCGGCGCCGCCGCGATCACTGCGCTGACCCCGGGGATCGGCTCGCTGGGCGACATCGGCGACTGGTGGACGGAGCCGATCTTCTTCCAGAAGGTCGTCGTCTTCACCCTCCTCTTCGAGGTGCTCGGCCTCGGGTGCGGCTTCGGCCCCCTCACGCTGCGCTTCCTGCCACCCGTCGGAGCGCCTCTGCACTGGCTGCGCCCCGGCACGATCCGGTTGCCCCCGTGGCCGACCCGCGTGCCGTTCACCGCCGGCACGACCCGGTCGATGACCGACGTGGCGCTCTACGTGGCCGTCGTCGCGACCGCCCTGTGGCTGCTGCTCTCCCCCGGCCAGGGCGCGTCGGTCGGCACGGTGGGCACGATCGACCCGTGGCGCTTCCTGCCGCTCTTCGCCGCGCTCGGTCTCATCGGGCTGCGCGACAAGACGATCTTCTTGGCCGCCCGCACCGAGGTCTACGGCACGCTCGCGCTGATGTTCCTCTTCAGCGGGCCCGACCTGGTCGTCGGCGTCAAGTTCCTGATCGTGCTGATCTGGTGGGGGGCGGCCTTCTCCAAGCTCAACCGGCACTTCCCCCACGTCGTGGCGGTGATGATGAGCAACAGCCCGATCCTCCGTGTCAAGGCGCTCAAGCGTCGCTTCCATCGCGACTTCCCGGAGGACCTCCGTCCCGGCAGGCTGTCCGAGAACCTCGCCCACGGTGGGACCGTGATCGAGTTCGGCGTGCCGCTGGTGCTGCTGCTCTCCAACGGCGGCTGGCCGACCTACGTCGCCGCGGTCGTGATGATCTGCTTCCACCTGCAGATCCTCACGTCGCTCCCGATGGGGGTACCCCTCGAGTGGAACGTCTTCATGATCTTCGCGATCGGCTTCCTCTTCGTCGACAAGGCGGACGTCTCGGTCGGCGAGATGTCCCACCCGGTGCTGGTCTTCGCGATCGTCCTCGCCGCCGCGGGCGTCGTGGTGACGGGCAACTTCTTCCCGAAGCAGTTCTCGTTCCTGCCCTCGATGCGGTACTACGCAGGCAACTGGGCCACCTCACTGTGGTGTCTCACTCCTGGGGCCGTGGCCAAGCTCGACGGCTCGGTCAACAAGGTGGCGCGACTGCCCAGCGCCCAGCTGGAGACCCTGTACGACGCCGAGATGGCCACCTTGCTCAGCCACAAGGTCTTCGCGTTCCGCTCGATGCACACCCACGGTCGGGCGCTCTTCGGCCTGATCCCGCGGGTATGCGGCGAGGATCGCGACGTCGTCACGAGCCGCTACGCGATCCACGACGGCGAGTTCGTCGCCGGGATCGCCCTGGGGTGGAACTTCGGCGAGGGCCACCTCCACAACGAGCAGCTGCTCGAGGCGCTTCAGGAGCGGTGCGGCTTCGAGCCCGGCGAGGTGCGCGTCGTGATGCTGGAGTCGCAACGCTTCCTCGACCCACGCCAGGAGTACCGCATCGTCGACGGCGCCACGGGTGAGATCGAGCGCGGCGTCGTGAAGGTCGCCGACATGCTGGAGCGTCAGCCCTGGGACGGCGAGATCCCGACGTACGACGTCGTGGTCAGCGCCGCCCCGCACCCGACCTGATCGGGAGCCCGTCCTCGACCGTGTCGAGCAGGTGACCCGTGAGCCCGAAGGCGGACGCCAGCACGGGGACCGCGGCCGGTGCGACGTGGCCGACTCCCTCGAGCACGATGGACTCGAGGGGGCTCAGTGCATCACGGAGCCGGCGCTCGTCTCCGTCCGGATCGTCGGGTCCCGCGCCCGTGTCGTCGTCCGGTCCTTCCTCCGGCCCTTCCTCCGGCTCCGGGGTGGGTTCCAGGATCGGCCCCGGGGATCCCAGCGGCGAGGCGCCCGGCACCTGGGTGGGGACGGCGGCCAGCGTGGGCGTGAGGCTCACGATCGACCCGGCCGGGGGTGCCGGCTCGCCCGGCTCGCCGGGCTCGACCGGCTCCTCGACGCCCGGCTGAATGTCCTGCTCTCCACCGGGAGGGGTGAGACCCCCCTGGGGCTCGGGCTCGGCGTCCTCGACGGGCGGTGGGTCTGGAAGAGCGAGCAACGCCGGCGGCTGCTCAGGCGCAGGCTCCACCGCCGCGACGACCAGCAGCACCAGGGCGGCCGAGCCGACCACGAGGGCAAGCAGGACAGTGCCGCCGGCGAATCGTCGACGGCGACGTCCGCTGCGCCTGGAGTGGAGCTCGATCTCCGGCACGTCCAGGCCCCCATCTGTCGACCTGGGACCAGAGTAGAGAAGGTCGGCGCGGAGGTCGGCGTAGCCTCGCCGTGTGAGCCACACGTCTCCTGCCGCCACCGGCCTCACGGGCCTGGGCGAGCTCGGTCATGCCTTCGCCGACGAGGTCCCGGAGCTCGCCCTGCCCTGGACGGCAGCGGAGGCCCCCACACCGCGCCTGCTGGCCCTCAACGAGACCCTCGCGGACGAGCTGGGGCTGGAACCTGCCGAGCTGCGCACCGACGCAGGCCTCGGACTGCTGGTGGGCACCCGGCCGCCGGCCGGGTCGAAGCCCGTCGCCCAGGGCTACGCCGGACACCAGTTCGGCGGCTTCGCGCCCCGGCTCGGAGACGGGCGCGCACTCCTCCTGGGCGAGCTGCGCGGCCGCGACGGCCGACTGCGCGACCTGCACCTCAAAGGCTCGGGACGCACACCCTGGGCCCGCGGGGGCGACGGGCTGGCCGCGGTCGGCCCGATGCTGCGCGAGTACGTCGTCAGCGAGGCCCTGCACCACCTGGGCATCCCCACGACCCGTGCACTCGCGGTCACCGCGACCGGTGCGACGGTGCGCCGGGAGGTGCCGCTGCCGGGAGCCGTGCTGGCCCGCGTCGCGTCGAGCCACCTGCGCGTCGGCAGCTTCCAGTACGCGCGCGCCCTGGACCAGGCGTCCGACCAGACGTCCGACCAGGCGTCCGACGCGCACAGTGGCGAGCTGGGCGGGGACGTCGTACGGCGTCTCGCGGACCACGCGATCGCGCGGCACTACCCGGAGCTCGCCGCGATCGGGTCGGACGACGAGCGCTACCTGGCCCTGTATCGCTCGGTGGTCTCCGCGCAGGCGACGCTGGTCGCCCGCTGGATGCTCGTCGGCTTCGTGCACGGCGTGATGAACACCGACAACGTCACCATCTCCGGCGAGACCATCGACTTCGGACCGTGTGCCTTCCTCGACGTCTTCGACCCCACGACCGTCTTCAGCTCGATCGACGAGGGCGGTCGCTACGCGTTCGGCAACCAGCCGCCGATCACCGAGTGGAACCTCGCCCGCCTGGCCGAGGCGCTGCTCCCGCTGTTGCACGAGCAGCAGGAGCAGGCGGTCGAGATCGCCGTCGAGGCGCTCGGCGGCTTTCGGGAGCAGTACGCCGAGGCATGGTCGACCGGGATGCGGGCCAAGCTCGGGATCTCGCACGTCGACGCGGAGGTCGGGGGCGCGCTCGTGGACGACCTGTTCGCATTGATCCGCGGCCAGGCCGACTACACGTCCTACTTCCGGGCGCTGGGGCGCGCGGCTCGCGGCAACCTCGCGGACGCCCGCGACGGCGTGCTCGACGTCGCCGGCTTCGACGCCTGGGCGACGCGGTGGTCGTCGCTGCAGCCGGACGCCGGGGCGATGGACCGGGTCAATCCGATCTACGTCGCTCGCAACCATCTCGTCGAGGAGGCACTCGCCGACGCCACCGCCGGCGACCTGGCCGCCTTCGAGCGGCTCAATGCCGCCTTGGCCCGACCCTTCGACGAGCGCTCCGGGCTCGAGCGGTACGCCGAGCCGGCACCGCAGAGCTTCGGGCCCTACACGACGTACTGCGGCACCTGATCGTGCAGCCCCGCGGGCCGGCTCGGCGACCGGCTCGGCAACACCGTCATCCCCCGGCAGTAACCGACCGGGAACGAAAATCCACAAGACGGTAACAACGCGCCGAGACGCCGCGCTCCGGTCTAGACCGATACATCCAATTTTCAGTAACACCTGACGAACGGCGGATCGTCACGTTGACTACTTCTGACGGTCAAGGCAACACCACTCCCCCCACTCCGCGACACCTGGCACGGCTCCGCGGAGATCGAAAGGAAACACCATGCTTCTCGCCCTCATCTTCGGTGGACTCGCAGGTGCGCTCACCCTGGCCACCGTGGCCTCGCGCCCGGCGACCGACCGCTCACGGGAGCGGACGAGCGACCGGCGCGAGAAGTTCGTGGCCCGCAACCCCACCCACGTGAACTCGGCCGACATCGTGGCCTCGCTGCGACGCCAGGGCGTCGACGTCGACAAGGCGCGCTTCATCGTCGAGCGGGCCCACGAGAGGGGATCAAGCCCTTCACCCTGTGGCTGTGGCTCGAGCAGTTCGGCGCGGAGGCCCTGAGCATCGTCGTGGCCGCCGACCTCACCCACCAGCAGCTGCTGACCCACATCAGCAACGGCACCATGCCCGACATGGAGGAGCTCAAGCTCTTCGCCTCCGCCAACGGGCTCGACATGACGGCGCCGGCACCGCGGACCGCCAAGTCCTCCGCGACCCCGTCGGTGAAGGCCAAGAAGCGCCCGCCGATGCCGCCGATCTTCGACCCCGGCACGTACCCCGGCCTCGAGGTGCCCTCGCGTCGTCGCGTCAACCTCAGCGACAACGTCCTGCGTGACGGTGGCACCGGCGACGCAGCCGCCGCCTGACCTCCCCCAGCGCTCCCCACAGCGCTCTCCCCCACCAGAGCCCGCTCCCCCCGGAGCGGGCTCTGGTCCGTCTGGGGCCTTCGAGCGCGACAGTCAGCGCACGGAGCCGCGCAGCGTCGAGGCGTCTCCCGGTCGGCCTGCGCGGGCCAGGAGCTCGCGCGCGGCGTCCAGGTCGCCGGCGCCGTTCCACAGCAGGACCCCCCGGACGGTGGTGTCGTCGAGGTAGTGGACGACCATTCCCCCCTCGGGCCCACCCTCGGGGTCGTCGACCGGGTCGAGGACGGTCTCCAGGGACGAGTCGAGGGTGCCGACGGCCTCGAAGCCCAGCCCCAGGACGTCGGAGTAGAGCATCGGGGTGTGGTCGTAGGTCTCCTGCGAGCCGGCCATGATCCGCCCGACCGCCGCACCCATGGAGTCGGCGTTGTCGACGTGCTCGACCCGCCTGCGGCCGAGGATCCGGTCGGGGTACTCGGCGACGTCGCCGGCCGCGTAGATGTCGGCGACCGAGGTCCGCAAGTGCTCGTCGACGACGATGCCGCCGTCCTCACTGCGTCGTACGACGCCGTCCACGACGTCTCCGGCAGGTTCGATGCCGAGACCGATCACGACCACGTCCGCCCGGATCGACGACCCGTCGGAGAGGTGGACCACGACGCGCTCGCCGTCCAGCTCGCCGGAGGTGACCTTCATCCCGGGGGCGCGGCGTACTCCCGCGGCGTCGAAGCGCGCCTGGAAGGAGTCCGCCAGCGACGGTGGGAACATCGCGCCGCCCAGCACCTCGTCGGGGTGCACGATCGTCACCGAGCAGTCGTGCTGGCTCAGCGCGGCGGCGATCTCGCTGCCGATGTAGCCGCCTCCGACGACGACGACCTCGGGCCCGGACTCACTGAGCTCCCGGAGCCGCTGGTAGTCCTGGAGCGTGCGGAAGTACAGCACGCGCTCGCAGGGGTCGAGCCCGTCGATGCGGCGCGGGTGCCCACCCGTGGCGAGCAGCAGGCGGCCGTAGCCGAACGTGTCGCCGACCGACGTCGTGACGGTCCTCGTGTCCGGACTCACCGACGTCACCGCTGTCCCGAGGTGCAAGGTCGCCGACGCCTCGTCGGCCGTGTTGAGGGCGGCGTCCTCGAAGGTGAAGTCCGGATCGGTCCACAGCTTCTTCGACAGCGCCGGGCGCGGGAAGGGCGCCGTCGACTCCTCGCCGACGATGCCGATCGAGCCCGACGAGCCCTGCTCCCGGATGCCCTTGGCGGCCGCGTCGGCGACCATCCCGCCCCCGACGATGACGAAGTCGTAGTCATAGTGCATGACGACGACGCTAGGTCGCGGGCGACCGCGGATCCTCCACCCGGCAGGGTGGTCAGTCGTCGACGACGGTCACCGTGACCTCGATGTTGCCGCGCGTGGCGTTGGAGTAGGGGCAGATCTGGTGGGCGCGGTCGGCCAGGACCTGTGCCTCGTCGTGCGGCAGGTCGGGGATCACGACCTCCAGTGCGACCTCGAGGACGAACCCGCCGTCGTCGTGGGGACCGATCCCGACCTTGGCGCCGACCGAGGAGTCGCCCAGCGTGGCCTTCGCCTCGCTCGCGACCCTCTGCAGGGCGGAGTGGAAGCAGGCGGCGTAGCCGGCGGCGAAGAGCTGCTCGGGGTTGGTCGCGCCACCGGGACCACCGAGCTCCTTCGGGAAGGCCAGGTCGAGGTCGATCAGTCCGTCCGAGCTGCGGGTGTGGCCGTTGCGCCCGGCTCCGGTCGCGAGAGCCTCGGCGGTGTAGAGGGCAGGCATCAGGGGTGCTCCTTCGTGGTGGGTGACGATCTTGTCGTCACGGTGGGCGGGGTTGTCACGGTTGGCGGAGGTGGGGAGGAGTGCATCGAGATCTCCTCGACCAGGCGTCGCGCGAGGTCGCGCAGGGACTCCAGGTCGTCGTCGCTCAGGGTGTCGGTCGAGGCGAGGACGTCCTGCATCGCGCGGCACGGGCCACGCAGCTCGTCGCCTACGCCGGTGACGTGCACGGTGACGCGACGCTGGTCTGCGTCGCCGCGGCGTCGCTCGACGGCGCCTCGCGCCTCCAAGCGCCTGAGCAGGGGCGAGAGGGTTCCGCTGTCGAGGTACAGCCGTTCGCCCAGCTCGGAGACGGTCAGACCGTCGTCCTCCCAGAGGGCGAGCAGGACGAGGTACTGCGGATAGGTCAGGCCCAGGGCGGCGAGCAGCGGTCGGTAGACCTGCTGCGTCGCTCGCGCCGCGGCGTACAGGGCGAAGCAGAGCCGGCTGTCGAGGGACTCCGGGGACGACACCCGACAAAGATTGCACACAATTCAGTTGGGTGCAATCTATCTCCCGGGCCGCCAGGGTCCACACTTGGCGTTGTGAGCGACGCCCTCGACCTGATCGGCTTCGGCCTGAGGCTGCTGGTGCTGCCCGTGCTGGTCCTCGGCCTGGCTCGCTGGGCCCGGCTCGACCTGGGGCGCCTGCCGTTGTGGGCGCTGCTGCGGGCAGCGGTGCAGCTTGGTGTCGTCGCGCTGCTGCTGCGGGGCGTGCTCGACGCCCCGGCGACCGTGGCGGCATTCCTCGTGCTGATGCTGACCACGGCGTCGTTCACCTCGGCGGGCCGCCTGCGCTCCCTGCACCGGGGGCGCCGGATCGCCGCCCTGGGAGTCGCGAGCGGCGCTGCCTGCGCCCTGGCCACGATCTTCGCCCTGCGGCTCGTCGCCCTGGAGTCGACGTTCGTGATTGCGATCGCGGGCATCGTCATCGGCAACGCGATGACAGCGGCGACCCTGTCCGGACGGGGCTTCCTGCACGCCTGCAAGGAGCGGCGCGACGAGATCGAGGCCTGGCTGTCCGTCGGCGCGACCCCGTCGCAGGCGCATGCCGAGATCGGACGCAGCGCTGCCCGTGAGTCCCTGCTGCCCGGGCTCGACCAGACCAAGTCGACGGGGCTCGTCACCCTCCCGGGCGCCTTCGTGGGGGCGCTCTTCGGCGGCGCCTCGCCCGTCGAGGCCGCTCAGTTCCAGCTGGTCGTCCTGGCCGGGCTCGGCCTGGCGATGACGGTGACGGCGCTGATCGTCACCCGCCTCGCCGCGCGCACGCCGTACGTCGTCCTGGCAGGGACGGCGACGACCTCCGAGGTCAGTGTCGGCCGGGCTGCGCGGGGAGCCCGGCATCCCTCAGCTGGTCCGGACCCAGGTCCAGCGGGGCCAGCACCGGACGTACGTCGCCGGCAGCCGTGACCCAGCCGATGCCCTCCTCGTAGCGCCGGATCAGTCGCGCCGGAGCCCCGCCCACCACGGCACGGTCCTCGACGGTCCCGCGCACGACCGATCCGGCCGCGACGACGACGTTCTCGCCGATCGTGGTGCCCGGCAGGATGATCGCGCCGTGCCCGATCCACGACCCCGAGCCGATCACGACGGGGTGGTGCTCGCCCAGCTGGCGACCGATCGGGGTCTCGAGCTCCTGGTAGCCGTGACCCGCGTCGGAGACGAAGACGTCCTGGCCGCACCACACGTCGTCCCCGATCGTGACCGACGAGTGCGCGGTGATGCTCGCCCGTGCCCCGATCACGCAGCGGTCACCGATCACCAGCGCCCGAGGCGGCAGGTGCGTCTCCCCGGGTCCGTAACCGACCGAGAGCGTGGCCTGGCGCCCGATGAGCGTGCGGTCGCCTACGTGGATGGAGCCCACGTTCATCACGGTCGCGACCGGGAAGCCGATCGCGCTCCCGGCGCCGAAAGCACCGAAGTCGTCGGCGGCGCGGGTGCCCGGCACGATCTCGCCCACCCGGTCGAGCCACGCCCACGCCCGCTGGACCGCACCGTTGACCAGGCGCTTGCGGCGGTTCACGGGTCGCGGGGTGGCGGGAGTCACAGGCGCGAGCGTAGAGGACTGGTCGGCTCGGACCGGCCGGTTCGGACCGGCCGGTTCGGACCGGCCGGTTCGGACCGGCCGGTTCGGACTGACCCGTTCGAGGTGGACGGCTCGGCCCTACGCTTGCCCCCGTGAGTGCCACCCTGGTCGTCAAGGACCTGTCCGGTGGCCACACCCACCGCACGTTGTTCGAGAGCCTCGACGTGACGGTCGCCCCCGGTGACGTCGTGGGCGTCGTGGGCGCCAACGGTGCCGGCAAGACGACGCTGCTGCGCCTGCTCGCGGGTGCCGACGTCCCCCTCGGAGGATCGGTCTCCACGGCGCCCAGCGATGCGTTCGTGGGGTGGCTTCCCCAGGAGCACGAGCGCGTCCGGGGCGAGACGGTCGCCGGCTACCTGGCTCGCCGTACCGGCGCCGCGGCCGCGACCGAGGCGATGGAGACCACCGCCGGCGCGCTCGGCTCCGACGTACCCGGTGCCGATGAGTCCTACGCCGTCGCCCTGGACCACTGGTTGGCCAGCGGCGCCGCAGACCTCGAGGACCGGATGCCCGGCGTGCTGGCCGACCTCGGCCTCGGCGCGCTCTCCGACCGGGCCGGCGCAGACGCCCTGATGACGTCGCTGTCGGGCGGCCAGGCCGCCCGCGTCGGCCTCGCAGCCCTGGTGCTGAGCCGCTTCGACCTCGTCCTGCTCGACGAACCCACCAACGACCTCGACCTCGACGGCCTGGCCCGCCTCGAGTCCTGGGTGCAGGGGCTGCGCGCCGGCGTCGTGCTCGTCTCGCACGACCGCGAGTTCCTGGCCCGTTGCGTCACCCGGGTCGTCGAGCTCGACCTCGCTCAGGGTCAGGTGGCCGTCTACGACGGTGGCTACGACGCGTTCCTCGAGGAGCGGGCGGTCGCGCGGCGCCACGCCCGCGAGGCCTACGACGAGTACGCCGACAAGAGGGCCGACCTCGTCGGTCGCGCGCGCACTCAGCGGGAGTGGAGCTCGCAGGGCGTGCGCAACGCGATGAGGAAGAGCCCCGACAACGACAAGATCCGGCGCCGCGCCCAGAGCGAGTCGTCGGAGAAGCAAGCCCAGAAGGTGCGCCAGATGGAGTCGCGGATCGCCCGCCTCGAGGAGGTCGAGGAGCCGCGCAAGGAGTGGACGCTGCAGTTCCGGGTGGCGGCGGCCCCGCGGTCCAGCACCGTGGTCGCCGCCCTGGACGAGGCCGTCGTACGGCGGGGCGACTTCACGTTCGGACCGGTCTCGCTCCAGGTCAACGCGGGCGACCGGATCGGGATCGTGGGACCCAACGGTGCGGGCAAGACGACGCTGCTGCGGCTGCTCCTGGGGCAGCTCTCCCCAGACTCGGGCCGCGCGTCGCTCGGGGCGTCGCTGGCGGTCGGCGAGATCGACCAGGCGCGGGCGGTGCTGCCCGAGACGCTGCGCCTCGGCGATGCCGTCGAGGCGCAGGTGCCGTCCTTCACGCCGGCCGAGGTGCGCACGCTGCTGGCGAAGTTCGGGCTCAAGTCCGACCAGGTGACCAGCCTCGTCGGAGACCTGTCGCCCGGGGAGCGCACCCGGGCGGCGATGGCGCTGCTGCAGGCGCGCGGTGTCAACGTGCTCGTGCTCGACGAGCCGACCAACCACCTGGACCTGCCCGCCATCGAGCAGCTGGAGGAGGCACTCGACGCCTACGCCGGCGCGCTGCTGCTGGTCACCCACGACCGGCGACTGCTGGACGCCGTACGGCTGGACGAGCGGTGGCACGTCGATTCCGGGAAGGTCCGCGCGGAGTAGGACAGTGCTTTAGGGTCAACGCCGTGGACCTCTCGCACAGACTGCAGGGCAGGACGATCATCGTCACCGGAGCGGGCTCGGGCATCGGTCGGGGCACCGCACTGCGACTGGCGCGCGAAGGCGCGTACGTCGCCGCGCTGGACGTCGTGCCGGACGGGCTCGAGGGGTTGGCCGACGAGGTCGGCCCCACCGCGTCCGTCGGCCAGGTCGTCACCGGTCCGGTCGACATCTCGTCGGAGGACTCGGTCAAGGCGGCGATCGCCTCGGTGACCGACGCGCGCGGAGGACTGGACGCCGTCGTCAACGCGGCCGCCGTGCACTACGGCGACCATACGCACGAGATGTCGTTGGAGCGCTGGAACCGGCTGCTGTCGGTCAACCTGACCGGCACGTTCTTGATGACGCGCGAGACGATCCCGGCGCTGCTCGCCTCGGAGCACGGCGGTGTCATCGTCAACTTCAGCTCGACGTCCGCCTACTTCGCGCACCCCTACATGGCGGCGTACTCGGCCACCAAGGGCGCGATCATGTCGTTCACGCACGCGATCGCGCTCGAGTACGCGGACCGCGGGCTGCGCGCGGTCAGCGTCGTGCCCGGTGGCATCGAGACCGCGATCACCGGCTCGACCCCGGCGAACCTGCCTGCCGACGTCGACTGGGACAAGTTCGCCAAGCTGATGCCGGTGCTCGGCCGGGGCAAGTTCGGCACCCCCGACAGCATCGCCGGCGTCGTCGCGATGCTCGTCAGCGACGACGGCGCCTACATCACCGGCACCGAGATCCGGGTCGACGGCGGCACCCACATGTAGTCCCCGACGACCCGGTCGAGGCGCCACCTACGCTGGTGGCGTGGCCAAGACCGATCGTCGTCGTCAGATCGTGCTGGGCATCCTCGTGCTGGCCGTGGTGGGTGCCGCCCTCTCGGTCGGGATCGGCGCGGGGACGGGGTCGGACGACCCGGCGAGCAGCGCCACCACGACGGGCAGGGCCTCACCCTCCCCGTCGGCGACGCCGTCCGCGGCGCCCGCCGAGGTGACGCCGGACCAGTTCTGTGCGGCCTTCCTGACGTTCGTGGATGCCAACTCGCAGTTCAGCAGCCAGCTCGACGCGGCCAGCGGGGAGGACCTGGTCGACGTCGCGCGCAGCATGTTCGCCCTGCCGACCCCGCTGGGGATGAGCCCCGGCGCTCGCACCAGCCTCGACCAGCTCGTCGCCGGGACCCTGGTCCAGCTCGCGTCGGTCCCGGAGGTCACCGTCGACGCCGCTCCCGACCCGGCCAACGACGCCGATCCCGACCAGGCGGCGTTCGACGCCTACCTACAGGCCACCTGTCCCGCCTGATCACGTCCGGGTCTGCCTCAGCGCGATCCGCGCCCAGCTCTGCGATGGGTCGAGTGCCTGAGCACGGTGCAGGGACCGCTCGCGGGCACACGAATCGTGCCCACGGTCGACGCGGGCTCGGCCGGCCGGGGGGCGCGCTCGAGTCGTGTGCCTCCGCCCGGCTCATCGGTCGCGCTCAGGCACACGACCCTTCCGGGGCCGGGGCGGGGGCGGTGGGGCGGGGGTTAGGACACCTCGGGGCTCGGCGGGGCGGCAGGAGGGGACGCGACCTCCGGCGGCTGCTCGGTCGGCGGGACGTCGGGCGGGGTCTCGTCGCGGCGGGGGCCGCGGCCCTTGCCGCGACGTCCGCTGCGGCGGCCCTCACCGGGTGCGCTCGGGGTGCCCGGCTGACCGCCGCGGCCACCCGGGCCCTTGCCACGCTTGCCATCGGGCTGGCCACCGGGCTGACCGCCGGACCTGCCGTCGGACTTCCCGCCGGGCTTGCCACCCGCCCTGCTGCCGGGCCGGCCGCCCGCCATCCGCACGTCGGCGCCTTCGCCGAGGAACAGGTCGGGGCTGCCGGTGAAGAGCGGGCCGGCCAGGGCCGAGCTGGGGAGCCACAGCTGGAGGAAGGCGTCGTCCTCGACGACGGGGACCGGCACCCGCACGGGCGTGACGACGACCTGGTGGTCGAACATCTCCAGGGCGAGCAGGTCGATGTCGCGCAGCGAGGCGCAGACGTCGGCGACGGTGCGGTCCTTGGCCGCCACCAGGCGCTGGGAGATGACCTCGGCCAGCTGGTCGGGGCGGCCGCCACGGCTGCCCAGCCGGGGCTTGCCGCCGGAGTCGATCTGCGCCATCGCGGAGCCGACCGCGTCCAGCGCGGCCTCGAAGACCTCGACCCAGCCGGAGGAGCGGAGCCCGACCTCCACGCCGGCGCCGGTCGCACCGCCCGAACCACCCGCCCCGGAGCCACGTGCGTCCCCGCGCGAGCCACGACCCACCGCGAGCGGCACGGTCAGCCACGCTGCTCCCCTCGAGCCGCCCTTCTGGCCGTCGCGGGATCGGCCGCCCGCCGTGCCGATCGTGATCGCGGTCGCCTTGCCGCCACCGAGCACGATCGCGTCCGCGCGAGAGAGATGGCTGCGATCGAGGCCGCTGAGGTCGGAGCTGGCCGAGCCGGCCAGCGCGTCGACGAGCGCGGTGAGGGCGGGCGCCGTCCGCACGCCGTTCCAGAAGTCGGCGGTCGCACGCCCGGGCACCTTGTCGAGACCGAGGGCGATCACCTTGAGCGGGTCGCGCCCGGTGACGCCGAGCCGACGCAGACCCTCGCGCAGCGGGTCGACCGCGGCCGGCACGTGGGCGTTGACGGCCTCGACCACACCGAGCTGGAAGGCCTGCGCGGACAGCCCGACGTGGGGACGGAAGGCCGCGACCAGCTGGGCCAGGGTCACCTGCTCCGGGTCGCCCGGGAGCGGGTGGCGCTCGGTCGGCAGCGACGAGGCCTGGTCGAGCCGCGCACGCAGGACCGCTGCCACGGCGAGTCGGGTCACCTGCTGGGTGAGCCACTCGCGGGGGCTCGTCGTCCACGCGTCGGCGGTGCCGGCCACGAACGCAGAGACCTGTTGCTCGGACGGCCGCGCCGGTACGTCGAGCCGCAGTGCGGGCAGGATCATCTCGCGCGACACCGCGTCCACCATCGGGTTCAGCCCCTCATCGTCACTCGCACTCTTGCCGACCGCATCCGGCCCGCTCACGAACCCGGTGAGCCTACGACGCCGCCCCGCCGCGTGACCCTGCCGGGCCGTGCTCGGCGAGACGTCGGATCAGAACAGCGTGCGCCAGTAGTCCCAGAACCGGATGAGCGCGGCGACGACGAAGCCGAGGTACCAGAACGTCAGGATCAGGTAGCGCACCGACCACAGGCCCCCGCCGACCCGCGAGAGCGCCGGCACGGAGCGCGCGGCGAGCAGCGCCGTCCACACGAACGTCGCCAGGGTCACCGTCCACACCACCAGGCACCACGGGCACAGCGCGCCGATCCGATACATCGACTGGAACGCCAGCCAGTGCACGAAGACCACCCCGAGCAGCGATCCCCCGGCCAGGCCAACCAGCACCCAGCGCGGCAGCGTCACGCCGCCGGCGACGAGCACACCCAGCGCCACGACGACCGAGAAGGCCATCAGCCCGATCAACGGATTCGGGAAGCCGAACGCCGAGCCCTGGTCGGTGTTCATCACCGACCCGCACGACAGCACCGGGTTGAGGTCGCAGCCCGGCACGAACGTCGGGTCCTCGAGGATCCGGTACTTGTCGACGGCCAGCGAGAACGCGGCGTACAGGCCGGCGCCACCGAGCATCACGAGCAGCCACCCGTGGATCCGCCGCAGTGGCGTCGGTGCCGCAGGCGTGGAGGGCCGCTCGTCCGCCTCGTCCTCGACGAGGACGTCGTCGCCCGCCGCCTCCGGAGGCGACTGGGTCACGAGGCCAGGGCCTCGTCGACCGCAGCCGTGATCGTGGCCGGGGCGGAGTCGGCGAGCTTCTCGCCGTTGACGAAGACAGTCGGGGTGCCGGTGACCTCGCCGTCGAAGGCGACGTCGGTGGTGGCCTTGACCCAGTCGGCGTAGGTCCGGCCGTCGATGCACGCCTCCACGTCGGAGGCTCCGGCGTCCTCGGCGATCCTGATCAGGTCGGAGTCGGGCAGGCCGGCGCCGCCCTCGGCGGGCTGCTGGAGGTACATCTGCTCGTGGAACTCCTTCCACACCTCGGTCCCGGAGTCCATCACGCAGGCCGAGGCGTTCAGGGCCCGGCTGGAGTACTCCGTGGAGGAGGCGCGGTCGAGGAAGGCGACGCCGCGGTACTCGACGTTGACGTCGTCACCCGCGGCGTACTCGTCGAGCTGGGCCCCGAACGCGGCCTCGAACTGCTGGCAGATCGGGCACTGGAAGTCCTCGACGACCTGCACGGTCACGGCTGCGTCGGGGTTGCCGACGACGAACGACCCGTCGTCGGTCACGGCGGCAGGAGGCGTGGCCGACGCGGTGTTGTCGTCGGAGCTCTGCAGTCCGATCACCACACCGCCGATCACCGCTGCGACCACGACGACGGCGACGGCGACCTGGGCGATCACGATCGTGCGCCGGCGCCGCTTGTCGGCGTCGAGCACCTTCGCGGCCGCGGCGGCGCGCGCCTCGGACCTGGAGCCCGGCCCGCTGGAGGGGCTCTTGCTACCCCCGGGAGGCGTGTAGGCGATCGGCTTCTTCTTGGAGTTCTTGCTCATGATCTCGAGGCGACCTTCTGGTGCTGGCGGGACTGGACAGGCGGGGCAGGCTGGACGTGGCTCCGGCCAGGGTAGCCAGCCTTACTGAGCGTTTCCTGCGAGCGAGCGGACCCGGGCGACCGGTGGCAGCGGCAGGTCGACGTCGCCCGCGCGGCCCAGGCGGAGCCGCGACCGGTCGCAGTCGGCGCCGCGGGAGACCACGGATCGCCGCTTCAGGTCCCGCGAGGACTCCCCGACCATGAGTCGGTAGCAACCTCGTACGGCGCGCCAGCCCGACCGCTTGCCCGTCCAGCTGGCGAAGGTCCGCTGGTTGAGCGGGAAGGTCACCTTCACGCTCCGGCCGGCCCGGATCTCGGTCGAGGCGTAGCCGACGAGCTGCCGCGGGACCTGGCGCAGCCCGCGGCGCGACGGCTTGGCGACGTACAGCTGCGGGACGGCCACACCGGTACGTCGTCCGGTGTTGGTCACGCGCAGGGTCGCGGTGGCCACCACGTCGGAGGCGCCGGCACCACCAGGAGCGCGCTTCACGCGCAGCCGGCCGTAGCGAAAGCTCGTGTAGGACAGACCGGCCCCGAACTCGTAGGCCGGCGCCAGGCCCTTCGCGTCGTACCACTTGTAGCCGACCCGCAGCCCCTCGGAGTAGTAGACCTCCTCGGCGATGCCGGGGTAGAGCCTCCGGTCGCCCGCGGTCGGGAGCTGCGAGGCGCGTGCCGGGAAGGTGGCGGGCAGCCGGCCGCCCGGGTCGACGTCGCCGAAGAGGACGCGGGCGATGGCGGTGCCGCCGGCCTGGCCCGGGTACCACGCCTCGACGACCGCGGCGACGTCGTCGCGCCACGGGGTGAGGACCGGGCCGCCGGTCTCGAGGACGACGACGGTGTCGGACTGGGCGGCGGCGACGGCGGCGACCAGCCCGTCCTGGTCGAAGCCGTTGAGCGGGCAGGACTCCTGCAGGCAGGAGGAGCCCTGGAGGAAGAGCACGCCGTTGGAGTTGATGAGGTCGGCCGGGCAGTTGAGCCCGATGCAGTCCTTGTCCTGGCCCTCGGTCTGCACGTCACCGACGACCATGATCGCGACGTCGGCCTGGCGCGCGAGCCGCACCGCCTCGGCGCGGTCGCTGCCGTCGGTGTGGGTGATCGTGACGTCGCGACCACGGTGCTGGGCACGTCGGGCGATGCCCTCCAGCGCCGTGATCGTGCCGACCGCACTGACCGTCCCGGACCCGCCCCCGGTGACGAACCGGTCGGCGTACGGCCCGATGACGGCCACCGACTCGACGCCCTTCCTCAGCGGTAGCACCCCGTCGTTCTTCAGCAGGGTGATGGCGCGCTCCTCGACCTCGCGGGCTACGCGACGGTGGGCGGCCCGGTCGATCCGCGAGTCGTCGTTGCCGAAGGCGCGCCGGTCGAAGAGTCCGAAGGCGAAGAAGGTCTGCAGCATCCGGCGCACGTGGCTCTCCAACGTCGCCTGGGAGACAGCCCCGGAGGCCAGGGCCAGCTGGATCAGCTCGGGACCGTAGGACTGGTCGGTGACGCCCTGGAAGGGCACGAAGTCGAGACCGCGGTTCATGTCGCGCACGGTGTCCTTGGAGGCGCCGTAGTCCGAGAGCACGAAGCCGCGGAACCCCCACTGCTGGCGCAGGATCGTCTGCAGGAGCAGTCGGTTCTGGCAGGCGTAGGAGCTGTTGACCCGGTTGTAGGCGCACATCACGGTGCCGACGCGGCCCTGCTTGACGGCCGCCTCGAACTGCGGGAGGTAGGTCTCCCGCAGGGCCCGGAAGGAGACGTTGACGTCGACGAGCATCCGGCCGCCGTCGACCGAGGTGATCGGCGGGAGGCCGCCGAAGCCCTCCTGGTTGTTGGCGGCGTAGTGCTTGATGTTGGCGATCACGCCGGTCGCCTGCGCGCCCTTGATCCACTCCACGCCCGTGCGGGCCAGCAGGAACGGGTCCTCGCCGTACGACTCGTAGGTGCGACCGTTCTGCGGCGTGCGCAGGATGTTGACGGTCGGGGCGTAGACGACGTCGTTGCCCTTCTTCTTCGCCTCGTCGGCGACCGTGGCGCCGTAGGCACGAGCCAGGTCGGGGCTGAACGTCGCCCCGAGCGCCATCGGGATCGGCATCGCCGTCGCGGTGCCCTGGCGCACGCCGGCCGGGCCGTCGGTGAAGTAGATCTCGCGCAGGCCCAGCCTGGGGATCGCGTAGGTGCCGCCGGTGTGCGGCGCCGCGCTCATCCCCTGGCCGCCGACGAAGGAGATCTTCTCGTCCTGGTTCATCGCGTCGAGGAACAGCTCGGCCCGCTCGACAGCCCCGAGGTCCTGGTCGCACCACGGGTGGCTCCGCTGTCGCGGGCAGGGCGTGGCCGGCGACGCTGCGGCTGCCTGGATCGTGGCGCTCGGGGGCGCCGCCGCCGGTGTCGCCTCGACCCCGGTCGCACTCACCAGTCCGGCCACGACTGCCAGCCCCACGGCAGCGGCCGCTCCACGTCGTCCTCGCACCCGAACCCCATTTCGTCAGGACCACCTGATCAATGTCAGGAGTGACGTCGGTCACGATAGGCGATCCGTGGGGTCCGCGCCGGACGTATGCTGCCTCTCGTGGACCTCCTCGACCTGCTGGCGGGCGCGCTCGCGCTGCTCGCGGGCTCGGTCGTGCTCCTCGCCCTGGTCGCAGCGCACCTCGTCGTACGACGCGTCGCATTGCTGACCCCGCCGGAGCCGTCCCCGGAGCCGGCCGCCCGCCGGTTCGTCCGAGCACTGTCGTCGGGCCGCGTCACCGACACGCTCCACCACCCGCGCCGACCACGCGCTCCTGGGACGGCCTGACCCTCGCCCACCGCGAGGACTCAGCACCCGTCCACCCCTTCTCGTCCCAGGAGCTCCGATGACCCTGCTCGATCCGTTGACCCATGCCCTGGCGGCCGTCCTGGCCGCCGCCCACACCCTCGTCACGTCGCTGGGCGCTGCGCCCGACGCCGGGCTGACGTGGCTGACGTGCCTGCTCGCCCTGGTGGCGCTGGTGCGCGTCCTGCTCGTGCCCTTCACGGTCCACGGCGTCCGTCAGGCGCACGCCGCGGCGCGCGCCCGCGAGGACCTGCGCTGTCTCGCCCACCGCTACCGCAACCGCACGGACGCCGACAGCGTGCGCGCCCGGCTCGAGGAGCGACGTGCGATCCACGCCGAGCACGGCGTCTCCCGCTGGGGCTGCCTGGCCTTGCTCGCGCAGGTCCCGATCTGGTGGGCGCTCTACCACCTGGTCTCCACGGTCGCCGCGGGCGCGAGCGTCGGGGCCATGGGGGCCGAGACCGTGGCCACCCTGGCGGCCGCGAGCCTGCTCGGCGTCCCCCTGGTCAGTCGTGGGTACGCCGGCAACCTCACTCACGTCCTGGTGGTCGTCGGGCTGGCCGCCGGCGCAGCCGGCCTGTCCTACGTCACGCAGCGGTGGCTCGTCGCGCCCAACACCGTCCTGACCGACATCCCCGACGCGCTGGTCTCCGCGCAGCAGCTGATGCCGATCCTGTCGGCGGTCGGGCTGCTCGTCGCCGGGGCGTTCGTGCCGGTCGCGCTTCTCCTCTACTGGGTCTGCAACGGCGCGTGGACGCTGGGGCAGGCGGCGACGATCGCGCGGTGGGCGCCGACGCCGGGCTCCACGGCGGCTGCGTCCGCTGCGGCCCGGATCAGCCGGCGCCGCCGATGACCACGCGCGCGGCCAGGTGGATCGCGGCGCGGACCACGATCTCGGCCTCCTCGGGGTCGCGGACGGCCTGCTCCGGCACCTGACCACCCAGGAGGGCGGCGGGTCGCGCGAGCCACGCCCAGGCCCGCCACGGGTCCATGCCGGCGGCGAGCAGCGGCGCGAGCACGGGCTCGATCTCGGTGCGGACCTGTCCGTCCTCGCCGAGCTGGAAGGCCGGCACCACGGTGCGCTCCCCCTCGTTGACGACGAGCAGGGCGCGGTCGGCGGCGGCCCTGTGCACGGCGAACCGGGTGGCCTCCACGCTCGCGCCCCGGCGCTCGGCGAGGCTCTCGTAGGTCAGCCACGGGTCGTCGAGGAGGTCGGTCCGCACCCTCGCCTGCTGCTCGAGCTGGAGGAGGGCGAGGGGCACGGCGTGCTCGGGATCGGTGCCCTGGCTGCGCAGCAGGGTGTCCAGCTGCTCCAGCTGCTCGTCCGAGAGCCCCTCGCCGGTGACCGGGTCGGTCCAGGTCACCCGGCCCTGCGCGTCGCGCGCGTAGGTCGGCAGCCCGGCCGAGCCGAGGTGCGCACCGAGTCCGAGCCCGTCGAGCCAGGCCGCGAGCTGCTCGCCGAGGGGAGTCGTCATGGCGCCAGCCTGCCGCACGTAGCCTCGAAGCGTGCCGGACCTCCTGCTCGTGGGCGCAGGCCACACCCACCTCCACCTGATCGCGCAGGCCGGCGACCTGATGACCGCCGGCTACCGCGTCCGGGTGCTCGCCCCGCGGCACTTCGACTACAGCGGGCTCGCCTCGGCCACCGCGGCCGGCAGCGTGCCGCCCGACGCCGGCCGGATCGACGTACGGGCCCTCGCGCGGCGCCACGACGTCGAGCTGGTCGAGGACACCCTCTCCGGGCTGGACCTGCTCGGACGTTGCGCGACCACGGCGGGCGGCGCCCGGCTGGAGTACGACGTGGTCTCGCTCAACCTCGGCAGCGTCGCCTCGGCGCCGGGGATGGAGGTCGCCGACGAGGTCCTGCGGGTCAAGCCGCTGACCGACCTGGCCACGCTCGACGCCCGACTGGCCGAGCGCCCGGGCGCCACGGTGAACGTGGTCGGGGGCGGGTCGACCGGCATCGAGCTCGCGGCGCACCTCGCGGTGCGCCCGGGAGTCGGTCACGTCCGGCTGCTGGAGGCGGGGCTCGAGGTCGGGATCGACCTGCCGCCACGAGCACGCCGACGCATGGTCCGGCTGCTCACTCGGCGCGGCGTCGAGGTCCGCGTGGACGCCGCCGTGCGGGCGGTGACCGTCGACGACGTACGACTGGACGGCGGCGACGCCCTGCCGCACGACCTGGCCCTGCTCGCCACGGGGCTGGTGGCTCCGCTGCTCGTCGCCGAGCTCGGCCTCGGCGACGCCGACGGGATCCCGGTCACCGCGACCCTGCAGCACGTCGACCACCCGGACATCTACGCGGTCGGCGACTGCGCCCACTTCACCCCGCGCCCCCTCCCCCGCATCGGGGTGCACGGCGTGCGACAGGGCCCGGTGCTGCTGGCCAGCCTGCTGGCCCGCGCGGCTGACGAACCGCTGCCGACCTATGCCCCGCAGGACCGGGCCCTGGCCGTGCTCGACCTGGGAGCCGGTGCCGGGCTGGCCGTGCGCGATCGCCTCTGGTGGTACGGCGGCAGCGCGCTGCGTCTCAAGCGGTGGATCGATCGTCGGTGGCTGGCTCGCTACCGCTGACGCCGTCGAGATCGGTGTCGGCCCCCGCGGGGGAGCCGCGTCCGCGCCACCAGCTGGCCAGGGCCAGGCCGGTGAGGACGTCCCACAGCCCCCACAGCGCGGCCACGAAGACCACGCCGCCGAGGTCGGCGAAGAAGCCGAGCGCCAGCACGACCGCCAGGCCCGTGTTGCGCACGCCCAGCTCGAAGGTCATCGCGCGGGTGCTCGACTCGGAGAGCCGGCAGGCACGCCCGGTGCCGTAGCCGACCCCGAGGGCCAGGAGGTTCTGCGCGACGATCGGCAGCACCACGACGCCGATGTAGGTCACGAAGATGTCGAGCTGGCCGGCCAGGCCGCCGACCACGATGAGCAGGAGCAGCACCAGGGAGCCCGGCTCGACGTACGTCTGGGCCCGGTGGGCGAAGCCCGGGGCTCGCCAGGCGACGAGCAGGCCGGCGGCGAACGGCAGCCCGATCAGGAGGGCCACCTCACCGATCACGTCCCACGGCGACAGCTCGATGTCGCGCAGCAGCGCCTCGGCCTTCGGGTTGAGGCCGCTCCAGAACGCCAGCGCCACCGGTGTCACCAGCACCGCCAGGACGTTGGAGACGCCGGTCAACGAGATGGAGAGCGCCACGTCACCCCGGGCGCGGTGGGTCAGGAGGTTGGACAGGTTGCCCGCCGGGCAGCAGGCCACGAGCAGCATCCCGATCGCGACCGAGCCCTTCACCCCGAGCGCCAGGGTGAGGAGCAGGGTCAGGCCCGGCGCGACGACGTACTGCGCCACGACCCCGACGGCGATCACCCACGGACGACGCACGACGTCACGGAAGTCGCCGAGGCGGGTGTCGAGGGCGACACCGAAGAGGAAGAACGCCACGATGATCTTGGTGCCGAGCTGGAGGCCGTCGCTCAGATCGACGGAGAGGTCGTCGATGTCGGCGGCAGCGGCGGAGGCCGCGCTCAGCAGGGTGACGCTCACCCGGGGCAGTCTGCACCAGGAGTCAGGTGGTGGTGACGACTTTCACGATCACGCGACCCAGCTCCGCGCCGGCGTCCTCCTGCAGGAAGTGCCCGGCCCCGCGGATCGTGACGTGGTCGCGCCCGCGGGCGCCCGGCACCCGCTCGGCGAAGACGGTCTCCCAGCCGCGGGTGGCCGGGTCGCCGTCGGAGTACGCCGTGACGAAGGGTCGGTCGAAGGCCTCGAGCGCGCGCATCGTGCGGCGTCCGATCCGGGCGCCCGGGTCGTTGCGCGTCAGCGGCAGCAGCGCCGTCATCTGCCGCAGACCGGCGGTGTGCTCCGGCGTCGGGAACGGCGCGTCGTACGCCGCCAGCACGTCGGCTGGTAGCGGGGTCGCGGCCGTGGCTCCGACGAAGTCGCTTGCCCGCAGCTCGGGGGCTCGCTGGGTGTAGAGCAGGTAGTCGAGCAGGCTCTCCTGGAGCACGACGCGGGAGTCGCCCTCGCCGTGCACGGCCCACTCGAGCCGGCCGGCGAGATCGGGGGCGGCGGTGTGCAGGATCGTGTTGGCCGCCACGACGCGGGCGAAGCGGTCCGGCTCCGCGGCGAGCACGCTGAACCCGATCGGCCCGCCCCAGTCCTGGGCGACCAGCGTGATCTCGCGCAGGTCGAGCGCCGTCACGAGGCTGTGGGTCCAGCCGACGTGGCGGGCGAAGGTGTAGTCGTAGGGGCTGGCGGGCTTGTCGGAGCGCCCGAAGCCGATGTTGTCCGGCGCGACCACCCGCAGCCCGGCCTCGACGAGCACCGGCACGACGTGGCGGTAGAGGTAGGACCAGGTCGGCTGACCGTGGAGCAGCAGCACGACCGGCCCGCCCCTGGGGCCCTCGTCGAGGTAGTGCATCCGCACCGGCGCCAGGTCCGGCTCCGTCGCCGGGACCACGTCGACGTACCGCGGCGCGAACGGGTAGTCGGGCAGTCCGACGAACCGGGCGTCCGGGGTGCGGTGCACCACCAGGGCGTCGTACGCCGTGGGGTCGTCCTCGCCGAGGAGGTCGCGGCGCAGCGCCTGTGCCCGGTCCTCGGGTGCCACGTCGTCGAGGGGCAGCGACGCCAAGACCCGCTCGGGCGACTCGAGCGCGAGCTGCTCCCCGACCTGGCCCCCGATCCCGACGCCGGCGTAGAAGCAGGCGGCTCCGAGGTCGCCACGCTGGGTCAGGAGGTCGTCCACCACCCGGGTGACGCCCGCGGCGAGCTGGGACAGGTCGTAGCCCTCGTCACCGTCGACGGGGACGAGCGGGGCGTTGTAGCCGTGGCCGGGCAGGTCCCAGGCGATGACGTCGACCGCGTCGCCGAGGTCGGCGGCGACCTCGGCCCACAGGTCGAGCGCCGCGGCACCCTCGGCGGGTCCCAGGACGAGCAGCGGGTGCTGCTCCCGGTCGACGGCGCCGCTGAGGCGCGCGGCCGTGATGGTCGGGATCATGGGGGCAGTGTGTCGCAGACTCTTGTCCGCGTCCCCTACTCTTGGCCTCGAGGGGAGTACCTCACTCAGATCATCCCGGTCAGTACGGCGCCTCCGCAGGCGCCTCGGGTGGTTGCCGGTCGCTCAGCAGAGTGGTCGGTGAGGGAGACCTCGAGCAGACACTGCTTGAGGAGACCCATGTCCACGTTGGACACCATCGGCACGCCCACCCTGTGGGCCGTGACCATCGCCGCCGTGCTCGCCCTGCTCGCCCTCGACTTCGTCGCCACCCGCAAGCCGCACGAGGTGTCGATGCGCGAGGCCGGCCTGTGGTCGGCGTTCTACATCGCGCTGCCGACCGCGTTCGGCGTGTTCATCTGGGCGCAGTACGGGCGTGAGCGCGGCGTGGAGTACTACACCGGCTACATCGTCGAGAAGTCGCTGAGCGTCGACAACCTCTTCGTCTTCATGCTCCTGCTCGCCGCCTTCGCGGTGCCCGCGGCACTGCAGCAGCGGGTGCTGCTCTACGGGATCATCGGCGCCCTGGTGCTGCGCGGCATCTTCATCGCGCTGGGCGCCGCCGCCCTGTCCGCCTTCGACTGGGTCTTCCTGATCTTCGGGCTCGTCCTGCTCGCCACCGGCGTCAAGCTGCTGCGCGACGCGATGTCGGGCGACGAGCACCAGGTCGAGGCCTCCGAGATGCGCATCGTGCGCGTCGTACGGCGACTGATGCCGGTCAGCGAGGAGTACGAGGGCACGAGGATGACCGTGCGCCAGCAGGTCGGCGGCGTGAGCAAGCGGGCACTGACGCCGTTCGCGCTCGTCGTCGTGGCCGTCTTCGCGACCGACATCGTCTTCGCCATCGACTCGGTGCCCGCCGTCTACGGCATCACCGGCGACCCCTACCTCGTCTTCGCGACCAACGCGTTCGCGCTGCTGGGCCTGCGCGCGCTCTACTTCGTGCTGCAGGGTGCGCTCGCCAAGCTGGTGCACCTCAGCTACGGCCTGGCCGCGATCCTCGGCTTCATCGGCGTCAAGCTCGCCCTGCACTGGGCACACCTGCAGTGGACGTCGGTGCCCGAGATCCCGACGCTGGCCTCGCTCGCCGTGATCGTCGGCATCCTGGCGCTGACGGTCACCACCTCACTGATCGCCGCGCGGCGCTCCGAGCGTGACGGCGAGGTCGAGGTGATCACACGGTGAGGGCGATCTTGCCGCGCACGTGGCCGGCGGTGAGGTGGTCGATCGCCTTGGCCGCCTCCTGCAGGGCGAAGGTGCGCTCCAGCGTCGGTCGCACGGAGCCTCGCTCGACGAGGTCGGCCAGCTCGGCGTAGTCGGCCCCGACCTCGCTGCTCATCAGCCCGGTCAGTCGCTGTGGCACGAACGGTGAGAGCGCCATCGCCAGCAGCTGGCGCTGCGCTCCGCCGAGCCAGCGGTCACCCCCCTCGCCGCCCGCGATCACCAGGGTGCCGCGCTCGCCGAGGAGCCCCCGCAGCCGGCGGATCGGGCGCAGGCCGGCCAGGTCGATGACGAGGTCGTACGACGTGCTGTGCGCGTCGAGGTCGTCGCGGGCGTAGTCGACGACGTGGGCGGCGCCCAGGGAACGGACCAGGTCGGCCTTGGAGCTGCTGGCCACGCCGGTGACCTCGGCGCCGTACGCGGCGGCGACCTGGACGGCGTACGACCCGACGCCGCCGGAGGCACCGATCACCAGCACCCGGTCACCGGTCCGGACCCGTCCGGCATCGCGGACGGCCTGGAGCGCCGTACCTCCGGAGACGGGCAGCACGGCGGCCTCGGCGAAGCTCACCCCGGCGGGCTTGCGGGCGATCCGCTTCTCGGGGACGACGGCGAGCTCGGCGAAGGAGCCGTCGGCGGTGCCCATCACCTCGTCGCCCACGGCCACCGCGGTGACCGCGTCGCCGACTCGCTCCACGACACCGGCGACGTCGCGGCCGAGGACCGCGAACTTCGGCCGCCGCAGGCCGAAGGCCAGCCGGACGGCGTACGGCGTACCCGTCATCAGGTGCCACGTGCCGCGGTCGACCCCGGCGGCCCGGACCCGGACGAGCACGTCGGTCGGCCCCGGCTCGGGCGCGGCGACCTCGGCCACCTCGAGGGTCTCGGTGCCGCCGTAGCGGTGCTGCGTGACTGCCTGCATCTGCGTGCTCCTTATCTTACGGTGTAAGTATTGATGGCAGGCTAGTCTTACGACGTAAGTTTCGTCAACAAGCCGATCCTCGGTCGGTGGCAGGAGGAGGACTCGTGGCGGGCCGACCCAAGTCAGCCGGAGCGGCGGCTCTGACTCGCACCGACATCGTTCGCGCGGCGATGGTCCTGGCCGACGCCGAGGGCCTGGCCGCCCTCTCGATGCGCGCAGTTGCCCGCCGGCTCGAGGTCGAGGCGATGTCGCTGTACCACCACGTCGCCAACAAGGACGGCCTGCTCGACGGCATGGTCGATGCGGTGTTCACCGAGTTCCACGCCCCCGACGTCGCCGGGCCGTGGCGCGCCGAGCTGCGCCAGCGATCCTGCTCGGCGCGTGAGGTCCTCAAGGCCCACCCCTGGGCGGTCGGCCTGATGGACTCCCGCCGCAACCCGGGCTTCGAGACGCTGCGCCACCACGACGCGGTGCTCGGGTGCCTGCGCGAGGCCGGCTTCTCGCTGCGACTGACCGGTCACGCCTTCGCCCTGCTCGACGCCCACCTCTACGGCTTCCTCGTCCAGGAGCTCAGCCTCGCCTTCGACGGCGAGCAGGACCTCGCCGAGCTCGGTGAACTCCTGCTGTCGAGCCTGCCGGAGGGCCAGCTGCCGTACTTCAAGGAGTTCTCACTGGAGCACGCCCTCCGACCCGGCTACGACTTCGGCGACGAGTTCGAGGTGGGACTCGACCTGGTCCTGGACGGACTCGAGGCGCGGCTCGCCGCCGAGGGCGGCTGATCGACGACGACCGACCCGGATCGGTCCTGCGGCCCTGCCATAGTGGCCACATGAGCGACCCAGGCATCCGAACCCACCAGGAGTCCATCACCGTGGAGGCCTCGCCCGAGGAGCTCTACGACCTCGTCTCCGACGTCACCCGCACCGGCGAGTGGAGCCCCACCTGCACGGCCTGCTGGTGGGACGACGACGCGGACGCCGGTCAGGTCGGCGCCTGGTTCCACGGACGCAACGAGGTCCCGGGCCGCACCTGGGAGACCAAGTCCGAGGTCGTGGCCGCCGAGCGCGGGCGCGAGTTCGCCTGGGCGGTCGGGGGCAACCTGGTGCGCTGGGGCTTCGAGATGGCCACAGCCGAGCAGGGCACGACCCTGACCGAGACCTGGCACTTCCTGCCCGGCGGCATCGCGCTCTTCCAGAAGAACTACGGCGACTCTGCGCCCGAGGAGATCGCCGACCGCACCCGGCAGGCGCTGGACGGCATCCCCACGACGCTCGCTGCGATCAAGCGGATCGCCGAGGCGGGCTGACGTTTGGCGTGACCGGATGAGCGGGTGCCGGTGAGTCGATCTCGGGGATGTCGCTCGGGCGTGAGAGTCGACGTCGGGGCATTGACCCAGCTGCGCGATGAGGTCCCGACTGCGGCCCTCGCAGACGCGGTGGCCCTGTGAGTCGTTCGGATGCGGAGCCGGGTGGAGGAAATCCGGACCCGCGATCCCTCGATGCATCGACTACCGCCAGGATCTCAATTCCTCGCAGGTGTCGGGTGATCGAAGCAGGGACGGCGTCTAACGCGGGGGTGCGACGCGCCCCGAACGAGTGTTCATAGATCCTTGGTCTACGTCCTCATGGGGTAGGTCTGGCCGGTGGCGTGGGCTTGGTGGTGGTGGAACGGACAGAGGAGCACAGCGGCGGTGGTGTTCGTTTCGCCACCGGTGGTCCAGGGGGTGGTGTGGTGGACGTGGCAGAACGCACCTGGGGTGTCGCAGCCGGTGGCCTGGCAGGTCTTCTGCTCGATGATGAGCGCCAACCGTTGGGGTGCGGTGTGGAAGCGAGTGCTCCGGCCGAGGTCGAGGACGTGGCCGCCGTGGTCCAGGACTGCGGGGAAGAGCTTGGCCTCGCAGGCGAGGCGGATGAGCTGTCCGGGTGAGACCCCGGTGCCGGTCTCGGTGTGACCGGCCCTGTCCGCACCCTCGGTGAAGGTCTCCACCGGTGCGGTGATGACCACGGTCGCGGCGAGACCGCCCTGCTTGGGCAACTGGTCGGTGGGGTAGCGCTCGATGTACTCGATGAACGCCAGCCCGAGCTTGTGCGGGGTGGGCTTCTCGTAGTCGTAGGCACCGGCACCATCGGTGGCCCGGACGTGCTTGGGCGCGGCGAGGGCTTGGAGGGCTTTGCGGAACATCTCGGCCTGCAACTCGGGCAGCACGAAGGAGCCACAGATGGTGCCGTCACCACCGTGACGAAACCGTACTTCGGCCTTGTTGCGGGCGCGTTCTTCCTGCTCGGCCAACCGCTTGGCCTCACGAGCCTCAGCGGTCTCGGGGTCCAGGACCTCGAACAGCTTCTCCCCGAGCCGGCGCAGCTCGTGGGCATCGAAGTGCGCGGCCTGCTCGATGAGGTGCTGCTCCGCGATGTCCCGGTCAGCGGTCAGGTCGTCGTCGAGGGCCTCGACCGCGTCGGTGATCACGGACGCCTACTCAGGCAACACGGCACCGGCGGCGAGGGCGGCGTGGGTCTGGTCGTGGGAGGACAGCTTCTTCGCCAGGCCGCATCTGCGGTTGGCCTCACCCCGGGTCATCCGGGTCGACCTCGCCAACCACGCACTCGTGGACCGTGCACCCATGGTCCCGGGCAGGTCGAGCGCTTCGACCTGGCCCAGCAGGCGGGTCTCGACCTCGGCCAACCTGGCCAGGTCCGAGGACAGTCGGGTGATCGCGGCGGTGGTCTCCTCGGCGTTCAGCGACCACGCCGGGGTGTCGGTGATCTGGTTCAGGCCGTGCTCGAGCAGGTCGAGGAAACCGAGGACGGGGTGTCCCGTCCCGGTGCCGTCGAGGTGCCTGCTCATAGGTCTACTCAAGCACCTGCCACCGACATTGCCCGGTGGTGAATCTGGCTCAACGGTGGGGGTTGTGGACAACTCTTCGCGACCATCGCCTGTGGATGACTCGTGGGTAGGCGGGGGTGCTGGAGCGTAGTCGGCTCGCCGGGTCTCGAGGTTCGTCGCTGGCGCTCCTCACACCTCGACCACCGTCGGCGCGGGGTTGCGGGAGGGCGGTCGGCTCGCCGGGTCTCGTCGACGCTCGCTGGCGCTCGCTGCTCAACCTCCGGGCGGTTCGAGATTCGGCGCTGGCGCGCCTCACACCTCGACCAGCGTCGGCACGGGGTTGCGGGAGGGTCGTCGGCTCGCCGGGTCTCGTCGACGCTCGCCGGCGCTCGCTGCTCAACCTCCGGTGGGTTCGAGATTCGGCGCTGGCGCGCCTCACACCTCGACCAGCGTCGGCACGGGGTTGCGGGAGGGCGGTCGGCTCGCCGGGTCTCGTCGACGCTCGCTGGCGCTCGCTGCTCAACCTCCGGTGCTGGCGCGCCTCACAGCTCGACCCTCGTCCGGGCCTAGGCTCACCTCGTGGCGACCGGGACCAAGCGAGCGCGCGCCGTACGGCGTCGCAAGCGCCGGATGGACGCAGTCGAGCACGATCTGACCGACGCGCAGTGGGCCTTCCTGTGCGAGACCTGGGGCGGGTGCGCCTACTGCGGCCGCACCGACCGAGCCCTGCAGCGTGACTGCGTGATGGCGTTGTCGCGCGGCGGCCGCTACACGCTCGACAACATCGTGCCGGCCTGTGGATCGTGCAACGCGAGCAAGTGCAACAGCGAGGTCACGTCGTGGCTGCGCCGCAAGCGCCTGGACGAGGGTGCGTTCCTGCGGCGCCACGTCGAGATCGGCGCCCTCCTGGTGGAGATGGCCCGGACCGAGGCCGAGCCGGCTGCCTCAGCCGACTGAGCCGGTCGCAGCAGCCGGCGCGAGCGGAAGCCGCCGTACCGTCTCGAAGCTCCGCGGCAAGCCGTCGACCGGGTCGGTGAACGCCAGCTCGCAGGCGAGCAGCTGCAGCGGCCGCCGGAAGTCGTCGACCAGCATGTCGCCCACCTCCGGGTAGAGCGGGTCGTCGACGATCGGGATGCCGAGGCCGAGCAGGTGCAGGCGCAGCTGATGGGTCCGACCGGTGCGCGGCGTGAGGCGGTAGATCGCCAGCTCACCGTCCCCGCCGTCCCCGCCGTCCCTGCCATCCCTGCCGTCACCCTCGAGCCGGGACTCCAGCTGGACCAGTGTCTCGGCGTTGACCGGCGCCCCCGGCACGACCTCGCCCTGCCACACCCCCGGTTCCTTGCGGAGGTGATTGCGCACGGTGGCGGGCAGCTGGAGGTCGGGGCGGTACGGCGCCAGGGCGCGGTAGGTCTTGTGCACCTGACGACGCTCGAAGAGCAGCTGGTGCGGGCCGCGCCAGCGTCGCTCGGTCGCCAGCATCACCAGCCCCGACGTCACCCGGTCGAGGCGGTGCAGCGGGGACAGCTCGGGCAGTCCGAGCTCCTCGCGCAGACGGACCACCACGCTCTGCTGCACGTGCTTGCCGCGTGGGATCGTCGCGAGGAACGCCGGCTTGTCGACGACCACGAGGCGCTCGTCCTGGTGCACGACGTGCAGCTCGCCGGGCACCACAGGCTCGTCGCGGAGCTCCCGGTGGAACCACACGAAGGTGTGCGGGGTGTAGCGATCGCCCTCGCCCACGGGTCGCAGGTCGTCGTACACGAAGCGGCCCTCGGCAAGCATCGCGCCGACCTCGACGCGCTCGGGCAACCGGTCGCGCAGCCACTCCCCCATGGTCGGCCACTCGCCACGCCCCCGGTCGGGCGTGCGCACCCATGCGGCGTCGAGACCATGCCGTCGCGGCAACGGCGAGCGGGGCGGCATGGGGTGAGGGTACGGCGATCACCAGCGGCGGCCACCCAACTGTTGCCCTCCGGTGGACCTCCTGTGAATGCCAGGAGGACGGCAGTCGTCCAGAGTGGAGTCCTCCACCGACCACGTGACCATGGGGGCCACACAGCATGCGCCGGTGCACGATCCTGACGACTCTCGCCGAGGCCGAGGCCCTGGGCGACGCCTGGAGCGACCTCGCCGATGCCTGCTCCGCCGGGCCGTTCGCGCGACCGTTGTTCGCCCTGACCTGGTGGCGCCACCTCGGCCAGGGTTCGTTGCTGGTCGTCGCCGTCCACGAGGGCGACCAACTGATCGCCCTGGCCCCCCTGCACCAGCGACGGGTCGGTCCGGTCTCGGTGGTCCGGTGGCTGGGGCACGGGCTCGGCACCGTGGCCGAGGCCCTGGTCCGCCCCGGGCACGACACGGCCGGCGACCTGCTCTGGCGCACCGCCGGGGCGCGCGGACGGGTGCTCGACCTGCTCGAGTGCCGAGACGTGGGTCCGCTCCCAGGCCAACGATCCGAAGCGCCGCGCCACCCCGTCCTCCTGCAGGAGCGCGACGTCTGCCCGGTGATCGACGTCCACGGGGACGCTGAGGCCCATCTCGCCGACCCCGCGTGCAAGCGCGTACGCCGTACGGTCCGGGTGGCGCGACGGCGTCTGGCCGAGGCCGGGCACACCTTCGAGGTGAGGGCCGCCCACGACACCGAGACGCTCGACGCCCTGCTGCCCGACGTACGGCGGGTCTTCGACGTCGCCGAGGCCGACCGCCCACGTCAGCACCTCCTCGACGGCGAGTGGAGGGCCTTCACGTCCGCCATCCTGCGCGACGGCGTTGCCGCCGGCGAGGTCCTGGTGCTGGTCGCCTACGTCGACGACGTCGCCGCGGCCTTCGACGTGGTGCTGCTGACGCCGCGCACGATGTCGAGCTGGATCGGGCGCTTCGACCCCGCGCTGGCCGCCTTCTCACCCGGCCACCTGCTCCAGTGCGCCGGCCTCGACTGGGCCCACGCCCACGGCTACACGACCATCGACCTGCTGCTGGGCGACTCGTTCTACAAGCGACTGTGGGCCGGCAGGAGCTACCAGACGCTGGAGCTGGTCAGCGGCCCGGCTCCGGCGCGCGCAGTCCTCACCGGCGTCGGTCGGCTGCGCGAGAAGCTCCGCGCCTGACCCCGCTCAGCCGCCCCCTGGGTCCATCGCCTCGTCGCGAACGGCCTCCAGCCGGCGCCGCAGCGCCTCGGAGCCGATCCAGCGATCGAGGCTGGTGACCAGGAAGTCCCGGTCGATCGAGGCCGACCCACGGCTCGACTCGGTCCAGTCGACGACCGCCGTCACCTCGTCGCCGTCGGTCAGCAGGTTGCCGAGCCAGAAGTCACCGTGCACGAGCACCGTCCCGTCGGGTCGCCGGGTAAGACGCTGGAGGTCCGCGAGCACGCCGGCCGCGCGGCCCACCCAGGCGACGAGAGCGTCGTCATCGAGCCGGTCGAGCGTCAACGTCCCGCCCCCCATCCACGAGCACCACGACGAACCCGCGGAGGTCTCCCCCAGCACCCGCGGGGCCAGGGGGAAGTCGACGTCCTCGAGCTCGCGCAGGGCGGCCACCTCGGCCGTCGGGTCGGAGAGGAGGTAGCGCCGTTCGACGCTGCTGACCGGGTCTCCCCGCAGGAGCTTGACCTCCTCGCTGTCCCGGTTGCTGACCTTGCCGACCACGCGGTCGGCGGCCTTCTCCGCGTCCACCCCCGCGACCACGAGCCACCCGGGGCACACGCCGAGCAGCCGAGGGGGCGACAACCTCGCCACGGAGCGCAGTGCCGCCGCGCGCCAGCCGCCCACATGGGCCACCGTCGCCTGGAGCACCGCAGCGCTGCTCGACCCGACCAGCGCGTCGAAGGCGACGGCCGGAGCCTGCGCCGAGCGGATCAGGCCGAAGAGCTGGTGCACGGCGAGTCCGGCGCCCGCCAGTTGTCGCTGCGTCGCGCGGCGACGCCGGTAGGGCCCGCGCACCGACCCCCGGCGCGCGACCCGGTCGAGCACCCGCACCGGGCTCACCCGGTTGACCCCCACGACGACGAGCCGGCCAGCGTCCGCCAGCAGCGCGACCACCTGGGACGCGGGCAGGTCGGCTGCGGTGGTGTCGAGGCACACCCAGTCCCACGCCCCAGGCTGCTCCTCCGGCAGCTCGGCGACGCCCTCGACCACCGTCACGCTGGCCGTCACCCGCAGCAGCGCACGGTGCGCGCGCGATCCCGGCGCCCCCACCAGCAGCACCCGCTCGGCGGCGCGCACGTCGATCAGGTCGACCCACGAGGCGTCGTCGGTCGGCAGGGCGTCGCGAGGCTGCACAGCCGGCTTCCTCCTCCGTGGTGTCCACCTGGGCAGACCATCCTCCCGCATGCCGCCCGGGCTCGGCGACCCACACGGGGAGGGGAGGGCACTGGCGACGGCGCTCCGGGACAATGGAGGCATGACGCGACAGGGCACGGCCGACCCATGGGGCATCCAGCGCGAGTGGATCGACGCCGACGAGCTCCCCCAGGTGGTGCCCGCCGAGACCGTCGCACTGATGCGCGAGGCGATCGGCACCCCACCGGACGACCTCCAGGATCGGGCGCCCATCGTGACTCGCCCCGGCCGCTCGACCGGCGCCACCGGCGAGGTCGCCTGCGAGGACGGATCGAGGCGGCGCCTCGACGACGTCGTACCGGACGACTTCCCGCTCGGCTACCACTCCCTGACCAGCGACACCGGCATCACGCGTCGGCTGATCGTCTCCCCGGGGCGGTGCTGGCTCCCCGACGAGCAGACGTGGGGGTGGTCGGTCCAGCTGTACGGCGCCCTGTCCACGGCGAGCTGTGGGATCGGCGACCTCGCCGACCTGCGCTCGTTGCGGGAGTGGACCGAGCGCGAGGGCGGCGGCTTCCTCCTCGTGAACCCCCTGCACGCGACGGCGCCGGTGCTGCCCCAGGAGTCCAGCCCCTACCTCCCGGCGACACGTCGCTTCCGCAACCCGCTCTACCTGCGCCTCAAGGACGTGCCTGGCACCTCCGAGGTGCTGGCCGGAGGCGATCTGCCGGAGGCGCCCCTGCCGGGCAGCGTCGATCGCGACGCCGCGTGGGTGCGCAAGCAGAGCGTGCTCCGACGCACCTTCGACGCCCGTGATGCGGACGACTCGGCCTTCCTGCGGTGGCGCAGCGAGCAGGGCGATGCCCTCGAGGAGTACGCCTGCTGGGCGGTCCTCGCCGAGGAGCACGGCGGCGACTGGCACGCGTGGCCCGACGACCTGCACGACCCGCACGGGTCCGCCGTACGACGACTGGCGCGTGAGCGCTCGGACGACATCACCTTCCACGCCTGGCTGCAGTGGTTGCTCGCCGAGCAGCTGCGCGCGGCCACCGGAGGGCTGACCGTCATCCAGGACCTGCCGATCGGCGTCTCGGGCGGCGGCGCCGACTCGTGGGCCTGGCAGGGCGTGCTCGCCGACGGCATCACCGTCGGCTGCCCACCTGACGCCCTGAACAGCAACGGGCAGGACTGGGGCTCACCCCCGCTGACTCCGTGGCGGCTCCGGCTCGCCGACTACGACCCCTTCATCGAGTCGGTGCGAGCCACCATCGCCGGCGCCGGCGGCATCCGGATCGACCACGTCATGGGGCTCTTCCGGCTGTGGTGGATCCCGGACGGTGAGAGGGCCACGGCAGGCTGCTACGTGCGGTACCCGGCCGACGACCTGCTCGACATCGTCTGCCTGGAGTCACACCGTGCACAGGCCGTCGTCGTGGGCGAGGACCTCGGTACCGTCGAGGACGGCGTGCTCGAGGCGCTCGCCGAGCGCAACATCGCCAGCTATCGCGTGCTGTGGTTCGAGGACGACGAGCCGTCCTCGTGGCCGGCACTGTCGCTGGCCACCGTCACCACCCACGACCTGCCGACCGTCGCCGGGCTCTGGAGCGGCTCGGACGTCGACGACGTCCTGGCCAGCTCGGACATGGCCGAGGCGGACGTCCGCACGGGCCGCGCGGAGCTGCTGACGCGGCTGGGGAGGGCCGGTGTCACGGAGGGAGACGGCGTCGGCGGCCCCGAAGGCGTGGTGGCTGCCGCCTACCGACGTCTCGGCGGCGCCGGCAGCCTGCTGCTCGCACTGTCGCTCGAGGACGCCCTGCTCGAGGAGCGGCGGCCCAACATCCCCGGCACGACCGCCGATCAGCGCGACAACTGGTGCATCCCGCTCCCGGTGCCGGTTGACGAGATCCCTGATCACGCCTCGCCGCGGGACCTGTTGGCCGCGTTGCGAGGCGGCTGACGGTTCGTGGTGGCGGGGCGCTCTTCGTGGTGGGGAGGTGTTCCTTCGTGGCTGGTGTGGCGCCCGCGCGCCTCGGTCTGGGGTGTTCTTCGGGGTGAGTGAGGCGCCCGCGCGCGTAGTCGACCGGGTCTCGCCGTCAAGGATCTCGCTGCGCTCGACCGCTGCGCGGTGCCTTCGGCATCCGTTGACTGCGAGCCTCTCCCGGTCGACTGTTCGACGCGCTGACGGCACGAGCAAGCTCGCGCCGCCGCATGCGCGGGCGCCCCACCCGTCACACAGACCACAACGCCTCATCGAGTGGGCGCAAACGACAGGGTTCCGGCCGGTTTTCGTGTCGTCTCTGCCCAACGGACGAGCGCATGTGACCGGTGGGACTGATGGGGTGGGGCCGCGCTTGCGCGGGCGGCGCCGCCGAGCGCCAGCGAGGCGGGGACCGCCCGCAAGCGACGTGAGAAGCCGACCGGCCGGGTCCCGCAGTCAAGGACGGCCGCAGGCCGCCGCGCAGCGGGCGAGCGCAGCGAGATCCTGGACGGCGGGAGCAAGGTCGGCTACGCGCGCGGCCCCACCACCGCCACCACCAGGGCCGACCACGACGAGCAGTCAGGCGTCCCCTGGATCCGTCGCCGGCCCTTCGTCGACAGCGCCGCCCTCGTCAGCCCACTCGGAGCCCTGCTCGTCGTCGAGCGCCGGGTCGGACTCGACGTCCTGCTCGACCTCGGGTGTTCCCTCTGTCATCTCAGGATCCTTCCGGGGGTGGGGCCGGCTGCGTCTGCGGGTCGGCCGCGGGCTGGTCGGGGTCGATGCTGGGCACGACGTCCGGGTTGTCGTCGGGGTCGGGGGACTCCGGTGTCTGGGTCATGGCTCCATGCTGGCGAGACGCCCGGCCGACCACCCCATCCCCGAAGGTGAACGTCGGTGCACGCGGGTCAGCCGGTGTTGCGCAGGCCCGCCGCGATGCCGTTGATCGTCAGCAGCAGCGCGCGCTGGAGGTCGAGGTCGGGCTCGTCCTCCGGCAGCTCCCGGGTCCTGGCCAGCAGGGAGACCTGCAGGGCGTGCAGCGGCTGGAGGTAGACGTCGCGGATCGCAAGCGTCGAGCGCAGGGTGGGCGCCCCGGCGAGCAGCTCGTCCTGGCCCGTCACCGCGAGCACCTCCTCGATCGTGCGGGCGTGCTCCTCGCGGATGGTCTCGAACAGTCCGAGCGCCTCGGCCTCCTCGGCGGGCACCAGCGTGCGGACGTAGCGCGCCGCGATGTCCAGGTCGGTCTTGGCCAGGGTCATCTCGACGTTGGAGAGGAAGGTGCGGAAGAAGTTCCACGAGCCGTACATCTCGCGCAGCGTCTCCCCGCGCCCGGCCTCGCGCGCGGCGGCGAGGCCGCTGCCCACGCCGTACCAACCCGGGAGGATCATCCGCGACTGCGTCCAGCCGAACACCCATGGGATCGCCCGCAGGTCGTCGAGACCGCCGGGCCCGCCGGGGCGCTTGGCCGGACGGGAGCCGATGTTCATCTTGCCGAGCTCGTCGACGGGGGTCGCGGAGACGAAGAACGGCACGAGCGCCGGGTCGCGCACCAGGGCGCGGTAGGCCTCCTGGCCGGAGCCGGCCACCTGGTCCATCGTGGAGTTCCAGCCGTCGAGCACGTCCTGCGGCAGCAGCGAGGTGCGGTGCAGGACCGAGGCCTCGAGGACCGAGGCGAGGGCCTGCTCGAGGTTCTCGCGGCCGAGCTGGGCCAGGGTGTACTTGTCGGAGATGACCTCGCCCTGCTCGGTGATCTTGATCGGGCCGTCGAGGCTGCCGTAGGGCTGCGACATGATCGCCTCGCCCGTCGGTCCACCCCCGCGCCCCACCGAGCCGCCGCGGCCGTGGAAGAGCCGCAGCGTCACCCCGTGCTTGCGGCCCAGGTCGCGCAGGGCACGTTGGGCGCGGTGGATCTGCCACTGCGAGGCGGCGATCCCCGCGTCCTTGGACGAGTCGGAGTACCCGAGCATGATCTCCTGCACGTCGCCGCGCGCGGCCACGACTCGGCGGTACGACGGGTCCCCCAGCAGGGCATCGAGCAGCGGGCCGGCGGCCTCGAGCTCGGCAACGGTCTCGAAGAGCGGCGCGAACCCGATCCGCGCCGTCGCCGCCCGGTCGTCACCGCCGAGGTCGACCAGGCCGACCTCGCGTGCGAGCACGACGACGGCGAAGAGGTCGTCGACATCGTGGGTCATCGAGACGATGTAGGTCTCGATGACGTCGGGCCCGAAGGTGTCCAGCGCTGAACGGATCGTGGTGAGGAGGTCGACCACCGCGGCCGCGGTGCCCTCGAGCGCACCCGACCCGACCAGGCCGGCGCCGGTCAGCGGACGGCGGGCCGCCATCTCCCGCGAGAGGACGGCGATCCGGTCGGGACGGCCGAGGTCGCCGTACGGCGTCTCGAGCTCGCCGAGGCGGTCGAACAGCGCGGCCAGGGCCTCGTGGTGCTTGCCGCTGTGCTCGCGCACGTCGAGGGTGGCCAGGCCCAGTCCCATCGCGGTGGCCGTCCGGATCAGTCGCAGCAGGGATCCGTCGGCCGTGAGTCGGTCGCCGGAGGCGATCAGGGAGTCCCGCACCAGCGTGAGGTCGGCGAGCAGCCCGTCGAGGTTCTCGTAGTCGCGTCCGGGCTCGTGGGCCGTGGCGTTGGCGAGCCGGTCGCGCGTGCGCAGGAGGCGCACCCGGACGTAGCTGAGCTTGAGCCGGTAGGGCTCCTCGGCGTTGAGCCGCTTGATCGTCGAGTAGGTGATCGGCAGCGCCTCGCGGTCGGCGTCCAGGCTGGCGGCGAGCTCGTCGGAGACCGTCACCATCCGCGACGACGACGACAGCTCCTGCAGGAGCTCCTCCACGCCGCGCACCAGCTCGCGCAGGCCGAAGTCGTGCTGCAGGCCGAGGACGTCCAGCGTCACCGCGGGCGTCACGTTGGGGTTGCCGTCGCGGTCGCCTCCGGCCCAGCTGCCGAAGCGCAGCGGTCGCGCGTCGGCGGGCAGCGCGACGCCGAGGGAGGCCAGGCTGCGGTCGAGCTCGGCGAGCAGGTCGGGGACGACCTTCTCGGCCAGGGTCTGCAGGTAGTAGATGGCGGTGCGAGCCTCGTCGGTGGGCTCGGGGCGGTCGAGGCGCAGCTCGTCGGTCTGCCACAGCAGGTCCACCAGCTCGGCGAGTCGACGCTCGGTGACCGCGCTGTCCGTCGTACGACCGCGGGGGTCCTCGGCCCGGTAGGTCACCGCGGCGATCTTGCGCAGCAACCCGAGCACCGAGCGGCGCGTGGCCTCGGTCGGGTGGGCGGTGAAGACAGGGCGGTACTCGAGGCGTCCGAGCACGTCGGTGATGAGGTCGCGATCGATGCTGCCGGCCTCGAGCGCCTCGCCGATCCGTCGGGTCGTCGCAGCGAGGGGACGCTCGGGTCTCTCCGTCAGCTCCTGCCAGCGGTGGAGCTGCTCGGTGACGTTGACGAGCTGGAAGTACGCCGTGAACGCTCGCGCGAGCACGATCGCCGTCGAGGCGTCCACGCCGGACAACAGGTCGTGCAGGTCGTGCGCGCTGGTGTCGTCGGTGTCGCGGCTGAGCGCCCGCACCTGCTCGACGAGCTCCAGCAGCTCGGGGCCCTCGTGACGCGTCAAGGCCTCGCCCAGCAAGGTGCCGAGCTGGCGCACCGATGCCCGCAGCGCGGCGTGCTGCTCGTCGGTGGACACTCCGCCGCCGAACTGCACGACGTCCGGCGCACGCCGGTCGGCCTCGAGAAGCTGCTCGGTGGTCTTGGGCATGTCGGGGGCCATGCCACCAGTCTCCTGCACCGCACGTTTCAGCCGTGTGGCGCGGGGCTCTCACCCCTGCGTGGGGAATGGTGATGTGGCTCAGGCGTTGGGACCAGTGAGGGGTCGTCGCGACCTCCACCGTGACCACGGCAGCACCCATCAGCACCACCCATCAGCACCATCCAGGAGGAATGAGCATGTCGAAGGTCCTGATCGTCGGAGCCCACGGCAAGATCGCACTTCAGGCCGCACCGCGCCTGCAGGCCGCCGGACACGAGGTGTCGGGAGTGATTCGCAAGGCGGAGCAGTCCGACGATGTCCGCGCGGTCGGGGCCGAACCCGTCGTGGCTGACATCGAGCACCTCTCCGTCGAGGAGATCGCGGAGGTCATCGGCGACCACGACACGGTCGTCTGGTCCGCCGGGGCCGGCGGCGGTTCGCCGGAGCGCACCTACTCGGTCGATCGCGACGCCGCCATCCGCACCATCGACGCCGCCCAGAAGGCCGGCGCAGAGCGTCTTGTGATGGTGTCCTACTTCGGAGCCGGCCCGGACCACGGCGTGCCCGAGGACAACTCGTTCTTCGCCTACGCCGAGGCCAAGACCGCCGCCGACGCCCACCTGGCCGACTCGGCCCTGGGCTGGACCATCCTGCGGCCCAGTGCCCTGACCGACGAGGACGGGACCGGCGGCGTCGCGACCGGGGAGGGCGTCTCCGCCTCGCAGGTGTCACGCGCGACCGTGGCCGATGTCATCGCTGCCGTGGTGGCGGCGCCGCAGGCGACGGCCGGTCTGACGCTGGAGTTCAACGACGGCGACCAGCAG
>Ga0209094_1000150_pt1 | contig 58294 bp, 57 predicted proteins | sample COGITO_mtgs_1004_2_FD_184790 | JGI IMG/M metagenome (GOLD analysis project Ga0209094, IMG submission 184790) | Pelagic marine microbial communities from North Sea - COGITO_mtgs_100430 (SPAdes) (version 2) | ecosystem: Environmental > Aquatic > Marine > Epipelagic ... | reverse complement strand
AGGTTTGGTGGGATGTAAATTAATTTATATTACATAATAAATATTTAAAAGACTGTCGTAAAAGGCAGTCTTTTTTATTTGATAAAATCAATATGTAAACATTGTTTAGGAAATTAAAAAAAAAAAACTAGATAAAAAAAAAGATCATAATGAATAATTAATTTAATCATAAGGGACAAGAATAAAATATAGATAAATTATTAATTTGTGTAAATTTTTATTTAGAATGAAAAAAAATATATAAAAATTGATAATGCATTGTGAATTTTAGTGTTAAAAAAGTTGTTTTATTAACATTAATTTCACACTTTTGTTGTAATTAATTCAAATTTTATAACAATGAAGACAAAGTTCAATGGAGTTTTAACACTTTTATTAGTGTTATTCGTGCAAATTTCTTTTGCACAAAAAAAGAATATTTCCGGTACAGTCTCTGATGTTTCTGGACCTCTACCAGGTGTTAGTATATTAGTAGAAGGTACAAGAACAGGAGTAGAAAGTGATTTTGATGGAAAATATGCTATCAAAGCAAGTTCAGGAGATGTTTTAATATTCAGGTATTTAGGATACAAAACAACACAAAAAGTTGTTGGAAATTCTAATACGATCAATGTTAAATTAAAAGAGGACGCAAATTCACTAGAAGAAGTTGTCGTTGTTGCCTACGGTTCTCAAACAAAGGAATCTATTGTGGGTTCAGTTGCTGTGGTCACAAGTGAAGTTATTGAAAAACAACAATTAGTTTCCGTAACAAATGCATTACAGGGAACTGTTTCTGGTGTTAACATTATTTCTTCTGGTGGTCAACCAGGAAATAATCCAACAATTAGAATTAGAGGTGTAGGATCTATAAATGCAGATGCTTCACCATTGATTATTTTAGATGGAACGCCTTATAACGGAAATATAAATTCTATAAGTGCAGATCAGATTCAGTCGATGAATGTACTTAAAGATGCATCATCTACGGCTTTATACGGATCAAGAGGTGCAAACGGTGTGATTTTAATAAATACCAAAAAAGGAAAAATAAATGCTCCTACGAGAATTACTTTAAGATCTTCTTCAGGTATAGCTAACCAGGCGGTTAATCAACATGAATTATTGAATACCGATGATCAAATGATTTACAGTTGGGAGGCTTTAAAAAATTCGGATGTTTATGTTAACGGTATTAGTTCTGCACAAGCTGGTGAAAATGCTAGTAATAATTTAGTAACTAGTCTAGGATATAACCCATATGGAACCTCAGTCCCTAATCCGGTTGATGCAAATGGAAATTTAGTAACAAGCGACAAATTATGGGAAACAAATTGGGCTGACTTATTATTCAATGAGGCTGCAATTAGAACTGAACATGGTTTGACTGCTTCTGGAGGTTCCGATTCATCTACGTACTTTTTCTCAGCTAATTATCTTAACCAAGAAGGTAGTATTTCAGAATCTGATTTTGAAAGAGTTACAACAAGATTGAACATGACTTCTATGTTAAAAGATTGGTTAAAAATAGGTTTTAACACTTCTTATTCAACATCCAAACAAAACAATCCAACACAATCAGGAAGTTCATATCAATCAGCTGTTCAATGGACAACGAGTGTATCTTCTATATATCCTCTTTACAAGAGAGATGAAGACGGTGCGTTAATCAATGATAACTTTGGGAATCCAATTTTTGATTATGGAAATAATTCTTCTCAAGCTGTAAATGGAACAAGACCAAGATTAGAAGGTGAAAATGCATATGGCGCTTTGTTTAATTATATAAATATAAATAACAGAGACAACATTCAGGCTAACGGTAACGTTCAGATTAGATTTACAGATTATTTAAACTTCAAAACAACATTAGGTTTTGAAAAAGTTTTATTTGACAGTTATGGCTATGTTCACAATGAATTTGGATATGCAGCAAATGTAGCTGGACGTGTATCACAAACTAGAAACGTAACAACTACTACAAACCTTATCAACGCATTAAATTTTGATAAAACTTTTTATGATAAACATTCCGTTTCGGCAAGTTTAATACAAGAAGCTTACAAATTAAAAATTGATGGACTTAATGCTCAAGGAGTTGGTTTTTTACCGAATGTAAAAGTATTAAACGGTTCTACAACACCTGAAGGTGTTGGAGGTTTTGTGAGCGAAGAGAGAATGGAAAGTTATTTAGCGAGATTTGCTTACAACTTTGACACAAAATACTTTATTGAAGGTTCTTACAGACGTGATGGTTCTTCAAGGTTTTCAGAAGAAACAAGATTTGGAGACTTTTATTCTGTAGGGGGTTCTTGGATTATTTCAAAAGAAAACTTCTTGGCAGGAAACTCTGTTTTAAACTATTTAAAACTAAGTGGTTCTTATGGGGAATTGGGTAACAATAGAGGAATTGGATATTTCCCATACTTATCATTATTTGAGACGGGATACAATGAATTAACCCAAACAGGGGTAATATTAGGAGCAGTTAGTGATCCTTTATTATCTTGGGAGAAGACGGCATCTCTAAACACGAGTTTAGATTTCGGTTTCATGGATAACAGAATAAGCGGTAGTTTAGCTTACTTCGAAAGAGAATCCATAGACTTAATTTACAATAAGCCGCTTCCAGGTTCTACCGGAAATACAGGTATTACTACAAATGTAGGTTCTATAAAAAACTCTGGTATTGAGTTTGAATTGAATACTATAAATATTGAAACTGACATGTTTAAATGGAGTACAAACTTAAACATCACAACAACCACAAATGAAATCACTGAATTAACTCAGGAGAGTTTTATTAATGGAACTAAGAGATGGGAAGTAGGTACATCACTTTATGAATTCTTTTTAAGAGAATATGCAGGAGTTGACTCTTCGAATGGAAAAGCATTATGGTTCAAAGACATACTAGATGCAGAGGGAGAAGAAACTGGAGAAAAAACGACAACTGATGTGTATGCAGACGCTACTCGTTATTTAACTGGTAAAGAATCTTTACCAGATTTTCAAGGAGGTATTACCAATACATTCATCTACGGAGATTTCGATTTAAATGTATTAATGAATTTTAGTGTTGGTGCTTATGTTTATGATTCATCTTATGCAGGCCTAATGGGCAGTTTTGAAACTCTAGGTAGTGGTAGTTCTGTAGATATATCTAACAGATGGCAAAAACCAGGAGATATAACAAATGTTCCTCGTTTGCAGAATAGCCAAAATGATTTTAATGCGTCATCAACAAGGTTTTTATTTAAAAATGATTACTTGAGACTAAAAGCATTAACATTAGGGTACAATGTACCTACCAACAAGATAGAAAATATTGGACTAAGCAGATTAAGACTTTATTTTCAAGGTGATAACTTAGTAACTTTTCAATCTCACAAAGGAATTGATCCAGAACAAAGTTTAGCAGGAACTACTAACAATAGATCATTCAATCAAAGAATTTTCTCTTTGGGTGTTAATTTAGAATTTTAAAAAACTTACAAAATGAAAAAAATTAATTTAAACTTACTTTTACTTCTATTATTGACAAGTTCTATAATAAGTTGTAATGACGATTTTTTAAATGATCCACAACCAACCGATTCGGTTACATCTAGTGTGATATTTGGGTCAAGAGACGGGGCGAATGCTTTTGTATCGGGTATAATGAGAAACTTTAGAAGTCAATTCACTGCAACTGACGCTGCTGGGGTAAACTCAATATATTATGCAAGAACAGTGAAAGGAAATGATATAATACAGCGAGCTACTTGGTTTTCGTTTGATTACGAAAATGAAAATAGAGAACCAACTTACAGACGCGTTGCATTTACATGGAATTATTCCTACTATATGATCAATCAAGCAAACAACTTGATTATTGGTGCAGAAAACTCTACAGGTTTATCTGATATTGATAAAAGTGAAATTATTGGTCAAGGAAAAGCACTACGTGCATATTTCTATTTTCAATTAGCAATGGAATTCCAACATACTTATTTAAAGGACCCTTCTTTACCTGCACCTCCAATTTATACTGAGGTTGCTACTGAAGGAAACCCAATGAGTACACTTAGCGAAATGTATGCTTTAATCATAGAAGACCTATTATTTGCTACCGTTAACTTAAATGCTGACAGGCTTGCGAAATCATATATAAATCAGAATGTAGCTTATGGAATATTAGCAAGAGTATATCAAACTACAGGTAACTGGTCTGGAGCAGAAGATGCTGCAAGGAAAGCATACGGAGAAGGAACTCCTGATAGTATATTAGGTAATAGCTACGGAAACGGTTTTAATGATATATCTGATTCAGAATGGATATGGGGAAGTGCTCAATCGCTAGACCAATCAAATTATTACTGGGGTGCACCTCATGCACATGCAGATCATTCGGTTTTATCATATGCGGCAACTTATTTTAATGATGACTTCGTGAATTTATTTACGGCGTCAGATATCAGAAATACCTTCTATGCAGGTCCTGCAGCAGATTATAGAAATAACGTTTCTTCAAAATTTACTTTTGCATTTGATTCTGATCATCCAATTATAAGAACAGCGGAAATGTTATTAGTAGAAGCGGAAGCTAAATACCAAAATGGTAATGAATCTGGAGCTCACACTCTACTTTTTGCATTGCAATCTAACAGAGATGCTACTGCTACAAAATCAACTAACACAGGTCAAGCACTATTGGAAGAGATTTTAGTAGAAAGACGAAAAGAACTTTATGCTGAAATAGGTGTAGAATGGTTTGATGCTAAAAGATATAGAAGAGGAATTACAAGAACAGCAAATCAAAGATTGACAGGAGCTGCAAGTTTGGAAGCGGATGACAATAGATTTTTCTTGAAGGTGCCTCAATCCGAAATTGACGCAAATGATAATATTACTGATAGCGTAAACGAAGGAAGATAATATAACAGTATGCCTCTTTAAATCAAGAGGCATACAGTATTAAAATTCTTAAAAATATTAATAAAAACATATTCAAAATGAAGAAAAAAATAATTTACCTATTGCTAATGACACTTCCATTGCTTGTAGTTACAAGTTGTGAAGAAGATGCAATTGGAACACCAGACTTAAACTACATTACATTTGAAGCAGGTCAAGTAGATTTAAAAGTGGATAAAGGAAGTACAAATTCGGCAAACTATAAGATATATTCTTCAATTATGTCTGATGTTAGCAGAACTTATAGTGTTACTGTTTCTGATAAGTCTACAGCTGATCCAGTTTCCTACACTATTCCTACATCAATTACAATGCCTGCAAATTCTAATGTTGCAAGTTTACAAATTGACGTTGAAGATATCAACATTATCTCTTCTAGGGTACTAATCTTGAAATTAGAGGAAAAAAGTGGATTGTTTATCGGAAATGACAATGAATTTACAATCAATTTACTAAGAATTTGTGTTTCTGACATTGCTGGGGCTTACACATATGCTAATGGTAAACCTGCAACTGTAACTGAAATAAGTCCTAATAACTATGAACTTAGTGGGGATAATTATTTTGGTGCTAATTATGCAATTAACATCAATGACGCGTGTGACATGATAACTGTAACAGGAGGATTTTTACCCGATGCATACGGAATAGGTGTTTCAGGTGCTGGTATGGTGATGCCAAATGGTAATTTAGAAATTACGTATACAGTAGATGGATATTTTGAAGAGAGACCAATGGTTCTTATTCCAAATTAAACTTACGATACATAAAAAAAACCACCTCAATTGAGGTGGTTTTTTTTTACCTTCAAACGAGAATGCATACCTTTGTCAAATGACAACAGAAACAACAAATATTTTTGGTATTAGAGCCATTATAGAAGCGATCGAAAGTGGTTCGACCATAAATAAAATATACTTACAAAAGGGACTAAGGGGTGAGTTATTTTATGAATTAAACAAGTTAATTAAAACGAAAAGTCTTACCACAAGTATGGTTCCTGTTGAAAAACTAGATAGATTATCTAAAAACAGTAATCATCAGGGTGCGGTTGCACAAATATCTCCTGTTGAATTTCATGATTTAGAAACCTTAATCGAGCAAACTGTAGCTAGTGGTGCTACCCCATTATTTTTGTTATTAGACCAACTTTCTGATGTTCGAAATTTCGGTGCTATCATAAGAACAGCAGAATGTACAGGAGTTCACGCTATTATCATCCAAAAAAATGGGAGTGCCCCCGTAAATGCTGAAACCATAAAAACCTCTGCCGGTGCGGCTTTTAAAATACCCATTTGCAAAGTGGATCATATTAAAGACGCTTTGTTTTTATTACAGGCATCTGATATTAAAACAGTAGCGGCTACTGAAAAAACCGAAGACGTTGTTTATGATATTGAATTAAACCAACCAATTGCTATCGTTATGGGTTCTGAACACCGTGGTATCAACCCTTCCATACTTAAAATGGTTGATTATAAGGCAAAACTACCTTTGTTAGGTGAAATTGCTTCTTTGAATGTTTCTGTTGCTTGTGGGGCCCTCTTATATGAAACTGTGAGACAACGATTAAGTTAAAACTCCTCTTCTACTCCTTGTTCAATTTTAGAAGGAATAAAGTTTCCGTGTTCGTCAAATAACAAATCAAAATCTGTTTTTGAAAATTGATGAACTTCTTTAACGATTCCTCTATTTCTGTATAGGACAGAAAAAAACAACCCTACCAAAAAACCCGATAAATGTCCCTCCCAGGAGATTCCTTCCTTTATGGGAAATACATACCAAATCATACTTCCATAGAGAAAAATGATTACAAAAGAAAGGGCTACTAACCGATAATGCTTTCTTATAATCCCACTAAAAAAAACAAAACTAAAAAGCACATATACAATTCCGCTTGCACCAATATGATAAGATTCTCTTGCAATCGTCCAAGTTAACAAACCCGACCACAATGCTCCGTAAAATAAAACTTTGTAGGCAATCGTTCTGTAAAAATAAAAAAGGCTACTTAAGAGCACGAATAAAGGAATTGAATTATTAAATAGATGGTTGGTGTTACTGTGAATAAAATGAGTCAGGAAAACCCCTCTTAAGCCAACCAAATTTCGGGGATACACACCATAGGTATTAAAATTGTATCCAAAAGTAATTTCAATGGCATAAAGTATCCAAATTACAAGAACAAATACAATAGGGACTAAAAAGATTGACTTCGATATTTTTAATTGCTGTTCCGTATCCATTATAAGTAAAGTTAACAAAAATAGCACCAAATACAATTTTTACAAATTCTGTCAAAAATCTTTGCTATTTTTACTGAATGAATGAACCTTTGGCAGAGAGAATTAGACCTAAAAACCTAGAAGATTATATTAGTCAGCAACATTTAATTGGAAAAAAAGGTGTTTTAACAAATTTAATAAAACAAGGAGTGATTCCTTCCTTAATTTTGTGGGGACCTCCTGGAATAGGGAAAACGACCCTTGCAAATATTATCGCTACTGAATCTAAAAGGCCGTTTTATACTTTAAGTGCGATTAGTTCTGGAGTCAAAGATGTCAGAGAAATTATTGAAAAAGCAAAAAAAAGTGGTGGGTTATTTACTGCAAAAAACCCTATTTTATTTATTGATGAAATCCATAGATTTAGTAAATCTCAACAAGATTCTCTTCTAGGTGCTGTAGAAAAAGGGTGGGTTACTCTAATCGGAGCCACTACAGAAAACCCAAGTTTTGAGGTAATCCCTGCCCTACTTTCACGTTGTCAAGTTTATATTTTAAATTCATTTGATAAAAATGATTTAATAACACTTTTACAAAGGGCTGCCAAAAAAGACGCGTTATTTTCAAAGAAAAAAATAATCTTTAAAGAAACAGATGCATTATTACAAATTTCCGGAGGAGATGCTAGAAAACTATTAAATATTTTCGAGTTATTGGTTGCTACCGAAGATGAAATAGAAATAACAAACGAATTGGTCTTAAAAAAAGTTCAAAAAAATACGGTCAGGTATGATAAAACGGGCGAGCAACACTATGATATCATTTCTGCTTTTATAAAATCGATTCGAGGAAGCGACCCAAATGCAGCCGTATATTGGTTGGCAAGAATGATCGAAGGTGGTGAAGACGTCAAGTTTATTGCAAGAAGGTTAGTGATTGCAGCTTCTGAAGATATCGGAAATGCAAACCCAACCGCACTTATATTGGCAACTAATACTTTTCAGGCCGTATCCGTCATTGGATTTCCAGAATCTAGAATTATTTTAAGTCAATGTGCAGTCTATTTAGCCAATTCTCCTAAAAGTAACGCTTCCTATGTGGCAATTAATAAAGCACAAGATCTCGTCAGACAAACAGGAGATTTAACAATTCCTCTTCACTTAAGAAATGCGCCAACAAAATTAATGAAAGATCTAGGCTACGGAGAAAACTATATGTATACCCATAATTCTGATAACAATTTCAGTCTGCAAGAGTTTTTACCCGATGAAATTTCTGGAACAAAAATTTACGAACCCGGAAATAATGTTCGGGAAAATAAGTTCAGAGAAACCCTAAAAAACAACTGGAAAAATAAGTATGACTACTAGAAATTCACCAAGTATTCTTTTTGAATTAGTTGGCTATTCTCATAATATTCTGCAATCCAACGTGTCCCTTTTTTATAAAAAATTCCATTACTTCCTTTCAAAATAAACACCTCTTTTAAATTGGTTTGTAACAGTTGAAAAACGACCTCTGGTTTTGTATTTACCAATTGAAAACCGTTATTTTTAACCTGAGCAGAGAGTGTTTCTATTTCAACAAAATCTTTCTGTATTTGATTTGAAATAAGTGCTTTTTCTGGAGTCGCTTCTGTTGCCTCTGAAGGAGTTATTAATGGAATCTCTTTTTTTACTATAAGTAGTTCTTTAGGATGATTCACTTCTTTTTTTTCATCAACTTCTCTATCAGGCTTATATACAAATTTCAAATCAGTCATGGTAGCATAAGCTTTTCTAATTGCTTCATGATAAGCCTTCTTATATTCCTTTTCTTTACTTTTTCCAAATTTTGAAGCGTACACAAGAGTTCCAAAGCAATCTTGCAATGCTATTTTATTTTTAACAATAAGAACACCAGAAGCGTCACTCACTATTGCAGTTAACGCCAAACATCTATTTTGTAATAAATCTACTGGAAGTGAATCTGTACTTAAAAAAACATGAAACCCTTTTTTTTGCAATAAAAATTTAGTGAGGGAACTTGTTTGATATTGATTAGACTTTTTTAAAAAATCGAACTTATTAGGAACAATTATATATTTAAAATCACTCATTTTTTTAGTTTGACTCGTGAGTGATATTGTCATAAAAAACAACAAGCTTCCAACTATTCTTTTGATCATGTAGATTAAAATATTATGTTAAGCCCTAACTGAGCGGAAATATTATTTGCTTTTGTAATATTACTAAATTTTAGAACATTATCTATTACTCCATAAATATTTAATTTTCCTATCTGAGTAGAAAGACCTACTCCAATAGTACTAAAGGAATAATTATCGACCGTATAGGTCAGTTTAGTGTGAAATTTTTGTGAAAGTGATTTTTGATAAAAACCTGTAACAGCAAACTGAGGGCTTAACGGTCTAAATACAGAATACAGATGAACCCCTACACCATTCCTATAGAACTCTTTATAAGTATTGTCATAGCAATACATACTTCTTTTAGTTCCAAAACGATATGTAAAAGAAGCATTCACTTTTGAAGGTCTCCAGGAAATATAAGAATCTTCATTCTGATCAAAATGAAGCTTATCCTTTAAACTAGCTTCTAATAGTATCCCAAATTCAGAGGGGCTGTTTGGGTCGTATTCAAAGGCGACCCACTCTGAAACATAACTACCTTCTGTAAAAGAATTTTGAGTATTTTTTGAGTGATTGATAAAACCAACATCAAGGATGCTTCCTGTTAATTCGATTTGGTCAGATAGATGATAAGTGAAACCAACATCAAAACCAATTCCTAAATTACCACCAAAAAAAGTGTTTTTTAAATATTTTTTTGAAGTTCCAGTAAATTTTTCCTCTTTATATAAACCGGAGGTTCTTGCTTCAAGATAGATATTATCCAAATAATGTGTGAATGTATTATTAGATCCATTTACAGTCGTAAAAGTTCCTGAATTATCAAAACTTTCTACATTTAACGCAGAAGAATAGATTTTAAACCGAGCACCAAAAGTTACATTCTCACTCACTTTATTTGTGAATCCAAAATGCAAGACTCCTAAAAGATCTATTTTAAATAGGGTTTGAGACAATTCAAAACTTTTATTTAAAAAACTAGAATTACCTTCCGTTACAAGAGTAATAATATCTTTAGGATAATAAACAATCGCATCAAATTCTTCATAAAAACCAAAACTAAAATAGTAGTCATTATTTAATCTAAAGCCTGCATTTAGAACCTCTAATTGAATATTTAATTTCACGTAATCATTCGTTCTTAATTTATCTAATACATTAGAAAACTTATCATTTATAGATCGATTATCATCAGCGAATAAGTCTGCAATTGAAAAGCCTGTTGACTCTATTTCTGTGGAGATACCAGAGAGTAAAGGAATACCGATATGATAATTTAAGTTGGTCTCAGCTCCTGGATTTAATAATAATGTTTGAGGTAGTTCTGCAAAATTGTACAGCAGTTTTTTGTTTTGACCAACGTATTCTGTAATCAAAAATAATGAGATCAGTAGAAGTATCTTTCGAACGTTATGCATCTGTATCTAAATAAACTTTGATAAAAGATTTAAACTGAAGTTCGGTACTATCATTTGGGTTCAATACTAATGAAGGATTATTGGTTTTAATGGTAATGCTAAGTCCTCTCATATTTATGAGTGATGGGTTAGAAATAAGGGTTTCAGTTTGTTTAAATTGATACGCTAAATCATTTGCACTTACGGACATTTTTTCAAATTTAAATATTGGCAAGTAATTGGCATTTAAAAGTTGAACTTCAAGTATAAAATCATTGTCATACTCGTTTAAAACTTCGGCATTAAATTCTAACTTCACTATTTTATTTTTTATGTAATCATTTTCAAATAAATTAAAGTCAGTAATTTCTCTTATTTCGTTCATCTGATTACCAGATTGTTCAAAAAACTGAAAGGGTAAAACTGTAAAATGGACTGCAGCAATTGAATATATCGGTGTAGCTTTATAGTTTTCTAATTGCGTAAAATCAAGATCATCTACACAAGACATTACTGCAAATAAGCAATAAAATAATGCACTTATTTTTTTTAAATTCATCCGATAAATGTAAAAAAAAGGTAGTGAGTAAGTACTCAAAGAAATCCCTAGTTAATATATAATTTTATTAAACCCATCATGAAATTAGGTTTTTGTTTTTACATATTAAAAAAAAATCTATAAATTAATTCTTTATTAGTTGAATCATTTTAAAATAACATTAAAGCTAAATTTAAATGAATTTTTTTATTTCTAAAAGAGAAGAAACTGAAATAAATAAATTGTTAGGCACCAGAGAGGTGTCAAAATTACAATGAATCGCCTTCATCCCTACTCCTAGTGCACCATTAATATCTGCTTCGATACTATCTCCGATCATAATTGCTTGATCTATGTTTGCATTTGCGATCTCTAAGGCATGCTTAAAAACTTTTGGATTTGGTTTTTTTACCCCTACAGATTCAGAAGTAATCACCTTCTCAAAATAGTGATAAATCTTAGAGTTGACCATTTTTTTTGTTTGAATTTCTTCGAAACCATTGGTAATGATATGAAGGGTATACTTTTGATTTAAATAGTCTAAGATTTCTATGGCTCCATCAAATAAATGGTTAAAATCAGCCAGATGCTCAATATACTGGTCTGCAATTAAATATATCAACGTATCTGAAATCGGAAAGTCAATAGCGTCAAAGGTGTTTTTTAAACGACCATATCGCAACTCACTTTTCGTTACTTTCTCTTCCCTGTATAATTTCCAAAATTTAAAATTTAAAGGCCTATATACCTCTAAAAAAGAATGTAAATCGACAGAAAGATCATTTATTTTGAAAATCTTTTGAAAGGTTAAATCTGAATTTTTTTCAAAATCCCACAAAGTATGATCTAAATCAAAAAAGACATGTTGTATATTTTGCATTTGCATTATATTTGAAGAAATAAACTATTTGAACACAAAAATACATAAAAACAACCTATCTAACTTTTATAAAAATATTTTTATAATGGTTAGAGGTACCCTAATTGCACAAATTATTGCAATAATTGGCACCCTTTTTATTGCTAAAATATATGGGGAAGCGGCCTATGGGTATTTTGGTGTTTTTATCAGTATTACTGGTATTACATCTATAATATGTAGTTTACAATTAGATAAATTCATCGTTATATCAAAGAACATAAAAGAAAGTATCAATTGGTACAACTTTTTACTAATTCTTGTTCCTGTTACCACCGTTTTAATTTCATTGATCATAGGTATTGGATGTTATTACTTTTTTAATGAAAAAACTAGTTTACACATTCTCTTGTTAAGCTGTATCGGAACTTTACTCATAAGCTTAAATACCACCAATGAAAGTTTTTTTACTTTCAAAAAGGAATTTTCTACGATTTCTAACTCAAAAATATTTTTGACAATAGGTAATTTAGGCCTCCAAATTCTTCTCTACACGTCCTTCAATCTGTTAGGATTAATCATTGGGTTTTTAATTTCACAGTTTCTTTTATTCTTATTTTATGTATTTAAAAATAAGACTGTAATTTCAAAAACGAATCCTACAGAAATAAAAAAAGGAATTCAATCTAATCCTTCAATTTTAAAATTTTTACTCCCCTCTAATACTTTAAATAGTATCGCAAATAGTTTAATGCCAATTTTAATTCTTGCTTTTTTTGGAGCAAAAGAAGCAGGAGTGTATTTTTTTAGTCTCAAAATATTGGGAATCCCATTGTTTTTAATTTCTTCATCAGTGGCTCAAGTGTATTTTCAAAAATCATCCATTCTTTTGAAGGAGAACAAAGAAGAATTATTAAAACTTACTAAAAAAATAGTACGAACAAATTTACTGATCATGTTGGTATTTCTTCTCCTAATAAATACACTTGGCATGTATCTTTTAGATTATTTTTTTGAAGGAAAATGGAACAACTTAAGGTCGTACACATTCATTTTGTCTATCCTTGTATTTGCAAGAACCGCATTTAACCCTATTAGTAGTTTAATCGTTGTTTTACATAAAAATTTAGAAAGCTTACTCTTTAATAGTTACTTATTTATTGTTAATTTAGTGGCGATTTCTGTAGGTTTTTTTTATGACAGCATCCTCATAACAATTTTAATACTTGCTGTTTTCGGTGGCATTGGATACATACTATTACTTGCTTATTTTCTTAATCATTTAAAACAAATTGCAAAAAAAGATGTTTAAAAAATTAGATTTTTTCTTTTTTGGGAGGATCATCAACTTTTTTTATCCTCTGTATTTTAGACCAAAATATGGCTATCAGCGGTATTATATCTTGTTTTTTCATTATTTAGTTCCTCAAAAAATATACAGATTGAATCCGAAGGTCAAATGGCCAGTTCATTATACTTCTAGAGTAATTGCTCCAAATAATATTCAAAAAGGAATCCTATGTGATCCCGGAGACAATATCAACAATTACATCCAAGCCAACAATGGTATTATTTTTGGAAACAATGTCGAACTAGCTCCGGGAGTTTCTATCATTTCCTCTAACCATGATGTAACTAACTTAAGCAAACATGTAAATGGAAAACCAATAATAATTGGCAATCACGTTTGGATCGGTGCAAATGCAACTGTTTTACCAGAGGTTACGATTGGAAATAACGTTACAATTGGTGCAAATTCAGTAGTTACAAAAGACATTCCTAGCAATTCAATTGCTGTTGGAAATCCTTGTGTAGTCATCAAGAAAAAAGAGCCATATACAGAAGACTTTTCTAGGATTATTTTTAATAAAAAAATACCTCAAGAGTTTTTAAAATTCTTAGCATCTAATGCTTAAAAAGAGTTACTAAGTAGGGTAAATTATGATACTTGATTTGCTGGTATTTAAGTGTTTCAGCTCCAAAGCTTAAGAAATATTTTGCAATGGATTGCATCGAGGATCCTCCAAAATTAAAGACTCCAAAATCCTTTTGATATTTATAAATTGCGCTGTTTATTAAGAAGGTATTTGCGCCATTTTTTCTGTTTTTAAAATCTGTTGAAGAAACTAACAGTGTGACTGTATCTTTGTGTTTTAAAAAGAACCCTGAAGCAACCAAATGGTCTTTATCATCGTAAATGGATAAAATTTCTCCTATTTGGTTTACCAAACAAATGTTCATGATTTGTTCTAGAACTTGATAATCAGCTTTTTTGATATTTGGGGTTCTTTGACCAACGTTGTTTTTGAATAGGGTTATTAATTGTTCTGGAGCATCTCCCCACTTCTCTTTTAAACCTGATGTATTTGCTCTTCCTAAATCTTTTCTTCTGTCTTTTCTATAGGTGTTCAAAATTGCGTCATGATCTGAATGTAGCGATAGAACTTGCATCTCTTTGGTAAGTAGATGCGGTGATTTTTTTTCGATGGGATTCCTTGTATTCAATCGGGATTCAATAAAACGAAACTTTCCATACAAAACATCAAGAAAAGATTGGATACCTATTTTTTCATTCAAAGAAAAAACGCCTAATTCTAGGATCCAAAAAGGAGGATATCCGTATTTTATAAAAAACTTTGAACGCCAAGGAACAGGCATTACCGCTTTGTAGTCATCGAGAACTAACACGTCCCAATGGTCTGCAACAATGTCTAAATACCAAGAGAAAGCGAAAACCTTGGATTGAACAGCATTCTCAATACAAAAATTGTATTTAGAAACATCAAGGTGTTTTCTTTGAACGTAGTGAATCATGTTATGAAGTCGCTATTTTAATCATCGAATCATATAATTTTTTCCAACCTTTCCATCGTAAATAATCACTCAAACTTTCGTTGTGAAACAAAGTAATAAAAGTGCCATTTACTGCTTTTACTTCGTTCTTTAAATCTCTAATTTTACCCAAAGATTGTCTTGGAGTTAGCTTCATATAGTCATTCAAAGTGGTGTCCATTAAGGCAAAAGGAAATATTTTAAGAGGTGTCTGAATTTCAAAATCAAGATCATAAAAATAAAAAGGAGTACACGTACTGGCTCTAAAACCAACGTTGCTGGCATATCCCATGGAATAATCCTCTTCGACCTCAAGGTCAATTAGATTTTGATAGGTTTCAGGCAAGCTAAATCTCAAATAGTGTTGTCTGGACCTCTGAATGGGCGTGTTGATGATTCTTTCTAATCGCTCTTTTTCTTTTTTTAGTAATGGCGCATTGTTCATGGTAAAATAAGAGGGATGCAAGCCAACACTTGCATAATCTAACATTTCCTTTATGAGCAGTCTATAGTTTGTTTTTGAGGCGGAAACATTGGTATCAAACGTGGTGTAATCCCCTATTAAAAAAAAGAAAATCGTTTTGATATTTTGTTTTTTTCTCGTTTGTATAAACCGATCAAAAGTATCAAAAGGATCTTTTTTTATATTGAATACCACTGCAAACCGATGCCAAATATTTAGCAACTTAAATTGTGCTAAGTCATTTACAAAACCACCGATATTTCTTACCAAACTTTTATGTTTATATGCATAAGCATTGTCAATATCTACCGTAGAGATAAATTCATATGACCGATTCTCATACTCAAGATCTGGAAATTTTTCTTTGAAGGCTTTTAACAGTTTATAGGCCCAAATATCGACAACTGGTTTTTCTAAAAAACGATATTTAAATGCCATACTTTGTTCTGCGGTATAGCGTCCATGAATGTCTTTAACATGGGGTAAATATTCTTCATATCTCGAAATCAGGTAAAAACTAGCTGCAAAAATATCATACGGAATGAAAGACTTGGGTCCTGCATTAAAAAAACAAGCTACTTCTTCCCATTTTTGAATAATAATTTCCATATCATTCACACCTTGCTCAAATAACAAGTCGTTACTTTTTACAAAAAACTCATTTCCAAAGGGTGTTTTTGTATAGGTCATTTTGGGGCCATTATAGGCTACAAAATCATCAACTTTAGTCGTAAAATCTACAGGAATTAATAAGATTCTTGTGAAAATATGTTTAAAAATATAACGAACTCTTGGAGTTATTTTATGTGTATAAATTAAAATCATTGAATCAGTTGCGAATTATAAATAGCACATTAAAAAATGCCTTCATCTGCAAAGCTAAAATACGCTTTTTCGGTAATTATTAAATGATCTAAGAGTTTTATATCTAAAGTTACGCCCGCTTGTTTGATTTTTTGAGTGATGTGTTTATCTGCAGCGCTTGGCTGTAATTTTCCCGAAGGATGATTATGACAAACAATTATGGCTACAGATACAAACTCTAAAGCACTCTTATACAACAATCTCACATCTACAACGGTCGCTGTTAAACCTCCTTTACTAATTTGTTTTTTTGCAACTACTTTATTCGAATTGTCTAAAAATAGCACCCAAAACTCTTCATGTTCTAGGTCTCCAAGAACCGGTTGCATCAATTTAAAAACATCTTTGCTACTCGTTATTGTTGCTCTTTCTTTGACATTTTCTAACTGACGTCTTTTCCCCAATTCTAAAGCGGTAATAATAGCAATCGCTTTTGCAGTTCCTACCCCTTTAAATGTCATTAGTTTTTCTATCGTTAACTTGGCTAGTTTGTGTATGTTTCCATTGACAGATTGTAGGATCCTTTTTGACAAAGCAACGGCACTCTCTTCTCTATTTCCTGAACCAATTATGATGGCAATGAGTTCAGCATCGGATAAAGAAGCTTTTCCTTTCGCTACTAATTTTTCTCTTGGTTGGTCGTCTGGAGCCCAAGATTTAATGGTCAACTTTTCCATCTATTTTTTTAAATAAAAATACAACAAAACCTCTTATGTCTCAAGGGTTTTCAACACTGTTTGATCGAAATTATTTTAAACGAACTCCTATGATTCGATGAAAAAAAGAAGTGATTTATCTTATAAGAAGTGGCAACAGTGGCTTTATTTCGAATCGAATACTAGTCCATACCGCTAGTGGGAGTTCTTTATAAAAAATTGAAAACTTCCTTTTATTTACATTTGCAAGAAAACTCTTTATATCTTTGTATTTTATTTCTATATTTAACATATGAAAATTATCATAGCTGGAGCTGGAGACGTTGGTTTTCATTTAGCTAAGCTTCTTTCTTACGAATCTCAAGACACTTACATCATAGATTTTGATGGTGAAAAACTAGAGTATCTTAACAGTCATCTAGACATTATTACTAAAAAAGGAGACGCTACCTCTATAAAATTACTGAAAGAAATTGGTGTTGATTCTGCAGATTTATTAATTGCAGTAACCGACAGCCAGAATACCAATTTTACAATTTCTGTGATTGGAAAATCTTTAGGAGCTAAAAAAACAATTGCCAGAATAGATAATTCTGAGTTTTTAAATGAATGCGAAGTCGATTTTAAAAAATTTGGCTTGGACTTTATGATCTCTCCCCAAGAACTGGCTGCTAATGAAATTAAAATGCTCCTAGACCAGTCTTCATTTAACGATACGGTCGCTTTTGAAAGTGGGGTTTTTAATGTAATGGGGACGCTGTTAACTCATAATTCTCCAATTATAGATTTGACTGTTAAAGAAGCATCACATAGCTTTCCTTCGATCGATTTTACCACCATTGCCATCAAAAGGCAGGGCGTTTCACAAACGATTATCCCCAGAGGAGATACTCGCTATGAATTAGAAGATCAAGTTTATTTTTGTTTACCCAATTACAGTATGAAAGACCTCTACCCGATCCTCGGAAAGAAGCAATTCAATATTAAAAACGTAATGATTCTTGGCGGAAGTAGTATTGGCCAAAAAACAGCACGAAATTTATGTAAAAATAATTTTAAGGTAAAACTGATTGAAATCAATAGAGAAAAAGCAGGCTTGTTAGCGGAAGAATTGAGTGATACGCTCGTGATCAGTGGTGATGGTCGAGATTTGGAGCTTTTAGAAGAAGAAAATATCAGAGAAACCGATGCCTTTATAGCAGTAACTGGAAATTCTGAAACAAATATCATGTCTTGCTTGGTTGCAAAGTCTAAGGGTGTTAAAAAGACAATTGCTTTGGTAGAAAACATGGATTATATCGATATCTCACAAACGATTGGTATTGAATCTTTGATTAATAAAAAATTAATTGCAGCCAGTAATATTTTCAGACACATTCGAAAAGGTGAAATTTTAGCCTTGGCCAATTTGCACAATATAGACGCAGAAGTTTTTGAATTTGAGGTAAAACAGGGTGCCAAAGTAACCGAACATCCAATTAAAGACTTACGATTTCCAAGAGAAGCCGTTTTTGGAGGGGTTATTAGGGATAAAAAAGCGATGATGGCTACTGGAGATATGCAAATTCAAACAGGAGACAAAGTGATCGTATTCTGCCTACCAGAAGCAATCCATACCGTTGAAAGATTGTTTAATTAATACAATGAAATCTTTGAATACTAAAATAATATTTCGCTTTCTAGGAATTACTGCAATACTGAACGGACTTTTCATGTTTGTTGCGGTTCCTTTTAGTTTGTATTATAAAGAAACTGCTACCTGGGGAATTATCAATGCGGGAATTATTACCGTAATCATTGGTTTACTTCTTTATTTTTTAAACAAACCGAAAAACACCATCATTCACAAAAAAGAAGGATATTTAATTGTAACCCTAGGATGGCTTACACTTTCTCTAACAGGAATGTTACCCTATATTATCTCTGGTGAAATCCCAAATGTAACCAATGCTTTTTTTGAAACAATTTCAGGATATTCTACCACGGGTTCGTCGATCTTAAAAGACATCGAATCAATGCCAAAAGGTATTTTATTTTGGCGAAGTGCCACACATTGGATTGGCGGAATGGGAATCATCGTATTAACCATTGCGATCCTTCCATTACTTGGAATTGGTGGCATGCAGCTTTTTATGGCGGAGGCCCCTGGTCCATCAACAGACAAATTACATCCTAGAATTACAGACACTGCCAAACGCTTGTATTTGATATATGTGCTGCTCACTTTTGCTCAATTTTTGTTGTTAAGGGTTGCAGGCATGACCTGGTTTGACGCGATCAATCATGCAATGGCAACCATGAGTACGGGTGGTTTTTCAACCAAAAATACGAGTATTGCTTTTTACAATCACTTGCCTTTAGTTCAGTATATCATTATCCTTTTTATGTTGATTGCGGGAACTAATTTTGTGTTGACCTATTTTGCCTTGAAAGGAAAAATTCAAAAAGTATTTCAGAGTGAAGAATTTAAATACTACTTATTTGGTATTATAGGAGTTGCTTCTATTGTGACGGTCATTATCTATTTCTTTCAAGATCCAAATCTCCAGACCAGTATTGCACATCCAATGGTTTATGGGAAGGCAGAGAGTGCCATTAGACATGGGTTGTTTATGGTTACTTCTATTGTAACGACTACAGGCTTTGTAACAGCAGATTTTACCATGTGGAGTTTCTTTGCGACTGGTATTTTCTTTGCACTTTTTTTTACAGGGGGCTCAGCGGGTTCAACGAGTGGGGGGGTCAAAGTCGTCAGGCACGTTGTCATGTTGAAGAATAGTTTCTTGGAGTTTAAAAAAGCATTGCATCCCAATGCAATCATCCCTGTAAGACATGATGGAAAAGCGGTACAACAAAACATTGTTTTTAACATCATCTCTTTCTTTATTATTTACATGTTAATTTTTACAATTTCTTCGGTGGTATTTACTTTTTTTGGGTTGGATTTTACCTCTGCTCTGGGTGCCGCTGCCTCAAGTCTAGGTAATATAGGACCTGCGATAGGGTCTGTAAGTCCTGTCAATAACTTTGCACACCTTTCCTCTGGAGCCAAATGGTTTAGTGCTTTCTTAATGCTCATTGGTCGTTTGGAACTCTTTACGGTACTTATTTTATTTACGCCTTTCTTCTGGAGAAAAAATTAAGATCCTTATTTTTTATTGACAGAACTTTCCAAATTACTTTAGGGAACAAAAAAATCGGACGGTGGTCTGGTTTGAGGGTTGTGATAAATCTGAGGACTACAGTAGGTGGTAATTGTGTTTTAGGATGATTCACAGAGGAATTTAATAAAAAAATGAGACTTTAGCTGTAAAACGATTTAGTAGTTTTTGAAATGACTAAAGCCCGAGCGCTAATTTACTATTTATTATTGTTTTTTGGATAATGAATCCCTTGGTAACATAGACACAAAACAAGACCAATCTAATCCGTTGGTAAAAACAAGGTTATCAAAAAAAATTCTTACGATGCAATCTAACTTTTAGAACTTTTGAAATCCATCGGTTCCAATATTAAAATCAGGTCACCCCCTTTTTTGTTTACGTTATTAAATAAAGGTTTTTGAAGAAAAGAATATCATTAGATAAATATCCCTTAACTTTTTTTTGTTTTAAATTGTGAACTAATAAAGTTAGGGTAATTCTAACACTGCTACTAATTTATGATTAAGATATAATTTTTCTTTACCCACTTTTTCAGAAATTAAAAAACCAGATTTTTCTAATTCCATTAAATATTTACCTACGGTTTTTGGTGAACCTAATTTAGCATCAATTAAAAACTGTCGTTTCGTATAAGGCAATCTAAATAGTATTTCAACCAATTCTTTAGTATATACTTTAGGGATTGTTTCCTTAATCTCTGTTGTCATTTGCTCCATTAATAAAGTAACATTTTTTAAGCGTTCTAGTCCTTTATTAGCTGTATATTCAACCATTTCAAGTATGTAAAGTATCCACCCTTCCCAATCGTTATTTTCAGTTACCTTTCTCAGTTTCGTATAATAGTCAGTCTTATTTTTAATGATATATTCACTTAAATAAATAGCAGGTGTATCTAATAGTTTTTCGAGTTTTAGATACAATAATAACAATATGCGTCCTGTTCTACCATTCCCATCACTAAATGGGTGTATCGCTTCAAATTGATAATGCATTAAAGCCATTTTTATCAAAGGGTCAATAGCGTCTTCACCATTTATAAATGTTTCAAGATTATCCATTTTTTCTCTTATAACTGCTTCGCCTGTTGGAGGCGTGTAAATAGTTTCTCCTTTTGTATTTTTCAAAGCAGTTCCTGGCGTTGTTCTAATTCCTGCAGTATTTTTTATAATGCTTTGTACAATTTCAACACATAAGTTTGTACTTATAAAAGGTCGAGTTTCTATTTGTTGTAAACCATTCCAAAGTGCTTCTTTGTAGCTTATGACCTCTTTTATAGCTGGATTATCAAACTTTTTGTCTGCTACTAAAGACCTATATAAATCATCATTTGTTGTGATGATATTTTCTATTTCTGAACTTGCTTTCGCCTCTTGTAAATGAATCGTATCCAGAAACAACGTTGGATTTGGTAAATTGCTAAGCATACCATTAAGTTTCGCTAGCGCTCTACTAGCATCAATCGTCTTGCGTAACACTTTAGTGGTTTCTAAATTTGTTCTAGGAGGTAATATTGGTAAACTATTATAAGGTATATTTCTATTAAATTTTGTCATTTTAAATAAGGGTACATATTACTCACGTAATCTTAACGAGGGTAAATATACTAAAAATTTACCTTTATTCTACTAATAGATGTAATTATTACGTTCAATAAACAGATAATAAAAAAAATTAAGCGTTACGAATTACTATAGTAATCACGAATTATTTGATATTTTATAAAAATAGTTATTCAATTAAATTAGTTATTGTTATTTAATCAAATTGAAATCCTCTCTTTTATCCTAACTTAAGTTAAGGTGAAATTGACTTCTCTGGAAGCTTCACCTATACAAATGCAAAATATTTTATTTTTTTTAGGAGGATAACAACTGATTTTCAGAAAAATTCTAGAAAATTTTATTTTTAAAAAAGTTGATTTTTTGGAAAATTGCCCAAAAATTTGATCGAGAGAATTGACCTCCCTCTAAAGACATCGAAAAATGGGGTATATAAGGGGGGATACCTACGGTCAGTTTTGCAGGGGGGGGCACCCAACTAAATTTAAATTTAATCAATGAGATTTTTAAAGCCGAACCAAAAAGCTCAATTTTAATTGGCATAAGATGTATTAAACATTTGATTTCTTTTGTAAACTATATTTTAATAAATTCTCTAAAATTATTTTTATCAATTACGATTTCCTTGGCGTCGTATTCGTTTACAAAAGTTTTTGGTAATCTTACTTTTTTCTTGTTATTCCATTTAAACTCAAAACCAGAGATCATACCATTATGTTCTTCTACTAAATCTACCTCTTGCTGTTGTTTGGTTCTCCAAAAGTACATTTTAGCATTTGTACTCTTATACTTATTTTGTTTAAGTCTTTCTGAAATTAAAAAGTTTTCCCATAAAGCACCAGTATCTTGTCTTAATTCTAAAGGATTAAAATTTCCAATAATTATATTCCTAACTCCGTTATCATAGAAATATATTTTTTTATTTTTTTTAATTTCATTACGTAAGTTTCTACTAAAACTATGTAACTTAAATATTACATATCCTTTTTCTAAAATATCTATATAGTTAGCAACAGTATTTTTATCTACACCGACTATTTGAGCCAGTTCATTGTAGTTTACTTCACTTCCGATTTGAAGCGCTAAAGCTTGTACCAACTTTTCTAATACTTCTGGTTTTCTAATATTTGCAAAGGCTAAAATATCTCTATATAGATAACTATTTACCAGTTGTTTTAATAGTTCTTTTTCTTCCCCAGGATTGTTTAATATATCTGGATAGAAACCGTATAATATCCTGTTTTCTAATTGTTGTTCTGCTGACACATAACCCTCTGTATTTTCCAACTCTTCCCAACTTATTGGATACAATTCATACTCCCATTTCCTTCCTGTTAGAGGTTCATTAATTGCATTTGATAAATCAAAAGATGACGAGCCACTTACAAATAATTGTACTTCTTTAAATTGATCTATAATTATTTTTAATGTTAGCCCAATACCGGCTATTCTTTGAGCTTCATCAATAAAAATGATTTTGTTAGACCCTATAATACTTCTAATTTGTGTTGTGTTAGGATTGTTTAATAGACTTCTTACTGTAGGATCATCTCCATCTAAAAATAGATGTTCTTTGGTATCTATGATCGTTTTAAGCAGCGTCGTTTTCCCTACTTGTCTGGGACCAATTAATATAATAGCTTTCCCTTTGTTTATTTTACCCTCAATAGTTTTTTTTAGGTCTCGGTTGTACATTGTCTTTTTTTTACAAATATACTATTTTAGATTGTATTCACTAATAGTTATGCTTTTTAATGAATACAAGTGCTAGGATACTATTTATTATATTTAACATAAGGTCTTAAAATTATAACAATAGTCATTCATGAAATTTTTTAGAAAATTTAGAAGATGGTTCTCATTGGGGTTTTTAGTTCATCTTAATTGTAAGGAGATAACCGAAAGGCAGTATCTCCTCCACGTGGGACCTTATTAACATATAATACTAATCGGCAAACAGAAATTTCAATAACCTCTAAAATTTACCATCAGGCCCATTCAATGATTCTAATCGGCACTTATATTTCTCAGTGAATCCTGAAGATAACCCGTGGAAGAAATTAAAAGTAATAAATATGAAAAAGCTGTTGCAGATGTGTTTATGGAACGACTGCGGAGATTGGGAAATGAGGGAGAATAGGTGTTCAAAACCCATAAAAAAACCTGTAATTTTTAAAATCTCATGGCTGTTTCATGGCAATTGAAGGATTTTTAAAAACTTTAATAACTGAATATCAATTAGTTGTGAATTAATTGAGACTACAGTCCGTAGTCTTTTCAAAAATAAATCACTATAACTCCTTTATAATGTGATATTTAACTTTTATATTTTAAATAAATAACGTATATTTAAGTAGGATAACTTGTTATAAGTTAGTTCTTATTTTGTTAAATTATAAATATATACAAGTTATATTTATGTTAAATAATTAAAATAACATACGTTATATGAACGTTAATTTCTATAAAAAACCACAAATAAAGACACATAAGACACCCCTAAAAGTAGAAAAATCTATCTTATTTTTAGATTATTTGGAGCATTTTATTTCCAATTCTGCCACAAAAAGAGTTCTAGGATATGGAACGGTGGGTTTGGCACATAATACCATTCGGACTTATAAATCTTTGTTTCGGATTGTAAAAGGGTATGAATTTGAGAAATCAGAGAAATTGTATTTGAATTCTATAGATAAATATACCGCCGAATCTTTTACCCGTTTTCTGAAAATCGAGCAGCAGTATAGTGATAATTATTGTGGCCAGCTCTTAAAATTATTGAAGATTATTTTGCGTGATGCTGAAAAAAGCGGCTTGGAAGTTCACCCCTATTCCAATTATATTGAGTCTTTTAAACAGAAGAATTCAGATCGAATTCTTCATATTTTAAATCCGAAAGAGATTAAAGCTTTAAAGGAATTACAGCACATTCCTGAAGAATATACCGATAGTTACAGCTGGCTATTAATAGGTTTATGTATTGGTCAGCGTGTTTCTGATTTATTAAAATTAACCCCAAGCAATCTTAGAAAAGCGCCTACAGGATTATATATAGATATACTACAACAGAAAACAAAGAAGGCGGTGACTGTTGGAGTGGCAGACCCTTTAGTGATTGAAATTCTAGAGAATAAATTCCCGAGAAGAGTCTCTCAAGTGATCTTTAATAAACAAATTAAAGCACTTTGTAAAATGGCGGGAATTAATGAATTGGTGTCTGGGTTTAAGAACAACCCAAAGACAAGAAGGAAGGAAATTGTAAATGCGCCGAAATATGAGTTTGTAACTTCACATATTATGAGAAGATCTTTTGCATCTAATTATTACGGGAAAATTGAAACGCCGCTTTTAATGAATATAACTGGACATTCTAAAGAAAGTACTTTTCTGACTTATATTGGAACACATCAAAACAAAGATGCACTAGCAGATTTATTTATGCAGCAGGCGGGAGTTATTTGGTAATCTTATGTTTTATTCCTAACTGAATTCCTTTTTCTTTGTACCAGTTTTTATCAGTTACTCTTTTAAATAACCAAACTCGATACTCTTTGTATATTATAGACTTATAAAGAATGTTTAATCTATTTTTTGTAAATAGAAAAATCTTAATGCGTTTGAATCGCTTATTTGTTGTTTCCTTATTGTTAAACTGACTATTAAAAACACCTAAATAGGAAGCTGTTTTTGTTGTTTTGTTGTACTCTAAACTATCTATCTTATTAAAAATTTCAAAACAAGCTGCTAAAAAACAATTTAAGGGATGGTTAAGTTTGTCTAAAGTATTGACTGCATCTTTTGCAACTGTCTTTTTAGACAATAAAAAAACATCATAGGCATTTCGTAAGGCCATGGTTTTATAATAAAAACCATTGTCGTTTATTTGATTGGCTATAATTGATAAATTAAGTTTGTTTGCATAGCTAAGAACAGCAACTTCGTTTATAACTTGACTGTCTTTTTCTACAAAACTATAATTAAATTCGTTAGTATATTTTTTTATGTTTAAAAAATCCTTATGAATTTCTATAGCTGCAATGTTATTCTCTTTTTGAAGTCTTCTATAATGTTTATTTGCACCAGGAAAAGGATATTTTATCTTATTTACTTCAGAATACCCAAACTCTCTTAAAATAGTAATCGCTTTTAGATAGTCTTCTTTTGAGAAAATAAAATCAATATCACCAACCATTCGTTCGGCAATATCATCATAGATTCCTACTAATAGATTGCCAGTACCTTTTAAAAAAACAGGCCTAATGTTATTCGCTAATAAAACATTGTTTAATTCATTAGCTTGTGAAATTATTTGTTTGTTCCGCTCCCTGTTTATATCGGTAATATGCTCCATATAGCTTAACAACTCTTGAGGTAAATACTTTAAGAAATCGACTCGCTTTAAATTACAGTAAATCGCAGGAAAGACATAATGACTAGTACTTACTTTAACCACTTTATCCCAATCCACGTCCGTTGTTTTCAGCATCAACTCTATTTCATCTCTATTTTTTTCTTCCAAAGAAATAGTCAAACATTTGGCAATAAAATAAAGGGACTCTTTATAATTCAATTAATGATTTTTTTTACTCGAAAGAAATTATTTGGTTGGATCTGGATCTTGATTGAAGTGATCTTCTCTTTTCTCTTTTAATTGTTCTAGGGTAAATTTGTCTCGTACAGACTTTGTTTTTGGGAAGATATAATTAGACAGGGTTACAAAAACTTTTACCCGTTCTGTTTTAGTGAGTTTTTCTTGGTTTACCAGCAAATCATCCAGCACTTTTTCATAGAGCATTTCCATTTTTTCCTTGATGGAAGGCCCTTCTTTTTTTGCAGGACCTCTTTTAGATTTTTTTCCTGCTTTCTTTGCTGAATTTGGATCGAATGGCATAGTTTATATTTTTTTAAAAACTTCGCTTTGGTAAATCTTTAAACCATTTTTCATAAAGTTTTGAAGTTGGAACTAAAATCACCCAAGCAGTCATGAAAATTAATTGTAAATCTAAGAAAAAAGAATTGTTTGACTGATACCACATTTCTAATTCACCCTTGTAAGGCGCTATTACTCGTTTATAAAACTCATGCGGATCCTCTTCAGTGATAGCTGAAATGATTGATTCCTCATCTCTAAAAATAATAGAACCTATTCCTGTAAGCCCTGGTTTTACATTATATATATTATCTCTAACGGTTGAAGGATAAGCATCATAATCAGATTTTACAAGAGGTCTTGGACCAACAATACTTAGGTCTCCTTTCAAAATATTAATAAGTTGAGGAAGCTCATTAATTTTTGTAATTCGAAGAAACTTTCCTATTCTTGTTACTCTAAAATCATTCTGAAGTGTAATACTACCAGTTCCCATTTCCATTGAGTTTTTCAACATTGTTGCAAATTTCCAAATTTGAAATCTTGAGTTATAAATTCCGTAACGTTCTTGAAAATAGAATACCTCTCCTTCAGCCGATAATTTTAGTATTATAATAATGGGAATAAAAGCAGGTAATAGAATAATAAGGCCGGTAAAGCTTAAAAAAATATCTAGTAATCGTTTAAAAATTTTATACATAAACTACATTTTTTGGTCTAAACTTTTACCTGTTTCAATATGATTGAAATTTGGTAAAATTTTATTCATTATTTTTATAATATCTTCTTTATTATAGAATTCTCTTTTAAAAAGAGTTTCAATTTCATTAATCGTTAATTCCATTTCAGAAAAGGAAGGTTTTAAGGAATTAGTAACAACTCCAATAGATTCGTACAGATCAAAATTTACTTCATCTTCAGAGGTATAAAATTCTTCATATAATTTTTCTCCACTGGTATCTGTTTTGAAAAAATAAACTGGATATGAAGAGTTATCAGATAAATCTAAAGCTATTTCTTTCGCTTCTTTTTCACTTTTACAAATCTTTATATCTTTATTTAAATATTTAAAGAAATCCTCTGTTATTGATTTAAAATTAACCAGTTGATTTTCAGTTAACTTTGGGAAATAAATATCCCCACTATTTCCTAAGATACAAGTTAACAAACAAATCTCTCCGCTTTCTTCTGGAGATACAAAAAATCGCTTTACATCTGATGGACAAGAAATTGGTTGTCTTTGAAGTAGCCGTTCTATATACCCATAAAGTAATGAGCCGTTTGAAAAAGCTACGTTAGCAAATCTAGCTGTTGTAATTTTCAGATCTTTAGAATAAGACATAATTATATTCTCCATTAATTTTTTTGACGCACCCATTACATTTACAGGATTTGCAGCCTTATCCGTAGAAACGCAGAAAAAATGAGATGGCTTATTTAATTTTAAATAATCTAAAAATTGTTTCGCATCTAATACATTATTCTTTATCATAGCTTCAATAGAAAAAGAATCCTTTTCACTTCTAACATGTTTATGTGCTGCAAAGTTTGCTATAATATCAAATGAACCGTGTTTTTTTAACATTTTATAAAAAACATCAGAATTAAAAGACATTGGATACGTCAAATAACTCTCTGGAACCATTACATTAGAATCACTCCTTAATGTTCTTGTTAACTCTGTTAAACCATTTTCATTAGTATCTACAACAATTAATTCAGATGGATGATATCTAAGTGCTGCCTTAATATAAGAAGACCCTATGGTTCCAGCGCCTCCAATTACTAAAATTGATTTTCCTTTAATTTCTTTAGTTAATTTTTCTTTGTTGTTTATTAGATCATTTTCGAAAAAGCTGTTTTCTCTTTTTGTTACATAATTCTTAATAAACTCGGAAATATTTGGTAACATCATTACTTATAAATTTTTTTAATTTCTGATATAACTTTAAATTGATCATCTGTTGTTAAATTAGATGAAGATGGAATACTTATGCATTCTTTAAAAATTTTATTTGATATATCATTATCGTTTATATATTTTAAATCTTTATACATTGGAAGATTATTCATAGGAGTCCAGAACGGTCTGCTTTGAATTTTATTACTATTCAGGTGATTTAGTAAGGCTCTCATTTTTTTTGTTCGGAAGGTAAATAACCAACAATTAGGATCTGAGTTGGGATCATTCTCCTGAAATTTGATGTCTCCTATTCCATCTAATTCTTTTCTATATAGTGCATCTATTTCTTTTTTTCTTTTCAAAATGCTTTCAAAGTTTTCCATTTGTGCAACCCCAATTGCAGCTAGAATATTTACTAAGCGGTAATTATAGCCTACTTCATCATGAAAATAATCTAAAGGATCTGTTTTAGCAGTTGTTGTAATGTGCTTTGCTCTATCAGCAATTTCTTTATCATTTGTCAAAATCATTCCACCACCACCAGTAGAAATTATTTTATTACCATTAAAACTTAAAACGCCAGTTAAACCAAACGTTCCTGCATGCTTTCCTTTTTTAAAGCTTCCTAGTGCTTCTGTACTGTCTTCTATTAAAGGGATACCATAAGTAGAACTGATTTCTACTAATTTGTCAACATCTATAAATCCTCCTAAGACGTAGACTGGCATGATTGCACCAATTTTTTTACCTGAAGTTATTTCTGTAGTTATCGGTTTCTTATTAACAAATTTGGTGATCGTATTATTTTCTAACCAATTTTGAAGTAAATCAATATCAATTTGCCAAGAATCTTCACAAACATCTATTAGAGCAATTTCTGCTCCTGAATATGAAATAGCATTTAATGTAGCTACGAATGTTAGGTTTGGAGCTATAACAATATCATTAGAAGAAACCTCTGCAAGGTTCAAAGAAACTTGTAAACCAGCAGTTCCATTCATACAAGCTATTGCATATTTTACTCCAGTATAATTTTGAATAGCCTCCTCAAATTTATTAACATATGCTCCAGCTGAGGATATCCATCCTGTATCGAGACAATCTTTCACATATTGCCATTCATTTCCGTCTATATTTGGTACTGATAATGGTATCATATTCTTTATATTATTAAATTTATTTAAAAAGATTAAATATTGAAAAAACTTTGAATAATTAACCTTTCTGGCCTAGTAAATTTTGCTTAAAAAAAAACCTTAAACCTTTATCAATTTGAGCTAAAATAGCAGAAATTAAAAAACCGGTTAATATCAAACCAATACAGGCTAAAAGAACGTCAAAAATTAGTTATATTAATATATTGATTTCACTCATTTATTATAGTTCAATTTATCTAAAGTTGGTCTAGTTATTTCTTCTAATAATTCAATTTCTCCAGAATTAAATTGTTTTTTATAAGATCCAACACTTCTATCTGAAACTCCAGAAACTAATTTTTTTATATTCTCTTCTGAAAGGCTTAACTTAAAAAAGTTTGAAAATCGTTTCATTTCATTAATTGGGTTCTTAACAAAAGACTCATATTGGAAATCTAGTATATTTTCTGAAGAGATATTAACTCTTTGTTTTAATGTATTCTCTGCACAATGTTTCCATTGATTAGCGCAAATTTCTAAAGAAGATCTTTTAACAACATCTTCCGAAATTCCTTTATATAAGGGACCCCAAAATGAAAGGCTGTCAGATTTTGAACCTATTTTCTTTATTCTGTTAATTCCAAACTTACTTAGGTAATAAAACAAATCCGTTAAAGGTACATGTCTTAATTTCTTTAAGGTATATTTTAGTTCAAAACTAGCTCCCCATCGTTTCATTGCACTCGGAGTTACATCTCTTCCATCTCTATTTATAATAATATATTTTGCTTCAGGAAAAATATTAAAAACATATTCTAATCTCAATGAATTAGCACATGTTTTCTCAACTATAAATTTAGATTTTGACCTTTTATAAAGTCCATAAAATCTTCGTCTAATATACTTTTTAATCTTTGGAGTTAATTTACTAATAGGAATTTCATCTGTAGGATAATTTCGGTTTCCATAACGCCAAATTGGATTGATTTCATCACAATCCCATGTTTCAAAACCATCGATTGATGTTATAATATCTCTAAGCATATTTGTTCCAGATCTTCCGGAACCTATTATAATAACTGGGGTATATTCCATTTAATTATTTATTATATTTTTTAAATTTCGTTCTAATTTATCTACACTAGATTCCATTGATAAGTTATTTTTATAATATGCTTTTCCTAGTTGCCCCATCTTTTCAATCTCTTCATTAGACAATAGCATCATCTTTTTAATTTGTTGTTCTAAATCTTCTGAATTATCTGGCTCAAATGTATATCCTGCTTGTGCGTTTACTAAAATATCTTTCGCATCTCCTTCTAAACCCATTAATATGGGTTTTCCTGTTTTTAAATAGGCTAAAATCTTTGAAGGAATCGTGATTTTAAATAATTCATTCTTTTTAAGATGTACCAGTAAAAAGTCTGCTGCATTTAAATATTTAGTTACTTCACTTGAAACTACTCTAGGTACAAAAAGAACATTATCTAAATTCCATTTTTTGGCTGTTACTTTTAAATTTTCTTCATCAGCACCACTACCTAAAAATATAAACTTTATTTTTTGATGTCCCTCTTCTCTTAGCTTCTTTGCTGTTTCTAGGATAGTCGTCAATGATTGAACAATTCCTAAATTACCTGCATAGAGAATATTTATTTTTGTAGCATCAAAATAGGATTCCATTAAAGTTTTAGGCAACTTATCATCAGAAATGATATCTCTACTCCAATTCGAAACAATTTCTAACTTTTCTTCTGAAATTCCTTTAGAAATCAATCGTTTGTAAAAACCTGGTGTGGCGACGGTTATAAACTTAGCATTACTATAGTTAAAATTGCACCAAGCATTTATAAGTTTTAATGCCCACTTTTTTTTCATCATTCCAGAAGCTGCTATAGTTTCTGGCCATAAGTCATTGATGTCATATAAAAATGGTATCCTTCTTATTTTTTTTAAAATTATAGCAGGTATAGCAGCAGGAATAGCACCCTGATATACAAAACATACATCTGGCTTTTTCACTAAAAACAGCCCTATAAAAGATGCAGTTAACGCATAAGAGAAGTAATGAATAAATCTTTTTAAGCCAGAATCATCATGGCTAGGATAAATAGGCACTCTTATAATATCTATTTCTTCCATTTTTTCTCGTTTGTAAAAACGTTGTTTATAACCAGAATAAATTTTTCCTATTGGGTAAGATGGAAAACCTGTAAGAACCTCAACATCATGTCCTCGAGCAACCAATTCTTTTGCAAAATCTAAGCTCTTTGCAGTTGGCTCTGGGTTAAATAATTGTTTTATAATTAATATTTTCATTTTATCTTTTAGACAGGATTTATTAATAAAATCGGTGTTTGAAATTATTATTTTTAACTTTTATATAAATAATATTGTAGTGCTTTAAAATAGAGTATCAATATTTTTATGATTAAATATATAAATTTTGTTTTGTTTTGTAAAAGTAGTTTAGAGTATTGTTAGTCATAGGAATCTACTTCGTTAATAATTTAATTCATTAAATACAAAATATTAATAAAAAATTTAAGTTAGATAGCAAATTGAAAATTTAATATCCAATTCCTTTTTTAATATTTATAATGTTTATATTGTGATTCATGTTTACTTATTTTAGAATTATTAACTAAATGATATAAACCTTTTAAATCCTGTTTAATCGCGTCATTGATTGCTTTTGCTAATTGAATAGTTGTAACACCAGTCCAATAAGCTTCTGTAAAAAAAGATGCTAAAAGCATTAAATGTTAATCCTAAAAAAGAATGTTTAATAAATTTAGATTTTAATTTATTTTTATTGATAAAATTCATATACTTTAATTTTGAAGAAAATCTCTTCACAAAACACTTCCTCTTCTTCTGAGTTTTAATATTTTAGAATAATATATACTTTTACTATAGATTTAAATTACTGCTATTTAACTAAAAACCAATTATTCAATAATTCTTTACGGTTATAGACCATGGCTTTCTTAGTAATCCAATCTATGACTTCAAATCCTGAAAACATACAAATAGCTTGTCCCGCAGCTGTATCCCACTCCATCGTAGGGGCAAAACGAGGGTAGCAATCTGCTTGACCTTCAGCAACCAAGCATAACTTCAGAGAGCTACCTTTTGAGATTAAGTTTACCGACCCATGTGTGTTTCGCATTTCCTGAATATAGCTTTCCGTTTCTGGAGACATGTGAGATCGACTGGCTACGATTGTAAATGTTTTCCCTTTGCTTTGTAACGGTAATTTTTCAGCTTTTGAAATTAACTTTTCAATATCAAAGTTATGAAGATCAACAGCAACTTTAAAAGCTCCTATATCCTTACTAGAGAAATACAACTCACCTGTTACGGGAACGAAAATAACCCCAATAAGGGGCAGTTGGTCTTCTATCAAAGCAATATTGATGGTAAACTCTCCATTACGTTTTATAAATTCTTTAGTACCATCTATCGGGTCTACAATCCATAGTCGTTTCCAACCTTTACGTTCCTCATAGCTAATTGATTTTCCCTCTTCTGAAAGTACAGGTATTTCTGTCTTTGTTAAATAAGACATAATTATATTGTGTGAGGCTATATCTGCTTTGGTTAATGGAGATTTGTCAATCTTAATTTCTTCCTCAAATTCCCCAGAATGATAAATTTCTAATATAGCCTTGCCAGCTTCTAAAACGGCAATAATTGCTGTGTTTAAGAGATCATTCATAATTAAATAATCATACCTGCTCCAATAGTTTCATTTGTTTGTTCATCAATAATAATCAGACTACCTGTTTGACGATTTTTTTTGTAGATGTCGTAAAACAAAGGTTTTGAAGTACGTATTGAAATACGGCCAATATCGTTCATCTCTATTTTATCTATGTTTTCAATACGGTGCAGAGTATTGATATCTATCTTATATTTTAATTCTTTCACTATACCAATACTTTCATTAGTGGTGTGCTTTACAACTATCTTTGTACGCGCTTTTAGGGGAGTATTACTCATCCAAGTAACCAAAACTTCTATATCTTGGCCTATCTGAGGGACGTTGTTTTCACGTACAAACATATCACCTCGACTGGTATCAATTTCATCTTCTAGAGTCATCGTTACTGACATAGGCGCAAAGGCTTCTGCAATTTGTTCCCCATGCAATTCAATCGTTTTAATGGTAGAGACAAATCCTGAAGGCAATGTTTTTACTTTATCACCGGGTTTAAAAACACCCCCATCAATGCGACCAGCAAACCCTCTAAAATCTTGGTTATCTAGAGTATGTGGGCGAATAACCGATTGAATAGGAAAACGACAATCGACATGATTGTAATCACTAGAAATATGAACTGTTTCGAGATGGTACATCATAGTACTTCCTTTATACCAATCCATATTTTTAGATTTATTGACTACGTTATCTCCTTCAAGCGCTGAAATTGGAATAAATTGGATGTCAATAATATCTAATTTTGTCGCAAAAGCTTTAAAGTCTGAAACAATTTTGGTGTAAACGTCTTCACTGTAATCTACTAAGTCCATCTTGTTTACACATACGATAGCGTGTGGGATTCGAAGCAAAGAAGCAATAAAAGAATGTCGGTGTGTTTGTTCTAACATCCCTTTACGCGCATCAATTAAAATAATCGCAAGATTGGCTGTAGAGGCGCCCGTTACCATATTACGTGTATACTGTATGTGTCCAGGTGTATCGGCAACAATAAATTTACGTTTTGGCGTTGCAAAATAGCGGTAAGCAACATCAATAGTAATCCCTTGTTCTCTCTCTGATTTAAGACCGTCTGTAAGTAGTGATAGATCTATATAATCAAAGCCTTTGTTTCTACTAGATTCTTCTACAGCATCTAATTGATCTTGAAAAATGGATTTACTGTCATACAACAACCGTCCAATCAGTGTGCTTTTTCCGTCATCTACACTTCCTGCGGTAGTAAAGCGTAATAATTCTATATTTTGATATTCCATAATATTGTATTTTTTGTAATGTAAAACCTAAAAATAACCTTGTTTTTTTCGATCTTCCATAGCCGTTTCTGCTCTTTTATCATCTGCTCTCCCACCACGTTCGGTAGTTCTTGTGGTGGCTATCTCTTCAATTATTTTGGTTAGATCATCTGCCTCAGATTCTACAGCACCCGTAATCGGCATGTCTCCACAAGTTCGGTAGCGAATGGTCATATTAACCACTTCTTCGCCTGGTTTTAATTTTATAAATTCAGAATTTGCTAAAATGATCCCATCACGCACTACGCAATCACGTTGGTGAGAAAAATAGAGCATTGGCAGATCAATACTTTCTAGTTTAATGTATTCCCATACATCCATCTCAGTCCAGTTGGAAATAGGAAATACACGGAAGTGTTCACCGTAATTTTTACGACCATTAAAAAGATTCCACAATTCTGGACGTTGATTTTTAGGGTCCCATTGACCAAATTCATCTCGGTGCGAAAAGAAACGTTCTTTGGCACGTGCTTTCTCTTCATCACGTCGTGCACCACCCATAGCAGCATCTACCTTGTATTCTTCTAAAGTATCTAACAAAGAGACAATCTGTAGCGCATTACGAGATGCATCTGCACCAGTTTCTTCTTTAGCAAGACCCTTATCGATTGATTCTTGTACAGATCCTACGATCAATTTAACTCCTAATTTTTTAACCAGCATATCGCGAAACGCAATAGTTTCAGGAAAGTTATGACCTGTATCCACATGAATTAAAGGAAAAGGTATTTTTGCTGGATAAAAGGCTTTTTTAGCCAAATGCGTTAATAAAATAGAGTCTTTCCCACCTGAAAAGAGTAGTACGGGATTCTCAAATTGAGCAGCTATTTCACGAATCACAAAAATGGCTTCGGATTCTAACTCTCGTAAATGATTGATTACATAATTACTCATGTGCTTTGTTTCAATTTTATAGTTATAAATTCTAAAATGGTTTTTACACTTTCTTCGATGGAATGCCCATCAGTGATTACTTCTAAATCTGGATTAACAGGCGCTTCGTAGGGCGCAGAAATTCCGGTCATGTTTTTAACTTCACCAGTTCTTGCTTTTTTATAGAGTCCTTTGACGTCACGGCGTTCACATTCTTTAAGGGACGTGTTGACATAAATTTCAATGAAATTTTCAGCTTTTACAATCTTTTGAACGCCTTCGCGGTCTTTGATATAGGGCGATATAAATGCTGCCAGTGTCAAAACACCAGCATCGAGCATTAAATTACTAATTTCAGCTATGCGTCTTATATTTTCAGTGCGGTCTTCTGGAGTGAAGCTTAAATCCTTGTTAATCCCTTGACGAATATTATCACCATCTAAAATATATGTTGAGAGTCCTTTTTTATGCAAGGCAATTTCCACTAAATTGGCTAAAGTCGATTTTCCAGAACCCGACAGACCTGTAAACCAAATCAAATATGCCTTATGACCATGTTGCTGTTTACGGTTGCTTTTGGTGATTTTATAAGTATGTTTTGTAATATTTAGGCTCATGAATTTTATGTTTTTCTTTGGTTTTTATGTTTTTTTAACCACTTTGCACTGTATCGCATATCCAAACCGTAATTAATTTTGTACCATATTTTCTCATGACCAAAATACAGTAGCATTTTCGAAACAGATTCAAAACCACCAATTTTCAATCCTGTAAATGGGTTTCCTGTTATAAGCCATCCAAACAATGCTGTATCTATAGTTCCAATGATACGCCATGAAAATGTTTTGATTAAATGACGTTTATTTGAATCCTTTAATGAGGATTTGAACCATACTCGTTCATGGACATAATACCAAATTAACTTTGTGATTGTGGTTATTCCAGACAATTTTATACCTTCATTAAAATCACCTGTTATAATAAATGCAAAAACAAAAGTGTCAATAGTTCCAATAAATCTCCAAGACAAACTTTTTGCAATATGTCTTTTACTTAACTTCAATTCCTTTTTATTTTTAAAATTTGTGAGTAGCAGTTCATATTAAGTTCAGTTTTCTTCTTTCATTTGGACAAACAACACATATTTCATGACCTTCAAATATAAATTTTTTAAGTAAATCTGTATAAATTCCAGAAACATTAATATCATCAATTCTTGCTAACGTTACAAAAAGTATTTTTTCCTTATTCACCCCAAACATTTCTTTTAATATAATCTGTGTATGAAACTATTATTCTTAAAACCTTTTCGCTTACATTACTTTTAGAATAATCAGCAACAGGGAATACAGTACGTTCCATTCCTCTCTTTTGATTTAATATTATTCTCAAACCTTGTAAAATTCGATCAGGATTAAGACCCACCATCATTACAGATGCTTCTTCCATTGCTTCAGGTCTTTCATGAGCTTCACGAATATTTAAAGCCGGAAAATTCATAATAGATGATTCCTCCGAAATAGTTCCACTATCAGACATCACTGCTTTAGAATATTTTTGTAAATGATTATAATCATGAAAACCCATTGGTTTCATTAACTGTATTAATGAGTTAAATTTAACACCTGATTCATTAATTTTATTTCTAGTTCTAGGATGGGTTGAAATAATTATTGGCAATTTATAAGTCTCAGCAACGATATTTAAACTTTCTACTAAGTTTATAAAATTTGAAGAATTAATATTCTCTTCACGATGAGCCGAGATTAAAAAATAGCCTTCTTTTTTTAATTTTAATTTTTCAAGGATATTAGAATTTTCAATTTCATACTGATACTTTTTTAAGATCTCAAAAATTGGAGATCCTGTTTTTATAATCCTATCAGCTGGAAGGCCTTCTTTTAATAAATATTCGCGAGCTATATCACTATATGTAAGATTTACATCTGAAATATGATCAACTATTTTTCTATTTGTCTCTTCAGGAACTCTTTGATCATAACAACGATTTCCGGCTTCCATATGAAATATTGGAATTTTCCTTTTTTTAGCAGCGATTGCACAAAGACATGAGTTTGTATCTCCCAATACTAGAAAAGCGTCTGGATTTATTTTTTCTAAAATAGGATCAATATTAATTAATATTTGACCAGATGTTACAGTCGCATTACTACCAGCCGCGTTCAAAAAGTAATCAGGTCTTCTAAGGCCTAAATCTTTAAAAAAAACTTCGTTTAATTCATAATCATAATTCTGCCCGGTATGAACAAGTATGTGCTCAATGCTGTCTGAATCATCTAGTTTTAATAAAACTTGAGAAAGTCTTATAATTTCGGGGCGTGTACCCACAACTGTTAAAACTTTTAATTTTTTCATGTTATTCTTTTTATTTCAAACCTTTAAACTTCTTCAAAAAAAGTATCTGCATCTTCTGAATTGTATGGTTCATTAATCCAAAAATTGGTATACAACTTGTCTTCTCCAATGTTTTTGATATTATGAGTATACCAAATTGGCATATCTACATAGGCTGGTTCATCTCCATTAAGATAAAAATCATGAACTTCATTTGTGCCAATACGTCTTAATTGAATTAAGGCTTTTCCTTTAATTACAGCAAAGCGCTCAATTTTACGAGTATGAAAATGATTTCCCCTAGTTATACCTGGAACTGTAGTCGAAAAAGACACCTGACCTCCAACTCCTAATCTTATTATCTCAACAAAAGAACCACGAGTATCATCATGTTTCGTGAATTTTACTGGAAAATAATTTTTAATGTCCATGTAAGATCTGAAGGTATTAAATAAATTTAATTTAAAGGAGTCATTTAATGGCGGTATTTCACCATTTTCCTGATAGGTTGTTTTAAAATTTTCTAATAACTTTAACACTTCTGATACTTTTATCTTTGAGGTGTGTTTTACTCTGTAGGCAGTTTCATTTCTTTTATCTTTAATACAGTTTATAATATCCGCAACTAAATCAACTACATAGATTAATTTTAATTCCCCGTCAATATCTATTTTTGGTGTTTCATTATTTGATAATTGATGAGAAAATGTAGCTATGACAGAATTATAATAGGGTTGACCAAATGGTCCAAACACATTAGGTATTATCATACCTGTGAAGACAGCATTTTTCTCTTTTGCCCAATCTGAGAGTAGTGATCTACCCACTTTTTTGGACTTACCGTATAAATTGTCATTATCCTCTTGAGAAGATGACGACATAATAATATGAGGAGTACTTTGTGTCCGATTTAATGAATCAACTAAAGAGGAAACCAATCTAATATTAGTATCATAAATAACAGAAGGTATTTCATGTCGATTTAATGCCGCTAAATGCACAATAACATCACATTGAGAAACAAAACTATCTAAAGCTACTTTATCCTCAAAGTAATTCCTTTTAAACTCAATTAAACTATATTTCTCTGGAGAAAGCCCCAGAATATTAAACAAATGAGTTCCAACAAAACCTTTTTGACCTGTTATACCAATATTTATCATTTTTATTTATTAGTTAATTTAAAATAGTCAATTTCATACCTATATTCATCTTTTATCTCTTCTATTTCATAATTTGACATCACCAATAATTTAGAAGCTGGTCCTTTAGATCTAATACTACTGACAAAGCCAGGTGGCACATGTAATACATTCATTTTATCTGAGTTTAAATTATATTTAATTGATTGTAAATATTTAGAGGGTGTTTCCCAATTATCAACCTCAATTAAATTAATTTCAAACTCTCCTTGTAACGCGGAAAACCAACGTTGCTCAACTTTATGTCCTTGCCAACCTCTAATAATATTAACACTACTATTTTGAATTATATACATTCGTTTAATTTCACTTGTATCAAAAGAGTTATTAAAATAAATAGTTCCACGAATGTCAGTAAAGGAGTTTCCTTTAATTATTTTTGGTAGTTCCATAAAATTCATCCTTTACTTTTTTACTGCTTGCTGAACAAAGTCTAATTTTAATAATAACTTTTTTATGCCCTCAATGTTTTTTTGCTCTGTATTATGTGAGTTATAATCTTCAATACTGGATAACTCTTTCTCTCCTTCAGAAAAATAACTTGAGTAATTCAAACTTCTATTATCAGCAGGAATACGAAAAAAACCTCCCATATCTTCTGCTTTCATCATCTCTTCACGTGTACACAAAGTTTCGTATAACTTTTCTCCATGTCTTGTTCCTATAATTTTTACATTATTATTTAAATTCAACATTTCTTTTAGAGCTTGAGCTAAATCTCCAATGTTACTTGCTGGTGCTTTATTAACAAATAAGTCACCAGGATTACCATTCTCAAAAGCAAATAGCACTAATTCAACTGCCTCGTCTAAAGACATTAAAAAACGTGTCATGTTTGGATCGGTAATTGTTAAATCATTTCCTTGTTTTAATTGGTCAATAAACAATGGTATAACAGAGCCTCTAGAGCCCATTACATTTCCATAGCGAGTCAAACAAACAGTTGTGTCTGTTAAATTGCGTGAAGCTGCTATTGCAACCTTCTCCATTAAAGCTTTTGAGATTCCCATTGCATTAATTGGATAAGCTGCTTTATCAGTACTCAAACAAATAACTTTTTTAACTTTATTGACTCCTGCTGCATCGATTACATTTTGTGTACCAAAAACATTTGTTTTAGCAGCCTCTAAAGGAAAAAACTCACAAGACGGAACTTGTTTAAGGGCAGCAGCATGAAAGACATAATCTACACCTCGCATTGCTTTTTCGATACTATTATAATCACGAACATCACCTATATAAAACTTTAATTTTGTGCTTTTAAGGCGAGTTCTCATATCATCTTGTTTTTTTTCATCTCTTGAAAAGATTCGAATTTCTTTAAAATGATCGGTATTTAAAAACCTACTTAAGACTGCATTACCAAAAGAGCCTGTCCCTCCAGTGATTAAAAGTATTTTATTTTCTAACATTTTTATTATATATTTTTTAAATTTAATTTAGACATATTAATTAATATCATACATTTCTTTATAATATTTTTGGTAATCTCCAGATATAACATTTTCCATCCAATCCTTATTTTCTAAATACCATTTTACCGTTTTCTCAATACCTTCTTCAAATTGTAAAGATGGCTCCCAGCCTAATTCATTTTTTAGTTTTGTAGAGTCAATTGCGTAACGAGCATCATGTCCAGCCCTATCAGTCACATAGGTGATTAATTTATCAGAGGCTCCTTCTTCTCTTCCGAGTATTCGATCTACCGTTTTGATCATCACTTTTATTAAGTCGATGTTTTTCCACTCATTAAATCCACCAATATTGTAAGTGTCTCCTAATTTTCCTTTGTGAAAAATAACATCAATAGCTCTTGCGTGATCGTTTACAAACAACCAATCGCGAACATTTACCCCTTTTCCATAAACAGGTAGCGGTTTATTATTGACTATGTTATTAATAAATAGCGGAATTAGTTTTTCTGGAAACTGATACGAACCGTAGTTATTAGAACAATTAGAAATTACAACAGGTAGACCATAAGTATCATTAAAAGCTCTTACAAAATGGTCTGAAGATGCTTTGGATGCAGAATATGGGGAGTGAGGATCGTAGCTCGTCGTTTCTGAAAAAAATCCTTCTTCACCTAATGAACCATAGACCTCATCCGTAGAGACATGATAAAATAATTTATCTATAAAGTTTCCATTCCAATATGCTTTTGCCGCTTGCAATAAACTAAGCGTCCCCATTACATTGGTCTGAGCAAAAGAGAAAGGGTCTTCAATTGATCGATCTACATGAGACTCTGCCGCTAAATGAATGACGGAGTCAATCTTATGATCTATAAAAACCTGTTTTACCTTTTCAATATCACAAATATCGCATTTCACAAATGTGTAATTTTCTTTGTTTTGGATGTCTTTTAAGTTTTCTAAATTACCTGCATAAGTCAATACATCCATATTTACAATATGGTATTCTGGGTATTTATTCAACAATAATCTTACTAAGTGAGACCCAATAAAACCAGCACCACCTGTAACTAATATTTTTTTCATCAACTAATTTTTTATTTTTTTAATACAATCTTTTAAAGAATCTCTCCAGTAAGGAATTTTAATTTTAAAATCTGTTTTTATTTTAGACTTATTCAATACTGAATATTGGGGTCTTTTTGCCAAGGTAGGATAGTCTTTTGTTTGAATTGGATTTACTTTACAATTCTTAACTCCTAGTTCCATAATCGAAATAGCAAAATCATACCAAGAAGCAACACCTTCATTTGAGTAATGATATAGGCTTCCGTTTTTGCTTATATCTTCTGATCTGTCCCCACATAGAATCTCTAAACAGGTTTTAGCCAAATCTCTTGCATAGGTGGGTGTTCCAACTTGATCAAAAATGACTCCCAAGTTTTCTTTCTCGTTACCAAGACGCAACATTGTTTTGACAAAATTATTTCCATAAGATGAATACAGCCAGGAAGTTCTAATAATAATTGCGTCTAGCGTACTATCAATTACTGCCAATTCTCCTTCTCTTTTAGTTTCTCCATATACTCCAATCGGGCTCACCTGGTCTGTTTCTGTATATGGTAAAAAATGATCGCCATCAAATACATAATCAGTGGAGATATGAATTAATTTTCCATTTACTTTCTCTAAAGCATTGACAAGATTTGTAACACCCATTGAATTTACTCTTTCTGCAATTTCGGCATCCTCTTCAGCTTTGTCTACAGCAGTATAAGCCGCACAGTTAATAACTGCATTAATGTTATTATTTATAATAAAAGCTTGTAATACTTCAAAATTGCAGATATCAAACTGAGGAAGATCCTTGAAAACAAATTCTAACTTTTTGTAGCTAGCTGCTAACTCTTTAATTTCTGATCCTAGTTGTCCGTTCGATCCGGTAATTAATACTCTCATATTTTAGTTTGTAAAAGGAGACTCAAACTCTGATAAAAAAGGAAGTTCAGCATCTTTTTCAGAAACCATAACTTCACTGTCTTCCATATCCCATTGAATATTTAATTCTTTGTCGTTCCATCGTATACCCGCATCAAACTCAGGGGCATAGGTATTATCTACTTTATAGCCAAAAACAGCTGTATCACTTAGTACTAAAAAACCATGAGCAAAACCTCTTGGGACAAATAATTGCCTTTTATTTTCTCCAGAAAGTTCAACTGCTATATGTTGTCTAAAAGTTTTTGAATCTTTCCGCATATCTACCGCGATATCCAATACTTTTCCTTCTATACAGCGCACCAATTTGGCTTGTGCAAAAGGAGGTTTTTGAAAATGAAGACCACGCAAAACGCCTTTAGATGATTTAGACTCATTGTCTTGCACAAATGAGATGTTGCCAATGAATTCTTCAAATTTCTTTTGATTGTAAGATTCTAAAAAATACCCTCTAGAATCTCCAAATACTGAAGGCTCTATAATATAAACATCTGATATTTCTGTCTTAATAAACTTCATTTTATTACTTTGCTAATTTTAATAGATATTGCCCGTAACCATTTTTCTTTAATGGCTCCGCCAACTTTTTTACTTGTGCTGCATCAATGTATTTCATTCTATAAGCGATCTCTTCCAAACAGGCTACTTTTAAACCTTGCCTTTTTTCGATAGTTTCAATAAACTGACCTGCTTCCATCAGAGAATCGTGTGTACCAGTATCTAACCAAGCAAAACCTCTTCCAAGTAATTCTACTTTTAAGTTTTGTTGTTTCAGGTATTCTTGATTTACGGAAGTAATTTCCAATTCTCCTCTGTGAGATGGTTTTATTTTTTTTGCAATTTGAACTACGTCGTTGGTATAAAAATACAGACCAACTACCGCAAAATTTGATTTAGGATTTATGGGTTTTTCTTCTATTGAAGTTACACTTCCTTCTAAATCAAACTCAGCAACACCGTAACGCTCGGGGTCATTAACGTAATACCCAAATACCGTTGATTTTCCTTGAGCTAAATTATTTTTAGCATTTCGTAATATTCCTGAAAAACCGTGTCCATAAAAGATATTATCTCCGAGTACTAAACACACATTACCATTTCCAATAAAGTCCTCACCAATAATAAAAGCTTGTGCTAAGCCATCTGGACTTGGTTGCTCTTCGTAGGAAAGTTTTATACCAATATCAGAGCCATCTCCTAACAATTTTTCAAAATTAGGCAAATCTTCAGGAGTGGAAATAATCAAAATTTCTTTAATACCAGCCAACATGAGTACTGACAATGGGTAGTAAATCATCGGCTTATCATAAACCGGTAACAGCTGTTTCGAAACGCCTTTAGTAATAGGGTACAAACGAGTACCACTTCCTCCTGCTAATACAATTCCTTTAAGATTCATAGCCATTTTGTAATTCTTTATAATTTATTTTTCCGTTTGAGTTTAATGGAAACTCATTAATTATCTCATGTTTAATAATACTTGAATGTATTTTTAATTCTTGTGCAACCTCTTTTTTTAAATGTTCAAGATTTAAATCTGTATCTGTGAAAACTATAACATTTTTATCATTTAAACCAATACAAGCTAAATTTATTCCTCCCAACTTATTTTTAAAAATAGATTCTAATTCATCTAAATTTACACGATTCCCTAAAATTTTAACAAAACGATTCATTCTACCAGTAATAAAATAAAATCCATCTTCATCTTTTCTGGCTAAATCACCGGTATTTAATTTTTTAATTACTTCCCAATTAGATAAATCTCGCAAATTTCGTGCATAACCACCAAAAACATTTGGCCCTTCATAAATTAATTCATTTGTTTCTTTATCTATTGACAACTTACCATTTAATATTGGCTTACCAATAGATGTTATTTTTTCTGGAAGGTTAATTGTAGGTACAAATGAAATTCTTGGTGAAGCTTCTGTTTGACCATACATTATAAAAAATTCCAATTCATTCTCTAATGAAAAATCTAAAAAACGCTGTTTAGTGGTTTCATTCAAATTTCCTCCAGCTTGAGTTAAATAACGTAAAGTAGGATATTGCTTTTTTCTAAAACCAATTCTATCTAACATTTCGTAAACAAATGGTACCCCTGATATGGATGTAAAACCAAATTCTTCAAATTGACACCAAAACTCTTTACTTAAAATATCCCCAGTGTTACAAACTATTTCTCCACCATTTAAGGCGTTAGAGTGTAAAATAGATAGACCATAAGAATAAAAAATAGATAAATTTAGTGGCGTAACATCCTTGTCAAATATTGGTAAATAACTTGAAATAGAAATTGCATTTTCATATATGTTTTCTTCAGAAAGTTTTACAAACTTTGGAGAACCTGTAGTTCCTGATGTTGATAATAAAAGTTTAATCTTTGGATGAATTAAAATATCTTTTTTATTGTCATTCCTCTGAAATAATTGGATTTTATGAAAATTAGACTTTATTAAATTTATTGAATAAAATTTTACTTCAGCTCTAATTTCATCTATTATAATACTTGGTTGATATATTTCTTCTATTTCAATCTTTAAATTTGTAGATAATTCTTCATTTAATAAAGCAATTGTGAAATTTCCTTCTAAAAGAGAAAAATACATCCCTATAGAGCTTAATTGGTTTTTACAATAAAGAAAAACTAATTGTCTATTATTTTCTTCAATAAGACTAATATCAAATAGTAAATCCTCAAGTTTTGATATTTCCTTTGTTTTTGCATCAATAAATTTTAAAGATGAATTTTTTAGAATTTCTTTAAATAACTTCATTTCTTAGAACATTTATTAATATACAACTATAGACACTTGTAATCTTAAATTCAGTAAATTGATAAAAATTTGAATTTAAAAAATGTATAGAATTTGCACGGTCTTTCAATATACCTATAATTCCACTTTGCAAAGTTCTAAAGCAGCTTCAATAGTATCATCCATATCATTGTATTTATACATTCCTAACCGTCCACCAAAAATTATCTTATTTTGCTTTTCTGAAAGTTCTTTATATTTTTCGTAAAGCTTATTACTCTTTACATTATTAATTGGATAATATGCTTCATCTCCACGTTTCCAAGTAGCGGGATACTCTCTTGTGATAATAGTATTTGAATCATTAATTCCTTTCTGAACCTGTAACTCAAAATGTTTGTGCTCTATTATTCTAGTATATGGCACTTCAAATTCAGTATAATTTACAACAGCATTGCCCTGATAATTGCCTGTTTTCAGTGATTCTACTTCGAATCTTAAACTAACATATTCAAGTTCTCCATAGCAATAATCATAATATTCATCAATCATACCAGTGAAAAGAACTTTATCAGCAATACCATCAAAATATTCTTTATTTGAGAAATAATCTTCATCCAATTTGACTTCAATACCATTAAGCATTTTTTCAATTATTGCAGTATATCCATCAACTGGCATACCCTGATATCTATCATTAAAATAGTTGTTATCATAGACGAATCTTACTGGAAGTCTTTTGATAATAAATGCGGGTAATTCGGTAGCTTTTTTCCCCCATTGTTTTTCTGTATAACCTTTAATCAACTTCTCATAAATATCACGGCCAACTAATGATATGGCTTGCTCTTCTAAATTCTTTGGTTCAGATTTAATCTCTTGTCTTTGTTTATTTATAATTGCCATTGCCTCATCTGGAGTTTTAATATTCCACATCTTACTAAATGTATTCATGTTAAATGGCAAATTATACAATTCATCTCTATAATTTGCAACCGGTGAATTTACATAATTATTAAAATCTGAGAATTGATTAATATAATCCCAAGTATCTTTATTATCTGTATGAAAAATGTGAGCGCCAAATTTATGAACATTAATGCCGTCAACTTTTTCAGTATATATATTTCCAGCAATATGTTTTCTTTTATCAATCACTAATACTTTTTTTCCAGCTTTTTTAGCTTCAAGTGCAAATACAGAACCAAATAAGCCCGCTCCTACTATTAAATAATCATATTTCATAATTCATAATTTTTTATGTGGAATTCTAAAATGGTTTTAATAATTTAAAACAATCACAAATCCCGTTATTTTTTTAATTTTTTATATTACTTTACTAATAAATTTTAACCAGTTTCCTGATATATACATTGATTGTACATTTAATGTTTTACTCATTAAGTTAGATAACACCTATTATCTTTGAATTCTACCGGACCCATTACTATTAACTAAGTCCAATACTTCATCAACTGAAGATCTATTGTAATCTCCTTCCATTGTTTGTTTTAGGCAACTAGCTGCTACTCCAAATTCAATAATATCCTGTGTTTTCATTTTATTAGCCAATCCAAATATAATTCCCGCCGCGAAACTATCACCGCCACCTAAACGATCAACAATCCTTATTTCATAATCCTTTGAAAAACAACACTCTTCACTTGACGAATTGTAAAGCATACCACTCCAACCATTATCAGAAGCAGAATGACTTTCTCTTAATGAAATAGCAACATATTTACAACCATATTGTTTTACTATTTCTTGAGCTACAATTTGATATTTATTCTTATCTATTTGTCCGATATTCACATTACTGTCAATAGCCTTAATACCCAGTACTTTATCTGCATCTTCTTCATTTGCAATACAAATATCAACATATTTAACCAGCTCTTTCATGGTTTGTTGAGCTTTTTCAGAGCTCCAAAGTTTAGCTCTAAAATTTAAATCACAACTAATAGTTATTCCTTTATTATGAGCATATTTACAAGCATCCAAGCATGTTTCCATTATGTTTTTTGATAATGCTGGTGTTATACCCGAAAAATGAAACCAATCTATGTCTTGAAATATAGCTTTCCAATTGAACTCATTCGGTTTTGCTTCAGCTATTGCGCTATATTCTCTATCATAAATTACTTTTGAGGGTCTTTGACTTGCTCCTTTTTCAAGATAAAAAAGTCCCATTCTTCCATTTCCATAAATTACTTTATCAGTATTAACTCCAAAATACCTCATAGAGTTTATTGCAGCATTTCCTATGTCTGAATTAGGCAATTTTGTTAAAAATTTTGTATCCATACCAAATTTTGATAGAGAAACTGCAACATTTGCTTCACTTCCACAAAAGGTAGCATCTAAACTATCTTTTTGGAGTAATTTGGTATGTCCTGGCGATGATAATCTTAATAATATTTCACCAAAAGTTAATACTCTCATAATTTATTTTTCTTTGTTAGGAGTGGTTAAAAATTCAATTTTAATTTCTTCAGCATATATACTAAGAATTTTATTCATTCCTTTGTTCATTTTGTCGATAACGTTATTTTGACTAATTAATTCAAGTTTTTTTGAATAATAGTTCTCTTCTAAATTGTAACTGTAACCATCAAAGCCTGCTAAATAGATCTTATTCAAATTAAAATTCATAAGCATCTTTATTGCCATTAAACCGGAGTTATCCTTTACTGATTCTTCATTATTTATTAAGTCAATATATTTTGTTTTGAAATACGCTTCTTCTCCTTTGATATTTGAAGTAATTATCAATTTTTTATTATCCATACTATCTAATTGCTGATATCTTTTCTTGTTCGAAATAAATACAAAATTAGTTTCAATCTCCTTATAATCAAAGTTCACAGCAATAATTATAACATTATTTTCAGAAACAAATTCTTTTATTTTTTCTACTTCAGTCTGACTTGATTTACCTGGAGCAATTAAGAGCACTTCTTTTCCAATTAAAGCCTTATATAATTCATCTTTATGTTTGTCATTACCAATATTTGTCGTCATGTATTCAGTATACAAATCAGAGATGTAATTCTTATCGTAATTCATTTTCTTATTTGCGGGAATCATTGAGAAAACCTCATCAAAATCCTCTACAGATAGTGTATTCTTGTCATTTAAATATATTGCATAATTTGGATGTAAATTATGCTTCGCAGATAAATAATTAGGTAATGAGTATCCCCACGGCTTTTGTTTATAAAATTTGTTTAGGATCTCGTCAATAACTATAAGTAGTGGATTAATATTAAATTTATCAATATAATTGTTATTACAATATTCTATGAACAATTCAGTATTTAGGTTACCTGCACCTCTACCCATACCAAAAATACTAGAATCTATTATAATATCTCTTGTTGATTCAGCATGTAATAAAGCTTGAGCATTTGAATAAGCTAATTGCATATTATTGTGACTGTGATACCCAAGTTTAACGTTACTTAACAAATTGTGATCAATAAGGTAAAATAATCTTATTAAATCCTTTTTCTTCATTACACCAAAACTATCAACAATATAAAATGCATACGGATCTATATTATTAGATAAATGTACTAACTCCAAAAATTCAGAATCTGTATATGACATTGAAACCATAGGTTGAACATATACTTGATATCCCTTTTCTTTTACCTTTTTACAAATTTCTAAAGCATCATACCTGTCTTTTTTATGGAATGCAAATCGTATCCCATCAATTACAGTATCTTCACAATTAGGCAAGTTTTCTATGTTAAAGTGTCCAAAATTTACCATAACCACGTAAGTCTTACCATTTCTATCATCTGGTAAAAAATGTTCAAGTTGATTAAGGTTTGTAAATATTGTTTTTGATGAATTATACTCTCCTTTATCCTGTAAAAATCCGCACTCAACAATATCTATATTCGCGTTCTGAAGGCATGTGATAATCCTTTGGATATTTTCAAAACCAAAATCCCACTCATTACAATAACCACCATCTCGCAATGTGCAATCTAAAATTTGTAAATTTCTCATAATTCTATTTTTTATTGTTTAAATAATTAAATACTGCATCAGCAATCATAAAATCTTCTGCTACATCTACATCAATGCTTTCGATTTCATCAACTTCTAAAATAAAAGGGTTATTACCAATTCTTCTATTTAATTCTGTTATTATTAGTTTTTTATAAATATAAAAACCACTTGTCTCCTTGTAGAGTGGAGATATATCTTGAGTTCTTGGAATATTATCCAGTTTATAATTAAATGGTTCTCCATCTTTCCATAAGAAGTCCTGAGACTTTTTTGCTGCGAAAGCAGAATCAAATTCTCCACATACAACAGCTTCCAATCCTTTTTCTAAACTTTCTTTTTTTACAAATGGAGATGTAGTGTGAGTCATCATATAAATATCAGCATCAACATCTTTGGCAAAAGCAAATAACACTTCATTCATTGAAGTTGTATCTTGATCTAATATACTATCACGTTTTAAAAATTTAACACCTTTTGGAATAAAGTCTTGAATGTCAGGATTACTGCAATACACATAAACTTCATCCAGTCCTTCAACATTTAAAAGCGTAGATAAAATATAGTGACATAATGGATTTCCATTAGTAAACGACTTTGTGTTCTTATTAGGTAACCTTTTGTTATTTAACTTCATTGGAACTACGGCTACAGTTTTCATAGTATTATTTGACATTATTTAGATTAGTTATTGTTTTTCAAAAATAGATTTAATTTGCTAGCGTAAGTTAACCTAAAGATGCACCAAATAAATATTCCACTGGCAACTATCCATCTTGTCAATATGTTATCTGAAAGATTATAAAATATAATAACTGAGGATCCCATCATGAGTATTGGAACAATGTAAATCTTATATTCAAACAATCTATTATCTAGCTTTCTAGCCGTCAGATAATGGACAATAAAGGAAATTAAATATGAGACCAATGTTGTTAATGCTGCAGCTATTGCTCCATATTTTGGAATGAATATAATATTTAGAATAATATTTAGTATAGCAACTGATATTGTATTTATTGCTATCATTTTAGTTGATTTATAATAATATTCCAAATTAACCGAAATAGAATATAAAAACATAAAAAAGGATGCCACTATAACTACTGGAATTATATTTACCCCTCCCCAGTATTCTTTCGGTGCCATAATATGCAATATTTCTGGACTAACTAACAATAAACAAATCATCACTGTTAAAATTATTATTATATATTTTTTGACAGCACTATTTATATCATTTATTAAATTCTTATTAATTTTATCATTAAACCAAGGAATCCAAAGACTTTCTAATGAGGCTTTGAACACTATTGTTATCATACATAAACTGTAAATTAAACTATACATACCTGTTTCTGAAGCTGAACGATAAAAAGTTAACATTATCCTATCAGCAGAGAATAAAACTGTTGTTGATAGCCCGTGAAAAATTAGAGGTACGGATATTTTCAAAGCGTATTTATAATAGTTTTTTACACTTTTTTTATTCCGAATATTTACATATTTTAAATAAAAAAAAAGACCAACAGTAAAATAAATTAGTACATAAGGAATAATTCTTGATAGATATTCATTATCCTCAACCTGTAGTAATAAAATGATTGAAAAAACGGTAATGAAAACATTTAATAATGACATTAGTAATGTTTTCTTAATATAATCTACCCTCATCATGTATAATATATTCATACAGCTTACAATAAATAAACCATATGAGTGAACTAAGGCCAAAACGACTATTGTAATATCAATTTCTTTATAAAATATCTTGACAATAATAATTGAAACGATAAAAATAATTAAAAAACTAAATGAAGAGATTTGAAATATCGCACTCATATAATTTTTAATATCTGTTTTATAGTCCATGTAGGCATGTCTAATAGAACTACTCAATGATAATCCAACGGTAATAGTTAAAATACTAACAACAGATAAATAAGTGTTAACAATTCCAAAATCATTTTGGGGCATCAATCTAGTAAAGATTGGGATAGTTAGAAACAGGATTCCTTTATCAAAAATATTACCAAAAAGGTAAAAAGAAGTGATCTTAAAACTTTTATTTTTAAATATACTTTTAATCATTCCTCTGCATTAATATATCATCTAAATCAACTCTTTCAAACACCTCTAATTTACCACCTCTGGTAGCATTATATATTTTTATATTATGATCATCTGCATATTGTTTTGCCACTTTATAAGCATCAATCATTTTATCACCTATTGTCTTATAATTAGGATCATAATGCCCCGTCTCAATAAAATGTCTTTTTTCTTTATCATCAACATAACTGCAATCACACCCAAGTAAATAAATTTCTTTAAAACCCATATAAATTGCAATTTGAAGGGCTGAATATGCAATAGTAAATCCAGCACTAACCTCATCACAGATTGAATCACTAAATTTATAAATAAATTTATCAGTTACTGTCTTGTGATTATATATATTTAGTGGGTATCTAAATAGATTAGATTTAATTTGTGATATATCATTATTATCATCACTTACAAATAATTTAGTTGTAGATAATTTACCTAAATCCTCATACATTTTTTTGTAAACACTCTTATCTTGTATTGCAAAATAAGTTGTCTCCCATCCAATTTCAACAAAAACTCGACATAAAGAGTTCATGCCAAATGTTATTTCGTTATTAAGTTTTTTTAAATCATCCATTGTCATGCTCGGACCAGTTGCTATAATAAAGCATCTTTCATTCATATGAGTGTTATGTAAACTTTTTAATTTCTCATATTCTTTACATTTAACAATTTTTCTAAATAGTTTTTTTATGTTAAATCCAATTTCATATAAATAGAAGAACCATATTTTCCTAATAAATTGATATGATTTGAATTCCTTGATTTTAATTAATTTTTTTTTCAATTTTAAAATTATTTTTATAGTTATTATCAAAGTTTACATATAATACTGTTGGTAAGAACAAAAATAAAATCACACCTAACTGTGGATTAAATGATCTGTTTAATATTGAGTAAAAAATAAATACAATTAATACAACTTTAATTTGATTAATTAAATTATGAAACTTAAACACAAACAAAAAGTCAAAGAAAAAAGATTTAAACAATTTAAACATAATGAATAATCCAAATATTCCATATGAAGCTAAAAAATCAAATATTTCTGAGTGCTGTCCAATAATCATATAATTAATATTAATTCCATCACTAGTATCAACCATATGGTAACCAGCACCAAAAAGAAAATTTATTATATTTAAAGTAAAAGTTTCTAAACTTTTTATTGCTAATAAAATTCTTGTAAAAAACTCTGAGTCTATATCTATACCACCATTCATTAACATTTGTCCAATAGCAGTAAATCTTGATGCTATTCTGTTATTATCAATATTTTCACCAAAATAGATAAGTATACTTGGTAAGTATAGATATAGAACAATAACAAATAGAAATAATAAAATAAATATTAATAAAGAATTTCTTTTTAGTGAACTTATTGTTTTTTGAGAAATCATTGCTATTATCCCAATCACTACAAGTAAGACAGTTGTTGTTCGACCAGACAAATAAATATAAAATAGACAAGTCATCAGGAAAATAAAATTAATAATTTTATTATTAATTTTATTTGACTTTAATAAAATTATTCCAGATACTAAACCAGCAAATAATGCTGTTGAACTAAAAACTGTACCTCCTGCATTGGTATTACGGAAAACACTGTTAGCCTGTAAACTATAAATTTCATTGTCTAACAATAAAAAAATATTATCAAAAATGTTAACTAATAAAAGAATAAAAAGTACAACAAATAAACTCTTTAAATATTTTTTATTATTTATAACTTTTAAATATAAATCAAGTATAAAGATTGGGAAAAAAAATAATACTGTTTCTTTATAATATCCTAACTCAGAAGTAGAATACCCAAACAACTTCAGTAAAATAATCCAAGCTAGCCAAAATAAAAGCAATCTAAAAACAGATCTTTTAAGGGGGTTATATCCTTTATTTAAAATAATTAAACAATAAAAAAAGAACCATATTACCAATAAAATTATTATAAAAAGATTAGATTGATTTTTATATAAATATGGAGTAGTTATAAATGTTAAATAAATTATTGTTATTAAAAAATTAAAAAACAAAAAAAATTTTGTTATTCCTCTATTCATATTAATACTATATATTATTATTTATCTTTTTAGGTGTAAAAATTAGTTTATAGATTCAATAGCAAAGTAAAGTTGATATTATGAAAATTAAAATTCTTCGTCTAAAGTTTATTATTATCATATTTAATATCTTTAAAAAAGATATATAATTTTTTTAATTAACAAGTTTTGTTAGTCTATTTAAAATCTTCTTAATAAAAGACTATATTTTCTTCAGTATATCAAAAGCATTACTAACATCATCAATGAATTTCTGATGCTCACTCATAATTTTTTTTCTGTAATCTTTTAATAATTCATAATTAGCATTATAATTTTCTAATATATTTAGAATTTTATTTACTATTTCATCTATTTTAATATTACTTTCTTCAAATTTAAATTCTCGTAAAATATTGATATCTATATCATTTTTAGCGGAGCCCTGAGAGCCCGTAATTATGCAGCAACCGTTTATCACTGCTTCTCGTGGAATTCTATCTTTTCCTGGATGATTTCCAAAATCTACAAATAACTTACTAGATTGCATTAAACTAATCATTTCTTTTTGAGTTAAATCCTGTAATGGAATCCATTTAACTTCGGGTATCTTTTTTATTAACAAGTTTGTTAATTCAAATCCTCGTTTTGGGCTATATAAAATCACATCATTTTTATTTACAGACACATGTTTTGATGAATTTTCTATAAATATGTCATCTAAATAATCCGAAACATAAAATATTTTTTTTTTGTCAATTCCCCTATTTTCCAAAAACTCTATTGCATACTGTGATTGTGCAAAATGAAATGTATCCTTGCGATCTATGTTGAATTTTAATAATCCGCCAATATTTAATATTTTATTCCTCCTTGATGTTAAATATTTATCAAAGTAATTATCAACGCTCATCCACCATATAACTTTTTTTCCTTTTTTAATTGACCTGAGCATATCAGGATTAGTTTCTGGTGTAATAAATATTGTATTTTCATCATCTTGTAATTCGGTAGTATATTTAAGATTAAAATTTGTATAATTAGGATGCTGAACCTTTTTTTTATCCCTAACATTATAATAATACATACTAGACTCAAATCCTTGATTTGATAATTCAGCACATAGCTGATGGGCTAAAGTGGGCCCTCCTGTAAATCTATAAGAGGGGCATCCAACAACAATTTTTTTCATAATATTATTTTTTTTTATGAGTATATCTTCTTATAATTAAATTGATAATTATTATCCACCTCACACTTAATTGGTATCTAAGCGATGGCCTTTTAACAGGAGTTGCATTATTGTCATGAAGTCTGTGCAGAATTAATGCTTCATCGATTTTTTCCATTTTACCGTAACATGAACAAATACTGCCAGTCCACCAATCATGTGAGCGATAAATTGTTGGTATAGGTAACACAACTCTTTTCATTTCTGACCTAAATGCTAAACAACAACCTATATATGATAATCTAATTAAATTTTTAAATAGATTCGTATTTCCATTCCTTAATTTGAAAGTTGATGGGTGTGTTATATTTAATTCTTCGTCAGTTAATGAGGAATCATGAATTACTACAGTAACTTTAGGATCTTCAAATTTGTTTAATACTTTTTCTATTTTATCCGGCATCCATACATCATCTTGATCAGAGTAAAATATAATTTCACCAGTACAGTAGGTAACTGCATTTTCAAAATTCTTTACGACACCAGGTATAATTTCATTTTTATAATATCTAATTCTATGATCTTTAGAGGTATACTTTTTTATTAGATTAAGTGAATTATCAGTTGAATTATCATATGAAATAACGAGCTCATCTTGAGGCAGTAACTGACAAGTAATAGAGTCGATTTGTTCTTTTAAATATTTTTCGCCATTATATACGGCCATTGCTACAGATACTTTTTTTCTCATAGTTTTATGACCAGAATTTACTTGGTACTTTAAAAAATATTTTATTATTTAACGCTCTCTTTATTATAAAATCAACTAATTTTGAGGAATTTTCTATAATTCCAAAACTTATCCCTTTATACTCCCATTCAGACAATAACCCTTCATTTTTAAAACATTTTGATCTATAAAATGATGCATTAAATCTAGACCAAAATTGGTCTCTTATTCTGATAGTTTTAGATAAAATATTTTCGCCATCTTTTAAAATGAATTTTCTTTGTACATACCAGTTTTTAATTGGCCATTTATCATCTAAGCAATCTTCTGCAACATGAACCATTGTTGTTGTATGATTTGACGGAACTCCTAATAATAAAATTTTTGCTTCTTTCTCTTTACAAAAATACCATGATGATTCTTTACCAAACGCTAAGTCTGAATTTAAATTATTTTGCATCATCTCATTTGCTAATGGACCAAGAGCTGCTAAAGAATTGTAAGGGAATTTACTTCTGATAATTTTTGGATACCTTAAAAAAATATTTGGAAGCATTCCAGTAGAACATAACTTTATCCTTGTATCATATAAATGTTCTATTTTGTTATCATTTAAAATATCAGTTTTATAAATTGGGAATGCTGGCATTGCAAGAGTTCCAGTCTTTCCAATTAACTCAATTAAAAAATCTATTAATTCTTTCGGAGTAATATCAAAATGTCTTAAAGAATCCATACTAGAATGAACAATTAATAAATCTCCTTTATTAATATTCATTTTTTTAATTTGCAGAAATAATATCTCTTTATCTATTTTTTTTTCCGCTACATTAATGGAATTCTTTGTTTTATTTTTATTAAATCTTTTTAATATTGGTAACGAATAATATATTCTTTTTATAGTTACTTCAGGTATCATAGATACACTGTATAATTTTTTTATAATTTTAATCATTAACTACTGCAGATTTTAAATGTTCTACCGATTCTTTTAAAATGTTCTTTCCTTTCTGTTTTTATATGCTTCATTTTAAATATTACAATTGAAACCTTTTTAAAACAACCTTAATTTAATCCATATTAATATTAAATTTTTTTAATAAGTTCTTTCCTTCCTTGTAGGAAGTTAGTTGACTTATATCCTCGGATTCAAATTCTATATCAAAATTTTCTTCAATTGAAGATATTAGTAAAATATGTCCGAAGGATTGCCAATTTTGAGTATCTCCGTATTTTAAATCGTTTAATTCATTTATATTCACTTCAAGTGCATTTAAAAATGCATTGTTATATTTTTCTAGATTAGTCATTTCTACTATCTCTTTTAAGAATTATTAAATTATTTTCTACATCACGAACCCCGATTGGATGCAATATTACTTGATTTTCTTTTAGGTTTGAAAAATGAACAGCTCCAAACTGACAGAGCCCCATGGGGTAAATATCTTTTTTATATTTAACTATTACTTTAAACCCCTCATCTAAATTTCCGGCTATTACATGCACGTTTCTGTCTTTAATGCCTGGTCCAAGTTTGTTAGTTATTAGGAATCTCTTCCCTTTAACCTTACTATCTGGTTCTACAGTTGTACTAAAGTAATAGAATCCATTATTTTCGATTGAATATATTACTGAACCTTGAAGTTCATATAATTTTTCTGTTTCCCATTTTCCTTTAATTAATTTACTATGAAATATGTAATTTGCATCTAATGGAGCATCCGTAGCATAAATAAATCCTTGTCCAACAGGAAAAAGGCTACAAGATCTATATTTTTGCTTTCCAATTAACAACGGCTCTACGGTACTGAAATTTTCTTTAGCACTCCAAATTCCAGAAGCTGAATCAGTGTCACCTGTTAGAATTAGCATTCGTTGATTTATATAATCAGGGACAATATTATGAATATGGTTTATTTGCCCTTGATTAAAAGTAAATACGGGTTTCCACGCTCCAGTATTGGCATTTCTTTTGTACACTGAAACAGGTGATCTCTCTGAATTACCAGTATATTCTCCATAATATACTCCATCATCAAAACCTTCCAATCCTTTAATATTACAGGGATGTAATGGATTATTCATCCCATTTATGTACTTATGCTCAAGAACTACGTCTCTACTTAATAAAGAAATTCTATACATTGCACCACGATATGAAATCAAATACTCTTCATTATTTAATTTGATAGCAAACCTTGGTTCCATCCGGAAAGTTCTTTCAAAAATTCTTATGTAAGAAAGAAACTTCCAAATTAAAGATTGCGGCAGTATGACAATTTTTTGAATTGAATTATTCTTTATATTATATATGTGTATAGCACCATTCTTATAACCAAGAATACTTTTATCATCTATAGCTATTAATGATTTAAAATTATTGCTAATTTTTATTAAATTGTAATCGGACATTGAAAATTCAGTCATAACGTCTTATTTTCCTTCAATACCACTTGTTTTCTAAGCCCACTCGAAGAAAATCTGTGATCACGAGAATTGTAATAGAGTTCTATTCCCTTTTCTTCACAATAATCTCTCCCCGTAAAGTTTTTATCCTTGTACTCGTCGCCAATAATTCTAACATCTATTTTAAAAGAATGTAAAATATCTTCTAAGTCTTGTTCAGATACGTAAGGGATAATTTCATCTATATGCTTAGATCCTTTAAGCTGAATGTAACGTTCAATAATAGACTGTGAAGGCCCGTTTTTCTCAGGACGGTCAATCGAAGGGTCTAACTGCAAACCAACGATTAAATAATCACACTGACGTTTTGCTTCTTCTAACATCTTTACATGCCCGGCATGAAAAAGATCAAAGGTTGAAAAGGTGATTCCTACTTTCATAACTTATTTTTTTCGCGACTACCACCGGTAGTCTGTTTAGTTCTTTTTTATTTTTAATAACTTTTAAAAAACCTATTTATGTTGCTCTCGGATACGGCTTCGCCGTCACTACTCACAGTAATGGAAAATCATAACCAAAAAAAAATCAACTGATTACTTCAGTTGAAATGAGACCACAGCGCCCAATTTTTTTAATTGCGCAATACAATTCTTTCCTTTT